>Ga0265306_10001610_pt1 | contig 11032 bp, 7 predicted proteins | sample Helome_3_FD_192493 | JGI IMG/M metagenome (GOLD analysis project Ga0265306, IMG submission 192493) | Marine sediment microbial communities from subtidal zone of North Sea - Hel_20160420 (Illumina Assembly) | ecosystem: Environmental > Aquatic > Marine > Subtidal zone > Sediment ...
TGAGAAGGTAGGCCTGGATAAGACCCTGATTGTGCTAAGCGCCGACCACGGAGCGCCTGAGGCACCGGAATACATGGCGGCCTTGGGGCTTTCCACCGGACGGTTTGCGTTTGACTGGTTTAAGACTGAGGGGCCTTTAACGGAAGCTCTGCAGAAAAAATACGGTCGGGATGATCTGATCTCCGGCCACAGCCACCCCTATCTCTACCTGAACCTGGAGGCCATCGCATCCGCCGGACTGGATCTGGCCAAGGTGGAGCGCTTCGTGGCGGACGAATTGATCAAGATCCCCGGCATCGCATATGCCATGACCCGCAGCGATCTTTTGGCCGGCCGCATCACCGAATCGCCGGTTCAGAACCAGATACGACGAAGCTTTCATCCGACCCGCTCGGGCAACATCCACATGGTGCCCGAGCAATACTGGTTCCTGCATTCCACCGAGGAGGCCGAGAAGATGGGCATCGGATCGATTGCAGCGATCCATGGCTCCCCCTGGGCGTACGACACCTATGTACCGATCTTTTTTGCAGGCAGTGGTGTACCGGCCCAGATCATCGGGCGGCGGGTGGCCCCGACCGATATCGCTGCGACACTAGCGGCTTACCTCGGCATTAAACCCCCTTCGGGGTCGGTGGGAACAGTGCTGACAGAAGTTTTGCCCTGAATAGGCTTTTCTGCTATTAAAAAAGTTACAACTCGATACCCATCCATTAGAATGATTTTTCAGGAAAAATCATGATTCCAAGATCTTATCACTGCGCACTGTTGGCACTATTCAGTGTCTTTTTGCTTGTTCCAACGGCCTGGGGTGGCGGCGTTTGGCTCTATGAAGGCGGAACGCCGGATCTGGGCACCGCCGGCGCCGGACGGGCGGCACTTGCTGAAGACGCTTCAACAGCCGGCGCCAATCCGGCGGGCATGACGCGCTTGGACCGTTCCCAGATGTTGACGGCAGTGCAGGGGCTCTATGTCAATTCCCGATTCGACACCAACTTATCCGGGTTCGGCGGCGGTGACGGCGGCAACGCCGGAGGATTCGTGCCCAGCGGTGGGCTGCATTACGTTCATCGCGTCACGGACGATTTCAGGCTGGGAATCAGCGCAGGTTCCTACTTCGGTCTAGGGGTCGACTACGGCAACGACTGGGCTGGCCGCTACTACACCACCGAAGCCGAGTTGCTGGTCTTCGGCATCAACCCGGGGGCAGGTTACCGGGTCAACAACTGGCTGGCTATTGGGGCAGGTTTCAGTGTGCTATATGCCTCCCTCGACCAGAAGGCAGCCGTCAACAACAGCGCCGTTCCGGGTCAGGCCGGGCAGTCCGACGGCAAGCTCAAAATCGAGGACGACGACGTGGCATATGGCTTCAATTTAGGCCTGATGCTGACACCGCGAGACGGCACCCGTTTCGGCCTCACCTATCGCTCCGAAGTGGATCTGGAATTCAAGGATACAGCATCTCTAAATAACATTGGTTCCGTTCTGCAAGGCTTGCTCAACGCATCCGGGCTTGCCGGCAGCAAGGTGGACATCGACATGACCATCCCGCAGGCGGTGATGCTCAGCGGTTACCACCAGCTGACCGACCGCTGGGCAGTCATGGGCAACATCGGCTGGCAGAACTGGAGCGAGTTCGGCAAGCAGGACCTGACGCTGAGTTCTACTACGGCTACGACTTTCACTAAGGATCTGGATTACGACGACACCTGGCACTTCGCCCTGGGCACCCAGTACCGGTTTGCCGACAGCTGGCTATGGTCAGTCGGTGCTGCCTATGACACCTCGCCCACTGATGAGGACACCCGCACACCCGATTTGCCCCTGGACCGGCAGATCCGCCTTGCCACGGGAATTCAGTACGACTGGAACCAAAATGTGACCGTAGGTGCAGCCTATGAATATCTGGATGCGGGCGACGCCGAAATCGATCAGGGGGGCGGGCCCTTACAGGGACCCCTTAAGGGTGACTACGACACCAACGCAATTCACTTCTTTGCTGTCAACCTGATCTGGAAGTTTTAATTTGTTATTAGATTAACAAACACTACCTACAATTTTCTAATTTTGTGGATTTCGGCTATGAACCCATCATCGCAATAATTTGCACCTTCCGTTCGCTAATCTAAAATTTTTTGCCCACCTCCAATAATTCGATTCAGGCACGAAGTCCAAAATAAATTAAGGCTCAAAAAAGTGTGTATTTGCCCTGACTAATCTGCAAACTCATTATTACGATCGAAGCTCCGCATTTTTTTTGGCGTATCAGAACAAACCTCAGCATTGTGCAGGACCACTTGCGATATCACTTTGAAGCATGTACTTTCGACAGGGTTGAATATATGCTAAAAAGTGGCTAAAAAAGTTAACCCAAATTAATTCTTTTTAGGATGATATCACAACAATAGCCGAACCTTTTATTATCTCAATATATGTCATGTTCGGCGACCCTGTATGATGCATTTATGCGATAGGTTCTATTTAAAAAAGATTAGATAGCGATTATTATAGGTCATTGCCGAATCAGGATGACGGATGGATCTGTTTTTGTGCAGCACATAGGAACATGGAAGGAGATTAAAGATGAAATACAAACAACTTGGAAGAACCGGATTGCTCGTCTCGGAATTGTGTTTCGGAACCATGACATTCGGCGGCAGAGGATTTTGGAGTGCGATCGGTCAACAGCCCCAGGACGCAGCGGACAACCTTGTCGACCGTGTGCTCGAAGCGGGGGTCAACTTTATCGATACGGCCGATGTGTACTCCGAAGGAGAATCCGAGAAGATGCTGAGCAAAGCCCTGGGAAATCACCGCAAAGATGTGGTGCTGGCAACGAAAGTATTCGGCCGCATGGGGCCCGGACCCAACCAAACCGGTCTGTCACGCAGTCATATCATGCAGGCGGTTGAAGACAGCCTAACCCGGTTGGGGACCGATTACATCGACCTGTATCAGATTCACGGGTTCGACGCCGTCACCCCCATGGAAGAGACCCTTCGTGCCCTGGACGACCTGGTGCATGCGGGAAAGGTCCGCTACATCGGCTGTTCCAATCTGGCCGCCTGGCAATTGATGAAATCACTGTGGCTCTCCGACAAATACAACCTTTACCGCTTTGAGAGCTTGCAAGCCTACTACACCATCGCTGGCCGGGATCTCGAGCGGGATATCGTGCCGGTCTTGCAGGATCAGAACCTGGGACTGATGGTCTGGAGTCCCCTGGCCGGCGGCCTGCTGTCCGGCAAATTCGACCGCGAAGGAAAGGGGCCGGCAGGTGCTCGTCGTGTTGATTTCGATTTTCCGCCGGTGAGTAGGGAACGCGCCTTCAACACCGTCGATGTGATGCGGGAAATCGCTCGCGAAAAGAATGTGTCCGTGGCCCAGATCGCCTTGGCATGGCTGCTGCATCAGCCGGTGGTCACCAGCGTGATCATCGGAGCCAAAACCCCGGAACAGCTGGCTGATAACCTTGCCGCTTCGGATGTGACGCTGTCCGACGCTGACCTGGATCGCTTGCAAAAGGTCAGCGAACTGCCCGCAGAATATCCCGACTGGATGATCAAAACCCAATCCATGAACCGTTTTCCGGAACCGCCGGAAAACGCTTGACCGCATCTGCCGAGCGTTATTCAGATTCTAAGAGACATTCTTGAATATATTTAGATTTTTGTAGTGCAGTCGCTAACGTTGAGATAAGTCCGATTTATCACTGAAAATCAAATGCCATAGATTTCTTTGATACCAACTAATAAAAGCTTTTCGAGGTCTTCAGGAATTTGTGATATCATAATTTTGATATAGGACTGCACAGGTTCAGATCACTACCGCAATTTCGTGAGGATTCGTGGCAAAATCATTTTGGATATTAGTTTGTAATCACAACTCAAAAGGGGTGAATCTGGAACATTGATTTGCCCATTTTGATTATCGGAGGCCATATTTTCCGGGACTTTGATTTGGCAGCGACTGAAAAAGGGCGATGGGTTGCATATATCACTTTTATTTCTGAAATAATTTGAAAGATTTCAATATGTTGTATATTCTCAATATACGTCAGCTTGGCGCAAAACTGCGATACTGGCAGGAAAGCCCAACTTTTGGTTTGCCTAAAACCCCTACCTACATTGATCTAATCTAACATTTCTAAAATTTCAAATTTTATCTGGATCCCAAAGAATTTTTCACTGCAATATTCCATAATCGGCATCCGATATCTAATTCGAAATTGGTTTAAATTTTTAAGTTGGCTGATCAAAACCGAAAAAGAAATGACTCCCTCTTAGATGGGTTATCATTCCCGTATTTCGCATTTTCCTTGACATATTGTGTTATCTTTGACATAGAATTGTATCATCCGTAAAACTGTGAAATGATCAAGAAACTTGCCTTACTCACTTGGTATTTTTATCTGTAATCATTGAATTGCGAAGTACCATATTCATATCGTTTTTTTAACTTTCGTACTTTCGACGAAAATTAGTACCTCGACTCTCAAATTCTAAGCGCTATCCATTCTAAATTATTCTCGTATTGTTGCATTTCCATCAACCAAGGAGGAAAACATGAAGGGAAAATGTTTAGCAATCATTTTCATCCTGGGCCTCATTGGGTTGATATTGTCGGGCTGCGGACAACAGCCGCCGATTGATATCGACAAGGTGTTATCCCAAGATAAGACCTACGTAGGGTCAGATACCTGTAAAATGTGTCACCTCGAACATTACGATTCCTGGAAAATGACTCAGCACAGCCGGATGATTCAGGATGCTCAAAAAAATCGGGATGTGATCATCGTTCCGATTGAGGAAAAACGCATCCGTGAGGATCTGGCTAAATTAGGCAAAAAGCTCAAGGTCCCGGCCGATGAGATTTACGTTCCGAAAATTGATGAAATCCTTTACACCATCGGCAGTCAATGGAAGCAACGCTTCATTGTAAAGAAAGACGATACGCTTTTTATCTCCCCAATTCAATACAACGCGGAAACCCATCGCTGGGTAAATTACCACGAGAATGATTGGGACAAACGCCCGTGGCTGCTCAAATGCGGCGGTTGCCATACGACCGGTGTAGATTTGGAAAAACAGACCTTCAACGAACCGGGTGTATCCTGTGAAGCCTGCCATGGCAGAGGCTCCTGGCATGCGGCTCCGCCCAAGACCGCCGTATTCGAAAAACGACAGACCATCGTCAACCCGGCCAAATTGCCGTCGGGGGTTGCCCAGCAGATCTGCGGCTCCTGCCACAATCGCGGCAAAGCCAAGAAGATGAAGGGCGCCGGTTGGCCGGTCGGCTACGAGCCCGGCAAATCGCTGGAAGCGTTTTACGTATCGACTTCCTATGCCGGCGGTGACAAGAAACATCTGTATTCCAATGAATTTTCAAAAGGCCACCATCAGCAACACATCGACTGGTCCCAATCCCCGCATGCCAAGGAAGGGGTCACCTGCACCTCATGCCATTATGTGCATCAGATCGGGATACCGCCGACACGGTCTCAGACACGGGCTGCCGGTTCCAAACAATGCAGCGAATGCCACGAAAAAACCGCCAACGTGGGTGCACATTCCATCCATTCCTTTGGCAATTGTGTGGGCTGCCACATGCCCAGAATTGCCAAAAGTGCTGAAATTGGCGACATTCGCAGCCATACTTTCATCGCTTTGCTGCCGAAGGAAACCATAGCGGATCCGACGATCCCCAACTCCTGCACCACCTGTCACAGACATAAGGATGCGGATTTACAAAAACTGCAGGAAACTTACGATCTGCTGACAAAACGGCCGAAACCGGTAGGCGAACAGATTGGTTCGGTGCCTTACCAATAAGGTGAGTTGAAGGAGACGATAAATGGACCGCACTCGCCCATTGCAATTATGGCTGGCAGGCGTCCTCTGTTTTGGGCTGATCCTCTCCGGCAGCATGGCATCTGCCCAGGAGGAGGTCGCCTCGGCCATCCGGCGCTACAAAGCCTACGAGGCCAGCACCGGCTATTACGAGGAGTATGAAGTCCGGCCGCGTCATCAGCGGCCCCTGATCGGTGTTCCCAATATCCGCGAGGGAATTTTTCCCTACAGCCCAACGATAGCCAAAGTGCGCAGCCGCACTCATCTGGCGGATTCTCATCAGGGAATCCGCTTTTACGCGGGCCGGCAATGTGCAGATTGCCACCCGGCGGCAGCTTTAGATATCCACACGACGCGTGCTAATCTAACCTGCCGCCAATGTCACGGCGATGAGCCGATTGCCAGTATCAACTTTTACTGGTCTCCGCTAAATCCAATTCGACGCCATGCTTACGTGTGTGCCAAATGCCATGAAGGCGCCAATGCGTCTTATGCCGCTTACGTGGTGCACGCACCTAATCCAGCCCTGGCCAAAACTTTTGACGAATTTCCGGTGTTGGCCTGGGCATTTTGGATTATGGTGGTCATCGCGGTGGGCAGCTTTGTGCTATTTTTGCCGCATACCATTTTGTGGGGCATCCGCGAACTTTTTGTAAAAAAGAAAACAAAGGAGAAAAAGACCATTGAACCCGACAGTAAAAACGCGGATTAAACGGTTTACGCCGCTACAGCGGATTTTTCATTTGTTTTTAATGTTCACCTTTCTGATACAGGGTGCCACCGGACTGGCTCGCATGTTTGTCGAGACGTCGTGGGGTAAAAATCTAGGCTATGTCTTCGGCGGCTACGAGGGTGCCCGCACAGTTCATATATATGTGGGGATCATTATGCTCTGCGGGTTAACCCTGCATATTATTTATTTGATGGTCAAGGTTAACTGGAGAAGGTTCCCGTCCAGTCTCTACGGTCCGGATTCGCTTATATTTAGTCCCAAGGACGCGAAAGACTTTTTCCAACACATCGCCTGGTTTTTTGGCGCCAAAAAGGCACCCCATTTTGATCGCTGGGGCTATTGGGAAAAATTTGATTACTGGGCTGTATTCTGGGGAATGATAATATTGGGCGGCACAGGGCTTCTTTTGACCTACCAAATGGCGGCCAGCCGTATTATGCCCGGGTGGGGGTTAAATGTCGCGCTTTGGGTACACCGCATCGAAGCCATTCTGGCCATGGCGCACGTGTTTTTGATCCACTTTTTTGTAGGCCATCTGCGCCGCCATAATTTCCCGATGGACAGAGCCATGTTTGAAGGCAGTGTGAATCTGGAAGAAGCCCGGCATGAGAGGCCCGCCTGGATTGCGCGGCTCGAGCAAAGTGGCGAGATAGACGGTGTTTTGGTTTCCGAGGCCATGACGGCTCAACGCGTAATCTATTATGTGTTAGGGTTTGCTGCCGTGGCCGCTGGATTATTTTTGCTGATTGGTGCCCTGATTAACGTTCGCTATATACACTGGTAGTAGATATAAAGAGAGCGGTTAAATAAAAAACTAAAACCAATTTTCTCTTTAGTTAAAAAAAGGCGGATCATCACTGATTCTGCCTTTTTTATTATGTCAAATCGAATGATACGGATCAGGATTCCCGTGGGCGTGGCGTATGGTTCCGACGTGCCTTTGTGACAGAGATTCCTCATGACCGTTCTCGTGACAAAGCTTCGGCGATGTCTTCCCTTGAATTTCAATTGGTGGCAATGGGGTTTGGAAAGAGATCGCTTGACTTCTATCTTTGGATTTTTGCATCGAACATTGACCACCGCCTTACTGCACAGGCAAGCCTCTTCAATACATAGACCAGCAGTATTGTATGAACAACATAACGATTCCAAACCCCGTACGGGATCTGTATCTGCGCAGAGTGTATGAGGCGGTCATTTTGCAAGTCTTAAAAGTAACAAAATATCCTTCTTTCGCGGGTCGACAGATATATTAGGCCTCAAAGAAAAAATTGCGATGGAAAAAGTGAATGCATACTTTTGATTTGGTGTCGAAACCCACACTTTGGCCGAGTTGTACATTGCGGCTATACTGGTAAACTTTTAAAAGGCCAATATTTTTTACATTAGCGAAAGAAACCACATAGAAGAAAGACGAAATTATAAAACCGGCATCAGATTCGCTTATTCGATGCCGGTTTTTATATTTTTTGGTAATTTCAAGATTCAACCTGGAAATCTTAGGATTGGTGAACGAAATGTGCAATAATTTTAAAGAGGTTTCAAAGATTCGATACAGGCACGACATATCTAATTTTAGGCAAGCCATAATTTGTTACATTAGCTGACGAAATATACAGTTGGAAGTTTTGCGAACTGTAGAATGCGTTAGGCGGTTTTGGTATATGTAATGTATTCGAATTGATCTCAGAACAATTGATATTTTGATATTGCTCCATATTTCTGGGGTTGACATCGCACCGTGAAAAGGGGAATATTCTCGATCGAATGTTAATGGCCGGCAGCAGAGGAATAGTATGACACTATATTTCTGTCAGCTAACGGGGGAATGCACAACGCAGAACAAAAAGTCATGAGCACGAACGTTGCGAAACCCACAAGGGTGGCGATCATCGGTGCCAGCGGAACCTACGGCAAGGGTGTCTTTGCCCGGGCCGAGGAGATCGGTGTTGAGGTTGTAGTGATCACACGGTCGCCCCACATGTTTAAAAACGTAAAGCCGACGACTACGGTGGTCGAGGTACAACTGGATGAAGAGGAGAGGTTGAAGGAGGCGTTTGTGGGCTGCGACGGCATCATCTCGGCGCTCGGTGACGACAGAAAGAAGCGCCCGAAAACGCACAACCTCCCGCACGTCTGGAACGCCATGAAGGCTGCCGGTGTGACAAAATATATCGGCATGGGCTCCGGAGCGATGATGATGTCGGGCGAGAAGCCTGGGGGTTTCCAGCGCACAGTGCACCCCCTAATAAGCGTGCTGAAGTTCTTTGGCGTCGATTTGCTGGAACAAAACGAGTGGGAACGCGATAGCCTCCTCATGGGTAAAAACGGCACTTATGGCCTCACATGGGTGCTCACCAGGCCGGTTAGGCCGACGAAGACGCCTTTTGTCGGAGCCTACGTGCATAAGGATAAGCGCGGCCCCATGAACTGTTCAATCTACGACCACGGCGACTTTTGCTTGTACTGCGTGGCTTCGAGGGATTGGGATATGCTTGCGCCGCACGTCAGTTCTGGGCCGCAGCCCAAGGAAAAGTAAGATCCCGTAAATCGTCACGTTCGTGAACAATCAGGAAAAATTTCAATTGGAACATGCCATCTAACAATATTTTGAAACTGGCGGACACACCCCGAACAGGTTGTGATATACATTTTTACCCTGGCATTGCGCTGGGATTTTTTATTGCCAAATTAGCAAATCTGCAATATGGCTGAAATTGTGTTAATCTCGATTTACATGTAATATCCTCTTAAAAGACCAACCACAATATGCTGTGCCAGCCCCATGAATTTCTTGATATTAAGGAGACAAGATGGGAACTACTGTCAAGTCATTCTTCCAAAGTTTTAGCAAAATTCCAGAAGCTAAATTTCCGCCAGAGTATTATACCCCTCGATTGCTCCGTGCTGTGGTTTTCGGCAACTATGCACATTCACTCGGTATAATAACACATGGTCTATTTATAGTAATTTTTGCCTTGATGGGAGTTCGGGCATTGGCCCTTTTTAACATTCTTAGCGTGATACTATGGTCTACTGGCTTAATTCTTCACAGGAGAGGATATATCACACAGGGTTACCTCCTCATCACTGTTGAAAATATTGCTCATGCTGCTGTATGCGTCGTTGTTATTGGGTGGGATACTGGATTTCAATACCTTGTTTTAGTCCAGCCTGTGTGCGTCTTTGTTTTACACTGGAGCGCGGCCAGAAAGGCTTTAGTGGCATTGATATACTGCATCGCTTATATTGCAATGAATTATTGTGCCAATGTATCAGTTCCTATTATAGAACTCAGTCAGATTTACATAGCCGTTTTAAATTACGGTAATATTATTGTTATCTGCTTAATTTTGACTTCTTTAGGATATATATATACTCGTGCGGCCATCAGTGCAGAAGAAAAACTTGAGCAAGAGCACAAAAAGACGAGCGTTGCCCTTATCGAACGTAACCAGGCTTTAAAGCTTCTTAACCAGGAGCTTGCCGATGCGGCAGACTATGTGAGAACCATTTTGCCTGAGCCTATTACAGAAGGCCCCATTCGAACAGACTGGCGGTTTATTCCGTCAACATCATTGGGGGGGGATGCATTTGGTTACCACAAAGTGGATGATAATCATTTTGCAATATATTTGATTGATGTCAGCGGTCACGGTGTAGGGGCCGCTTTACTTTCGGTTTCGGTTATGAATGTGCTGCGTTCTCAGTCATTGCCTAATACGGATTTCAAAGACCCTGAACAAGTATTAGAGGCACTGAACATTGCCTTTCCAGGCGAAGAGAATAACGATATGTTCTTTACCATATGGTATGGTGTCTATAAAAAGAGTACCCGCGAGCTAACTTACGCAAGTGGTGGTCATCCTCCAGCCATTTTATTCGGCCAGACTCCGAAAGGCGATTACCAGGCTACACAACTTCGGACCCCAAATTATATTATTGGTGGCATATCAGATGGAGTATATCAGAAAAAAGATTGCCTGATTGGTGAACGAAACACCTTATATATTTTTTCAGATGGGGTGTATGAAATTAAAAAATCAGATGGATCTATGTGGCGATTTGATGAATTTGCAGATTTTATGAACAATGTTAAGGCAGGTGGTCAGTCAATTTTAGATCGTTTATATAATTATGCAAAAAACTTAGGAAACTCAGATACTTTCGAGGATGATTTTACTATAGTCGAAGTTGATTTCGGATAAAATAAAGGACCGAAACAACCCTTTTATACTTTAGGTCCCACAAGATATTGTAGTAGAGCTTATGGGCATTAAATTTTGGATTTCTCCAATATATTTGCATAAGGATTCAGATGAGTACAAATATCTCAAATAGAAGGTATGAACTCGACTGGCTGCGCGTATTGGCCATATTGGTCGTTTTTCTGTATCACAGCACCCGATTTTTTAATTTGGGCGATTGGCATGTGAAGAATGTCGACGCC
>Ga0265306_10001612_pt1 | contig 11026 bp, 7 predicted proteins | sample Helome_3_FD_192493 | JGI IMG/M metagenome (GOLD analysis project Ga0265306, IMG submission 192493) | Marine sediment microbial communities from subtidal zone of North Sea - Hel_20160420 (Illumina Assembly) | ecosystem: Environmental > Aquatic > Marine > Subtidal zone > Sediment ...
AGAAAATATCAGTCAAGGTGGCAGGCCACCCGGAAAGATTGATGCGCGTCGGCGTAGCTGATTCGCTGCAGCTTGTCGAGCAGGTCCCAGCTTTGCTGCTCGTCGATGCTGAGGTACTCATTGTCAGGTTCGAGGCGGCGCTGGTGCGCACAAATACAGACACTCATGCACAGGCGCATACAGACCAGGTCGAACAGCAGGCTGATCTCGGTTTCGGTCAACGGCAGGGTCTGATGGTAACCCCGCACCAGCGCCTGCGCTGCGCGCATCGGATCGGCTTCATCGAGCATCGCGTAAGCGGCTGCAATCGCGGGCTCCACGACCAGCCAGAGGTTCAGCATATCGCCAAAGTCGATGATGCTGATCACGTGTTCAGCCTTGTCGTCGACAATGACATTTTGCCGGTTGGCGTCATTATGGATAACCCCACGTCTCAACCCGTCTTGCACCGGCAGCACGTGTTCGCGAAAACCGGTTTCGAAATGCTCGACCTGTTCGCGCTGGGCTGCGCTGGCGAGCAGCGGTTTGTAGGCCTCGAGGACCGCAAGCGCCGATTCCATATTCCACAGCAGGGGTCGTTCAAGTCCCGGGTGTGAAAATCCCGCGAGTGCCTGGTCGAGCAACGCGAGACGCTGGCCAAGGTCGGCCAGCAATTGTGGTTTCGACTCGGTGAAGTCGGCCCAGATACGCCCTTCGATGAACGGCAGCGCGCGACAATAGTGTTGATTGCCCTGTGCGTCACGCGTGGTTTCGATGAAGTTTCCGTTGACCGATGCAAAGGCCGTTGCAACACGGGGATAGACCTGAGCCACGGCAAGTCTCTCAAAAACCTGGTGTTGGCATTCCAGCATTGCCGCCGATTCCTGTGCATTGGCAATCTTGAAAACGAACTTGCCGCGTGCGTCGTCGATCAGGAAATTTAAATCACGCTCACCATGGAGTTGCCGCATTGGACCGCTGAGCGCAAACAGATGTTGAGCGATCGTGGCAACCTCGGCCGAATCGAATCCGGGTAACAGGCAACTATCAGACATAACTTGCAAACTTGAAGATGTTCATGCTGACAATTACTGCTCCGGCAAGGGATTGTTATTTACGCGTTCAAGTTGATCCAGGTCCTGGAAACATCGCGTTCGAGGCCGCAGTTTACACGGGTGTAAAAAAGGTTTCGACAGGATGCCGGCGCAACCATCGCGAAAAGGACTATTCTCAATAAAACCCTGTCGCAAATGGTTAACTGGCGGTCGTAGACTGTAAGTTGGTCTAAATATATAGTCCGCAAACCTGCAATCCAGTAAAAAACGGGAGTTGTGAATGTCGCTGCGTCTAGGGATCGACACCGGCGGTACTTTTACCGACGCGGTGCTGGTCGATGACAACAAGCAAATCGTCAGTGCCGAGAAAAGTCTCACCACGCGTTTCGATTTAAGCCTGGGGATTGGTGATGTAATCGCTAAACTTCCGGCCGACGTGCTTGCCGATGTAACCATGGTTTCACTCTCCACCACGCTGACCACCAACTCGGTGGTGGAAGACCTGGGAGCACCCGTGTGCGTGTTGTTGCCGGGTTACACCGATGAACAGGTCAAGCAAAGCGGATTGCTGGATATACTGCCGGCGCAGATGGTAGTGACCCTCGAAGGCGGCTATGACGCGGTCGGCCGCGAGCACAAACCACTGGATGAGGGCCGGGCCCGGGAAGCGATTGAGAAGTTACAGGACCAGGTCTCGGCGTTCGCGATATCAAGCATGTTTGGCACGCGCAACTCGAGCCATGAAAACCATCTTAAGCGTCTCGTCACCGAGTTGACCGATATGCCGGTTATCTGTGGGCATGAACTGGCGTCGAACCTGGGAGCGCCGCGGCGCGCGCTTACCGCGGCCCTGAATGCGCGCATGGTGCCGCCGATCAGGGAGCTCATTACCTCGGTACAGAAAATTCTCGCGCATCACGAAATCGACGCGCCGTTGATGCTGGTGAGAGGTGACGGCTCACTCGCAAGCCTCGAAAATGCGATTGAAAAACCGATCGGCACCGTACTCTCAGGTCCCGCGGCGAGCGTCATCGGTGCCTGCCGGCTGTCGGGACTCGACAACGCGATTATTGCCGACATGGGCGGCACCACGACCGATATCGCGATCGTCAGTAATGGCCAGCCGCAGCTATGCGAGGATGGCGCCAGGATTGGCGAATGGCAGCCGATGGTTGAAGCGGTGCGCGTCAATTCAATCGGCCTCGGCGGCGACAGTGAAATTCATTTCGGTGGGCACAGGGGGCTGTCGCTCGGTCCGCGTCGGGTGGTGCCGACCAGCCTGCTGGCGCATCTTTATCCCGAGGTTATACCAAAGCTGGAAGCGCAGCTGGAGGGGATGGCCAGTGCCCGCAGTAATCGGTTCGTCATGCGCCTGGAAAACAACCAGGCGCTGTTGCAGCAGCTTAACGCGGTTGAACTCGAAGCCTGGGAGTTGTTATCGGACAAGCCGGTAGAACTCGATGCCATCGTGCAGCAGGATCGAACCTATGCGCGTGCGCTGGCCAAGCTGAAGCGACTCGGGCTCGCAATTTACAGCGGCTTTACGCCCACCGATGCGATCCATGTACTCGGCATCAATTCACACTGGAGCAAGCACGCGGCAGAACTGTCGGCACGCATCTGGATGCGGCAGATGCGTTTCCTTTACGGTTATGGCAAGTGGGATAGCGATGATGTTGAGGCTGCCTGCAGCCAGGTTTACGATCTCGTCATCTCAACCATCCGGCGCCTGCTGGTCGAAGTGGGTTTGAATGAATTTGACCAGAGCGGCAAATCGAGCAAGACCAGCGGTATTGTCGACACCATTACGCGCATGGTGATCGGCAGCCACGAATCACAGGGACGCAAGCCGTTATTCAAGCTCGATTTTGCCAGTGACTACCCGATCGTCGCGGTTGGTGCACCTGCGGCAAGTTACTACCGGGATGTTGCCGACAGCATGTTTATCGGCCTGCACCTGCCCGAGTATGCCGATGTCGCCAACGCCTTTGGTGCCGTCATGGGTAGCGTCATTCAGCGCGCCCAGGTGACGGTGACGCAACCCCAGCACGGTACTTTTTGCCTGTTTCACCAGGATCAACCGAAACATTTCGATAACCTGGAAGATGCCAAGCGCGAGGCAGAACAGATTGTTTCGCTCGCGGCACAGCAAAAAGCACTCGAGGCCGGCGCCATCGATCCGACGGTGACGCTTGAGTTCGACGATATCCACGTGCAGGACGACATCGACGGTGAGTTATTCCTCGAATCAACCGTCATCGCGACCGCGATCGGTCCTGCCTGCAACTGGCGCACGGAAACCGGCGCGTGAAGCTGGCAGAAATACTACAGTCCTACGGATTGTTCTTGCGCGGCATTACCGAGATCAGCAAAGCCGAGATCGAAACTTACGGATTCTCGGCAGTGAGGCCAGCGCTTGCGCTGGTTGGAAATATCGGCTCAAGTTACTGGCCGGTATTCAGCCACTCGCCGGAATTTCATGATGGCCAACCTCACCCCCTGGATCGCTGGAGTCGGCGCGTCGCCGAGGCAATTGCCAGCGAGCTGCCGGTGCAGCCTGTCTATCCCTTCGAAGGTCCCCCCTACTACCCGTTTCAGCAGTGGGCGCAGCGCGCTGAGGGGCTCGAGCAGTCACCGATAGGCGTTATGATTCATCCCGAGTTCGGGCTTTGGCACTCGTATCGTTTTGCGCTGCTGGGCGCTCACTTCGAGGTGGCGCCAGCGCACTCGCCAGCGGATTCTCCCTGTCTCGGCTGTGAGGCTAAACCCTGCCTGCATCGTTGCCCGGTCGACGCACTGGATACGAATGCTTACGACGTCGAGCGCTGTCGCAACTACCTGCAGCAAACCCCGCAGGCCAGGTGCCATGCCACCGGCTGCCTCGCGCGCTATGCCTGTCCGATTGCGCCTGATCTGAGCTACACGCCAGCGCAGGGTCGATTCCATTTGCAGGCCTTTCTAAACCCCGATTCTTGAAGCACCGCCTGGTCTTTAGAGGCCGTGAGACACGGGACTTGCGGCCCGGCAGGCATGGCCTAAAAAAAGTGGTTTTTTACCATTCTTGTTTCAGGATTCTAATCTATACTTATTTTGTTGATTCAACTAAGAATTTAGCGGAAAAGATAGCGGGCTGACGAGCCTGCAAGGTTTTACTGTTCCATATGGCAAAAATCGGAAATATTTTTTTCAACCGAACGCTCAACCAGTTTCTCGAATGCGATGACATCAATAGCAAGAAAGCTTTGTCGTTGATGGAGAAAATACGGGCGTCGGCCGGCGATAACCTGGAAAAGGTGCTGCAGACGATTACGCAGGTCGAAGAGCCACATCGAGAGGTGTTGAAGAATATCTGTCGCGAATCGGTCGAGGGATTCTCGGAAGAATACTTCCTCGACGTGCTGGCGCATGATCAAACATTGTTCCGTGCCGCCGCCAGCGACATCCTGTCGCACAACACTGCCATCGACGCGACCAAATTGTTTCAGCGACTGCACGACCCGAAGTCATCCCCGGCCGAGGTCATCGAAGTGCTCGAAACGCAGAAACATTTGCTGAAGCCGGAAGATATCATCAATCATTCGTTAAAGCTGGAATCAGACGATGCCATCCAGCTGCTAAAACTGTTAGAAGGCAGCCAGCAACCGGTTGATTTATCGAGCCTGAGTTTTCAGCTCGACAAGATCGAGAGCCCGATTTACAAGATTAACCTGCTGCATTATTTCGGTAGCGTCAACGAGCCGAAGACGCCGTTGATCGTGGCGCGCTTCCTGGATGATTCCAACAAGGTCGTTATTCTCGAAGCGCTCAAGACCCTGGATCGAATGAAAATCGATTTCGATGCGTCGGCGCTGCTGCCCTACGCCGAATCGATGACGGGCGTCGAGCTCGAGCTTGTGCTCAAGATTATCGCCAAGCAGGCCGATGCCAGCCTGGTGCCGCACCTGTCGGCCTACCTGACGTCGAAATCAGACGAGCTCAATGATTTCTTCGGACGCATCGTCGTCGTCAACGCGGATAAAGAGAACTTCGAAAAATTTCTCAAGCGGCTGAGCATCGAGGATGACTGGACCCAGCAGCAGGCGATCGCCTGCGTACAAAAATTTGCCGATGATAAACTCTCTGAGGTGGCTCGTGAACTGACGAGCCACGACCAGGAATTCGTGCGTAATACCGCACAGACACTGGTGATGAACCTGATCGGTGACGAGGACCTCGGCAAAATCGAGGAATACGCGCTCAACGAAAACTGGCAGGTACGTGAACGCGCGATCCAGTCCCTGGCCAAGTCGTCGAATCGTGGTGCGATCGAGATTCTCAAGAAAATGGTTGATGCCTATCCCGACGATTTCGTGCTGGCCTTGCGTGCGGTCAAGAAGCTGGGCTTTGGCAAGGGCCTTGAAATTGCATTCGAAGGGCTGAAGAATTCAGAACCCAACGTGCAGCGCGCCTCGCTCGAGACAATCGAGGCGATCACGACTGAAAAGCACGCTGTCAGCGTGCGCGACAATATCCTGTGGAACCTGCCGGTACTGACCACGGAAATGCGCGAGTTTGCCAAGATGTTGATGTCGCAGATCACCAAAGATTTCAATTTGCCCGATATTCAAATCGATGAAGTGTCTAATACCAGCACCGGCGTGGTTGATTTGCCGTTGTTTGGCGGCGGAACCGGCACCGTCAGGCCGGACGAAAGACTCTCGCCTCTGGACCAGCTGAAGCCGGGCTCGGTATGGATGGATCGATACCATATCACCAGGGAGATCGGCCGCGGCGCGATGGGGCGTGTAATGCTGGCCGAAGACGACATGGTCGACGAGTCGCTGATACTGAAGTTCATGCTGCCGGAGCTAACCGTCGACCAGCAGTCGACCGAACGCTTCAAGCGTGAGGTCAAGTACGCGCGCAAGGTGAGTCATCGCAACGTGATTCGCGTGCACGACATTTTGCAGAAAGACAGCGTTTGTGCGATCTCGATGGAATATTTCATGAGCCGCGGGCTCGAAGAAGTCCTCAACGAGGTAGAAGTTTTCGAGACGCTTGACGGACTCAAGATCCTGCACCAGATTGCGAGCGGCATGGCGGCCGCGCACGAACAGGAAGTGATACATCGTGATCTGAAACCCAGTAATATCCTCATCGACGACAAGTGGCACGTGAAGATAGTGGATTTCGGTATCGCCTCGGCCGGCACGGCCTCGGAAGCCACCCTGACCCAGACCGGCTCGATTATCGGCAGCCCGGCCTACCTTGCGCCCGAGCGCGCCGAGGGGAGCGACGCCGACGAACGCAGCGATATCTACTCACTGGGAGTCATCGCTTATTACATGTTCAGCGGCCAGTTGCCCTACAGTGGCAAGCCGATGGAAGTGCTGGCAAAGCATCGCCAGGGGAATGCACCCCCAATTATGAAGGTCTATGACGAAGCCGCTCCGGAAGTTTCAAAACTCATTGTTAAAATGATGGCGGTTGATCCGGCGGCCCGTCCACAATCGATGGAAGCGGTGCGTGACGAAGCCAAGGCTCTCGTCGACCAGTTTACGCTGCCCGAAGAAATCTCGTAAGATCCTCCGCTTCGATTAGCATTGTCCCCGACCTGTGTGGCCCGCTTAGCGGGAATCCTGTAATAGCGGCACCATTGCGCGATCCGGATACGTCGGACCGCCGCTTACGCGGGGATGACGTCAGAATGAGTCAGCCCCGCGACTGCACCGCGGTAAGCGCAATCAGGTAGTAGACATCGTCCGTATTGCAGCCGCGCGAGAGATCATTGGCGGGGCGGCATAAACCTTGAAGAATCGGGCCGATGGCGACGGCTCCACCGAATCGCTGGGTTAGTTTATAGCCAATGTTGCCGGCATTCAGATCAGGAAAAATTAACACGTTGGCACGCCCTCCGATACTGGATCTGGCAATCTTTTGCGCTGCAATTTCAGGCACGATGGCCGCGTCGAGCTGAACTTCACCCTCGACCGCTACACCGGGCATCTGCTTGCGCGCCAGTTCGGTTGCTGTACGCACCTTCTCGACTAGCGGATGACTGGCGCTGCCATCGGTCGAAAATGACAGCATCGCAACGCGCGGTTCATCGTCGATCAACTGGCGTGCCGACTGTGCGGCTGCGACTGCAATCTCGGCCAGCTGCTCTGCATCCGGGTCGACGATCAGACCGCAATCGGCAAACACCATGGCTTGCCTGGGATGGTGATGTTCGGCTTCGAACAGCATCAACATGAAACTCGAAACCGAGTTGAATCCCGGCATGACGCCGACGATTTGCAGCGCCGAGCGGACGCGATCACCGGTCGTATAAACGGCACCCGCGATGGCGCCATCGGCATCGTTGGCCCGCAGCATCAGGTCAGCGAAACACAATGGGTCCAGCGCCTGTTGCTGTGCCTGTTCGAGCGTCATGCCCTTGTGCTTACGCAGACGCCAAAGTTCCTTACTATATCTTTGGTGGTATTGTGAAGTGCTTGGATCTTCGATTCTAATACCGCTTAAATTAAAACCTGACGCATTGGCCTGTTCGTGGATCGCAGCCTCGTTGCCAACGAGTATGCAATTTGCGATTCCATTCCCGGTGGCGCGTTGTGCCGCCTCGATAATGCGCTTGTCCTCGCCTTCGGCGAGCACAATCGTTTGCCGATGATTTTGGGCCTTTTGGATGATGGAATCTAGAAATTGCATGATCTATATCGAAAATTTCCATGGTCGGGGGCAAAGAAGTGCTGCAGAATAATGCACCTATAACGAAAGGGTGTCTACGAGAACCGTTCAACAGGACCTTGGTATACTGTAAGCCAAGACTTGATTGGAGTCCTGTTGGTAAATTCTCGAAGTCACCACAAAATTACTTTACGCCAGCCGGGGGCGACTGAAACATGATCATCGCAATACCTGCAGAAATTCATCGCGGTGAAAAGCGTGTTGCCTCCTCACCCGAGGTGGTTCGAAAACTGATTGCGGCCGGATTCGAAGTCACCGTCGAATCTGGTGCGGGCACCGCCGCGAGCTTCAGTGACGACGTTTTTCGCGAAATGGGTGCAACCATAGCTCGCGATGCCGAGACTGCCTGGGCCGCTGGCGATATTATCCTGAAAGTGCGTCCGCCCGAGTACAATGACGAGCTCGGTCGACATGAAATCGACCTGATGGTTGAGGGTACTTGCCTGATCAGCTTTATCTGGCCGGCCCAACACGAAGACTTGTTAAAACAGCTCGCTGCCAAGAAAGTGACGACGCTGGCAATGGATAGCATCCCGCGTATTTCTCGGGCACAAAAACTCGATGCGTTGAGCTCGATGGCAAATATTGCCGGGTACCGCGCCGTGATCGAAGCTTCAAATCTGTTTGGGCGGTTTTTTGCCGGGCAGATTACCGCGGCCGGTAAAGTGCCCCCAGCCAAGGTATTGGTCATAGGTGCCGGTGTTGCAGGGCTCGCGGCGATTGGTACCGCCAAGTCGCTGGGTGCGATTGTGCGCGCCTTCGATACCCGGCCCGAAGTCAAAGATCAAATTCTGAGTATGGATGCGGAATTTCTGGAGCTCGATTTCGAAGAAGATGGTACCGGCACGGGCGGATACGCCAAGGTCATGAGCAAGGAATTCATCGAAGCCGAAATGGCACTGTTTGCCGAGCAGGCGCGCGAAGTCGATATCATCATCACTACCGCGTTGATCCCGGGCAAACCGGCTCCCAAGCTGATCACCAATGCGATGGTGTTAAGCATGGCGGACGGTAGCGTTGTTGTCGACCTCGCGGCCGAGCAGGGTGGCAACTGTGAGGAAACCGTGCCCGGCGAGGTAGTAACTCGATATGGGGTGCATATCGTCGGTTATACCGATCTGACCAGCCGATTGGCGACCCAGGCAAGTCAACTCTACGCGACCAATATCTATAACCTGATCATGGAAATGTGCCCGGACAACGACGGCAAAATTACTATCGATATGGAAGACGATGTAATCCGCGGTGCGACCGTGGTGAACCAGGGTGAAATCACCTGGCCGCCACCGGCAATTGCGGTCAGCGCCGAACGCAAGCCAAGCTTTGGCGGCCAGGCGTTCAAACCCGAAGATCAGGCCAGCGCGGACAAGGCCCCGGAGGTCGCGATCGAAGCGTCAGAAATCTTCCGTTTCGCCCGCAGCGTCTGGTTTCCGATGCTACTGGGGGGGCTGGCATTATTCGGCCTGGGCCAGGTGGCACCGCCCTCTTTCATGGCGCATTTCACGGTGTTCGTGTTGTCTTGTTTCATTGGTTACATGGTGATCTGGAACGTGAGTCCCAGCCTGCACACGCCGCTGATGAGCGTGACCAATGCAATCAGCAGTATCATCATACTCGGTGCGCTGACGCAGATATCGAGTACCGGCAGCCTGATCTACATACTGGCCGGCATAGCCGTGTTCATTACCTGCATCAATATCGTGGGTGGGTTTTCCGTTACGCAGCGCATGCTGCAGATGTTCCGGGGATAAGCGTTATGTCACCCAGCCTGATTACGGTCTCCTACCTCGCTTCCGCGGTGCTGTTCATTCTGGCGCTGGGTGGGCTGAGTACCAACGATACCGCCCGCCGTGGCAACCTGTTCGGCATGATCGGCATGGCCATCGCGGTGCTGGTCACGGTGATCGCTTTTGTCAACCGCAACTTCGAAGTACTGCTCGTGCTGATGGTGGCCGGGGGGGCAATCGGTTTCGTCCTGTCGCGCCGGGTGCAGATGACGCAAATGCCCGAACTGGTCGCGATTTTACATAGCCTGGTAGGCCTCGCCGCCGTTTTGATCGGCTTCGCCACTTTCATGGACCCCGCCATCGAGTACGTCGGGGTTGAGAAAACCATCCATGAAATTGAAATCTATATCGGTATCTGTATCGGTGCGCTCACCTTCACCGGTTCAGTCATCGCCTACGGCAAGCTTAGCGGCATGATCGGCGGTGCGCCGATGATGTTGCCGGCACGTCACTGGCTTAACCTGGCGCTGTTCATCGCCGTGGTCGTCATCGCGGTGCGCTTCGTTGGAGAACCCGATCATAACCAGGCCATGCTGCTGTTACTCGCGATGACCGTCGTCGCGCTGCTGTTTGGTATTCACATGGTGGCAGCCATTGGTGGCGCCGATATGCCGGTCGTTATTTCGATGTTGAACAGCTACTCCGGTTGGGCCGCTGCCGCCACCGGCTTCATGCTGTCGAACGATTTACTGATTGTGACCGGGGCGCTGGTTGGCAGTAGTGGTGCCATCCTGAGTTACATCATGTGCCGTGCGATGAATCGACATTTTATCAGCGTCATTGCCGGCGGTTTCGGCACCTCGGGCGGATCATCCGCCGGTCCCAGTTTCGAGGGCGAAGTGCAGACCATCGATATCCCGGCGATGGCAGAACTGCTCAATGGTGCCAAGCAGGTCATGATCATTCCCGGCTACGGGATGGCCACGGCACAGGCGCAACACGCGGTTGCGGACATCACCAGGACGCTGATCAACAAGGGCATCAAGGTTCGCTTTGGCATCCATCCGGTAGCAGGGCGCATGCCCGGGCACATGAACGTGCTGTTGGCCGAGGCCAAGGTGCCCTACGACATCGTGTTTGAAATGGACGAGATCAATGACGATTTTCCCGACATCGATGTCTCGATCGTGGTTGGCGCCAACGATACGGTCAACCCGCTGGCCCAGGAAGACGTCGACAGCCCGATTTCCGGCATGCCCGTGCTCGAGGTCTGGAAGGGTCACACCACCGTGGTGCTCAAGCGCGGCATGGCGGCCGGCTACGCCGGTGTCGACAACCCGCTGTTCGTCAAGGACAACACGCGCATGCTGTTTGGCGATGCCCGCGATAGTCTCGAGGCGCTCTCCCAGGCGCTCTGACGACCATCATTAAGGTGTGCTCTTCGAGCACGATGGTTGGACTGGATTCCGGCTTTCGCCGGAATGACAGAGAAGGCTGCCGGAATGACGGAGAAGGCTGCCGGAATGACAGAGAAGGCTG
>Ga0265306_10001615_pt1 | contig 11010 bp, 10 predicted proteins | sample Helome_3_FD_192493 | JGI IMG/M metagenome (GOLD analysis project Ga0265306, IMG submission 192493) | Marine sediment microbial communities from subtidal zone of North Sea - Hel_20160420 (Illumina Assembly) | ecosystem: Environmental > Aquatic > Marine > Subtidal zone > Sediment ...
GGCAAGACCCTGCTGTGTCGTAAGTTGCTTGAAGGACTGGGTTCGAAATTCGATACGGTGTATATCCCAAATCCGTACATGGGTTGCAATGCCCTGCTGCATGCGATCCTGGTCGAAATGGGTGCAGACAATCGGCTGAACAAGGGGAATTATCTCTCCTGTATTAACGAGTATTTAATCGAGAACGCGCGCCGCAATCGGTCCACGGTGATTATCCTCGATGAAGCGCAATCACTGCCAGAGGAAAGTCTGGAAGCAATACGTCTGTTGAGTAACCTCGAAACCCGCAAGCAGAAACTGGTGCAAATCGTCCTGTTCGGGCAGCCCGAATTTGATACCGCGTTGGCGCAAAGCAGCGCCAGGCAACTGAAACAGAGAATCGTGCATGCTTATCAACTGCAGCCTTTAAACCGGGCGTCAGTTCGATCCTATGTGCAACACCGCGTCAGATCAGCGGGCTACCGCGGTCCCGAGTTATTCGATAATGGCGCACAACGTCGACTCTACAAGTTCAGCCATGGCATTCCCAGGGTGATTAACGTGCTATGCAACAAGGCGATGATGCTTTCCTACGCCAGTGGTGAATTCTATGTCAACAGCAAGCATATCGAGGCCGCCGCCGCCGACAGCCAGATGCAATGAGTGTTATTAATAACGTTCTCAAGGACCTCGAATCCAGGGAAAGCAGGTTTACGCCGATCGAAATTGACCCGATCGGCCGGCAGCCAGCCGCTGCGCGCGATCTGAAACCGGTTCTGCTGGCGCTATTGTTGTTTTTGCTGCTGGCGGCTGCGGCCTGGATTTACCTGCAGGGTCAGCACTTTGCTAACCCTGGTTCTGCATCGCTGTCGCCGGCCAGCAGCGCCATTGTTGCCGCAGTGGCACCGGCAACAAAGCCTGAAGTTACCCCAGGGGTAGTCACGGATCAAATGATTGGTAACCAGATTATCGGTCTGCAAATTCGTGAATCGGAAGACGATATGCGTATCGAATTCGCGCTGCGTGACAAGGTCGTGGCCTACCTGAAGCAACGCGGTGAGAATAGTTTTGGTTATCATTTAAGAGATGTCGAAAGCCAGATACTGGCGCCGGTGATAAGCAACAATCGTTGGATCGAGAGACTCACGATCAACCCCTCGGACACGGGCGTAGATATCAACTTTCAGACCGCCGAGGATATTCTGGTCGAAACCCGTCAGAACCTGGTCGACGGAGAAACGATCTGGATCATAAATTTACGCAAGTTTGCAGCCGTAGACACCGCGTCAGAAAATGTCGTCGCCGATAAGCCTGCACTGCGCGAGCCGCGACCAGGTGCCGGGTTGCCGCTCGTAGTCGCGTCGGTCGATCCCGCCGCGACAGATTTGAAGTCGGAACCAACCCCGGTTACTGCGCTGTCGGGAGGGGTTGTAAAAATTGATATCGAATCGACCAATCCAAACGCGAAGGTGGCCAACCAGCTCGAATACGCGGTCGAGTTGATCAATTCGCGTCGCGTTGCAAAAGCGCAGGCCCTGCTGCAGGAGCTGTTGAACGGTAACGAAGACTATAATGTGCGTCAGCATTTACTCGCGCTCTATAGTCGCCAGAATCAAAGCGCTCGCTTTTTACGCCTGGCGCGCGAGTCGATGCTCAAGTATCCGGACGATACGCTGTTCAAAACCGAGTACGCGCGTTCACTGTTCCAGGCGTCGTCCTATCGAAGCGTGATCCAGTTGTTTGCCGATGAGGTTCCGATCGATGCCGATCAACAGGCACTGCTAGCGGCCAGTTACCAGCGTCTCGATGAGCATGAATCAGCAGTCAGATATTATCAGCTCGCACTCGCGCAGGATGTGGCTAATGCCAAGAACTGGATCGCACTCGGAATTTCCCAGGAGCATACCGCGGCGCTCGAGGACGCACTGAACTCTTATCAGCAGGCTACCAAACTGGGTAATTTAAACAATCGCCTGCGAGCGTTTGTCGACAAAAGGAGTCGCACGCTCAGGCAGGTGTTGAATTAATGGCATTTACCAAGAAAATCAGGCTGGGTGATTTACTGGTTGAAAAAGGTCTGATCACCGAGGACCAGTTGCAACATGCGCTCAGTGAGCAAAAGAAACTGGGTCGAAAACTCGGTGGCACCCTGATAGAGCTGGGCATGATCGATGAAAACAGCCTGCTCAGTCTGCTGGCCAGTCAGCTGAATATTCCGCTAATCGACATCAACAACTACAACTACAGTAACGAAGTCGCCAAGCTTTTACCCGAGTCGATTGCAAGGCGCTACCGCGCGCTCGTACTCGAAGACCGTGAGCGTGATTACCTGGTGGCGATGGCAGATCCCACCGACATTTATGCGCTGGACGAAATTCAGTCTAAATTGAACAAGCCGGTGAGCCAGGCAATCGTGCGCGAAACCGCGCTGCTCGAAAACTTCGACCTGGTTTATCGACGGACCGAAGAGATCAGCGCGCTCGCGTCAGAGCTTGGGCAGGATCTTACCGATACCGCAACCGACCTCAGCGAGTTGCTGCAGACAGAAATGACCGATGCGCCGGTGGCGAAGCTACTGCAATCAATTTTCGAAGATGCAGTTCAGGTTGGAGCCTCGGATATCCATATCGAACCTGATCAGCATGTGATTCGGGTACGTCAACGAATCGATGGCGTGCTTTACGAGCAGGTCATGCAGGAAACCCAGATAGCGCCGGCGGTGGTAGTACGCTTGAAACTGATGTGCGGGCTGAATATCTCTGAAAAAAGACTGCCGCAGGACGGCCGCTTTCACGTTTTAGTCAACCAGCGCGATATCGATGTGCGTTTATCGACCATGCCGGTGCAGTACGGCGAGTCCGTGGTCATGCGCCTGCTCGACCAGACCAGCGGTGCACTGGACCTGGAACAACTCGGCATGCCGCCCGAACTGCTGCATCGGTTTCGCAAGAATTTTCATTTACCCAACGGCATGATTCTGGTGACCGGGCCAACCGGAAGCGGCAAGACCACCACGCTCTATGCCGCGCTTTCGGAATTGAACGTCAAGGAGTCCAAGATCGTTACGGTCGAGGACCCGGTAGAATACCGGCTCGATCGCATCAGCCAGGTACAGGTCAATCCGCGCATCGGGCTTACTTTTGCCGGCGTGTTGCGCTCGGCCCTGCGCCAGGACCCGGACATCATCATGGTGGGCGAGATGCGCGACGCTGAAACGGTCGAAATCGGCGTCAGTGCGGCGATGACCGGTCACCTGGTGTTGTCGACGCTGCACACCAATGACACCATTTCGACCGCGACTCGCCTCATGGATATGGGTGTTGAGGGCTACTTACTCGCCTCCACGTTGCGCACCATTATCGCTCAGCGCCTGGTGCGCAAGGTTTGCGCAAGCTGCAGTGAAGACTATACCCCGACGGAATTCGAGGCTGGCTGGCTACGTGACGATCTGTTGATCGATATCAATCAGTATCGATACAAGAAAGGCCGCGGCTGCAAGCAATGCGGCGAAACCGGGTACCAGGGACGCATGGGTGTTTACGAATTGCTCGACATGAATGCCGAGCTGGCTGAAAAACTGCGCCACGACGATTCGCAGGGTTTTGTCGAGGCGGCCGAGCGCGCACCGGGTTACCAGCCGCTGGTCATGGTTGCGCATACGCATGCATCCAATGGTTTGACGACCATCGAAGAAATGCTGCGCCTGGCCGGTGAAGTGCCGGACGATGTGCTTGATCGTCCCGCGGTGCTGGAGATTGACGTCTAATGCCTTTTTACGAATTCAAGGGCAGAAGCGGCAACGGCCAGCTGGTCGATGGCGAAATCGAAGGTTCGAGCACCAACGCGGTTGCGGGGCTACTGATGGATCGCGGGGTTACCCCGATTTCGATTGTTGAAAAGAACGAACAGGTTGACGTTATCGAGGTGATCAAGGATCGTTTCGATCTGTACAAGATCAGTATCGAAGAATTGCTGATGTTTACCCGGCAGATGGGGGCGCTGATCAAGGCGGGTATTCCGATCACGCGAGCGATTACCGGTATCCTGGAATCGGTCGAGAATCCGCTGTTGATCAAATCCCTGCGTGACATACTCGAGCAACTCGAATCGGGGCGTAACCTTTCGGTTTCCTGTGCGCGTCATCCCAGGGTATTTTCGAATCTGTATATCAGCATGATTCAGGTCGGCGAGAATACCGGACGCCTGGAAGAGTCGTTTGTATTGATGGCGGACTATATCGATCGCAACCGACGCATCACGCAGAACATCAAGACCGCATTACGCTACCCGACCACGGTGATCATCGCGATTGTCATTGCCATGGCAATCGTCAACCTGTTCGTGATTCCCAAGTTTGCCAGCTTTTTCGAGGCCAACCAGCTCGAGTTGCCGTGGCAGACACTGGTGTTGCTCAATACCTCGAACTTTTTTGTCGAGTACTGGCAATTTGCTCTGCTTGCCTTGCTTGGCCTGGTGTTTGGTTTCAGGTACTACGTCAATACCACCGACGGTCGCTACCGGTGGCACAAATTTATTGTCAAGGCACCCCTGGTCGGTGAAATACTGCATCGTTCGTTCATGGCACGTTTCGCGCGCTCTTTCTCGATGGCATACAGCGCCGGGGTACCGATTGTACAGGCGATGGGTGTCATTTCGCGCTCGATCGGAAACGACTATATCGCCGGATATGTCAACGGCATGCGCGAAGGCATCGAGCGGGGTGAGGCGTTGACCAGAACTGCCAGTCAGACCCGCATGTTTACCCCGGTGGTCATGCAAATGTTCGCCGTCGGGGAAGAAGCCGGCAACCTCGATGAAATGATGACTTTCATCGCCGACTTCTATGAAGAGGAAGTCGACTACGATGTTAAAACCCTGTCTGACAAGATCGAGCCATTGATCTACGTTGCGGTCGGCGCCCTGGTCCTGGTGCTTGCGCTGGGCATCTTCGTGCCGATGTGGGACGTGGCGCAACTCGCGAACCGATGAAAACGATCGGCTCCCACCCGGGGGCGGACAATTTTCGTCTCGCCTTGATGGTTATCCTGATTGTGCTGTTTATTTATATTTTCCTGCACTACGCGGAAAAGAGTGAGCGAGCGATCGAACGGCAGTCGATTCAACAAACCCGGCGTAATATCGATAGCGCGCTGGTTATCGTATTTGCAACTTATGCGAGTGAGCGCAGGTTAAACGAGCTGGCAGCTCTTGATGGTGCTAACCCGTTTGAGTTTTTGAAGGAATACCTGGTATTTCCGCTATCTTACCGGGGCGAACCCGAAGTGAACGACCCGGCCGTCCTCGAAAGTGGCTGGTACTACCTGCCTGGCAGAGGAGATTTGATGTACATACCGTTTCATTTATCCAGGCCCGAGTACTTCCGGATTTTACTCGATTACGAAGATATCGATCAAAACGGACGATTCGAGTCAGGTAAGGATCAGTTCAGAGCGTTAAGACTGGTAAAAAAATAAACAGCCGCGAATTGCGGCTGTTCAATTCGAGTATTTGGAAAACGGCTGGTTTGAACGGGCTTGCCAGCTTTACCGGGCGAGATTAGGGTGTGCAGATTACGCTGGCGATACCGTCGGACGCGGCGACAATATCGGGAGTCTCTCTTACCGTGCAAGTGAAGGTGGATCCCGGGCCATTGGCGTTACAGTTTCCAGTTCCGGTAACCCCGTACTTGGTGGTTGGAAGCGCTACTGCAAGCAACGAGCTCCCGGTTCCATCGACGAGGTCCGCACAATCGATACCATCTGCGCTCAGATCTACACCGACGGTATTGTCCAGAACCCGCGCTGCGTAGTTGATACTGGATGCCGCCGACAATTCGCTCGCGATGCCCGCATTGGCCGCTTCCTGGGCGTCGGCGGATAAATCCTGGAACTTGCCCAGCGCGGTGACGCCGAGAATACCCAGCAGAACGATGACGACCACCAGTTCTATCAGCGTGAAACCTTTTTGTGACTCATACATGTTTTATACTCCCTACACTAGAGTAAAAATGTTGGACGATCGATTGAGTATAGACCAACATTCGATTAGTTAAAGTTATATAGCTGATTTGCTCTATAAGTAAATGATTTATAGCACTATTATTCAGAAATTTATGCAAACTTTGGTATCATTCAGAGACTCGAGTCAGATGAGTGTAGTAAACAAGTATCATAATTCAGGATTTTCTCTGCTCGAACTCATCACCGTGGTTTTACTACTCGGGATTCTGGGCGTTGTCGCCCTGGGTCGCTTTGGTGGCCAGGATGCAACGGCAGCGCGCGGTTTTTTCGACGATACCGTGAGCGCCGTTCGTTTTGCGCAAAAATTAGCCATCAGCAGCGGGTGTGACGTGCGGGTAATTGCCACCGCGACCAGCTATCAGTTGCGTCAATCCTCGACCTGTGTTGCCGATGATTTTAGCAATCCGGTCGCAAATCCGGCCAATCGCGACAGTACCTACCAGAACGTTAATATGCCGGGCGGCTTCAGCCTGACCGCCGGCACCATCACCTTCGATGCCCGCGGGCAGCGCGAAGGGGTAACCTCGGATTTCAGTATCAGTGACGGTACGACGACCTACAGCTTCCGTGTGCATGCGAGCACGGGCCTGGTCGAGGTTATTTAACTCGATGCGACGACAATCCGCCTTCACCCTGATCGAAATTATCGTCACCATCATCGTTATCGGAATCGCCGGCACCGCGCTGCTGAGCGTGTTTACCAGCATGATCCGCGGCAGCGCCGACCCGGTGATCCAACAGCAGGCGACCACGATTGCTGAAGCCTACCTCGAAGAAATCATGCTGCGGGCCTATGATGATCCGCAGGTTGCAGAGTCCGGCGGTGCCGAGGCAGGTGAAACCCGCCCGACCTATGACGATGTGCAGGACTACAACAGCCTCGGTACCACGCAGGTTCGTGACCAGGATAATAATCCGATCGCGGCGCTCAGCGACTACCAGGTGACGGTTAGCGTTAATGGAGCAGTGCTTAATACCGTCAATGCCATGCAAATCGATGTTACCGTATCCCACCCCGCGACGGGCCCCATCATGTTAAGCGCTTTTCGCACCGATTACTGATGCAACAGTCAACCTCTCAGACTGGATTTTCGCTGGTCGAGCTGATCGTGGTGGTGGTTCTGCTCGGAGTCCTGGCTGGCGGTGGTGGTCTACTGATTTTGCAACCCATCGAGGCTTACGACGACCAGGTGCGTCGCCAGCAACTCGTCGACCAGGGTGAAATGGCGCTGCGTCAGATCGCGCGTGACGTGCGCCGGGCGCTGCCGAACAGTGTCCGCGTCACACCCGTCGGCGCGGGATTTGCGGTGGAAATGGTGAACACGGTTGACGGTGCACGCTATCGCGACGAGGTAGGCGGTGTATTCACGACCGCTAACGATATCCTCGAGTTCGCCGCGAGTGACACCGATTTCAACCTGCTCGGGCTGTTCAATACCCCGGGTGCGCTGGCGCCAGGTCGACGCCTGGTGATTTATAATACGTCGGCCGCCGGGATTTATACCGACGCGGCGTTAAACAACAATCCAGGTATCGTAACCACCGCCGGAACCACGCTATCCCTGTCAACGGTTACACCCGCGACCGAGGACGACGAACACCGTATCAACATGAACCCGGCTTTTCAGTTCGCACAGCAGTCGCCAGGGCAGCGTGTATTTGTGATTGACGGACCCACCAGTTACCTCTGCGATCCGGCCACCAACCGGATTGTGCGTTACAGCAACTATGCCTTTAGTGCGGCGCAGCCAACACCTCCGGTGGGTGGCACCAGTGGCGTGGTCATTTCACAGTTGAGTGGTTGCAGCATGACTTATAGTCCGGGAACCTCACAGCGAGGCGGCATTCTGACCATAGAAATCACCATTGCTGACGGCGGAGAATCGATTAACCTGCTGCACCAGGTGCACGTGGTGAACGTGCCATGAAAAAGCTGCAGCATGGCTTTTCGCTGATTACGGCGATTTTCCTGCTGGTCATCGTTGCCAGCCTGGTGGCCTACATGACCAATATTCGCGTGGTGCAGCAAACCACCCTGGTTTACGGGGTGCAGGGTGCACGGGCGATTCAGGCGGCTCGCAGTGGCATCGAGTGGGGCATTCACCAGTCGATTGTCAATGGCAGTTGCGCCGGATCGACGAACTTTTCCGATCCGGCTTTTGCCGGCTTTAATATCGAAGTCCGCTGTGGCCAGACGACCCATATCGAGGGGACTACCCCAATCGACACTTTTCAGCTAACTGCGATCGCGCGCAGTGGCACTTATGGTACGCTCGACTACGTTCAGCGTCGAATCCAGGCGACCGTTTCGCAAGATCCGCCGTAGTTGCATTTGTTTGGCCGCGAGAACTGAATCCGAAACTTTGAAGCAGTTAACAGAGATGTTCAACACTTGTCGATAAACTCGATAATTGCTGGCAGGTCGAATTAAATTTCCTTTTATATTTCAAATACTTTCAATTCAAAATTAAAGTATGATTTGAGTTGTTGAAATATAGACACTATACTTGATTGATTAAACGCTGGGTTACTTTGAATGCCACTGGACAGTGAAAAGAAACCAACACTGTTGCTGGTCGACGATGATGCAATTATCGCCGACAGTCTCGAGTATGTGCTCGGTGAAGAATACCAGATTGAGCGTGCCTCGGACCGAGCTTCCAGCTTCCGGTTGATGAGCGAGATGACGGACTCGCCGACCTTGGCGTTAGTTGACCTGGGACTACCACCCAACACACATCGACCCGACGAGGGTCTCGCGGTGATTCGGAAGATATCGCAGTTGCATCCGTCCACCCGTATCCTGGTTCTCTCCGGACAGGACCACAAGAAGCACCTGTTTCAGGCCAAGGCCGACGGCGCTGTCGATTTTATCTCCAAGCCCTGCGATATCGCTGAAATCAAGGTGCGCCTGAAACGGCAGGTTATCGCCGGCGGTGGCACGGATTCCGGACACGATGACATCGAGGGCATTGTCGGTTCCAGTGAAGAGGCCGAACTGTTGCGCATGCAAATACGTCAGTTGGCGGATTCACCCTACCCGGTGCTGATCGAAGGTGAGTCGGGCAGTGGCAAGGAAGTGGCGGCGCGCAATCTGCATCGCTGCAGTTCGCGCAGCCAGGCGCCGTTCTTGACCTTGAATTGCGCAGCCTTCAACGGCGAATTGCTCGAGTCGCAGCTGTTTGGTCACGTCAAGGGCGCTTTTACCGGGGCCACCGACACCAAGAAAGGGTTTTTTGAAGAGGCTGGCTCAGGGACTTTATTACTCGATGAAGTGGCCGACCTGCCACTTGACCTGCAGGCCAAGCTGCTGCGCGTACTTGAAAATGGCGAGTACTATCGGCTTGGCGAAACCCAGCCGCGACACTCCTCGGCGCGCGTTCTGGCGGCCACCAACAAGGATATATTTGCCGCCATCAAAAGTAGCCAGTTCCGCGAAGATTTATACCATCGCCTTAGCGTTTTGACCTTGCGCGTGCCCTCTTTAAAAGAGCGCAATGGTGACAAGAATGAATTGTTGTTTTACTTCATGCAGCAGGTCGCTGACGAAATGGCCGCTTTTCAGCTTGACGAGAATGCACTAAGACTTTGGAATGATTATACTTTTCCTGGGAATGTGCGAGAATTGCGGAACATAATAATAAGGCTTTCAGCGAAGTATCCCGGGCAAACCATAAAACCTGAGGTGCTGAAGAGGGAAATGTCAGGACTACAGCGACACAACGGCGCGTCAAGCAGCGAAGACTGGCTTAATAATGCCTTGCACGACAGTGGTTTTCAGCTTGATCAATTGCTCAAGGCGGTTGAAAAAGAAGTGATCGATCTGGCGATGCACGAGCACGATGGTAATGTCAGTAAAGCTGCCGAAATGCTGGGTATCAATCGGACGACCCTGTATGGCCGCATGGAGCGGCTCGAGGTCAAGGAATAGATCATGTACGAAGACTATTTCGGCCTCAAACGTCCGCCGTTTAAAATCACCCCGGACACCAGTTTATTCTACGAAGGCGGTAAACGCGGCGATATTCTCGCGGCACTGGTATACGCGATCCATCGCGGTGAAGGCATTATCAAGGTCGTCGGCGAAGTCGGCAGCGGTAAAACCATGCTGTGTCGCATGCTGCAACTCAAGCTACCGGACACGGTAGAAATCGTCTACATCGCTAACCCGAGTGTATCGCCGGAGGATATCCTGTTCGTGGTCGCGCACGAGTTATCATTGCCGGTGACCAAGGATGCTTCCAAGCATGAGGTCATGCACCTGTTGCAGGATTACCTGCTGCAGCGGCATATGGAAAACAAGCAGGTGGTACTTTTTGTCGAGGAGGCGCAAGGCATGCCGCTCGACACGCTCGAGGAGATCCGGCTATTGTCAAACCTCGAGACGGATCAAAACAAACTGGTACAAATAGTCCTGTTCGGGCAACCAGAGCTAGACCATAACCTGGCGAAACAGTCGATTCGGCAGTTACGTGAGCGCATCACGCACAGCTTTGATCTGGAACCCCTGACCCAGGATGAAATACATACCTATCTGAATTTCCGCATGCGAGAGGTGGGTTACACCGGCCCGGAATTAATTAACATCACGGTCGCGAAGAAAGTTGAGCAACACTCGGACGGTTTGTTACGCCGCATCAATATCATCGCCGACAAGATCCTGCTCTCGGCGTTTGCAGAGGGTACCCACAACCTCAGTGCAAAGCACGTGACCGCCGCCGTTAACGATAGCAGCTTCGACCAGAAAGAACCGCGTAAATCGCGTGCTTTCTGGTGGCTTGGCATTCTGGTGGCCATTGCGCTGGCAGTGGCTCTCTACCAGACTCGAGCGCAGTGGATTTCGACACATGCCGCGGATTGGTGGAATTCGATCCAGGTCTCGGATCCGGCACCTGAACCCGATAAGGTTGTAGAAGATAAGGTTGTAGAAAGTGACAATCCGGTCACAGATATTGCACCACAGGCATTGGAAACTGCTACGACCTTAGAAGTAGATAACAGCATTGCCACC
>Ga0265306_10001616_pt1 | contig 11006 bp, 11 predicted proteins | sample Helome_3_FD_192493 | JGI IMG/M metagenome (GOLD analysis project Ga0265306, IMG submission 192493) | Marine sediment microbial communities from subtidal zone of North Sea - Hel_20160420 (Illumina Assembly) | ecosystem: Environmental > Aquatic > Marine > Subtidal zone > Sediment ...
TTGGCACGCTCCAGCTGGCCAGCGAGGCCCTCATGGAGTACCTGATGGACACCCAGATATTCATGCCGGTCAAGGACTCGATTGGTATCGAGGGCTTCACCAGCAGCAACAAGGCCGTACCCCTGACACTGAAGACCGAGGATAATATCGAGGTGCTCATCCTGTTCACCAGCCCGGAGCGTGCCAAGGACTTCGTGCAGGACTTTCCGGGTTACGAGGGCGGCCTGCTGGCGGAATTCAACTGGGTGCTGGAACGCACCGGCAGCGGCATCGGCATCTCGATCAATCCGAACTGGCCGGTCGGCATGGACCTCGAACCCGACATGGTCCAGCAACTGAAGAACAACTGAGCGATTTGAAACCACGCGCCAGGCTGCACCAAGACCCGCTGTTCCTGGCTGCCATCCTGGCCGCCCCACTGGTCTGGCTGCTGCTGTATTTTATCCTGCGCCCCGAGCTCGACTGGTCGTGGCCCCTGTACCATCCCGCGCGTTTCCTGTGGCCGGTGCTGTTCTTTCCGGTGGTCGAAGAGATCCTGTTTCGCGGTCTGCTGCAGGAATTCGTGCGTGAGTATTTCAGTAAAGACATGCTGGGACCGATCAGTGTTGCCAACCTGGTAACCAGCCTGGTCTTTACCGGCCTGCATTTCTTTTATCAGCCCGCGCTATGGGCCGCGCTGGTGTTCATTCCGTCACTGGTATTCGGCTTTTTTAAGGACCGTACCGGCCGGCTGACGGCGCCGATTATCTTGCACATGTTTTACAACTTCGGTTTTCTGTGGGTGTTCTCGGCACCGTAACAGAATTGACTGTAGGAGCGGACGTTGTCCGCGAAACAACATCCCCATTTTATTCGCGCATACCTGCGCTCCTACAAGATTTTTTTCAGGATCCCGATGAAGCGTTCATAGCGTGAACGCAAGGCTGCGTTTTCACGCGCTGTAAACGTCACCCCCGCCCCGCTGGGCGGCCAGTCCGCCGGGCCGCCGGCCGCCTGCCAGGCAACTCCGCGCGCGGTGGCCTCGACCTGCACGGGCCGATGCACCTCGAGTCCGCTCAGGTCGGCCAGCTTGCGGCACAGGCCGTCCAGGTTGGAGAGTCCGCCACTGATACGAATGCGGCGGATAGCCCGGTTGTAGCGGCACAGGCGTTCGATGTTGGCCTGCAGCAGGAACACGATGCTCTCGATGACGGCCACCAGCGCACCCGCGGTGTCCACGTCCCTGTGAAGGAAGTACGCCGGCGGTCCGGATTGCCACCAGGGCGCGCCGAGCCCGCCGACGGTGTTGATGAATAGCGTCGGGTTGTCGATGGCATCCAGCCAGCCGGGCAGCAAGGCCTTCAGGTCACCGGCAGCGTACTGCTCCGCCACCTGTCTGACGGCTGCCGCCGCGCCGTTCACCGTCCCCTCGATGTAATAACAACCAGTGTCGGGTTCACTGTGCGAGATGCCGGCCAGCAGGCCATCGGGACGGTTGCGCGGATCGTCCACCGGCATCAGCACGAAGGCCCCGGTGCCGATGTTGACAATCAGGGTGTCGGGCGGTGGTTGCCCCTGTGCATACAGCGCAGCCGTCTGGTCACCGTTGACGGCCCGCAGCGGAATCGGGTGATGCGCCAGTTGCCCGTAGTCGTCCACGATCGGTCGGCAGACCGGCAGGATCTCCCGCGGGATATCAAACAGCGACAGCATGCGCGAGTCCCAGTCCCGTGTCTGCAGGTTCCACAACAGGGTCCGCGAGGCGTTGGCATGGTCGACGACTGCCGGGCGGTCCGCCAGTAAATGGTAGACGAGATAACTCGCCAGGGGTCCGGCCAGCAGGGTGCCGGCCGCGCGCGCGTCCCGGACCGCTGGTGACTCGCGCAGCAGCCATTGCAGTTTGCCGCCGCCGTAGTGTGGCGACAGGTGCAGGCCGGTGATGGCCTCGACGTCCGCTTCGTGTTCCTCAAGCCGGTCGATGGACGCTGCCGTGCGCCGGTCCTGCCAGCTGATAACCGGGCTCAGCGGCCTGCCGGTGTCGCGGTCCCAGGCCACGACACTCGATCGCTGGGTGGCAAGCCCGGCCGCGTGGATGCGTTTGATATCCACGGCCGGATCCGCCAGCACGGCGTCGATCACGCCGTGCATGCTGTCGAGAATTTCATCGGCTGACTGCTCGATCTCCGTGTGGCTGCGCGCGTCAAGGGAAACCGGGCGCCGCGCCGAGGCAAGCAATTGTCCACGGGCGTCGAACACGATGGCACGCGTCGAATGAGTGCCCTGGTCGATAACGAGGATATGCTCCGCCGTCATCAGTCAACCGGTACCAGCGCGAGTTCCTCGGTGCGCGCAACGGCCCGGCGTTCGGGCAACACCGGCCGGAGGGTGTGCATGACTTTCACTGCAGTGGCGCGGTAAACGGTCAGTTTGCCGCCATAGATGGACAGGCTACGGGGATTGTGCGCGTTGTCGACCACCAGGTGGGTCTCGCGCGAGCGGCTGAAGGCCGCACCGCCCTCGGCCGGCAGCACGCGCAGACCGGCGAAGCGGTCCACCACCTGGGTAGAGCGTTGCGGGAAGTAATGTCGCTGCACGTCCAGCAGGTAGGCCTCCTCTTCCGCGCGCACCTGCACGTCACGCGGATCGCCCCGGTAACTGCTCTCGGTCGTGCCGAGCAGGGCATGCTCACCCCAGGGCAGCAGGAAAATCGCGCGGCGGTCGTGAGGCGACTCGACGTAGTAACAGCCCGCCTGGACCGGCTCCTGCATGACGAGGTGCGCGCCCTGTACCAGGTCGGCCGCCACCGGTGCCGGTCGCGGGCTGATGCGGGCATCGATCGTGTCAACCCATGGCCCGCCGGCATTGACCAGCACACGCGCCATGCAGTGCTGCTCCACCCCGTTATCACGATAACTGATCTCGCAGCCGGCCGGGGTGACGACCGCGGCAGTGAATTCCGCCGGGCAGGCAAGCGTGGCGCCGTATTCGATGGCCGATTGCATCACGGCACGGGTCAGGTCGACATCATTGGTCTGGCCGTCGTGGTAGCGGAACACGGCCTGCAGCTTTGCCGTATCGAGACCGTCGAGTGCGTCCCAGTCCCGTCGCGGCAGCGTACCGAAGCGGCTGGCGCGGCCAAGCCCGTCGAGCAGGGCATACAGCGTCAGGCCGGCCCGCAGGATCAGCGGGCGCCGCGTGGTATCCGGGTAGACCGGGATATGAAACGGCTGCAGGCGCACCAGCTCCGGCGCATTGCGCAGCAGGATATCGCGTTCGATGAGGCTCTCGCGGACCAGGTGGAAATCGTAGCCCTCGAGGTAACGCAGGCCGCCGTGGGCCAGTTTGCTGGAGCGGCTGGAGGTACCGCTGGCCAGTGCGACCTGCTCCAGCAACAGCACACTGTAGCCGGCGCAGGCCGCGGCCTGGGCCACGCCGACACCGTGGATACCGCCGCCGACGATGACCACGTCGAAATGCTCAGCCATGCCCACCCTCCCCGGCGATCAGGCTGCGGATGACATTGGTCTCGATCATGTCGAAGCCCCGCGCGAGAAACGGCCCGATTTCATCCGGCCGGTTCACGGTATAGACCACCCATTGCCAGGGACCTTCCCAGAGCGGTGCGGGCAGCGGCGGCAGCCGCTTGCGATTGACGAACAGGTAATCCGGTGCAAGGTCGGTGGCCCGCTGGCGGTTGTCGTCGTCCCAGTGCGGCAGGACCCAGCCGACCGGTAATGATGACCGTTTGCGCACATCCTCCAGCGCTGCATACTCGAAGGATATCAGGATGCACTGGGCCAGTACGTCGGCCAGTGTTTCCAGCATGAGATCGATGACGCGTTTAATGCCGAAGGCGGTGATGCTGGCGTGCTTGATCTCCACAAACGCGCGTGCATCGGGCCACGCGGCCAGCAGCTCGGCAAACTCCGCGAGGGTGGCGATGCGCAAGTCCCTGAATCGGTCACCGAAACGGTCGGGATGGCCGGCGGACAGTGACCGGACTTCCAGGTACGGCGTGTCGGTGATGACCTGGTCCCGGTCGGTCATTTTCAGCAGGGACGGATCGTGACTGAGGATCGGTATGCCATCGGCCGTGATCTGCACGTCGGTTTCGATATAGCGTGCGCCGGCCTGCAGGACCTCGCGGTAGCCGGCCAGGGAGTTTTCCGGCCAGCTCTCCGGCTCACCGCGATGTGCGATCAGGATGTCAATCATGTGTGGCGCCACCAGTCGGCGATCACCTGCGCGACATGCGGGTTGACGAGGTAACCATAGGATTTGTGCACGTTGAGTCCATTGCCGTCGCGATAGTGGTTGAGGATGTCGTTACGCATGTCCCGGATCGAGTTTACACACCCGTTATCGATCATTGCGCGAAAATCATTTGCCAGCAACGGGTCCAGCGCCACCAGGTCACCGCGTGAGGAGATGTTGACCCAGTCGTTGATGTTGCACGGATAGTGGCCGAGGTGGCGTGCATCACGCCCGGCCAGCCGGCGCTGGACGTAATTCATGCCCAGCGGGCTACCCAGCGTGAGCAGGCGGTCGACGCAGGCGCGCACGCCTTCGAGGTGCTGGAGTTCCCACAGGGAATCCCAGGCGATGATCGAACCCATACTGTGCCCGATCAGCAGCACGCTTTCGCCCTGTTCGGCCGCCTTGCGCAGGGGCGCCTTTTGCAGCTGGCGAATCTGGCAGGCGGTGTTGTCATGGTTACAGAAATAGTGGTTGGTCTCCTGGATCGAACGCTTCACGCGCGGGTCCGGTATCAGCGGGATCAGCCACGGCATGTAGTCGCCGATGGTATACAGGGTGCGGGCAACCCGGTACTTCAGCGGACGCGCGGCCTTTACATCGGCAGGCGGATCGGCCTCGGCCAGCAGGCGGTCGATCCACGGCAGTACCTCCACGATATCGGGGCTCTGTGCATGCGCAAGGTGACTCCAAGAGACCAGCGTGAAGCAGTCGCTGGATTCGATTTCCGCCGCGATTTCCCGGTCCACCCTGGCGACGCCGTGCAGCAGGCAGCGCAACAGCTGCTGCCGATGGGCCGCGGCCGGCGGCTTGGGATTCTTGCCGTGGGTGAAGATGATGCGTTTCAAGGCGGCGGGAAATCAGAATGAGGCCAGTTGCTCGCAGGTCGGTTCGGCACAGCAATACCAGTTCTCGGACAGGCGCGGCACGGGTGCGCCGGCCGCGTGCAGATCAATCGGCGGGGCCGGCAGGTCGGCCGCCGTATGCGCCAGGCGCCAGATGCCGGTGAAGATATCGGCACGGGACTGGCCGTCGGCCTCGGCCTGCTGCACCCAGGCCTGTACGTCCTGCTGCAGGCGATCCATGCGCGAATCCGGGTGCTGCCAGGGATGTCCAAGGGTGTTCGGATCAAAGGCACCGATAAAACGATCACTGCCCTCGATGCCGAGGACATGTGAACCGGCCGGCACCAGCAGGCGGATCGAGAGCTGCACCGGTGCCACGGCCTCGACCAGCTGCAGCGTGACGATGTCGGTGAGCAAGTCGATATAGTGTTCCAGCCTTGTCCACGGCGTGAAGGCGACGAAGGTCGGCACGTGTGCGATACCGGCCTCGCGCATGAGCGCGAGCGCAGCGATGAAATCCGCACGGCTGTGGCCCTTGTCGAGCAAGGCGAGCAGCGCGTCATCAACGGATTCAACCGCCGACAGGATGAACAGGCAGCCGAGACTGCCCAGCTCGCGGATCTCATCCGGGTAGCTAAGAATAAGCTCGATCTTGATGGTGGCGTCCCAGGTCAGGTCGGGGTAACGCGCGTGCAGGGCACGCACGATGCGCAGCGCATGGCCGGGGCCATTGAAGAAGTCCGGGTCACCGAAGGAGATATGGCGCGCACCGGCGGCGACCTGGTTATCGATATCCTTAAGTACCACATCCACCGGTATCACGAAAAACTTTCCCGCGTAGACCGGCACCACCGGGCAGTGTTTGCAATGATACTTGCAGCCGCGCGTGGTTTCGGCAAAGCCGACGGTGCGGGTCGTGCCGTCCGGCAGGACCAGGTGGGCGAATTTGTCGAGCGCCGGCAGCGTGCTGCGGTCCGGAACGATGAACGGCACCTTGTCGAGTCGCGTCGCGGCCATGAATGGGGGTGGCTGATGGCTGTCGCGCAACTGCCTGACCAGCTCGAGCAACCCGCACTCGAACTCGCCGCCGATGACCGCATCCACGCCCAGTCCGCGGAACAGATCGGCATTCATGGTTGCATACAAACCGTAGATGCACAGGCGCGCGCGCGGCGACAGCTGCCTGATCCTCGGCAGGGCTTCGACGGCGATGCGCGTGGCCGTATGCATCGGGACATAAATTCCCACCAGTTCGGTGCCCGCGTCCAGGCATTCGTCGAGTTTCTGGATCGACAGATCGCAACAGCTGACGCGACACCCTTCCCGCGCCAGCAGGGCCGCCGGCTCAGCCAGGCCGAAGGGTTGCCGGCCTAGTTCGTAGGGGTTGATGAGCGTTATTTTCATGTCTGTTATTTCATTTAATACAGATGGTTGCAAGGTATGTTTATGATCCTTTCTTAATGACTCCCGACGGCTAATACATCGTTTGGCGGTGGCCACAGTGGGGTGCATTCTAGCGCGTTTGCCGCGCCCGGCTGTAACTGTCGTTACGACCGGTTTGCAGGTAGTATGCACACGCACTGAATTACCGCGGCGTCCGCGGTTGCCTATGCGGGAGAAGTGACCATGGCAGCATCCAGGGGAATTACCGGGTTCGGCTTTCTGCTGCGCCTCATCGCGGCAGCCATACTGGTGTTTGCGACCTATAACCCGTCCGGCAATTCCTATTACCATTGGCTGAGCGATAATATTTCCTCGCCCACGCCACTGCTGGCGCTGGCCGGCATCCTGCTGCTGATCGGCTGGACCATTTACCTGCGTGCCACCGGCCGTTCGCTGGGCGCCTTCGGACTGTTCCTTGCGGCCGCCTTCTTTGCCGTACTGGTGTGGATGACGATCGACTGGGGCTGGATCAGCGCGGACAGCGTCGAGGCCATGACGTGGATCTTCGAGGTCATTCTGTGCGGCGTCCTCGCCATCGGCATCTCCTGGTCGCACATTCGCCGGCGCATGACCGGTCAGATCGACGTCGACGAAGTGGAAGGTGATATCTGAATAACTGTTTGCGTGCGCCGGCGGCATGAGCAGCACTGTATCCTTCGACTATATTGACACGGTCGACGCGTTGTCACGTCTGTGTGACCGGCTCGCCGATGCCCCGTGGATTGCCATCGATACGGAATTTCTCCGCGAGAAAACCTACTACCCGAAACTGTGCCTGTTACAGCTCGCGGTCCCCGGCACGGCCGCGTGCATCGACCCGCTGGCGCTGGATGATCTCGCACCGCTCACGGACCTGCTGTTCAAAGAGCATATCGTCAAGGTCATGCATGCCGGCCGGCAGGACATGGAGATCATCTATCACCTGACCGGGCGGGTCCCCGCCCCCGTGTTCGACACGCAGATTGCGGCGCCGTTGCTCGGCTATCCCGACCAGGTCGGCTACGGCAACCTGGTCAAGTCCGTCCTGCATGTCACGCTCGACAAGCTGCACACCCGGGCTGACTGGTCGCGACGCCCGCTCACCCCGGAGCAGGTGCGCTACGCCGCCGACGACGTCATCTTCCTGGTCGAGGTCTACCGGGCGCTGCACGAGCGGCTGGCGGCGCTTGGCCGCCTGGGCTGGCTGGAGGAGGACTTCCGAAAGCTGGCCGACCCGGCCCTCTATGAAAATCCCCCGGAGCAGGCCTGGCTCAGGGTCAAGGGCGCCAACCGGCTGCGCGGCGCCAGCCTGGCCGTGCTGCAGGCGCTGGCGCAGTGGCGCGAGGAGCAGTCGCGTGAGCGCGACCGTCCGAAGGGCTGGCTGCTGCGCGATGATGCCATGATCGACATCGCCCGGCACCGGCCCGCCACGCTGGATGCACTCAAGCAAATCCGCGGGCTCAATGAGCGCCTGCTGGCGCGTTCCGGGGAAAGCCTGATCGACCTGGTGCAGGATGCTGCCGGCACCCGGCCACAGCCCCTTCCCGATCAGGTGTCGCGCAAACCGCTGTCCGCCGCACAGGATGCCATGGTGGACATGCTCATGGCGGTGGTCCGTATCAGCGCGGCCGAGAATGACCTGAACCCGGCGGTGCTCGCATCACGCAAACAGCTGGAACAACTGGTCGTGGGCAGCCCGGACAGCAGCATCATGCAGGGCTGGCGCAAGCCGCTGGTCGGTGACCGCCTGACGGACCTGCTGGATGGCAAGCTGACGCTTGGCATACACAACGGTCAGGTGGTCGTGGAACAGCCTGCAACTCTCGAAGCTTAACAGCATCGCGGACAGCGTCCGCTCCTACAAGATTTTAATGTGGCGTAGGAGCGCGGGAACGCGCGAATGGCATGGTGTTATTACGTTCTAATGCCGTAACCGGTACGCAGCAGGTGCAGACAGAACAGGTACAGCACGACAATGAAGCCGATGCTGATCAGGTAGGAAACCCACAGGCTGATATCCGAGACACCGAGAAAACCGAAGCGGAATGCGTTCACCATGTACAGGATCGGATTTACAAGTGATACGTCCTGCCAGAATTCGGGCAGCATGCTGATGCTGTAGAAGATGCCGCCCAGGTAGGTCAATGGCGTCAGGACGAACGTGGGTATGATGGAGATGTCGTCGAAGCTGTTGGCAAACACGCCGTTGATCAGGCCCGCCAGCGAGAACAGGATGGACGTCAGCACAATCATGCTGAGCATGACCGCAATGCTGTGGATGTTGAGCGGGTTGAACACCAGCGACACGCCGGTGACTGCGATGCCAACCAGCAGGCCGCGCGTCACGCCACCGCTCACGTAACCGAGCAGGATGATGTAGTTGGGGACCGGCGAAATCAGCATTTCCTCGATGTGGCGCTGGAATTTCGAACCGTAAAATGACGACACCACGTTGGCATAGGAATTGGTAATCACGGACATCATGATCAGGCCGGGGATAATGAACTCCATGTAGTCGAAGCCGTTCATCTTGCCAATCCGCGGCCCGATGAGATTGCCGAAAATAATGAAATACAGTGCCGTGGTAATGACCGGCGGCAGCACCGTCTGCACCCAGATGCGCGTAAAGCGGCGCACTTCCTTGGTCGAGATGGCCTGCAGGGCGATCAGCTTGCTGCGTGTATTCATGGTGAAATACCGTCCTGGCTGTTTTCCACCAGGTTCATGAACAGTTCCTCCAGGCGGTTGGTCTTGTTGCGCATGCTGCTGACCTTGATGCCCTGACGGGTCAGTTCGGCAAACAGCGAATTGATCGATTCATCACGACGGATCTCCGCCTCCAGGGTGTTTTCATCCACCCGCACCAGCCGGTGCTGTTCCAGTTCCGGCAGCTCCGCCAGGGGCGTGTCCAGGTCCAGCACGAAGGTTTCCATGCTGAGGGTGTTGAGCAGGTTGCGTGTGCTCGTATTCTCGATCAGTTCACCCTCGTCGATGATGGCGATGTTGCGGCACAGGCTTTCGGCCTCCTCCAGGTAATGGGTCGTCAGGATGATAGTGGTGCCGGCCGCGTTGATCTCGCGCAGGTAGGACCACATCGATCGCCTGATCTCGATATCCACGCCGGCGGTCGGCTCGTCGAGAATCAGGAGACGGGGCCGGTGTACCAGGGCACGGGCGATCATCAGGCGCCGTTTCATGCCGCCTGACAGGTTGCGCGACATCATGCGGCGCTTGTCCCACAGGTCGAGGTGCCGCAGATATTCCTCGGCGCGCCGGTAGGCCTCCGCGCGCGGGATACCGTAGTACCCGGCCTGGTTGGCGACCACCTCGACGACCGGCTCGAACATGTTGAAATTGAATTCCTGCGGCACCAGACCGAGGCAGGCCTTGGCCGCGGAGTGTTCGCGGTCGAGGTCGTGCCCGAAGACCTCGACGCTGCCACTGCTCTTGTTGACCAGCGAGGTGATGATACCGATGGCGGTGGTCTTGCCCGCGCCGTTCGGCCCGAGCAGTGCAAAGAAGTCCCCCTCGGCGACCTCCAGGCTGATGCCCTTGAGCGCCTCGTGGCCGCCCTTGTAGGTTTTGCGCAGATCGCGGAGTTTCAGTGCGGCGGGCATCGGCTAGACCAGTTTGATCAGCAGCAGCACGAACAGCACGACCAGTGCGATCGGCCACAGGAAGCCTGCCCAGTCGCGGTTCTCGGCCTGCCGGCTGCGCTCCAGCATGACCTTCACGCCGGGGCCCATCCAGAACAGGACGAGTATGACGAGTGCCCCGAGCAGGAGCATTTCCAAGGTTGACATTTGATCCATCAGGGAAGTCCGGGTTTACCTTATCAATGGGATACCATGCGCAGATAGTGCTCGCGGTATTTACTGATATGATAAGTCATCAGTCGCAAGCGGGTGAAGTGGCAATATGGAAAAGATGTTTGATGTCCACACTGGCCGGCTGGCGCTCAGACCCGGGCAAACCCGGCACGCGGCAATGCATTCCCGCCCGGCCCTGCCGGACAGGGGCAATACCCTGCAGCCCCGGGTGGAAGACTGATGGCCAGCTGGGTCGAAGGCCGGGTGCACGCTCTTCGTCAGTGGACAGATGAGCACTTTTCACTGCAGGTCGAGGCCGATCTCCCCCCCTTCACCGCCGGTCAGTTCACGCGTCTGGCGCTGGAGATCGACGGTGAGATAGTCGCCCGCCCCTACTCGTTCGTGAACGGGCCGCACAATCCCCTGCATGAATTCTATTTCATCATCGTGCCGGGTGGACCGCTGACTCAACGCCTGATCAAACTGCAGCCGGGGGATACCGTCTTTATCGCCCCGCGCGCCGCCGGATTTTTCGTGCTGAAGGAGATTCCCGCTGCCGCGAACCTGTGGATGCTGTCCACCGGCACGGCCATCGGACCGTTCCTGTCGATCCTCTCGACGGACGATGCGTGGGAACGGTTTGCAAACATTGTGCTGGTCCACGCGGTCCGCACCGTCGAAGAACTGACCTACAGCG
>Ga0265306_10001617_pt1 | contig 11003 bp, 10 predicted proteins | sample Helome_3_FD_192493 | JGI IMG/M metagenome (GOLD analysis project Ga0265306, IMG submission 192493) | Marine sediment microbial communities from subtidal zone of North Sea - Hel_20160420 (Illumina Assembly) | ecosystem: Environmental > Aquatic > Marine > Subtidal zone > Sediment ...
GACCCAGAAGCCACCCTCGGGCTTCCACAACTCAGAGAGGGTTTCGAGAGGCACATCGGTTGCGGCGCACAGCCGCGGTCTTCCCGGTGACTCTCTCTATGTCTGCGCCGTCATGAGTTCAGCTGCTGCTCCTTGTCCGAGGGGTTTCCGTAGACCTTCCCAGACGCCAAAAAGTTCCTACCAGCGATAATGGGCAAACGCCTTGTTCGCGTCGGCCATCTTGTGTGTGTCTTCACGCTTTTTTACGGCGTTTCCGCGCCCTTGCGAGGCTTCCATGAGCTCTGCCGCGAGACGTTCTTCCATGGACTTCTCGCCGCGCGCTCTCGAATACTGAACCAGCCAACGCATTGCGAGCGCATTGCGGCGGTCCGAACGAACCTCGACGGGGACCTGATAGGTCGCACCACCAACACGACGGCTCTTGACCTCGACGCGCGGCTTCACCGCATCGAGTGCTTTCTTGAACACGTCGAGCGGCTCGTCTTTGTAACGCTCTTCGATGATGTCGAAGGCGCCGTACAAGCACTTCTCGGCGGTGGACCGTTTGCCTGCGAGCATGAGCGAGTTGACGAACTTCGCCACGAGCTGGTCGCCATACTTGGCGTCCGGGATGATTTGCCTCTTAGGTGCGCTGAATCGACGACTCATGACTTAAACTTGCTCAGGCTTTGGGGCGCTTCACGCCGTACTTGGATCGCTTGTTGACGCGATTCGCTTTGTTGGTGTTGGACGGTCCTGCCGCCCCGGTGGCATCGAGCGTGCCACGCACGACGTGATAGCGAACGCCGGGAAGGTCTTTCACGCGGCCGCCGCGAATGAGCACGACGGAGTGCTCCTGAAGATTGTGTCCCTCGCCAGGAATGTAGGTCGTCGCCTCGATACCGTTCGAGAGACGAACACGGGCGACCTTACGAAGAGCAGAGTTCGGCTTCTTCGGAGTCGTCGTGTAAACGCGAACGCACACACCTCGCTTCTGCGGGCAACGCTGAAGCGCCGGCGAATCCGTTTTCGATTTGATCTGTTTTCGTCCCTTGCGGACGAGCTGGTTGATCGTGGGCATAACTATCCGAAAAAGCGTGCAATTCTTCGAGCGCGCGCAGCTTCCCCGCGCGTCGAAGGGAGCGAATGATAGGCGCGAAAGCCTCGCTGTCAAGCGAAGTGTTCAGCGAATTGGGGTAGAGGCATAAGCCATTGAAATGATTGCATTTTCATTCGAGACAGAGGAGCGGGATTCCGGGCGCGATTAGCAAGAATGATCCCGGTGTCTTCTTAGGCTTCGATTCACGCGAATTCAGAAATCGATCCGCAATTTGCCACCGGTCAGCCCCATCTCCAGCCGAAGCTGGGGACCACGGCTTTGGGGCGATCTGAGCTCGTCAGGCAATTCGCGGGGCCGGGTGCTGCGAATCACCGGCCTGAAACGAACTTCCGCCTCGACAACACCGGCGATTGCAAAGCTCAGGAGTGCGCCGACGCTCACCCAGTTGCCGATGCGAAGCGCCTTCTCCACCCGCCGCGCCCGGTCGATCTCGCTGGGTCCCGGATTCTCGTCGCGAAGCGAATTGTGACCGATGAACGTCGCGATGGAGGCCGCGAGAAACGCGCTTTCGGTGGTGGCAAACATGATCCCGAGCTTGCGGTTCTCGTTCTGGAACTGGCCGGCGCCGAATGGGATGGCCGCAATCCATCGCGAGTTGACCTTCTCGATGGTCTGCTCGGAGGCGAGCTTCTCGAGCGCCTCGATGCGTTGTTGCTGGCGGATCAGGTCCTCAACCTCTTCGGAACGCTCCCGTTTTTTGCGCGCGAGCTCCCGGGCAGCGCGACGCGCGCGCTCTGCGCTGACTTCCTTTTGCATCTCTTGGAAGGTCTGCACGACCGCCTCGGGAAAGGCGACGGGGTCGATGTCGTAGTCCGGATCCTCCTCCAGCAGCAGCCGGAATTGCTCCCGGGCGGCGTCTTTCTTTCCTAGGAAGAGGTAGGTTGCGCCCAAGTATTTTCGGGCTTCCAAGCGAACGACCGGGTTGGCCGCGCGGGGGACGACCCCGCCGACCAGGGACTCGAGCCCCCTAGCCGCCTTGGCGTAGCTTTGCTTGTCGTAGCTCCGACGGGCCGACTCGAAGTCCGAAAGCTCGTCGGCGGCGACGGGCAGCGCGAACGCTGCCATCAACAGGAAAATCAAACCTGAAAGCGCGGGCCGCCGGATCACCTTAGGCGGGTTCTACGGGGTTTCGCCGTCCCTCTCAAGCTTGAAGGAATGCTCGGTCAAATCCGCTCCGGCGCGAAGCTTCACCACCGTCCTGTAGCTTCGATAGCCCGGCGCGCGGATCTGCACCTGCGCGGAGGACTGAAGCGTCCTCATCGGGATCTGAAGGATCTCACGGATCTGTCCGGTGACCGTGCGATTCCCGGGAAGTGTGATTCGAACGGTCGCATCCGCTGGCGCTGGACCCTTGAGGTAGAGCCTCGCAGGCCTGTAGCGGAGCTTGACCGAAAGCTCGAAGTCGCGCGCCCCCGGCGGAATCCGTTTGCGGAGGACCCGCTCCTCGCAGCAGTCTTCGGCGCCAACGAAGCGAAACGTGTGACTGCCGACCTTGAGTCGGACCCGCTGAAAGCCGGGGCCATACGGCTTGAGCGGGCTGCCGTTGACGCTTATCGACACATTCGGGGGCGTGGGCTTGAAGACCACCCAACGTCGGCCGTTTGGAGCCACCTCCATCGTGCTTTGTTCCGGTTGGCTCCCTGCATCCCCGGTGGCTTGCTCGTTTTCGGCGACGTCCGACGGATCGGATTCGAGTGTTTGAGCGGGCTCGCCCGGTGTATCGCCGGCGCCCTCTTCCGGTGTCGGAAGGGCCTCCGTCTCCACACGCGCGCCTTCGGCACGTCGCCAGCTCAGGTAGCCAACCCCAGCAAGCGAAAGCACGAGCGCAGCAGCGACGAGCGCGATGATCAGGTTTACGCGGCGGCGGCGCCCCAGGGTCCCCAGCAGTTTCAGGGCACGATCATTGCCGTCGTCGAGCGCCAGAACGCGGCTCAGCGCGGACTGCGCCTTCGACACCTGGCCCGATTTTGCGGCTTCGGCCCCGAGCACGAGAAGCCTCTGAAGCGTGTGCTGCTCGAGCTCCCCAGCGACCTCGTTTGGTTCGGCCAGGTAGCGTGCCAGCGTCTCGTCGGGATCATCGATGGCCATCTCGCTCAGAAAGGCTCGCAAACGCTCGGCCATCTCATCGGCGCTCTGATAACGTCCGCCAGGCGCTCGGGAGAGCGCCTTGTTCATGATTTGGGCCAGCTCGGCACCAATCGATGGACGAAGGCGAAGCGGGTCGGGGTACTCGCCCTCGAGCAACAACTTCAACAGGTGGTGGGGGTTCCGACCGATGAACGGAAGTCGACCGGTCGCACAGAAATACAGGACCGTCCCGAGTGAAAAGACGTCGCTGCGTACGTCGCAGGTCCCGCCCTCCACTTGCTCCGGCGCCATGTGACCCGGAGAACCGAGGATCTGCCCGGTGACGGTGAACGTATGCGCGTCAACCATGTACGCGATCCCAAAGTCGGTCAGCTTCACGCAGCGATCTTCGTGAATGAGCACGTTCTCGGGCTTCACGTCCCGGTGAATGATGCCCTTGGCATGCGCCGCGCCGAGCGCGTCTGCGAGCTGAAGCGCGATGCAGGCCGCGATTTCTGCCGGCAGTGCCCTTTGCTTCAGGACGAAAACCTTCAGCGTGGGGCCGGTGAGCAACTCCGCTGCAATGTAGGTCTCGTCCGAGGCCTCGCCGCTGTAGTCGTAGATCTCGAGGATGTGCGGATGTCGGAGCTTCGCGACGCTCTTGGCTTCGCGAGTGAATCGGGCGCGCGCTTCGCTGGTGCGCTGCAAATGCGGATGGAGCACCTTGAGGGCGACGAATCGATCGAGCGAGCTGTCACGTGCGCGGTAGACCGTAGCCATTCCACCGTGGCCGATCTCGTCGAGCACCTCGTACTTCTCCAGCTTGCGTAACATCTGCCCGGGAAATCCCAGAGTATCAGGTTCGGGCACCGCTACCTCATCCTTCTATAGCGGTTGAAGAGCGGCTGGGACGCAGAACTCGAAATCGTCCCGGATGCTCACACCATCGTCACCCCCCGCTACGATGAAGGCGCCACTTTCCAAGACGAGAGCGCCCGCGCCGGCTCTCGGGAACTGCATTTGCAAGAGAGCTTGAATCTCGACGTCCGCGTCGCTCCATTGGACCTCCTCCACCATCGACGAGCTTTCACCGCCGACGAGTAGCGCGCTGTCCGCAGGATTCAGGACGCCCAGGCGCGCCGTCGTCCACTGGGGTCCGGCGCCCGACGCGCAGGGGCTCGGGCAGCCATCAAAGCGCAGGCTGTCCTGTCGCACGGCATCTTCGGCATCGGTGCCGCCGAGGAGAAGGGCACGGCTTTCGCCGTCACTGACGAGAAGGCCGCCTTCGCGGACGCCGTCCATGACCCCTGCGACCGGCTGCCCTGTCGCACTGCCATCGAGCAGGAGCTCTGCATCGCCCTCGGCATCACCGCCAACGACCAGGACGTCGGCGCCCAGTGCGGTTGCTGCGGGTCCGGATCGCGGCTTGCTGAGCTGAAGAGAGGTCACCTCTCCGCCGGGCGCGACGAGCGAAACCTCAGATTGAGCTTCGCCTCCCAGCTCGCCGCCTATCACCATCGCTCCGACGCCGGGCACTGAGACGAGCGCGGACCTCGGGCCTGCGCCACTGTGAAGATCCACCGGTGCGATTCGACTGCTGGCGTCCAGCATGTTGAAGATGAACGGCGTTGCATTCCTTGGAAGGACGAGGATTTCAGCTTCGTCGATCGATGTCGCTCGCGTTTCGCCGAGATCGGAAACCGAGAGGTCTTCGGTGAAGAGGCGTGATTCCCATTCGAGCAAATCAAAGAACTCGATCTGCTCATCGGATGAGGCGGTGCCACCCGCAATCAAAGAGAACGTGCCGGACCGCACCATCGCGAAGAAGGCGCGGGGCACTTCCAACAGGTCGAACGTGACCCGCTCGCAGGAAGACGACGCCGCGGTGACGACGCGAAGCAGGCCGGCGCTCGCAGTGGGAACGAACGCGGGCGAAGCGCTCAAGAGCTCGGTGGTCTCTCCCGCGATTTCGACCCGAATCCGTGTAGGGCGAGTGAACACGCCGAACTCCAGCAACGCCTCGAAGTCGCCGTCGGTGATCGGATACTCATATTCTTGCGCGGGAAGCTCGCCCTCTTGAATGCCGATTCGGAGCGCCGTGGCATCGGTCCCGGCCGCCGGATTACCGTTCTGGCCGTCGACGATACGAGCTTCGAAGACGAACGGCGCCACGGACTCCTGGCAGGAAAAGGCCGCTACCGAGAGCAATCCAAGTAAGACGATTCGGCGGATCACGGCGAGAGGTTGCTTTACCAGTTCGCGGCGAGCAAGTAGATCAGCGCAGTGTGGGCCGAACCTCTTGCCTCAATCGATGAGCTCGCGGTAGCGCGGCGCCTGCGCGCAGAGCCAGGGTTCGCATGGCTCGATTCGAACCGAAGCGAGGCGCGCGATGGACGGTTTTCGTTTCTTGCCGCTTGGCCGAGCGAAGAGATTCGGGTGGAGTTCGGAGCCAAGGAGCCATTCGCCGCGCTTGGCAGGGTGGGCCAACATAGCGAAGGGTCGATCCCCGACGGTCCCAGGCCCAGCGAAGTCCCCGCCTGGATCGGCTACATTGCCTACGACGCATTCTGGTCGTCGCCGGTGCGTGGAGAGCCGCGTTTCGATCGTGGAGCGGATCCGATCATGCTCTTTCGGCGCTATCCGGCGCTCCTGGTCCTCGATCATGAACGGGGTGAAACCTGGATCGTCGGCGACGATCGCGAGGCCTGCGCTCTGTTTTCCGCCCGCTTGGACGAAGTAGACGACACCGAAACCTCGCCTCCCGTGGTCGGTGCGATTGAAGTGGACGACGCAATGGAGCACCGCAAATCGATTGGCAGGGCGCTCGAGTACATCGGAATGGGAGAGGTCTACGAAGTCAACGTCGCCAGACGTTGGTCCGCGCCGTTTGCAGGCGATGCGCTCGAGCTTTGGCAAGCCATGCGAGTCGCCAGCCGGGTGCCGCTCGGAATGTTTTTCGATGGCGGGGACCATGCGGTGCTCGCGTGCACCATGGAGCGATTCATTCAGTGGGACGCTGGGAGCAGAACGCTAGTCACGCGCCCGATCAAGGGAACGATCCGGCGCGAAACCACTGACGACGGCGCATCACAACGCCTACGCGCAGACCCAAAGGAGCAGGCCGAACATTCGATGATCGTCGATCTCATGCGGAACGACCTCGGGCGAGTCGCAGAGGTCGGGACAGTGAAAGTCGAAGAGCCTCTCCTCGTGGAACCGTTTACCGGCCTCTACCATCTGGTGAGCACCGTGAGTTGCACTACGCGACCGGAGGTTTCACTAGAGGCGATTTTGGAAGCGATTTTTCCTCCCGGAAGCGTCACCGGCGCACCAAAGGTTCGTGCCCTCGAAATCATCGAGAAGCTCGAGCAACACCCGCGCGGTATCTACTGCGGGGCCTTGGGTTTCATCGATCACGATGGCGGGCTCTCACTTGCCGTGGCGATTCGAACCGCGACGGTTTCGGATGGTCGGGTATGTTACTGGGCGGGCGGCGGCATCGTCGAAGCGAGCGATCCCGACCGGGAGGTCGCCGAAACCGAGCTCAAGGCACGAGTCTTTCTCGATGCTGTAGAATCGCTGCAAAGAGGTTACCAAGGTGACTGATCCAATCGAAGACATACTGGATTTTTGGTTTGGCGAGCTCAACGAGCACGGATGTTCGACCCCGGAGCACCGAAAGCGCTGGTGGACGAAGTCTGACGCCTTCGACGAGTCGATCCAGCACCATTTCCTCGACGACTATGAAGCCATCGTAGACGGAGAGAGAGAAGCCTGGCGAAGCAGCGAGCGCGGCGCCTTGGCGTACATCATCGTGCTGGATCAATTTTCGAGAAACATGTTCCGAGGGACGCCGACGATGTTCGCCGCCGACGAGCTTGCGCGTGAGGTCTGCCGTGAAGGCCTCGATGCCGGCTTCGATGCCGAGCTGTCCTTCGATGAACGCGTCTTCTTCTATCTGCCGCTGGAGCACAGTGAATCGATGGCCGATCACAAACTCTGCCTGGAGCTCTTTAAAAAGCTGCTCGACTTCGCGCCCGAGACGCTCGAAGCAGATGCGAAATACTACTTGGATTTCGCAGTGCAGCACAAGGCGATCATCGAGCGCTTCGGACGGTATCCGCATCGAAACGAGATTCTCGGGCGGGCGAGTAGCGAAGAGGAAGCCAAGTTCCTACGAGAGCCGGGCTCGTCGTTCTAGTCCAGCTTCTTTTGGAAGCGCATGGACACGACAACGATCAGGAAGAGGGTCAGGCCGGCAAGCCAGACGAGCTCGGTCTGGAGCTCCGCGAATGATGCTCCTTTGAGGACGATGCCCCGAATGACGCGCAGGTAGTGTGTCAAGGGCAGGATCGTCGACAACCAGCGCGCCGGCGCAGGCATCGCCTCCCAGGGAAACATGAAGCCGGACAAGAGAATGTTCGGCAGCAAGAAAAAGAACGACATCTGCATGGCCTGCTGCTGAGTCTTCGCGAGCGTCGAGAAGAACAGACCCACGGCGAGGCTCGCAGCGATGAAAAAGACCGAGAGCAAATAGAGCAGCCCGACCGACCCGACGATCGGCACATCGAAGACCCACGACCCTACCAGGAGGATCAAGGTCATCTGCAGGTACCCGACGCCGATGTACGGCACGATTTTGCCGACGGTTAGCTCCATGCTTCGGATGGGTGAAACGATCAATTGTTCCAGCGTTCCGCGCTCGCGTTCGCGGGCAATCGCCATCGCCGTAAACATCACGAGAGTCATCGTGAGGATGACCCCCACCAGACCCGGCACGATGAAAACTGCGGTGCGAAGGTCGGGGTTGTACCAAGTCGCGGGCTCCATCGCGATCAGCTGAGAGGCTACCGCGACCGGCTGTCCCAGTCGCTGGAGTCGCTCGACGCTCAGGTCGGACGAGCGCGCGGATGCCAGGGACAAAGCGGTGTTGGTCGCGCTCGCAACGACCTGCGGGTCCGAGCCGTCGACGACCAGCTGCAGTTGAGACCTTCTGCCCGCTTCGACCTCGGCTCCAAAACGCGGTGGCACCACCAGTGCGACCATGGCCTCCCGAGAACGCATGGCGACGCCGATCTGCTCGTAGCTATCGACATGGCCCACGACCGAATAGAAGCCGGTCGCCTCCATGCGCCTCACAAACCCCCGCGACTCTGCCGAATGATCTTGGTCGTAGACCACGGTCGCGATGTTTCGAACGTCGGTATTGATGGCGTAACCGAAGAGGAGGAGCTGGATGATCGGAATTCCGAACATCATTCCCATCGTGAGCCGATCGCGCCGAGCCTGAATCATCTCTTTCCAGGCGATCGACAGCATGCGGTTCATCGACCGCCTCCGTTTCGCGCTTCGCTGTGAACCATCGCTACGAAGGCATCTTCGACGTTAGGGTCGATCTCGCGGGCATCGGCGACACCCGGTCCCGCGCCGAGAACCTCTTTGGCGAGTGCGATCGGGTCGACGCCGCCGAGGGTGGCCAGCCGAAGGCGTTCGCCAAACGGGGCGACTTCGTCGACCGCAGGGTGTGACTCCAGCAGATCCATGGCCGCGGTCACGTTTGGAGTTGAAACGACACAAACGCGGATTTCGCGGCGCGCGATGACCTCCCGAGGTGTTCCGATATCGAGAAGCGTGCCCCGAAAGATGAATGCGAGGCGATGGCAGCGCTCCGCTTCATCCATGTAGTGAGTGGTCACGATGACGGTCGTGCCCGCCGAAGCGATCCGGTGAATATGGGCCCAGAACTCCCGGCGGCTCACCGGGTCGACACCCGCCGTGGGCTCGTCGAGAAACAAGAGCGGGGGCTGGTGAATCGTCGCGCAGACCAACGCGAGGCGCTGCTTCCAACCACCGGAGAGGGTGCCGCTGATCTGCGCGCGCCGCTCGCTCAAGCCTGCCCGATCGAGCTCCTCGGGGACGCGCTTGCGGCGCGCCGCCCGACCGAGCCCGTAGATCCCCGCATAGAAATGCAAGTTCTCTTCTACCGTGAGGTCTTCATAGAGACTGAAGCGCTGGGTCATGTATCCGATATTTTGCTTGACCCGCTCCGGCTCCTTCTCGACGTCGAAACCGACCACGGTCGCGCGACCGCCGCTGGGGTCGAGAATCCCACAAAGCATGCGGAGCGTCGTCGACTTGCCAGCACCATTGGGGCCCAGGAGTCCGAAAATTTCGCCGCGATGGACGCGAAAGCTCACGTCGCTGACGGCGACGAGCTTGCCAAATCGACGAGCAAGCCCCTCGGCGATGACGGGATCCTCCACCGCTACTCGCCCTTCGACTCGAAGGTGGCGAAGGCGGGCACCCCAGCGTGCAGGCGCTCGTCCAGGTCGCTGATGCGAACTCGAACGCGAACGACCAAATTGGAGCGCTCCGTCGGCGAAAAAAGGAAACGCGGGGTGAATTCCGTGGTTGGAGCGATGTGCTCGATCTCGCCATCGAAGGACCCGCGTTCGGCGTCGACACGAATCCGCGCGGGAAGACCGACCTCGAGCCCAGAGAGCTCCTGCTGAGGAACGAACACATCGACGTAGGGATGCGTCGTATCGGCGACGGTGACCACCGTGGCTCCAGCAGCAACCACCTCGCCGATCCTCACCGGGACGTCGAGCACCGTCACGCGTTCGGACGCGTGTAAGGTATAGAGGGCCAAGCGCTCTTTCTCGGCGTCGACCGCGGCTTCCGCTGCGGTGACCTCGGCATCGGAGGCGGCGAGCTCCTCGGGCCGGGCGCCTTCGCGCAACTGTCTCAGCCGCTCCTGAAGCATTCGTACCTGCGCCTTGGACTGGGCATACGTCGCTTCGTTCTGGGAAACGAGTGATCGCGCGGCCGCCGCCTGCTCGAGGAGCTTTCGGTTCCTATCGAGGTTGGTCCTGGATTCGCGGAGCACAGCGCGAGCGCCGTCCAGCTCAGCCATCGTCGAGCGGACTTCTTCGACGCGCGGCCCCGCATAGACCAGCGCGGCGTTGGCGCGCGCGCGAGCTAGACCTGCCTCTCGAGCCAGCAGAATCGGAAGCTCGGCCGTGTTGTCGAGAGCCGCGATTAGCGCCCCCTCTTCGATGAGGTCTCCGCGATCAAAGCGAATCTCTCGAAGTTGGCCACCCACTCGAAAGCCAAGATGGCGATCATCGTGCTCGATGATGCCCTGGTAGCCGGAAGGCGTGTTGCGCTCAGCGCTGCAGCCCGCGATCACCACGATGACGATCTTCACTGTCAGCGCCCAGGCCCTGGCTCTCGAATAGCTCACCCGAGCGAGGTTAGCAGATTCGACCGGGTCCGCGGCTTCGCGCTTCGCTTAGACTAGCGCTGATTCGACCCTCGGTGTTACAAACCCCGAGCCCTACGAATGTACGAGACCTTAGAAATCATCCTCAACATCTCGATTGCGGTTTTCATCGCAGGTGTTCTCTTCAGCGCTGGCCTGGCGGTGACGTTCGAGCAGGTGTTGAAGCCACTCAGGAACGGGCCGGTCGTGGCCCGGGCGCTGATCGCGAACCTGATCCTGACGCCACTCTTCGTGTACGCGATGAGCGTCTGGTTTCCCCTCGAGCGTCCCTACATGATCGGCGTTTTGCTCTACGGGTTCGCAGCCGGCGCGCCCTACACGCCAAAGTTGGTGGGCGCCGCGGCCGGCGACGTGCCGAACTCGATTGCGGCAACGATGCTGCTGACCGTCCTCACGATCATCTACATGCCCCTGGTTCTGCCGTTTCTCATCCCCGGGACGGAAATTGGCGTCTGGGCGATCGCCAAGCCGCTCCTGCTTCAGATGTTCGTGCCCCTGGTGATCGGTCTCGCGATTCGGCATTTCAGAGATCGCCTGGCCGCGAAGATGCTC
>Ga0265306_10001619_pt1 | contig 10997 bp, 7 predicted proteins | sample Helome_3_FD_192493 | JGI IMG/M metagenome (GOLD analysis project Ga0265306, IMG submission 192493) | Marine sediment microbial communities from subtidal zone of North Sea - Hel_20160420 (Illumina Assembly) | ecosystem: Environmental > Aquatic > Marine > Subtidal zone > Sediment ...
CCTTTATAGGTCATTTCACCATTGATCTCGACACCTGCCTCAAATGATTTCTTGGCATTATCCCAGGCACCTCCAGCGTTATTCTGGAAAATCGCCCACATAACGCCACTAACACAAACACCTGCCATATATCCTCCTAACGGTTCTGCTCCAAAAACGAGTCCGATTAATACTGGCGTTATAATAGTGATCAATCCTGGCAAGATCATTTCCCTTAGTGCCGCCTTAGTCGAAATATCAACACATTTGGCATATTCCGGAGTTCCGGTTCCTTCCATTATTCCTGGAATTTCCTTGAATTGACGACGCACTTCCTGAACCATTTCCATAGCTGCCTTACCAACAGATTGCATTGCTAAAGCTGAAAAAACAACAGGTATCATTCCTCCAACAAATAACATGGCCAGTACATCTGCCTTAAAAATATTGATGCCATCTATTCCAGTAAATGTCACATATGCTGCAAAAAGGGCTAATGCTGTTAATGCTGCTGAAGCAATCGCAAATCCTTTACCAACGGCTGCAGTTGTATTTCCAACAGAATCCAAGATATCAGTACGTTCTCTTACATGAGGTTCTAATTCGCTCATTTCTGCCACACCTCCTGCGTTATCAGCAATAGGACCAAAAGCATCAATAGCTAATTGCATGGCTGTAGTTGCCATCATCGCTGATGCTGCCAAAGCAACTCCATAGAATCCTGCCAAGGCATAAGAACCATATATAGCAGCAGCGAATAAGATCACGGACAAGAATGTAGATTTCATTCCAACAGATAGCCCAGCAATTATATTAGTAGCCGCACCTGTTGAGCTATTCTCTACAATGCTCATTACAGGCCTTTTACCAAGACTAGTATAATAAGCAGTTACCATGGAAATAAATGCTCCTACACTTAGACCGATCAAGGCTGACCAGAAAACGTTAAGGGATGGTATTTGCTTAAAGCCTTCACCAAAGAATTTCATGTTCATGGTTTCAGGTAGCATCCAATCGATTAGGAAGTAACTTGCAATCAGGGTTAATATGATTGCCACCCAATTACCAAGGTCCAAAGCTTTCTGTACTTGCGCTTCTTTTGCATCATTACTAGAGATCTTTACCAAGAACGTTCCTAAAATAGAGGCGAGAATACCAACTCCTGCAATTACAATAGGCAATAAAATTGGGCCCATATTACTAAAATTGTCTGTAAATTGAGATCCAACAGACATATCCTTTATAAGGTAATTACCTAACACCATAGATGCCAAAACAGTTGCTACATAAGAACCAAATAAATCAGCTCCCATACCGGCAACGTCACCCACATTATCGCCCACATTATCCGCAATGGTAGCTGGATTTCGTGGATCATCCTCTGGAATTCCCGCTTCAACCTTACCTACCAAATCAGCACCAACATCAGCCGCTTTTGTATATATTCCACCACCAACACGTGCAAACAATGCAATGGATTCTGCTCCTAAGGAGAATCCTGCTAATGTCTCAAGTACAATGGTCATGTTATTATAAAAGGATCCTGTCTCTCCCATGAATTGATTTACAAAGAACATGAAGAACAAACTCAAACCAAGAACTGCCAAACTAGCAACGCCAAGACCCATTACTGTTCCTCCTCCAAAAGACACTTTCAATGCCTGTGGCAGACTTGTCTTTGCTGCTTCTGCTGTACGTGCATTAGCCTCCGTGGCAACACGCATACCAATATTTCCTGCCAAGGCAGAAAAGATTGCACCAAAAATAAAGGCAGGAACTATCATCCAACTTGTGGTATCTACTAATTGTGAAATTCCGAACAAGGCTAAAGAGGCAATTACCACGAATATCAATAGTAATCGATATTCAGCATTCAAGAAAGCCAAAGCGCCTTCTTTGATCGCTTTTGAGATGCCTTTCATCTTATCACTTCCAGCATCTTGTTTTTTGACCCATGCCATTTTTATCAACATGAACACTAGTCCTAGGATTGCCAAACTAATTGGCACGAAAATCATATTTGATTCCATTATTTTTGATTTGTTATTTAGCTGGGCAAAAGTAGTAAAATCAAGGAGAATAAAAAATCAAGTGGCAAGTGTATTTGCCTACAATTACTTTAGCTCTAAAAATTAAAGCCGAAGGTACCTGTGACACCAAACTTCCTTGCATCAGGATTGTCTAGGTAATTGCCCCTGAAATTAAAATCGATTCGAAGTATCTTGAAGATATTGCCAACACCAAATCCGTATTCGTAATATATCTTGTCCGATGGTGCAATTAACGGGATGTTAGTAGGTGCATTAAGTGCTTTATTCGCATCTGATAACTCACCCCAAACACCTCGTAAATGAACAATTTCGCGTAAATTGAATTTCCTTAGGAATGGAATCCTAGAGAATAATCGGCCATTAAAATTATGCTGTAGATGCACTGACGAATAAGTATCCGTCACGAATTCATAAAAATCCAGTTGCGAGAACGTATTGTATATCGAAAAAAATGATTGATTTCCTGGCACCACGCTTAATAGCCCTAAAGGCACATCTCCATAGGTTTTACCTACCTCAACTGTGGACCAAAGCCTACCAAAGCCCCCTAGTTGCCATGGTTGGGTATAGGATGCCTGAACCTTTGTATAATTAAAATCGCTATTGAACAAGGACTTGTCACCAATACTGATCTTTGCAAATAATTGAGGGAAATTATCATTGGCAACATGTCTCTCAACACCAAATCCTGTCATTCTCCTGCCAGGGAAATAATTCACTGAAATGGCTGTTTCAAACTGTTTAATTTCGGATGAAATTCCTGAAGGAGACTCCAGATCGACATAATCAAGGCTAAAGGTCCTTGATGCCGATTCCAAAGTTCGATAATCACCTCCGAACCTAAATACTAGGTTTCGCCATGGTTCTAATGAAACAGCAAAGGAAGTAAGATTGATACTGGTCAGTTTATCATTTGTCGAGGTACCGATAACCGAAGACGATGCAAGGTTCCGGCCTAGGACATCTGTTGAAGTGGTTAAACTAGCACCTATCTGTTCCACATCCCGTCGGTTTCCTCCAGAAATAATCAATCTCCGTTTCTTGTCAATAAGCCATTTACCGGAGATGCCATACTTGAATTTATCATCGCCAAAACCATAGGCAAGAAATCCTTCCAAGCGCCAAAGGTCATTCCTTCCAAAATAGGTTCTTCCACCTGCACGTATTCTCAATTTCTCAACGTCGTTGTAACCAAAAGTTGAGAAAATCGGGCCATAGTCCAAATTCAAGCGATCAAATTCAATATAACCAGAAGATAAGATGCTTCCTATATTATAGAGGTTCTTGAACTTACGAACGGTCTTCAAGGTATCCAACATCTTGTAAACACCCTTTTCGTCCTTGTTAAGGGATTCTAGTCTGTTATCCTCCCAAAAAGCATCATCTCGGTCATAGATATCTTTATCATAATCATACACCTCTTCGTCATAAAACTCAGAATCTAGTTTTTTATCAAATTCGTAATTATCATAAAGAGTTGTTCTCTTACCATAAACACCACGAGACCTTTCTTTTTTATTGATGGCAAAATCCGAAAGCATGTAGTCCCTTTTTATAAGGAATAAGGAATCATTAAGCACATCGAATTCCTGCTCAATATAAATCTCCTTGACCCAGTTAATATTGGCACTCTTGCTTGCTTGTAAGTTTATTTCCTTGATGGCATAGGTCGAATCGTTCACCCAGAAATCACCCTTGAAGGTCAACTCGTTCTTACGCCGTGGATAGTAAATGATGTTATAGCACCATTTATTATCAATGAAGGTACTGTCAGACAATATATAATTGTAGGTATTAATGCCAGTTTTGGACAAAGGACTGACAAAGCTCTTATCGAAGAACTTGAGATAGTTATCATAAATGTTAAAATCGGAATATAGGTCGTTAACGAATTCAATGACCACTTGGTTATCGTCGAATCCGGAATTCTTATTACCCCTAAGTACTTCCTTTTCCTTTTCTATGGTATTGTCGCCATATACTTTTGAAACTGCTTCGTTAATGAACATAGGAAGATAAGTCTTACCAGTCACCCTTGAGGTATCAACTTCGTTGAACACGAATTCCATACCTCTGAAGAGCTTACTTTTAATCAGCGCACTATCTATGGTGTTAAGGTCAAATTCGACTTTTTCGTATTTATCATATTCAAATTGATCAAACTGCTTAAGACCATTATATCGCTTTCTTTCCCATATTTTCTTAAGGATATCAATGGCAGGATTGTTTTTCTTGGACTGTTTTCCAGTATAGATCACTACCTCGTCCAATTGTGCAGTCTCATCCTTCAAGACAACATTAAAGAAATAATTCACTTTTTCCTTTAATAGTATTTCTTGCTTTTCATAACTAATGAATGACACAACGACCGCATCCCAGTCCTGATCGGATTCTAGATAGAATTTACCGTTTTCATTGGTTATTGTGCCTTCAGAAGACCCTTTGAAAATCACATTGGCAAATGCTATGGGATCGTAATTCGAGTCGAAGACCGTACCACTTACTTTAGTTTGAGAGTAAGACGAGAGGATCCCGAGGAAAAATAAAGTAAGAAGTTGTTTAACCTTCATATCGATAAAAAACTGCATCAACAACACTGTTGATGCAGTCTCTATAACGCTTTAAATTGCGTTTTATTTGTACATCACTTTCTTTACAGCCTTGATTACATCATTGCTATTTGGCAACCATTCTTCCAGTAAAACTGGGGAATAAGGTGCTGGTGTATCCGCTGTATTTATCTTCACAATTGGTGCATCCAAATAATCGAATATCTGGGATTGAACTTGATATGTTATTTCAGTTGCTACATTGCCAAATGGCCAAGCTTCTTCCAATATCACCAATCTATTGGTTTTTTTAACTGATTCAAGAATGGCATTGTGGTCCATTGGTCTTACCGTGCGCAGGTCTATTATCTCACATGAGATCCCTTCCTTTTCCAATTCTTCTGCAGCTTTATATGCTTCTTTTATGATTTTCCCAAATGATACTATGGTTACGTCATTACCTGAACGTTTTATTTCAGCAACACCTATTGGGATAGTATACTCTTCTTCTGGAACTTCGCCTTTATCACCATACATCTGCTCACTTTCCATGAAAATCACCGGATCATCGTCGCGAATAGCAGATTTCAAAAGTCCTTTTGCATCATAGGGATTAGAAGGAACAATCACTTTAAGGCCAGGAGTATTTGCAAACCAACTCTCGAATGCTTGAGAATGCGTTGCACCTAACTGTCCCGCTGAAGCTGTAGGCCCTCGAAAAACAATAGGGCATTTAAACTGACCACCTGACATCTGCCTGATCTTCGCCGCATTATTGATGATCTGGTCTATCCCCACCAATGAGAAGTTAAAGGTCATGTACTCCACAATTGGCCTATTCCCTGTCATTGTAGAACCAATGGCAATACCTGCAAAACCTAGTTCGGCAATTGGTGTATCGATTACCCGCTTCTCGCCAAACTCATCAAGCATGCCTTTGGATGCTTTATAAGCCCCATTATATTCTGCGACTTCCTCACCCATTAGGTAAACAGAATCGTCTTTGCGCATTTCTTCGCTCATGGCCTCACAAACAGCTTCTCTAAATTGTATCGTTCTCATTTATGTTCTCTTAGTATAAACAGGAAAAGCAAAAATAGGAATAAAGTGGGCGATAAAAAACAGTAAAAATTCAAAATTTTACTATGCATGCATAGTAAAATACGTAAATTTATCTTACCTTCGTAACCTCAAAAAATTACTCAAGTAACAAAGCAAAACATATGAAAATTCTAGTGTGTATTAGCCATGTTCCTGACACTACATCCAAGATCAATTTCACTGAAGGCGATACGAAATTTGACACCAACGGTGTTCAATTCGTTATTAATCCAAATGATGAATTTGGCTTGACACGTGCTATGTGGCTCAAGGAAAAACAAGGTGCAAGCATAGATGTTGTTAGTGTTGGTGGTCCTGAAACAGAACCGACTTTAAGAAAGGCCCTGGCCATTGGAGCCGATGGTGCCATAAGGGTCAATGCGCATCCTAAGGATGGTACTTTTGTTGCCAAGCAATTGACTAAGGTCATGCAAGATGGTGGTTACGACCTTGTAATTGCTGGTCGCGAATCCATCGACTATAATGGCGGCATGGTTCCGGGTATGATGGCAGCTCTATCTAACTCAAATTTTGTTAATACGTGTATTGGCCTTGAAGTGGATGGGTCCAATGTAACGGCAATTCGGGAAATCGATGGAGGTAAAGAAACGGTGTCAACTGCGTTCCCACTTGTTGTAGGAGGACAGAAAGGCTTGGTAGATGAAAGCGAATTACGAATCCCTAATATGCGTGGTATCATGCAGGCGAGACAAAAACCATTGAATGTTATAGAGCCTACCGGAGATTCAGCTAAAACGAATTCAGTGAAGTTCGAAAAGCCAGCAGAAAAAGGTGCTGTGAAATTAGTATCTCCAGATAATATCGACGAATTAGTTAGCCTGCTTCATAACGAAGCCAAGGTAATTTAATCTTATAAACGTATACACATGTCAGTTTTAGTATATACAGAATCAGATAATGGACAAATCAAGAAAGTTGCCTTAGAAGTAGCATCTTATGCAAAGGCAGTTGCAGACAGTCTAGGAACAAGCGTAACTGCTGTTTCCATAAATACCAATGACGTTTCGGTCTTAGGTAATCATGGCGTAGACAAAGTCCTTAACGTTACCAATTCTCAACTTGATCAATTCAACGCCAAGGCCTATGCCGAAGTCGTTAAACAAGCAGCTGAAAAAGAAGGTGCAAGTGTTGTTATCGTAAGCTCTAGTGCAGACAGCAAGTATCTTGCGCCAATATTGGCAGTAGGATTAGACGCAGGCTATGTTTCCAATGTGGTTGAAGCGCCCTCAAGCACATCTCCTTTTACTGTTAAGAGAACGGCTTTTACCAATAAGGCCTTTGAAATGACAGAAATCACTGCTGAGAAAAAGATCATTGGAGTTTCAAATAATTCCTTTGGATTGGTTGAGTCTTCAGGCAGTGCTTCTTCAGAAGATTTTTCACCTAATATTCCTGATTCTGGAGTCAGTGTCGTATCAATAGACAGAGCTACGGATAAGGTGACCATAGCAGATGCCGAAATCGTAGTTTCTGGAGGTCGTGGTCTTAAAGGTCCTGAGAATTGGGGTATGATCGAAGAATTAGCGGAGGTTCTTGGTGCAGCAACGGCCTGCTCTAAGCCAGTTTCTGATCTTGGATGGCGCCCTCATAGCGAACACGTTGGCCAAACAGGTAAACCCGTAGCGTCCAATTTATATATTGCTATTGGAATCTCTGGAGCCATTCAGCACTTAGCTGGTATTAACGCCTCCAAAGTAAAAGTGGTCATAAATACAGATGCAGAAGCACCATTCTTTAAAGCAGCAGACTATGGGGTTGTAGGTGATGCATTTGAGGTGGTACCAACTCTGATCCAAAAATTGAAGGAATTTAAAGCACAAAACGCATAAATTTTATAACTTGTATTTTTAAAGGATTGTTTAAGTTTGGTAAAGTCCTAATTTAAACGGTCTTTTGTATTTCGAATTTATGAGTTTAGTTCGCCTCAACATAAAAGGGATTTCCTATAGCCAAACACAAAATGGTGCTTATGCCCTCATTCTTAATGAAGTGGATGGAGATCGCAAACTTCCTATAGTAATTGGTGCTTTTGAAGCTCAATCCATTGCCATTGCATTGGAGAAAGAGATCAAGCCGCCAAGACCACTGACTCATGATCTTTTCAAGAATTTCTCGGACAGATTCGATATTGTTGTCAAGCAGGTGATCATTCATAAATTGGTTGATGGTGTTTTTTATTCAAGCTTGATCTGTGAGCGTGATAAAATAGAAGAGATCATTGATGCACGAACAAGTGATGCTATTGCATTGGCCCTAAGATTTGATGCGCCAATTTTCACCTACAAGAACATACTGGACAAAGCAGGAATTTATTTAAAGGTGAATCCTAAGAAAGATGATGAAGACACACCAGATGACAGTATCTTGGTCGACGACCTCATCGCAGAGGAAATAGAGACTGGTGGCGCCTCAGTGAATTATCAATCCAAAACCTTGGACGAACTCAATAAACTGCTTGGTGAAGCTGTTGCCAATGAAGATTACGAAAAAGCTGCCAAAATCCGTGATGAAATTTCCAAACGGAATTAAATAGACATTTAATGAAAAACATACTTTTAGCTGTTGTAGCCATCGTGTTTGCAAGCTCATTGGCTAAAGCTCAAAGTATTGAAAAAAAATGGACATTTTCAAGCATTGAAAACGCTGTTGGAGAATCTGTAGTCTTAACAAATCAATCAACAGACTTCATGACCCTTGAAAAGGGTAAGTTCCATTACGAACTTGAATCCAAGGACAATCTAGAGGCCGAAGGCGATTATCTATACCAAAACAACCTCTTGGTTTTTTATTATTCGAAGCCAGCAGATACAATACGATATTATCGTATTACGAAGCTTACAGATGACGCCTTGTCTTTTACCGAGAATGGCGTGTCCTACAATTTCGAGGCGTCAGAAAACACGGATCAAGAAGCATCTCTGGTTCCTTTAGAGGAAACAGACACCGACATCGTTCCAAAACAAGGATTTTCAATGTCCAGTTTAATGCGTGGCGCTTTGGGAATGTTTGTTCTGTTGCTGTTGTCATTCCTGCTTAGCAAGAATCGTAAGGCCATTAATTGGAGGACTGTATCCTTCGGATTGGCTGCACAACTATTACTCGCCATTGGCGTATTGAAAGTACCATTTATTCAAGCAGCTTTTGAATGGGTTGGCGGTATCTTCATTTCCATTCTCGACTTTACGGAGGCAGGTACCAAGTTCCTGTTTGCTTCATTTGGCACTGGAGAGATCGAGGGGCCATTATTGACCTTCGCAATTTCCATATTACCAACCATTATCTTCTTTTCTGCGTTGACTTCGGTATTGTTCTATCTAGGAATCATTCAAAAAGTGGTTAAAGGATTAGCATGGTTACTTACCAAGGTATTGCAGATCTCTGGTGCTGAAAGTTTAAGCGTTGCTGGAAATATATTTTTGGGTCAGACGGAATCGCCATTAATGATCAAGGCCTATCTGGAGAAAATGAGCAGATCGGAAATACTTCTGGTGATGATCGGTGGTATGGCCACGGTTGCTGGAGGTGTCTTGGCTGCTTATATAGGGTTCTTGGGTGGTGAAGATGAAGCCATGAGGATCTTCTACGCCAAGCATTTGCTTGCAGCATCCGTAATGGCAGCACCAGGAGCTATCGTTATCTCGAAGATGTTATATCCCCAGACAGAAGAAATAGACTTAGAAATAAAAGTCACTCAAGAGAACATTGGCTCCAATATCCTGGATGCCATTGCCAACGGAACCACCGAAGGGTTGAAGCTTGCCGTTAACGTCGGCGCTATGCTATTGGTGTTCATTGCCTTTATTGCCATGATCAATGGCGTTTTGGGCTGGGTTGGTGATATTACCTCCTTGAATGAATGGGCAAAGAACAATACACCTTACCCAGAATTCTCCCTCGAATTGATACTAGGATATGTATTCGCGCCACTAATGTGGCTCATCGGTGTTGCCAAGGAAGACATGGCACTTATGGGTCAGTTATTGGGAATAAAATTGGCTGCCAGCGAATTCGTTGGCTATATTCAATTGGCAGAGCTCAAGAATCCTTTGAACCTTCTCCATCTAAAATACGAGAAGTCCATTATTATGGCCACGTACATGTTGTGTGGGTTTGCCAATTTTGCATCCATCGGAATCCAGATTGGTGGTATTGGTTCTTTGGCTCCGGGTCAGCGTAAGACATTGTCTGAATTCGGTATTCGTGCCCTAATCGGTGGAACCGTTGCTTCGTTGTTATCGGCCACCATTGCAGGTATGATCATCGGCTAGTGCTATTCCTGCGTAGGCAGGAATCTTATTCCTTTTTAGTTAATAACTTTGTAATATTAATTGACAATATTTAGCCATTGACCATGGCACTTTTTATATTTTTATTCTCTGAAAATCCAAGGTTTAACTTAAAGAGATTCCTGCTTTCGCAGGAAATATTATGAAGCAATACCACGACCTCGTTAAATATGTTCTGGAAGAAGGAAATTTAAAAGCAGACCGCACTGGTACTGGCACTAAAAGTGTATTCGGTTATCAGATGCGATTCGACCTGAGTGAAGGATTCCCGATGGTGACCACCAAAAAATTGCACCTTAAATCCATAGTACATGAATTATTGTGGTTCTTGAAAGGTGATACCAACATTAATTACCTCACCGAAAACGGGGTGCGCATCTGGAATGATTGGGCTGATGAGAATGGCGACCTTGGTCCTGTTTACGGACATCAATGGCGTAATTGGAACAGCGACGAGATCGACCAGATCAAAGAGGTAATCAACACCTTGAAGAACAACCCGGACAGTAGGCGTATGTTGGTTTCTGCATGGAATCCTTCGGTCTTGCCCGATACATCCAAATCGTTTTCTGAGAATGTAGCGAATAATAAAGCTGCTTTACCACCATGCCATGCCTTCTTTCAATTCTATGTGGCTGATGGTAAATTATCCTGTCAGCTGTATCAGCGAAGTGCAGACATATTCTTGGGAGTGCCTTTCAATATTGCCTCCTATGCCTTATTCACGATGATGATAGCTCAGGTTTGTGGTTTTGAAGCCGGTGAGTTCATCCATACGTTTGGCGATGCTCATATTTACAGCAATCATTTAGAGCAATTGAAATTGCAATTATCACGTGAGCCACGCTCGCTCCCGAAAATGATACTTAATCCTGAAGTGAAAGACATACTTGAATTCACCTTTGAGGACTTCACCCTTGTGAACTACGATCCACATCCACATATTAAAGGGGTTGTTGCTATATAACAAAAAAGAGGCTGCAAATGCAGCCTCTCGTATTAGCTAACTA
>Ga0265306_10001622_pt1 | contig 10992 bp, 8 predicted proteins | sample Helome_3_FD_192493 | JGI IMG/M metagenome (GOLD analysis project Ga0265306, IMG submission 192493) | Marine sediment microbial communities from subtidal zone of North Sea - Hel_20160420 (Illumina Assembly) | ecosystem: Environmental > Aquatic > Marine > Subtidal zone > Sediment ...
AGCTGGTCAAATAGGCAGTGCCCTCGAAAACGCCAGCCTTTACTCGAAGCTGGATGAATCCTACCGATCCCTGGAACAGGCCAAGCATGCAATCGAGACTTATTCCAAAGCCCTCCAGGCAGAGATGGAAAAGGGTCGAAAAATACAACGGGATTTTCTGCCCACCCAGATCCCCCAGCTCCCGGGATGGGAAATCGCCTTCTACTTCCATCCGGCCCGGCAGGTTTCCGGCGATTTTTATGACGCGTTTTTACTGCCCGGTGATCTGGTTGGGTTGGTAATCGCCGATGTCTGCGACAAGGGTGTAGGATCAGCGTTATTCATGGCGCTGTTTCGCAGCTTAATCCGTGTGTTTTCAGGCCAGATCAATTTACGGGGGGTTATGGTGCCCGGCAGCGACAACCAGGGGCCTGATTCAACCGGTGATCATCTTTATCAAGCATTGCACGCGGTATCGCTTACCAACCATTATATCGCCCAGGAACACGGTGAGGAGGGGATGTTTGCAACCCTTTTTTTCGGGGTTTTGGATCCGCAAAGCGGGAAACTGACCTATGTTAACGGCGGACATGAACCGCTTATTCTCTTCAATCAATCCGGGATAAAAGGGCATCTAAAAGCAACCGGACCGGTGGTCGGTTATTCGACCGAGATGGAATTTAAGGTGCGTCAGGTTCAAATGGAACCCGATGACTTTTTAATCGGGTATACGGATGGTGTGACGGAAGCACTGTCACCTGAATCCAAATTTTTTTCCAAAAAACGATTTCTATCTCTTCTGGAAAAACCTGCCGCAACAGCGGCTCAACAAATCGAGCAGATAAAAATAGATTTATTTAATCACATAGGTGATGCCCCCAAGTTTGATGATATAACGATGATCGCAGTGCACAGAAAAAGTGATTGAATTGTGGTCAAGCGAGCGCGTGAGTTGCAAATCTTTCAAATTTTTTCATTCTATCTTAAATTACAAATAACAAGCACCAAATATCAACATAATTATCAGGAATTGAACATGATTCATTATAAATATCCCCACTTATTAGCTCCTCTTGATCTTGGTTTTACTACATTAAAAAACAGAGTCCTGATGGGCTCCATGCATACCGGACTCGAAGAAGCCCCCAACGGATTTGAAAGAATGGCATCTTATTTCGCGGAAAGGGCCGCAGGGGATGCAGGGCTTATCGTCTCCGGCGGCGTAGCGCCCAATGAAGTCGGATGTGTTGCCCCCGGGGCTGCCAAACTGACCACCGCAAAGGAAGCTGAGCAACATCAGGTCATAACCAGGGCTGTTCATAGGGAAGGCGGCAAAATTGCAATGCAGATTCTGCATGCCGGACGATATGCTTTTCATGAAGATCTGGTAAGCGCCTCGGCTATCAAAGCGCCGATAAACTTTTTCAAGCCTAAAGCATTGGACAAAAAAGAAATCGAAGAACACATCAATGATTATGCCGTCTGTGCCCTATTGGCACGCCAGGCAGGCTATGACGGTGTGGAAATAATGGGATCTGAAGGGTATCTCATTAATCAATTTATCGTATCTAAAACCAATATTCGCACCGATGATTGGGGCGGCTGTTTTGAAAATCGAATTCGATTTCCCGTTGAAATTGTCCGACATGTCAGGGAAAAGGTCGGATCTGACTTTATTATAATTTACCGGCTTTCTATGATCGATCTGGTAAAAAAGGGGAGCTCCTGGGAGGAAGTCGTCAAATTAGCCGAAAAAATTGAACAGGCCGGCGTGACAATTATCAATACCGGAATCGGATGGCACGAAGCCCGGGTTCCGACCATTGCCACGGCGGTGCCGCGGGCAGCCTTTACCTGGGTAACGGCGAAACTAAAAGGACGGGTCTCCGTGCCCCTGGTAACCAGCAACCGCATCAACACTCCCGAAGTGGCTGAAGAGGTGCTGGCGCGGGGTGATGCCGACATGATATCCATGGCACGGCCCTTCTTGGCGGATGCCGATTTTGTGAAAAAGGCCTCGCAAGACCGGGCCGATGAAATCAATACTTGCATTGGTTGCAACCAGGCCTGCCTGGATCACATTTTTCTGGGAAAAATTTCATCCTGTCTGGTGAACCCGCGGGCCTGTCACGAAACCGAACTTCAATACCTGCCGGCAATAAAGAAAAAAAGAATCGCGGTCGTTGGTGCCGGACCGGCCGGCCTTTCTTGCTCAACTGTCGCCGCCCAAAGGGGCCATGCGGTCACATTGTTCGAGCAAAATGGCTCAATTGGCGGGCAATTTAATATGGCTAACCAGATCCCGGGCAAAGAGGAATTTAATGAAACCCTCCGGTATTATAAAAAACAACTTGCCCTGACAGGCGTTGAAACCTGCTTAAACTTGAGGGCTTCGGCCAAACACCTCCTGGAGGAAAAATTTGATGAAGTAGTTTTGGCTACCGGTGTAACGCCTCGAAAACCTGACATTATCGGTATCGATCGTCCCAATGTGCTAAGCTACGTGGACGTCTTATTTCACAAAAACCCAGTTGGCCGGCGAGTTGCTATAGTGGGTGCCGGCGGAATCGGATTTGATATCGCGCAATATATCACCCAACAAAATGAATCCACCAGCATCGACCGGGACGCATTTTTAAAAGAATGGGGAGTGGATAGAGACTATCGTCATCCCGGCGGTTTGACGGCCACTCGTCCCCAGATGCCTCCTGTCGAGCGGGAGGTCTATCTTCTGCAGCGCAAAAAAAATAAAATCGGTGAAACCTTGGGGAAAACAACCGGTTGGATTCATCGCCTTTGCCTTAAGCAACGCAACGTTGCCATGATTAATGGCGTAACCTATAGGCGGATAGATGACCGGGGATTACACATAACACTCAAGGACGCTCCAAAGGTTTTAGCAGTCGATACCGTTATCATCTGTGCCGGACAAGAACCACTGAGAGATATCAAAGACGAATTGGAATACGAAGGAATGCCGGTTCATATCATCGGGGGCGCAGAGCTTGCCGTTGAGCTGGATGCCAAACGGGCCATTGATCAAGGAGCCAGGCTGGCAGCAAAGATATGACTCTATCTATTTTTCCAGACGGGTGTCCTTTTCTCCATAAACGCCTTAATTCCTTCCTGTGCATCTTCCGCTCCCAGGTTCATGGTAATCGTGTGTTTGGCATAATGCATAGCATTATTGTCGGGCTGGTCAACCTGGGCATAAAACCCCTGCTTTCCGATCGCCAGAACAAACCGACTGGCTTCGGCGATCTCATTGGCCAGTTTGTCAGTTTCAGCTTCTAATTCTTTCAAAGGCACCACCCGGTTCACTAAACCAAGTTCTTTGGCTTCGCGGGCCGGAAAATAACGACCGGTTAGCAGCATCTCCATGGCCGCCTTGCGTCCGATGGCCCTTGAAACAGCCACACTCGGTGTTGTACAGAATAATCCTATCTTGACCCCCGGAGTTGCAAATAGGGCCCCTTCTTCCGCCACTACCAGATCGCACCAGGCAGCCAGCTGACACCCTGCGGCAGTGGCAACACCCTGAACCTGAGCAATCACCGGCTGGGGGATGTCGTGTATCATTTGCATCATATGGGTGCATTGATCAAAAATAATTTTGTATTCCCTGACACCGCCGTCAACCATTTCCGCCAGAAAATGGCCGGCACAAAAATGTTTACCGGCGGCACGAATAACCAGCACCTTTATCGCCTCATCGGCCGCAATAGCACTCAGGGAATGAATTATTTCGCTGATCATCAATTTGGACAGAGCATTGATTTTTGAAGGATTGTTTAAGGTCAGATAGCCAACGGGCCCCATGGAGGAATATTTAATTTCATTGTATGCCATGTTTGCTCTCCTGAAATTGGATTGTTGCAGGGTGATCGGGATGATAGTGTCGGATAGGAAGCTTGTAGGGCAATTGTTTTGATAGCCCATTTAAAAATCCGTCGCTTCGAGTTTTTAAATGGGCACTGATTTAACCTAATTGGTGTGAAGAACCTTGAGGCGGATTATCTCAGGAACCGGACCTTCCGTCATCACAAGGCTCGTCCAGGTTGTCCAACCGTGAGTGTTCGGCCGTGGTGCTGATCTCACAGGCATCCAGTCCTTCAACCTGCATGGGTTTTCCGCAGCATTCCGGAATATTCGAAGCCTCGGCATTTTGCTCTGTTTTGTTGCCGCAATTCACACATTCGAAAGTAATCTTATCTGCCATGAATTCCTCCCTTAAATTGATCAGTGAAATAAATTTCTTTCAAAATAAGGGATTGTGGGCACTATGTCAAGCACGTAAGGATTTTATTCCTTAAGTATCAATCATTTGACAATCGTCATTTGACATTTTTATCCGATGACCCCTACAACAGCGCCTGTCATACACGTGGAAAGGGTTCCGGCAATGACGGATTTAAATCCCAGTTCAACAATTTCGCCCCTGCGGGTCGGCGCCATGGTTCCCATGCCGCCGATCATGATCCCCAGACTTCCGGGATTGGCAAAACCGCACATGGCATAGGTCATAATTAATATGCTTTTGGGACTCAGGGCACCGGGAGATAAACGACTTAACTCCAGATAAGCCAGAAATTCGTTGAGTATGGTTTTGGTTCCCATCAGAGCGCCGGCGGTTGTAGCCTCTTCCCATGGCACTCCCATCAACCAGACTATTGGCGCCATGATAGTTCCCATGATACGCTGCAGCGTAATTTTTTGGCCGCCAATATCCGGAAGCAATCCCAGAATTAAATTCGCCAGGTAGACCAGCGCTACCAGAACCACGAGCATGGCGATAATGTTAATCAGCAGATCGACACCCTGCAGGGTCCCCTTGGTTACGGCATCCATAGGCCCCGAAGCATTTTCCGGCGCGGTCAATTCACCGGATGTCAACTCTCCGGTTTCCGGCACCATCAGTTTGGAAATTGTAATTGCTGCCGGAACACTGATTATGGAAGCCGTCAGAATGTGTCCCATAATATCGGGAATCGTTTTGGAAAGAATACTAGCATACAGCACCATGACGGTACCGGCAATGGTCGCCATTCCGCTGGTCATCAAGGTAAAAATTTCACTGCGGGTCATCATTTTCAGATAGGGCCTGATAAATAGCGGCGATTCCACCATCCCGACAAAAATATTGGCGGATACACTCAATCCTTCAGTGCCGCCAAGTCCCATGGTCCTTTGCAAAACCCATGAAAATGCTTTTACCACCACCGGCAAAATCTTCCAGTAAAACAACAGGGCTGATAAGGCACTCATGAGCAATACAAGGGGAAGTGCCCGGAAGGCCAGGATAAAGCTTGCCCCTGGATATTTTTCGGTAAATGGAAGATCCCCACCGCCCAGGTAGCCGAATACAAAAGATGTGCCCGCCGTAGTTGCCTCTTCCAGGGACAGCACGACTCGATTCAACAATAGAAAAAAATCCCTGAAAAGGGGAAGCTTTAACAAAATAAGCCCCACGAGTAACTGCAGGACGATGCCGATTAGAGCTATTTTCAAGTTGGCCTGTTTGCGACTTTCACTCATTGACCAGGCAATGGCTGCGAAAATCAACAATCCGGCAATACTTTGAAAAATCATTGTTTTATCCTTTGTGAAATGGGGGCTTACAATCTGAAACCTGGATCCTCGACGGGCTTTCAATGTTACATATCAAAACCGGTTTCTATTGTCCATCGGGTATCAAATTACGGGAATAGATAGAGTAACAAACGGGATGATAATTCTCACTAAATTGACTCTTTTGAACTATTTTCCTTTACGGAAAACTATCCTTACTGCTAAAATCAGAGTCAATCATTTATCTTTTGAGGGATTCAAGTTAAGGTTTAATACCGTGCCTACCCTGCTAAAATATATTCTCTGGCCCCTGCTCCTGTATACGGCATACTGTGGCCTTGTTTTTCTCCTGCAGCGCCAGATCATGTTTCCCCGCAATCAGATTCCACAACCATTACAGGCCGAGCTGTCAATTGCGGGTCTGGAGAAAATATGGCTGGATACGGATAGCGGAAAAGTGGAAGCCTGGTTTATGCCCTTCGGCAATTCTCTATCTTCTAAACCACAACCGGTAGTGATATTTGCTCATGGAAACGGGGAATTAATCGACTTTTGGCCCGAAGAGCTTCAAGAATTCACCCGCCTTGGCGTCGCCGTAATGCTGGTGGAATATCCCGGATACGGGCGCTCGGCCGGAAACCCTTCTGAAGAAAGTATCACCCAAACCTTTGTTGCCGCCTACGATATGCTGACATCAAGAGAAGATGTCGACCCCTCCCGCATCATTCTTTTCGGTCGATCGCTGGGCGGTGGTGCCGTCTGTGCGCTGGCCCGCCATAAGCCATCTGCGATGCTGATTCTAATGTCGACCTTTACCAGTGCGAAATCTTTTGCCAAAAGTTTCCTTGTACCGCCCTTTATTGTAAGGGATCCATTTGACAATCTTGCGGTGGTCAAAAACTATCCCAATCCGGCGTTGATCATACACGGCAAGCATGACACCATCATACCATTTTCCCATGGAAAAGCTTTGCACGCGGCAGCGAAACAGGGAGAGATGATAGCCTATAATGCCGGACACAATGATTGTCCGCCTGATTGGAATTCATTCTGGCAGGATGTGGAAGGATTTTTACGTAAGAATGGGATAATATAGGATATTGTCCACTATCTATTATTTCGGCACTTTTCGCCCTATGGCCAGCATGCGCCGGTTCATAAATCCGTAATCGCCCTCAAACCGATGAGGGGAAAAATCGGTGTGAATTTTGATATGACTGAATCCGGTCGTTTCTAACAGGGAAGCAAGGGTTTGAGATTCGTACAGACGAACGGCATATGTCCTGTCGCGGATTAAACCATCCTGTTTGCTGATCACCAATTCACGGGCCCGGATCCCATTTCCCTGGATTTCACGCTGACGGCATACCACCATGTCCTCACCGATTTCATGCCAGGCATTGGGACTAAAATTTTTTTTAACCGCCGTCCCGTCCGTGACATCCACAAGCAGCCAGCCCCCCGGTCGCAGAACCCTGTAAGCCTCTGATAAGATTTTTTGGTCAGCATCAAACTCCGGTATATACCCCAGCGAATTTCCCATAAGCAAAACATGGTCAAATTGGTCGGCAGCAAGATCAATCTTGCGGGCGTCACAGCGCATGACCTTCAGGGGAATATCATTTTTACGGACCTTGTTTTTCGCAATATCGATCAGCGACGGCGAATAATCCAAAAGGGTACAGGCTGAGAAACCTCTTTTGCATAGCTCAAAGCTGTGCCGTCCCTGTCCGCCGCAAAGATCTAAAATTCTATGACCAAACTGCATCGTAAGCAATTCGCATATGACATCAACCTCCAGCCGGGTCAGGCTTTCATCGCCCACAGACCGGGCGTCTGTCAGCAGGTAGACATCGTCAAACAGGGTTTTCCACCAATCGGGATCAACCTCAATCGGCATTGTTCATTCCTTCGGTTCTGCTCCGAAACCAAATAGCCCGTCTGAAGCAATAATTGCGGCTGATCCTTGCCAGGGATTCATACGCGCGATCTCAAGCTCTTCTTCATCAATGTTTATCATGTCATCCAATTGCCCGGCTTGCCACATTTTTTCCAGTGTCAGGCAGTCGGCCCACATTTTCCGGCCGTAGTTTTGCAGGGCATCGATTTGGTGGGTGGTAATTACCCTGGGTCGCAGTGCTATCTTTACCGGCCCCAGTAAATAAGTAAAATCACAATCCACGGCCATCTTTTTCTGGTTATCGATTACCTCAAGCAGGTCACCGACATCCATGTTTATGATGGTATCATTGATTTGTGTAACCGCATCTCTGACACTCTTATCGGACGAAAGGATTGCCAGAGGCTGAAATCCGCCTCCGCTGCCAACATTGGTCGGCACCCCGCCGTAGCGGCCCACAAAGCCGACCAGGCCGGCAGCCCCCATAAGACAACGAAAATCTGTCTGGTACTGCTTGAGACGAATTTTTTCCTTGTTCACATACGGAATTTCTTCGGCCCACAGGGAGAGCGGTATTTTCTCCTGTACAATATAGTCCCCTTCTTGGAGCGCCAGATTCATGGCTTCCTCGATGTCATCGTTGACGACACCCACTCTGACACCGTGACCGGAATATCCTCTTTCCGGCTTGAGGACCAGGTCGTTCCAGTTGCTTCGGGTCCATTCCATCAGATCCTTGATCATTTCACCATTAGGGCCCTCGGTTTGGCGGTTAGAAAATTGTCGCGTCCATGGGGTTCGTTGCACAATTTCTTTGTGGAAACGATCTTTGAAAGGTCCGGTGATCACCTCAAACATACTTTTAACATTAAAAGGTTCTGTGCCCCGGGGATTTATGACACGATGCTCTTTCACCGCCTGCAATACCGGAGATAAATCCTGTTTGCGGTGGAGCGCCATGAGAACATCGGTATTAAAATCCATAAAAATTACCGAAACCGATTGACCCTGCCGGCAAACCATGCCGTCCTTTAGTTCCAGTTCATGGGGAGCGGATAACACGCCGCTGATGCCATCGATGGCGTCCAGACGTTTGGCAAGATTTATATTTTCAGTAACATCCGCCAGGGTCTCTTCTTCGGCAACGACGGCGATCAATCCGGAATTGTTGCCGGATAATAATCTGTGCGCCTTGACCAGGATGTCTACCAATCCGTCTACGGGAGAAAAATACGGATGATCAAAATCCAAATCCACATTGAGAGGTTTTATCTGGTTGATTTGCTGCCAGACGGCTTTTCCGATGACCTGGGTTAGCCGTTGATAATCCCATCCTCCCGGACTGCCCAGGTTCCATTCTGAATGGTAGCCAATAAAATTTTCCACGTCTAATTCCTTGATGCTGAATTCGCAAAAGGCCGAATTCATCCTGTATTTTGTTTTTCGTATTTTGTTTTTGGTGAAACGAAATTTTCAAATCTGCTTTTAATTAAATGAAACGGCAGTTCACCACCTTCAAGCAATAAGTTATGAAATTGGGTGGAATCCATTTGACTGCCATAGGTGGCCTTCAGTCGTTTAAATTCATGGCAGCCGTGACTGTAACACAATTGATAACCGGGGTTCAAACGAAAACGATCCACCTGTCGGCGAGCTTCTTCGGCAGAAAACCCGCAAATTGTTAAAAGACGAATCGCATCATCCAGATGGATTTTTCCTGTGGTTAATCCGACGTCCACCTGACAGCGCGCGGACCTCCACAGCCGCCGTTTATAATCTACCAGCAAATCCATTGGGCTGGTGATATAATCTGAATCGATGAGCAAATATTCAGCATACGAAGCCCAGCCTTCGTAAAAAAGCGGGGATTCGATCTGGCGTCGCACCGGATTGGCCAGTTTGCGACGTACGGCATCCAAAAAATGGTGACCCGGTATGGTTTCGTGGGCGGTAAGCAGTTTAAACTCACGATGGAAGCGTTTTTTGAGCAGGTTATCAGCCGTAGCAGTATTTTGGCCTGCCAGATGGGTTGTGATGTAAAAATAGCTTTTTTCTCTGACATCCGCCGTGAAAGCCGCTGCAAAAGATGCCACGCCCCGGACAGATCTCAGGTAGTCGGGTGTTTCGGCGATTTCTACCGGTGTAACTAACTCTTCGACATTGAATCCCTGATGGCTGAAAAAATTTCTCAGGCGGTCAATCTCATCTTTATAAAGGCTCATCGTATCGGATTTGCCAATGTCGGAGGGGAAATACCCATGATATAAATCCTGCCATGACGCTGACGGGTCAATTGTGGACTTTAGTTTCTCCAGCAACTTCAAATTTGTATTCCAGTCCTCAACCGCCATCATATATATTTCGTTAACCCCGCGAGCAGACAAAAAATGGTCCTTTAAAGTTAACGGCAGAGTTTTACCTGCAAAGTCCTGATTTGGTCGGGGTGTTATGGAGGACAAAAAGCGATCCAAAGCGTTAAGGGCAGTCGCGGTCTTTTCCATGTATACCGGCAGCATCGTGGCCGGCTTTCCCGAGATATGTTCAGTCAACTCTTTTGCTACCCGTTTAAGGTACCGCCTGCAATCTGTTACCATAGATCGAGATGCCTGGTGATAGGTTTGCGGTACGTTGGTGATGTTTTTTTGCGCCTGTCCGAGCACCCGGTGAGCATCCGACAGACGAGCCATCACTCGACTGACCCTTTCTCCATCCTCATCAGCCGGTTTGTTTAGTGCATGATCCAGGCCGATAAAAGCAATTTTCAGATAAAGTAACGGATTAAATTGCCAGGTGCGCTTTTTATCAAATTCAATTAAAAAGCCGGCTATGTTAGCCTTTAAAATTTGAAGATCGATATGGGTTTCAAGAGCATTTTCTGAATTATCCAGGCGGCCAAAGTCTTTCTGAAAGCTTTTAATTTTTTCAATGCTTTCCTCAATCGCCACCGAATCAAGATTGTCCAATTTGTCATAGTAATTCACAGCCGCCTGAGCCCGGGGAAGAAAATGAAATTCATCGCTGGCACACATGACAGGAAACCTTTGCGCCAGGTCGTCAAAGTATTCTTGAGCCAATGTTAAGTGTGAGTCCTGTGCGGGCATATTAAAATCTCTTGAATTGGTTTCAAAACCTCAGATCACGTCCAAAGATCCGCCGGAGGCGAATTAGATGGGGTTGTGAAACAACTTCTAAATTATATCCGTATTATCTTCAATTCACAATTTTCAGCTGTTCGTCCTGCTCTGTTTTGATAAACTTAATGCAGTTGATTCCGACGTCAAGCAAACCAGAGGACGGTTTTATCAAGCCGCTCTTTTTTACTTTTATTGACCTTCTACCCGGCAATTGATAACAGTAGAATTAGAACTAATCAAACGGCACATCTTGCCGACAAAAATGGTTTCAGCACCGCACAGCAATCAAACTACTGGAGAGGCTGGAAAGAATGATTTCGGATTTTTCTTTTGGCCGAATTGTCGCCAACGGTCAAATTTGTAACAATGACATTAAAATTGTCCAGGGCTCCCTGGTACCTGACTGGTGGC
>Ga0265306_10001623_pt1 | contig 10991 bp, 8 predicted proteins | sample Helome_3_FD_192493 | JGI IMG/M metagenome (GOLD analysis project Ga0265306, IMG submission 192493) | Marine sediment microbial communities from subtidal zone of North Sea - Hel_20160420 (Illumina Assembly) | ecosystem: Environmental > Aquatic > Marine > Subtidal zone > Sediment ...
TCGCTGTTGCTGTTATTCGTATCGGGTGCAGTTGTGTTGTTATTCGTCAAGCAGCAACAGGGCGCAGGGAGCTAGAATCATCCAGTCACAGTGAGGAGGTTCTGAAGGCGTTCGCACAACATATGCGAATAAGTATATAATCTGGCACTATATATAGGGTTTTTGCCGTGAAAGCCTGCACCCACTTGATTCTACAGGCAAAATTAATGTAGAGTTCGTCTAAAATAACAATATAAAAAGTATGTTTATTTGTTTTATTTGAAGTAATTATCGACAAGGAGGTGACGACATGCAAAACAATAAGAGCCCAGCCCTGGACCAGTTTTATGATCAGTTAATTACAAAATACGAAGAGGATTCGGCCGTAATGTGGTGCTATGCCAATCCAAGCCCACGGCCGTGCTTTACTCCCGGTCTCCTAAAAGATCTAAAGAGATTCCTGCATAACATTAAATCCAGATGCAACGCAGATGATCGATCTGGTGTTTTTCCAAGTATTAAATATTTGGTTTTAGGTTCAAACAAGCCTGGAATATTCAGTTTGGGCGGTGATCTCGAGTTATTTATTCGTGCAATTAATGACCAGGATAAGAAGTTATTAACCGAGTACATGGAATTAAGTATTGATGTTCTTTTTAGCACTTACACTAATTTAAATACTCCACTAACAACTATTGCATTAATACGTGGTAATGCTTTGGGCGCAGGTTTTGAGGGTGCACTTGCATGTGATTATCTAGTCGCAGAGGAAGGTGTGCAGCTGGGATTCCCTGAAGTGTTATTTAACATGTTTCCTGGTATGGGGGCATATAGCTTCTTATCAAGAAGGATAAATCAAGTAACCGTTGAGAAAATGATACTTAGCGGACGTGTATATTCTGCAGAAGAATTACATGATATGGGTATCATTGATTTCTTAGCAAAAAAAGGTGAAGGTGTTGAGAGTGTTTGTAGACTAATAAAGCAACACGAGAAAAGCGGTAATTCTAGAAAATCTTTATTAAAGATCAGAAGACTCGTTAATCCGATTAAATACCAGGAACTAATTGATATAGGTAATTTGTGGGTTGATGCTGCGTTGTCTTTGTCTGAGCGTGAATTAAGAGTAATGAAAAGGCTAGTTCGGTCGCAAGATAAGATTGCAAGTACTCTAGTAGAGGCAGCTGACTTGAAAGAAACAGTAAATCTATAAAGTCATGTATAAAGGCTACTATAAATGTCCAGTGATGATAAGTTTGTCAAGTTAATTTGCGATATCTTGGTGGGGGAAAAACTATAGAGGATTATGCCACTGATCTTGGCGAGATAAGTTTGCAAATGTTGAGTATCAAAAAATTATATGGTGATGGTAGTAAGGAACTGCAGGAGTTAGAGAGAATTGCGACTATGACTGAAGAAGTAATTAAACATAAACTTTATGACGAAAAAGTCGACAGAAAGAGTTCGTTGCATCTCTCGATTGTGAAATAAAGTCTGAAAGTCAAAATCAAATCAAAAATGATGAATCTTATTGTTGATTATATTGGTCTGCTAGGAGGCGTTTGAGCTGAGCAACTGAACTACTGAGCATTAAAGTTATTAATAGAAGCATCCAAGTATTTCAATAACTCGCTTTTTGTTTTCTCAAAAGTCATCCTGATGTCTTTTAGTAATGCTATATAGTCATTACTATTTATTTCATCTGTATATTTTTCGCTACATAAATCGTGTAATGCTTTAGCACCTAAACTACCAGAACTTCCCTTTAATGCATGTGCTTTTTCTTTAAAATCGTTGTAGTTGTTATAAGAAATAGCCGTCTCCATACCATTTAGTAAATTTACACTGTCTTTGAGATAACCATTAATAAGCTGTGCTAGAAATATACGATCATTGGATAGCATACAAACATTATTAAGTGTTTCATAGTCAATATATTCGCCGTTATTTCTTTCGGTGTTTGACTCAATAGTGCACTCATTTTGCTGTGCGATGCTTGTATGTTTGGGTGTCGCACTTTCTCTGGCGGACATTTCAATTGAATTATACTGGGTTAGTGTACCTATAGTTTGTAACAGCTTATCAACATCTATAGGTTTTGTGAGATAAGCATCAATGTTGGCATCTTCGCATTCTCGAATAGCGTCTGCTGTTGCATTAGCTGTTAATATGATAACTGGTGCTTTATGTTGAACATCCATAAAATTATATATTTTTGCTGCCTCTATGCCGTCCATGATGGGCATCTGCATATCAAGAATTACCAAGTCGTAAGAATTTACTTCTAATTTATCTAGAGCTTCCTGGCCGTTATTAACTATGTGAGGTATATGGTTTGCGCGTTCCATTATTTTTGTAATAACGAGCTGATTGGTCGCGTTATCTTCCGCAATAAGTATGTTTAATTTATTGGTGTTGGTACTGTTTGCATACTTTGCAAAATCAATCACATCTTTATTGTCTAGTGCGGATATATTCGTAGCATGAAGCGCATTATAAAATGAAGACACATTTAGCGGAGTGTCGAGGACATAGGTAAAGTTTCCGTTATATTGGTACTCTGTACTATTATCTCTCAAAAGAATTGAAGGAAGCGCTTCAGAATTTATTGCATATTCACTAAATTCATGAGTATTATTAGCTAGACATTTCTCTTCTATAATAATAGATGAATATGTATTTTTAATATCTTGATCATTAATAGCATCTAATACATTATCGATATTATCGTTAGTGTCATATGTGACGCCCCACTTGTTTAACAAGTCAATTGTCTCTCCATTGATCCTGGGAGAGACCAATAGTATATGTAAATTGTCAAGATCGTTTAATGTGTTTACACTGTTACAAGCATCCTGTTTCACAAACTCTATTTCAAGCCAGAAAGTACTGCCACCTCCTTCAGAGCTATGAAGGCCAATAGTGCCACCCATTAATTCAACAATCTGTTTTGATATAGTAGTCCCAAGGCCAGTTCCGCCATATTTTCTTGTCGTTGAGCTATCTGCCTGGATAAAGCTTTCAAATATAGTGTCTTGGGAATCTATTGGTATCCCAATCCCAGTATCTGTAACTTCAAAGCGAAGTTTTGTGCCTACTTCGCTATCTATCAACGTAGATATGTTAAGTGCAACATACCCTGACTCGGTAAATTTGATGGCATTGCCGATTAAATTAATAAAAACTTGTCGTAAATGGTGGGGATCACCTACAAGCCTATAAGGTGTATCCGCACTAATATAGTACTTTAATTCGAGATCCTTCGTCTGTGCCTGAACACGCATCATTGAAATTGTATTCTTAATAAGCTTATGCAAATCAAAATCAGTTTCTTCTATTGTAAAACGACCTGCCTCAATCTTTGAAATATCCAATACATCCTCGATTAGATGTAGTAACGAATTTGCAGAAGATTGGAGTGTTTTAGATAGTTCTTTCTGTTCGATAGACAAATCAGTGCTGTTTAGAAGGTCACTCATACAGATCACGCCGTTTAAAGGTGTGCGGATCTCATGACTCATGTTAGCAAGAAACTCACTTTTAGATTTATTGGCGCGTTCAGCTATTGCCTTTGCTTGCGTTAATTTGCTCAATAAAACAGAGAAGAAAATAGGTAGCACAACAAGACCAATGAGAAGACCAATGCCGGCTGTACGCTGTTCAATCCAGTAGTCAGTAGTAATTAGAACCAGCGTGAATTCTAATACACCAACAAATGTTCCAGCAGCAAGGTATGCTTGACCAAAACGCATACCATATCCAATTATGAGCCATAGATAGACTGAAAAGCATAGTGTCGCTTCATCTCCACCATAGTGTAATGTTAGAGACAAGAATGTAAGATCCGAGATTAATGTAAAAACACGTCTTACATGTGATGCGCCTGGTTTAAATTTAAATGTAGCTAATATACCTATAGCAATAAAATCATAAATTGTAAGGAAGCCAACCGGCTGCTCAAGTATATTGCTCTGACTCGTAAATAAATAATGGAGCGATAAATAAACTGTTATTGCGGATAATATTATTATCCGAATAGACGCTTGCTGGAATTCACCAGAATCACGTGCATCTGGGAACTCAAATAGCTTTATGGAATTTGTGAGGAGCATAAACACTAATTAAAGTGCTTTGATATTATTTTTAGCTAGCAACTGCATCAGGAAGCATCCCATGTATCTTCGCGACAGCATCAAACTGCGCTATGAATGCTTCGAGCACAACGGGATCAAAATGCTTGCCTTTCTGTCTTTCCATGTATTCCAGGGCGGTTTCCACGCTCCAGGCATGTTTGTAGGGCCGTTCCGAGACCAGGGCATCGTATACATCGGCTACAGCAACGATGCGCGCCTCGATTGGAATTTCCTCGCCTTTCTTGCCGTACGGATAACCGGTGCCGTCAAATTTCTCGTGATGGCTCAGTGCTATGACGCTGCCCATTTGCAGGAACATGGACGGGCTGTCTTTCAGAATCTCGTGCCCGATCAGGGTGTGGGTTTTCATGATCTCGAATTCTTCCGGGGTGAGCTTGCCCGGCTTCAGGAGTATTTCATCCCGGATGCCTATTTTCCCGATGTCATGCATTGGCGCGGCCATCTCTATGACCTCCGCTTCATCCTTGCTGAAGCCGAGTTCCTCCGCAATCAGGCGTGAATATTTGGCCATCCTGATAACATGGTTGCCGGTGTCTTCGTCCCGGTATTCACCGGCCCTGGCAAGACGCAGTAATGTTTCGCGTTCACGCAAGCGGATTTCGCTAGTAGCCTCCGCAACCCTGCGCTCGAGCCAGCGCGAGCGATCGCTGATGATCTTGTACTGGTTATACTGCGTGAGCATGTTGCGGCAGCGCGCCCTGCATTCGTGGTGGTCAACCGGCTTGGTCAGAAAATCCGTTGCCCCGGCCTCGAGTGCCTCGTAGCGGACATTCTTGTCCTCGATCGAGGTCACCATGATCACCGGGATATGAGCAGATGCAGCGTCGGCACGGAAATGCTTGATGAACTCGACTCCGTTCATCTCGGGCATTTTATAGTCGACCAGGACCAGATCCGGAGAATTCTCGCCACACCAGTCGAGTGCCTCGACCGGATTGGCAAAGTCCACAACGTTGATACTGCCCTCGATACTCGCGGCAAGTTGTTTGAGGACCTGCCTGCTCGTAAGCTGGTCGTCGATGATGGCAATCGTGCTCATTTCGATCTCTAATGCGCCCCTGACCCTACAGTTCCGCACATTCCATGTACTCACGGCCAGTCTCTGGAACTGGCCGACGTACTTAGGCAGCGTCTTAACCGACTGAAAATAGAGACTTAATACTTTTTCGCTACTAAGCATTCTTGTTATCGGCCAATCGCAGTAAAAATAAAGACTTATAAGGGATGGCGGCCAGCACAGGGGTGGCAGGGCCGGGCCGGGATCCGGTTGATGGCTAATGATCGCGGGCTGTAAACTGCCTCGATCAGGATCGAGCGGGAAAATTATGGACCAGGAAAGCAGTCAGGATGGCAAGGCACCATCACTCATCGGGGTATTTGGCAGCGTGCTGTCCAGCATGTTCGGCGTGCAAAGCAGCCGCAAGCGTGAAGAGGACTTCACGCATGGCAAGCCCTCCCAGTATATTATCGTCGGCCTGGTTGCGACGGCTGTGTTCGTCCTGCTGCTATGGGGTGTGGTTGGCCTGGTAATGCACCTTGCCGGCGTCTGACAATGAAATACTGCCTTTGCGATGAATACTCATCTGGAATTAATAATTACTCACGAGAGATGCAGGTGCAGAAAAAACCTGGAAGAAAGTTAGATTACTGAATGTCTGCTTTCGGTGGCGGATTCATCCGATCGACACAGCCTTGCGTGGCTTAAATGATGCATTGTAAATGCGCGAGTAATGCGGGCTCCTGGTGCGATAACCAGCTAACCAGTTCTATAACAGGCATGTAAATACGGCCGGTTATCACTCAGAGCGCGTTAATCTTCGCCTGTTGCTCTTCCAGGTTACGAATGGCATGATCGAGATCCGCCGCGCGGGCCTTCTCTTTATCCACCACCGCCGCCGGCGCCTTGTCGACAAAGCCGGCATTGGACAGTTTCTTTTCGCAGCGTTCGAGTTCGCCCTTTTTCCGGGCAAGCTCTTTCGCCAGGCGACTGATTTCGGCGTCCTTGTCGATCAGGCCGGCCAGCGGGATCAGTAATTTCATTTCACCGACCAGTGCCGTGGAAGATTCCGGCGCCGGCTCATTGGCCTCCAGCCAGGTTATCGAGTCGATACGACCCACACTCTGCAGGTAATGCCGGTATTTGCCGAGATGCGCCTGGTCGGTTGCGGAGCCGCCTTGCAGCAGTACGGGCAGCTGCTTGCGCGGATCGATGTTCATGCCGCTGCGTATCTTGCGCACGCCGTTGATGAAACCCTTGACCCAGTCAAGGTCATCCATGGCGGCAGTGTCGATCTTGCCATCATCCGCAACAGGGTAGGGCTGGCGCATGATGGTTTTACCGGCAACACCGGCCAGCGGCGCCATGCGCTGCCAGATTTCCTCGGTAATAAAAGGTGTGAACGGGTGCAGCAGGCGCAGCACCGTCTCCATGACGCTGACCAGTGTCCGGCGCGTGCCACGCAAGGCCGCTGTGCTGCTGTCGGGGCTGGTCAGCACCGGTTTGGACAGTTCCAGGTACCAGTCACAATACTCGTCCCAGACGAATGCATAGAGGCTGTTGGCGGCCAGGTCGAAGCGGTAGCTGTCGATGGCGTCCGTGACTTCCCGGGCTGTTAGCTGCACGCGCGACAGGATCCAGCGGTCCGCGCTGTTCAGTTCGACATCGCCGCCGTCCTGTGCACAGTCCTGTCCCTCGGTGTTCATCAGCACATAGCGTGCGGCGTTCCACAGCTTGTTGCAGAAATTGCGGTAACCCTCGATGCGCCCGAGATCGAAATTGATGTCGCGCCCGGTGGAGGCAAGCGCGGCGAAGGTGAAGCGCAGTGCATCGGTACCGTAGGCGGGGATGCCGCCGGGGAAATCCTTGCGGGTGATCTTCTCGATTTTGTCAGCCATCTGCGGCTGCATCAGTGCCGAGCGTCGCTTGGTGACCAGCGCATCGAGTTCGATGCCGTCGATCAGGTCGATCGGATCCAGCACGTTGCCCTTCGACTTGGACATCTTGTTGCCGTGTGCGTCGCGTACCAGCCCGTGAATATAGATCTCGTGGAACGGTACATCGCCCATGAATTTCAGACCCATCATGATCATGCGCGCGACCCAGAAAAAGATGATGTCGAAACCGGTGACCAGCACGCTGGTCGGGTAAAAGGTCCTGACGGCCTCGGTATCCTCCGGCCAGCCGAGGGTGCTGAAGGGCCACAGGGCCGAGGAGAACCAGGTGTCCAGCACATCTTCGTCGCGGCGCAGCGGCAGGTCGGCCGCCAGGCCGTTCTTCTCCCGTGCCTCGGCCTCGCTGCGTCCGACGTAGATGTTGCCCGCGTCGTCATACCAGGCCGGAATCCGGTGGCCCCACCAGATCTGGCGGGAGATGCACCAGTCCTGGATATTGCGCATCCATTCGTAATAGGTGTTCTTCCAGTTGTCCGGCACGAAGCGGATGGTGCCGTCCTCGACGGCCTGGATGGCCGGCCCTGCCAGCGGACCGATCTTCACAAACCACTGGTCGGTCAGGTAGGGCTCAACGACGGTGCCCGAGCGGTCGCCGCGCGGCACCATGAGGCGGTGGTCCTCGATCTTTTCCAGCAAACCCTGCGCATCGAGGTCCTCGACAATACGCTTGCGGGCCGCGAACCGGTCCATGCCGCGATAATCGCATTCGACCTCGTCATTGATGCTGGCATCGACAGTGAAGATGTTGATCATCGGCAGGTCGTGCCGCTTGCCCATCTCGTAATCGTTGAAGTCATGCGCCGGTGTGATCTTCACGCAGCCGGTACCGAACTCGGGATCGACGTAATCGTCGGCGATGATCGGGATTTCCCGGTCGGTGAGCGGCAGGCGAACGTTCTTGCCAAGCAGTGACCGGTAGCGCTCGTCATCCGGGTGGACGGCCACCGCGGTGTCGCCGAGCATGGTCTCCGGGCGTGTGGTGGCCACTACCAGGTGGCCCGATCCGTCGGCCAGCGGGTAACGCATGTGCCAGAGGTGGCCGGCTTCCTCTTCCGAGTTGACTTCCAGGTCGGATACGGCGGTATGCAGCACCGGATCCCAGTTGACCAGGCGCTTGCCGCGGTAGATCAGGCCTTCTTCATACAGACGCACGAAGGTTTCCCTGACGGCGGCGGACAGGCCTTCGTCCATGGTGAAGCGCTCGCGCTGCCAGTCCAGAGAGGACCCCATGCGGCGCAACTGGCGAGTGATGTTGCCGCCGGATTCCTCTTTCCATTGCCAGATGCGCTCGATGAAATCCGTGCGGCCGAGATCGTGACGGGACTTGCCTTCGGCAGCCAGTTGCCGCTCGACCACCATCTGCGTGGCGATGCCGGCGTGGTCGGTGCCCGGCTGCCACAGGGTAGGGTCTCCCTTCATGCGGTGGTAGCGGATCAATGCATCCATGATGGTGTTATTGAAACCGTGCCCCATGTGCAGACTGCCGGTCACGTTCGGCGGCGGGATCATGATGCAATACGGCGTACCTTCGCCGGTGGGCGCAAAGTAACCGTCCTGTTCCCAGGTTTCGTACCAGTGTTCTTCGATTGCGTGTGGGTTGTAGGTCTTGTCCATCAGGATTCCGCTGCTGTCACGGTCTTGCCCGACCGAAAGCGGCGATTATACCTGAAGGCGGGTGTATGACGGTTGCGGAAGCTTGCCGCCGCGGGCAGGGTGCTCAGCTGTGCAGCTCGGAGTCCAGCAAGGCCCGGGCGATGAGCACCGGCAGGGCAGTATCCAGTTGTCGCCTGATATGCTGCGAGGTGATGTCAGTGTGTTCGTCCATGGTCTTTTTGACGGCCTCGTCGATAGCCTCCGCCAGGGTTTGTTCGATCTGCAGGCGCACGTCGCGTGCCAGGTCGCTGGCCATCCGGTCGAGCTGCTGCTGAACCATGCCGCTGTTGAGGAGGTCGCGGGCGATGTCTTCGGGTGAGCGTATGGGCGGTGGCGGCGGCGGTGGGGCAGGCTGCCTGTCCAGGGACGCGCTTTCCATTTTCTCTTCCGGCACCAGGTCCGTCAGGATCGGTATCCCGTCCTTATCCAGTGCCAGGTCTGAGTAGTCGTGCTTCATAGCTTATGGGTATTCAGGGTATAGCCACGGTCCTGGTAAAAACGGTAACGGTCACGGGCCGCCGCACGCTGCTGTTCGTCAGCACCCACCAACTCGGCTACCCGGTTGAAGCGGCTGAACCAGGCGGGCACCTCGCTGGAGAGATTGACCAGCACGTCGTTGAAGTCGCCCGGCTCAGTGTCGTGACCCAGCGCAACCGGCTGCTCCCCGTCTGATCCAGTATAGACAGCATGGGGAATAAAGCTACCCGCCCGGAATGTCCACAACAGGTCGTCCAGTTCACCGAGCTCCTGCGGCGATGCTGCATTGATATAGATCCGGTGACCCTGTTTCCAGGCCTTTTCCGTCAGGCGGCAGGTGAGCAACGGCCGCGCAGCGGCTGCCGTGTCTGCCAGTATGTAGAAGTCGACCTGCGTCATCGCTCGCCGCAGCGATCGAGCAGGAACTGGCACAGCAGGGAGACCGGCCGGCCGGTCGCGCCCTTCTCCTTGCCGCCTTTCCAGGCCACACCGGCAATATCGAGGTGGGCCCAGTGATACTTTTTGGTAAAGCGGGACAGGAAGCAGGCGGCGGTGATGGTGCCGGCCTCGCGCCCGCCGATGTTCGCCATGTCCGCAAAATTACTGTCGAGCTGCGGCTGGTAATCGTTCCACAGGGGCAGGTGCCAGGCACGGTCGCCGGCGGCTTCCCCCGCGGCGAGCAGGTCCCTGGACAGCTTGTCGTCGTTGCTCAACAGGCCGGCCGCGTGGGCGCCGAGCGCAATGACGCAGGCGCCCGTGAGCGTGGCGATGTCGATCACGACCGCCGGGTTGAATTTCTCGCACCAGGTCAGGGCATCGCACAGGATCAGGCGCCCCTCGGCATCGGTGTTCAGCACCTCGATGGTCTGGCCTGACAGGCTGGTGACGATGTCGCCCGGCTTGCTCGCCTTGCCGCTTGGCAGGTTTTCCGTGGCCGGTATCACGCCGACGACGTTAAGCGGCAGTTCCATGTCCACGCAGGCCTGCAGCGTGCCGAGTACGCTGGCGGCACCGCACATGTCGTATTTCATCTCGTCCATGGCCGCCGGCGGCTTGATCGAGATGCCGCCGGAGTCGAAGGTGACGCCCTTGCCCACCAGCACCACTGGCTTGTCACCCCTGTTGCCGCCGCTGTATTCAAGGCTGATCAGTTTGGCCGGCTCATCGCTGCCGCGTGCAACTGACAGCAGGGCGCCCATGCCGAGTTTTTTCATGGCAGTCGCGTCCATGACACTGACCTTGAGTTGCTTGCTGGCCTTGCCCAGTTCGCGGGCGGTATTCGCCAGGTGCGACGGCGTGCACACGTTGCCCGGCAGGTCGCCGAGCGAACGCGCCAGCTCGACACCGGCAGCAATCGCCACGCCATCGGTCACGGCCCTGCGTGCCTGCTCCTGCGCTTCCTTGCCGACATTGATGGCGAGCCGGCGCAGCGGACGCCTGGCCTTGTCCTTTTTGCTCTTCAGTTCATCCGGCATGTACAGTGTGCCGCGGGCCAGTTCCACCTGGGTGCGGATGTTGTGGTAAGGGTCGCTGCCCTTGACGTCCAGTTCAGCGAGACAGGTGACCGCATCGGTTGCGCCGGAGGCATTGACTGCCCGTGCGGCAGCCGTAACCGCCTTGCGGTAGGCGCTGTTGTCGAACTCGCCGGGTTTGCCGCAGCCTACCAGCAACACCCGCTCGCACTTTGCACCACTCGGGTAATGAACCAGCAGGGTGTCGCCACACTTGCCATCCATTTCACCGTCGGCAAGCAACTTGCCGAGCAGACCACGCGTG
>Ga0265306_10001624_pt1 | contig 10989 bp, 10 predicted proteins | sample Helome_3_FD_192493 | JGI IMG/M metagenome (GOLD analysis project Ga0265306, IMG submission 192493) | Marine sediment microbial communities from subtidal zone of North Sea - Hel_20160420 (Illumina Assembly) | ecosystem: Environmental > Aquatic > Marine > Subtidal zone > Sediment ...
AGTCAATATTGTGGATAAGTACGGCCGTGCCGTGCAACCCGGAGACGTCGGCGAGATCGTCGTGCGCGGTTCCATTATGATGAAAGAATACTGGCAGGATCCGGTCAGAACGGAAGAAACCATCCGCAACGGAATGCTGTATACCGGTGATCTTGCCCGAATGGATGCAGACGGCTATTATTTTCTGGTGGACCGTGCCAGAGACATGTATATTACGGGCGGCGAAAATGTCTACCCGGCTGAGGTTGAACGTATCCTAAAAGAACACCCTGATATTGAAGATATTGCTGTGGTAGGGGTGCCCGACGAACGCTGGGGAGAAGTCGGCCAGGCCTTTATTATTTGCCAAAAGGGGGCAGATCTCTGTGCTGAAGACATCATCGGCTTTTGCAGTAAACAAATGGCAAAGTTTAAATGCCCCAAAAAGGTTATATTTTGTGAAGAATTCCCCCGCACCTCCCTCGGCAAGGTTCGCAAAAGGGAGCTCATTAATAATAATCAGTTGATTTAAATGGGGTCATAATCCATGGTTAATATCAATAAGTCAAATTGATATTTTAAATATGTTGGGCTAAAAAAATTGAAAAATTCGATAGGTGCACAAGTGTTGCTCTGGTCGGTGGTAAATCAGGTGGATGGATATTACAATGTTGAATTGTGCGGGGTTCCCCATTAAGGGGCCTGCACTTCAGCGAATGGTAATCGAAAAACCAAGGACGATATAAAAAATCTGGCCTTTTAACCGGCTGTGCCGGCTAAAAGGCCAGATTAAATTGCTCACTATTGATTTATTTATTTCTTTGCCGGGCCTGTTCAATCAGTTCAACCAGGCTGGTGACCTTCGGTTTAGGTTTGGCCGCCATCAAGCGGTTGAACTGATCCTCGGGCAATTTTTCCTTCAAATACTTTACGACGTCGAAGTATTCCCACCAGCAGTCCAGGATCTTAAAACAGGGATGTCGATTATCGTCACAGACCTCGCAGTATTCGAACGGCACGGGGTTGCCCAGTCGCGGGCATCTCCGGATCAGTTTTTTGTTAGATTCTCCCATAAAACTTTCAGGCAAAAGACTCAAGCCTTAACGGCTTTTGATAAGTTCCGGCTTGGGATATTGCTCCAGAATTTTTTCCGCTTCTTCGATTTCTTTGGCCGGATACTCATAATTTGTCAAATTGCCCGCCAGGAACTGCTCATAAGCGCCCAGGTCAATCAATCCGTGGCCGCTGAAATTAAACAGAATAACCTTTTCTTTGCCTTCTTCTTTTGCTTTCTTGGCTTCATCTACCACACAGGCCAGCGCATGGTTGGTTTCCGGAGCAGATATGAAGCCTTCTGTCCTGGCAACCAGCATCCCGGCTTCATAGGTGGCCAATTGCGGATACGCCCTCGGCTCTAAAATCCCCTCGGTGATTAACTGGCTTACCTGAGGAGCCATTCCATGATAACGCAGCCCACCGGCGTGGAAAGGCGGTGGCACAAAGGTGTGGCCCAGGCTGTGCATCGGCAGCAGCGGCGTCATGCCAATGGTATCTCCATGGTCATAGGCAAATGGCGCCCGGGTCATGGTGGGGCAGGCGGCCGGTTCAACCGGATGAATCGCGATTTCCTTGCCGTTGAATTTATCATAGACAAACGGGAAGGCCAATCCGGCAAAATTGCTGCCACCGCCGGCGCATCCAATGACGACATCCGGATACTCGTTTATTTTTTTCATCTGTTTTTTGGCTTCCAGGCCGATAACCGTCTGATGCATCATTACATGATTGAGAACGCTTCCTAAAGAATAGCGGGTTTCGCCGGACGCATCGGTCACCGCCGCCTCAATGGCTTCACTGATGGCAATTCCCAGGCTGCCGGGTGTGTCCGGATGCTGTTCGAGAATTTGCTGCCCGGCTTTGGTCTCGGTGCTGGGGCTGGCCACACAGTTTGCTCCCCAGACGGCCATCATGGTTTTGCGATAGGGTTTCTGATCGAAACTGATGCGGACCATAAAAACCTTGCATTCGAGTCCGAATTGGGAACAGGCAAAGGCCAGGGCGCTGCCCCACTGGCCGGCGCCGGTTTCGGTGGTTAAACGTTTGATGCCGAATTCCTTGTTATAATAAGCCTGGGGTACGGCCGTATTGGGCTTGTGGCTTCCGGGAGGACTGACACCTTCGTATTTATAATAAATTCTGGCCGGTGTATCCAGGGCTTTTTCAAGAGCGTAGGCTCTAACCAGAGGGCTGGGACGCCAGATATTGTATATGCGCAGAACTTCTTCGGGAATATCGATCCATCTTTCCGGGCTGACTTCCTGCTCGATCAGATTCATCGGGAAAACCGGTGCCAGCATATCCGGCGTTACCGGGCCGTCTGGTCCCATCGGGGGGTTCATTTTTATGTCCGCATTAATATTATACCATTGACGGGGTATTTCATCTTCTGTAAGAAATATCTTTTTTTTCTCCATAACACCCTCCTTGTTGATTGGTTGACGGTCAGGGGTTGACACAGCTTAAGAATTTACAGGATATCAAATTGCAGAAAAAATATCCGATTACGTTTTCTGAAATGCGTTCATTTGCTGGCTTGACTTCATCCTGTATACGGTATACAAAATTTAGTCAAGCAAATAATTCTTTGTAAAAATTAACAAATCACGCTCAATCAAAGGCTATACCGGGAATCCAAAAACCTGTATGGTCGGCAAATTATCCGCATCTTGGAGCAACCGGAAATATTCTAAAAATCTTTTAAGCGCTCTAAATGGATGGGCATTTAATCAGAGGGGAGACGGAATATGCCAACTCGAATTTTTAATTTTTCTGCCGGCCCATGCACCCTGCCGCTTTCGGCCCTCCAAAAAGCCCAGGCCGAGTTCGTCGATTACCAGGGTGCGGGTATGTCCCTGATCGAAATGAGTCACCGGGGCAAACATTACGATACCGTGCATTATGAAGCCATCGCCGGCATCCGGGAAGTACTGGCCGTCCCGGACAGTCACGACATTTTATTCATCCAGGGCGGCGCCACCTTGCAATTTGGAATGGTGCCGTTGAACCTGATGACCGGATACAAAACCGCAGAATTTCTCAATACCGGAACCTGGGTAAAAAAGGCGATTGCCGATGCTGAGAAACTGGGTCCGACCCGTATTCTTTGGACCGGTGAGACTGAAAATTTTACGCGCATGCCCGCAAATGACGAATATCAGGTGGGAGATAACGCGGCCTACGTTTACATTTGCGGTAACGAGACCATCGGCGGGATAGAGTATCACGCGTATCCGGACACCGGTGCGGTACCGCTGGTGGCGGACATGTCGTCACACGTCATGTCGCGTCCGATCGAATGGCGTAAACTCGACCTGGCCTTTGCCGGTGCCCAGAAAAATCTGGGTCCTGCCGGTCTGGCGCTGGTCATCATCCATAAGACACTTTTGGAAAAGTGCAGAGACGACTTGCCGGCCTATCTGTCCTACAAGACCCACGCCGCCAAAGACTCGCTGTACAACACGCCGCCGGTGTTTGCCATCTACATGATGAAACTCACCGTCGACTGGGTTCAGTTTCAGGGCGGACTGACCGAAATGGAAAAAAGAGCCCTGGCACGCTCCGGGGCGCTTTATGACACCATCGACCGCTCTGACGGCTGGTATCGCTGCCCGGTGGACAGGGCTTCCCGCTCCCGCATGAATGTCTGCTTTCGCCTGCCGACGGAAGAACTGGAGGCAAAATTCATCGCCGAAGCCCTCGAGGCTAATTTCTCGGGACTTAAAGGCCACCGCTCGGTAGGCGGCTGCCGGGCGTCAATGTACAATGCCATGCCGCTTGAGGGTGCTGAAAAGTTGGCTGAGTTTATGCGGGGATTTAAGCAGATAAACGCTTAAATCAGGTGTCCCGTCTTCGCTCTATCGAGCTTCCGTCTTTGTTAAAACTGCGCCGTGACAAGACGCCGCGGCAAGCAGGTGTCAGGTTTAAGGTGTCAGAAAACAGAGGTCAGATAACAGAAGCCAGGAGATAGAAAACAGATGCCAGCCTGCGCGTAGGGCCATCGAGTCGAGGGACGTGCTACTTTTTTTAGACGTGTCGTTTTCCGGCCTGAGGTGTCCTTCAGGGGCCCTGAGTTGTCGTTTTGCGGCTTAATCTGACATGTGTCCAAAATCCAAAACCCTGACACCTGAATCCGCCTCCGGCGGAACACCTGAAACCTTCTAATAGCTATTGTGGATCAGAGGCTAATGAATGTCAGGCAAGATATCGGCAGGAAGGCCGAGACTGTCGACTATGAGAGACCGGTAGATTTCAAACACCTTTTCTTTGATCTCTTCTTTTGTGGCGGGCGGGGTCTGAGCGATCATAATGCCGCTTTTGAGGATACAGGCCTGAATGTCTTTGGATGGATTGAAAGTGGTGCCAAGCTTTCCGGCTGATTGAATCGGAAATTGCTTTTTCATTAAAAGCTTGCGTAATTTACGCGGGTCAATACTGATTCTGCGGTTGGGAGACAGGACAAAGTTCCTGCGCCCGTCCCTGGCGCAGGTTTCTTCAAACAGACGATCTGTTATTTCATCCGGCGGGCCATCAGGATTTACCCCGCACACCCTGCAGCTGTCCACGGATTGCATTTCCAGGATATTGAATTCAAATTCTCTGAGATCGATGTAGAGCAATTTGTTGAATAATTTAGGCTCCTTTCCGATTAAAAGCCTGAGCGCTTCTGAAACCTGCACCGATGAAACCATCCCGATGACAGACGGATGCACGCCCACCACCCCGCAGACCGGCAGATCCTCATCCTTGAGTCCGGGCATAAAGCATTCCAGGCAAAACGTCTGTCCGGGTAATAAAGTTGAGGCATTGCCAAAAGCTTCTATGGCCGCGCCAAAAACATAGGGAATTTTGAGTCGGTTGCAGATGCGGTTCACCAGATATCGAGGCTCCGGTCGATCCAGCCCGTCCATCACCACGTCCATCCCGCCGATGAGTTCCTCGGCGTTGATTGAATTCAAGGACTCGGGAATGGCTTCAATCTTAACATCGGGATTGAGTCGATTTAATTTTTGTTGGGCAATCTCGACCTTCGGCAGACCGACGCAATCGGCATCGTAAAGATGCTGCCGGTGAAGATCGGAGCGGGAAACAATATCCCGGTCCACAATGCGCAAATACCCGATGCCCATGCCGACAAGCTGTGTGGCAATCGGCGAACCCAGGCCGCCTACGCCGATCAGGCATGCTCTGGCATTGCGCAGTTTGAGCTGCCCATCGTAACCGATGTCGGCCAGCACTATCTGGCGTGAATAGGTTTCCAGTTCTTTATCGGTGAGTTCTTTGGGCATTTACGCCTTTAAGCGAAGTTTTAGTTTGTGGATTATTTTTGGCCCTATACAACATACCATCAATTAACAAAAAAGCTTAAATAGTTTAAAATAGGTTAAGAAAGGTGACTTTGATCCGGTTCGATCTCATCCCTGATACAAAACCCTTATTAAAACGCTTAAGATGCGTGAAAAAGCTGCCCCTGCTTAGTTTTATTGCTTTCTTATCTGGTTTATCCGAATAAAAATATAGTTAAAGTAATACTTAATAAATATAATATTAATTTATTGTCATTGTATGATAAAATATTTAGAATATAGGTTCCCTGCCAACCTATTTACTTTCTATTTGAACATCAACATTCGTTCCATTTGACGTCACATCAAACACAGGCGAAAGCTTACTTAATGCTTTTAGCCTTTTTAGATTTTCAGCATCGGTTTTGATTTTAAAGTTTACCCGGATGTTTTGATATCCTCTTCGGACATCATTCGAGAGCCCCAGAAAGCCCCTGAGATCCAAATCACCCTCCAAGTCCGACTCCAATTCATCGATTCGAATACCGCGAATGGCGGCATGATATATTAGAGTGGAGGTCAAACAACCGGCGAGCGCATTCAACAGGTGTTCTACAGGATTTGCACCCAGGTCTTCTCCGGCAAGAACCGGGGGCTCGTCACAGTCCAGTTCAAAGGTTTTGAGGTGGGAAATTTCCTGATTGGTGCCATAAAAATTACTGACCGTCGAATGGTTGTGGCCGCCGTTGATCCAGTTATTGTGAAGCCGGAATTTGAATTTCGCAAGTTCGGGCTTCTCTTCAATCGCTTTGACAGCATTTTCCACCGTGCTGACATTTACGCCATTTAAGATTTTATCTTCTGACATCGCTGTACCTCCTTTTTAAGCAAATACGATAAGCGTAAGCAATCTGAAACTTTTCCTATGGTTTAGAGATTTAAGATCTTAAACAAAACATACTGGAGAGAAATGCCGAAAACCTTTGCGCTAGGTCTCTGTGTTCAGAACATGATTCAAGATTCGAATGAAGGTCCTACTGATGCACAATGGCAAGCAAGGCCAGGAGCAGGTACGATTAAATAACCTGTCGGAAGATAAAATACAGGACCTAATGGAAAAAGGTTATGTATAAAATATCCAAAGTCAATATAGCTGTTTCACATGTTGTTGAAATTAATCAGCGAAGAAGAATCTGTAACAAAGTTAATCTGGAACGGCCCGATATTTTTTGAATCTCCGAAAAATTGAGTCTCGTTTTCCGGTATGAGTTGGACTTTGTCCCAAAAAGAGGTCCGAGAATAAAGCTTATCTCCTTCTCTGAACACGGGTACAACAATATCAAGTTCGTGAGATTTGTATTTTCCGACAAACTTATCAAGAATTTGCGGGGGTAATTTGATTGTTTTTTTGGGCGATACTGACCGCAGGATTGAGGGAATGATGTATTTTAGCAAGAATCCTTCCGGCCCGGAATGGCCCTTTGAATTGAACACTCTGCTGGTAAAAACAGCAACTAAATCCAACTGTGGTATGATAAAAATCTTCTGCCCCCCATGACCTGAGGCAAAGAGCACCTTAATTGTTTGATTGTTGTGCGTTGTTTTGCCGATCCACCATTGATAGCCGTATCCTATTCCAAGTGCATCAATATGTCTTTTGGTAGATTCTGCGACCCATTCCCTGGATACAATCTGCCGATCTTTCAATTTGCCATTTTTCCCTATTATAACTATAAAAGTATTCTTCAAAGACAAGTTTCCCGTTTTTAATCAGCAATATGCTGTGAATGTTTTTGTCATTTCCGCCGAGAATATCGAGCATCATTTCATCGATTTTTTCTGAATGAATCTCCGCTGCATTCAAAGAGGATGTCTCCCAACCATCGTCAATTACCTCAGGCTGCTGGTATGTATATTCACGCTGCGGCAGGCCATAGGTGTTGACCCTTGGTGACCAGCGGCTGCAGGAGGTGGCCAATAAAATCAAAATGAGAAAAAAAGCCAGAGTTCTCATTTCATCCCTCCTTATTTGAAACGATTCATTAGGGTATAGCGTCTAACATCATAATATATCTTCAATTATGGGAACCAAATCCATAAAGTTTATCCGCATTTCTTTGCTCACATCTTTAGCTTCACCATCTGCATAGGAAGGTCCGAATTGGGCATTAATCGCAATTTTTTTTTGCTCGCAATATCTTTTAAGGGATGTTTTGGTCATGTTTGCGATCAAAAAAGCATCGATTCCGGCACCCCATTCAAAATGGGGCCCGTCACCGCCGCTGTCTCCCATTAAAATGATTTTGTTGGTAGCAATATTAAATGAGCGCACCGCCGCTTCTGTGTTTTTGGCTTTATCTTCGATTTCAAAAAGATCGAAGATATTATCGGGATCGGTACGCCGGTGAGCAAAACGGATCATCGGATGAGCAGATAACACCGGAAGTGGCGGCAAGCGGCCGCTGGCAAAAATTTGCTGGAAATAGCCTATCATTCCCGTGGTGTTAACCATAAACAGGATGTCGTTGCCCAAACACCACTCGATTAGCTCGGGTACGCCTTTATAGGTGATAAAGGAGGCATTCAAATATGCTTCCATCTGCTTTTGTGTTATAGGGCCCGGCAACAGCTGCTGAATCTGCCGGGCGGCATCGCCCAGAGTAATGACGTTGCCGGTGTAATTTTTAAAAACTGTTTTTAGCTCGCGGTCTAATTTCGGATAGTTAAATGAAATAAAATCAAAAGGGCCACAAGGCGCCAGACACTCATTCCAGTCCGACGAAATTAGGGCTCTGTATTTTTTATTTTTGGAATTCATTCAATAGTTTTTAGCGATTCGTGTCAGTAAAAGCAAGGTGCAATTCGGCGTTTGATTTTTGACTTTATGCAGCAAATGTGTGATTTTATCTTAAATGATTCATTTTAAAATGGGTGTTAATAATGAATAGAAGAGATGATTACAAGAAATCAGCAGATCGCTATTTTGACTTTTTGTCCCGGCGCTATCCGGTGATGTGCGCCAGCGATGAATTTGACTTTCTCCCCAGATCGGAAAATGCCGCCAGACATTATGACAAACTGGATAGATTCGAATCCAACACAATTGAAGAATCCATCGATAAATTAAAAAGCTTTCAAAAACAATTTAAGGCGGCCAATGATGAAGAGGGGGTTCTCGAGCGTTTCATCGATCTCAAATTGCTGCAGGCCAATGCAGCCGGCATCTTAATCGAGCTGGATACCAAACGCTCCTGGCAGTATAATCCGTTGTTGTATTTGAAAATTTGCTTTATCGGTCTGGACCATGCCTTGAACAAACCTGCCAAAGACCCCCAGGAAGTCCGGGAAAGGACACTGGCGCGACTTTCTTGCATACCGGATATACTCAAGAATGGAATGGATAATATCCGATCTGTGCCCGAAACCTATTATCAGGCATCGTTGCGGATGACGCAAGATAGCAAGATTTACCTGGATGAAATCAGCAAGCTATTATCAAAGCAGACCTCCGATCATCAGGATGCGGCTCTCAAACTTATCAATAATGCCAAGGCTTCCCTTGAAAAATTTCGTCAGTTTTTAACTTCCAATTCCCCCGAGCCCGACCGGCAATTCGCTGTTTCCACTTTAGAGACTTCTTTAAGGGATCATTTTTTGTCGGCCCATTCAGCGGATGAAATATTTGCCATCGCCAGGGAAGAATGGCAGGCGATTTTAGAACAGCTGCAAAAGCTGCAATCCCAGATAGATGCGAATAAAACCTGGGAACAGCTCTATCATGCCTTTACGCCTTATCAAGTCGCGGAAACGGAAATCGTTGCCCTTTATAAAGATGAGATTCATCGGTTGCGGGCATTTTTCAGCCAAAACGGTTTTAGCGAAGAACTCCTGAGTTCACCGCTTGAGATTATATACACACCCACCTATCTTAAATCCGTGAGGAGTTCGGCTTCTTTTGCAGCCGCATTTAGCGGTGATCCACAGGAAGAGAGTTATTTTTATATTTCGACGCATTTCCCACAGCATAACAACAAAGAAACCGACCATCATCTGCACAGACGTTTGAATCGTGAATATAAAATGCTGACTGCGCATGAGACAATCCCCGGGCATCATTTCCTGGATTCATTCCGCCGCAAGCTTAACAATCCGATTCGCCGGCAAATCGAGTCGCCACTTTTCTATGAAGGCTGGGCGTCCTACGCCGAGTCCATGTTGATTGATTACGGTTACCTGTCTGACCCCCTGGAATCGCTGGTGAGTCTCAAGCGAGAATTATGGCGTTCGGCGCGCTGTCAAATAGATGTGGGACTCACAATCGGAAAACTTTCTGAACATGCGGCCTTGGATTTGTTAACAACATGCGGATTTGCTTCAGCTGAAGCATCAAGGCAACTGGATCGTTTTCGCCTAAATCCCGGGTATCAGTTATGCTATGGTTACGGCAGTCATGAATTTAAGCAATTGAAGAAAAAATACGGCCATCTGTCAGAAAGTAAAAAATTCTACGAATTTCTTTTAGCGGGTGGGGAATTACCGTTTTATTTAATTGAGAGGCGATTCGAAAAACTACATCAAAAGAAATAGATGTTGGACTATTTTGAAGGCTACCATTCAGAGTGGAATCTGGTTAGTCCGGGTGGGTGGGATTATCAGCGCGTCACTCAAATTATCGGTCGAGCTGTCTGGTTGAAATTGAACGCCATTCGTCCCTGCGAGGTGCAGTTGGACTTTAATCATCCCCTGTTTTATCCCGTAAATGGCTTTGCAAACATGCTGGTTGAGGCCCATCGGGTTCGCGAAGGGCGCAACCCCGGCTTGATTGCCATTGTTGCTGAAAAGGAGACACTGCAAGATGTGATTGAAAACCGAAATCTGGCCAGCCGTTTGAATGATATGGATGGTATCGACAGCGAATTAATGGCACCTGAGGAACTCGAAATCAAAAATGGCCGAATTTGCTGGCAGAACAATCTGAGCATTGGAAGTCATTTTACGTATGTGCTGGGCCCCATAAAAATTTCTATCAGACCCAGAATAATCAAACCCATTCAGATCGAAGCCTTGAAGAATTACGGGGTTAAATTATGGTTGGATTGCCTGACCCTTGAAAAACTGTGGTTGGCAGGCTAGTTAGCGGATTTGATTGAACTAGAAGGTGAAGAGCTTGAGATTGCACGTCTGCAACCATGGAGCGGAACTCACGCAATCATCGCTTCAGATGGATTGTTCAGCTTTGGTGCACATCTGTGATCTTATGTGAAAAAATTTAATATCTTCAGAGGAAGTGCCTTTGCGTGAGATCGATATCTGCCTGGTTTCAACGCCACTGGCATTTTCGACCGGGTTGCTCGGACAAGACCCATGTGTTAATTGTGAGTGAGATGAATTATTTGCGGTTTTTATCCAGATTAAAAATTATCCCAATCGTTTTCTTAAAAGCAATTGTGGAATGCGTATATCCGATTAAAAACATCGATACGCATTATTCCGGAATTAATACCAGATCCAGTTTCCCTTTTTTTGAACCCGCTTCAGGATAATGCTGGGTGATCAGCGTTTTGAAACCATTGGCGGTCACGCGCATATGAATATGCGGTGGCCGTCTCATGTAAGAAGGGGGGACGTGGCTTTCAAATCGGTATTGGCCCGATTCATCTGATGTTAC
>Ga0265306_10001626_pt1 | contig 10986 bp, 6 predicted proteins | sample Helome_3_FD_192493 | JGI IMG/M metagenome (GOLD analysis project Ga0265306, IMG submission 192493) | Marine sediment microbial communities from subtidal zone of North Sea - Hel_20160420 (Illumina Assembly) | ecosystem: Environmental > Aquatic > Marine > Subtidal zone > Sediment ...
AGGGCCTGCTCTAGTCTGACGCGGGATAGGCCTCGTCATCCTCGTACGGAAACCACCAGAAATCCTGAGTGCCGCAATTCGGATCGAGCCAGACGAACTTGGTTTTGCGGAAAGTCTCGAGACCCTCGGGTCCGAGTTGCCGGCCCATACCGCTATTCTTGGTACCGCCAAACGGGCCGGCATCGTTATCGAGCAGCGGCGCATTGATCCATACCATGCCACCGTCGAGTTCTTCCGAGGCGCGAATACTTTCGCGCATGTCCATGGTGTAAAGACAGGCGCCGAGTCCATAGCTGGAATCGTTGGCGTATTCGAGCGCCTGGTCGAAACTTTCGACCTTGCAGATCGGCGCCACCGGGCCAAAGCTTTCGTTATTGAAGATATCCATTTCCGGATTACAGTCGGCCAGGATAGTCGGTTCGACAAACCAGCCCTGATCTTCCAGCCCCGCCGGACGCCCACCCCCATAGACCAGCCGTGCACCCTGTTGTCGCGCATTCTCCAGCACGCCCTCGTAACGGCTGCGTTCTTTCTCGGCCACCATAGGTCCCATTTCAACCTTGTCGAGCCCGTTGCCGACGCGAATTGCCTTCGCGTGCTCGGTCAATTTCTCGACGAACTCATCGTATACCGCTTCATGCACGAAGAACCGCTCCGCCGACACGCAGATTTGCCCACAGTTCATATAGGCTGAAAACGCAGCGCCACGCGCAACCACATCCAGTGGTGCCGAGGGCATGACGATAAATGGATCGTTGCCCGACGTTTCGATCAACGTGGGCTTCATCATATCTCCGCATTTTGCCGCAATCGCCTTGCCAGTCGGCACGCTGCCAGTAAACGCAATCATATTGGTGTGCGAGTGCTCGACCAGCTGGCGCCCGGCATCGCCGGCACCGGTCAACACCTGGAACAACCCGGGAGGCAGATGCTTGTTGAAAGCCTCGGCGAACATCAGCGTGGTGACCGACGTGTACTCGGAAGGCTTGACAATTACCGCGTTGCCGCAGGCCAGCGCCGCCGCGCCCTCCCAGGCGAGCAGCGTCATCGGGTAGTTAAACGGCTGGATCGAAACCACTACCCCGAGCGGCAACTTCAGGGTGTAGTTCAGGTGTCCCTCAACCGCGGGCCCCACGACGCGACCGATATCCGTGCGCCCGGTTTCGGCGTAATAGCGAATCGCCGATACCGACCAGTCGACTTCGTCGGCCGATTCCTTGTAGGGTTTGCCCATTTCACGGGTCAACGCCTCGGCGAGTTGCGCTTTCATCGCCAGCAGATCGTTGGCGATTTCGTGCATGATCTCGGAACGCTCCAAAGCGCTTATCCGCCACCATTTCTTTTGTACGACCTGGGCAACATCGACTGCTGCGTCGACTTCGGCCACAGTCGTCTCGGCGATTTCAGCGATTACATTTCCGGTAGCCGGATCGATCACGTCCCTGCTCTCAGTAGCGTCGCTGCGCCGGAATTCCCCATCCAGCAAGATGGTATGACTCTTATGATCGAACTCTGCCAGTACACTCACGACTGCCTCCTGGTTATGCAATATTCAAGAGGCATATGCTACCACTAGTGCAAGGCAAAGGGGACGGCACCCCTTACTTTAGAGGGTACCGTCCCCTTTACCACCTTTACCCTTAATAGCTGGCGAACTGACGCATCAATAAGCTGAAGAAATTACCGCCTGTTTCCTGCTTTCTGGCTGCGCGCTGCTTTGCACCGGTTTGTTGCGCCTCATATTTACGCGGGTGATGCAGGTGATCACTGACAATGGTTTCGACACCCCGGGCAAACATTAGACCGGGATTATTTGAATGAACTTGATGGTTTCTGATTCTTCTCATTTTGGCTGCCTCGTTGCGGGTTTGTGGTTTCGAGGGTGATCATTCTCGTCACGCCCCGTTAATTCCCTTGCCGAATCGCGTTAAAAGGCACAAAATAATCATTAAATAATCATTAAATTTTATAAGCAATTGATTTGCTTATATTTTATTATATAAAAAATTGTAGGGAGTCACCCTCAGAGGCCATTGGTGTCCAAGATACAGCTCATACTGTTGGGACATTTCGAATGTTTGCTGTCATCCGGACAGCGAGTTTCACTATCCATGCGCAAAGCCGAAGTACTGTTGGCCTATCTCGCACTGGCCCCAGGGATACGCCACCCACGCGAGCGCCTGATCAACCTGCTGTGGAGCGACCGCGGTGAAGAACAGGCTCGCAACTCATTGCGTCAATGCCTGAGCGCGATTAAGAAATCACTGGGTGAAACAGCTGACCTGGTATTGCAGGTTGATCGCAGTACGGTCAGCCTGAATGCGAACCTGGTCGATGTCGACGTGCATGAATTCGAACGTCTCGCTACCGAGGGCGATTTCGAATCCCTGAAGACCGCGACTGATCTTTACCAGGGAGAATTCCTCGAAGGTATTTCGATTCGCGACGCCGCCAGCCAGGAATGGCTCGACATCGAACGCAGTCGCTTCAAACGCCAGTTCATTGAAATATTGTTGAATCTCGCAGAAACGGAGCTGGTCAGCCACGATTTCGGCAACGCGATCAAATCGGCCGAGCGTCTCGTCAAACAGGATCCGCTCGGCGAGTCAGGTTGGCGCCTGTTGATGCGCGCTTATTTCGATAATGGCGACCGTAGCCATGCCCTGCAGGCGTTCAAGCGTTGCCAGCAGGCCTTGCGCGAAGAGCTCGAGGTCGATCCCGAAACGACAACAATCGAACTGCGCGACCGGATCGCTGCCGGGGCGAGCAAACCCGAGCAGGTACCCACTTCGACGAAAGGAGAATCATCTATTGATACGGCTGCGACAACCGGCTATCGCAATGGAGAGCCTTCTCTTGCCCCCCAGTCATCAACCGATCACAGCATCGCGGTGTTGCCGTTCGACAACCTGTCAGGAGATCCCGAGCAGGAATATTTCAGCGACGGCATTACCGACAGCATTATCCTGAACCTGTCCATGTTTCCTGGACTTCACATAAAGTCCCGTAATTCAAGCTTCGCCTTCAAACAGCAGATAAAAAGCCCGGGCGAGATATCGCGAGAACTCGAAGTCGACTACATTGTTGAGGGCAGCATCCGCAAGTCGCAGGAACGGATTCGCATCACGGTACAGCTGATCGAGGCTGCCAGCGGTAACCAGGTCTGGGGCAAACGCTACGATGCCGGAATCGATAATCTGTTCGATCTCGAAGAAGAACTGAGCCGCACGATTGCAGCAACAGTCACCGGACAGATCGAATCCGAGTTGCAACGCATCGCTCTCTCCAAGGGTGCGGCGCATCAGCAATCATATGATTTGCTGCTCAGTGGCGCCTATCATGTTCATAGATTCAACCCGCAGGACAACCTGATCGCCATCGAAAAACTGAACCAGTGCCTGGCACAGGATCCGGACAACGTGCGCGCACACGTTAATCTTTATGGTTGTTACTCGATGAGTTACCTGGAGCGCTGGGTCGAGGATTACGAGTCATCGTTTGAACTGGCAGCAGAACATATTCGTAGGGCACTGGCGCTGGACCCGGATTCAGGGTTTGTACAATCGTTTTATGCCGAGTACCTGATCTTTTGCGGAGAATTCGACCTGGCAGAATTGCAACTTAACAAGGCGCTCGCAACGAATCCAAACCATCCTGATGCCTTGGCTACGATGACGCTGGTTCTGAACTTGCGAGGTGAATTCGAGGCCGGGCTGGATTTGGCGAAAAAAACCTATTCCCTCGATCCCTACCACCCCTGGATCGAATGGGAGCTGGCGACCGCCCAGTACTTCTGCGGGCGTTACCAGGAAGTTCTACAAACCATCGAAAATTCACGCACGTCACCCGGTTTTACCCGGATGTTCTGCGTTACCGCTAACCTCAAACTCGACCGACTCGAAGTCGCTCAACAGGCGTTTCAAACCTTTCTGCAGGAATGCCGGCAAAGCATGTTCTCGATGCCAGGAAACCTGGATGACTGGTATCGCTACATTAGAGACAATTACCCGTTCAGGGACGAAAGTTTAATCCAGGACATAGTCGATTGCCTGATGCAGGCGGGCCTCGAGCAGGAATTAACATCGGCGCTGTCGGCAACCGAATCCGCACTACACAGCATCGCCGTGCTGCCATTCGACAACCTGTCGGGCGATCCCGCGCAGGAGTATTTCAGCGACGGTATCACCGAAAGCATCATTTTAAATCTGTCATTGTTTCCGGGACTCAACGTCAAATCGCGCAATTCGAGCTTTGCATTCAAACAGCACATTAAAAGTCTCGGCGAAATATCAAAGGAACTCGAGGTCGATTACATCGTCGAGGGCAGTATTCGCAAAACCGACAAGCGTATCCGCGTGACGGTCCAGTTGGTCGCCGCGACAAATAGCAATCAGGTCTGGGGCAAGCGCTATGACGCTGAAATTGAAGACCTGTTTGATCTTGAAGAGGATTTGAGTCGTACCATTGCAGCCACGGTAACCGGACAGATCGAATCCGACCTGCAACGCATCGCGATTGCCAAGGGTGCAGCTCACCAGCAGTCTTACGATTTGCTGCTCCAGGGAATTTATCATTGTAATAAAAATACCGCGGCCGGTAGTGCGCTTGCTATCGAAAAGCTGAATCAGTGTCTCGCACTCGATTCGAACAATGCGCTTGCCCACGCGACCCTCTATTCTTGCCATGAAATGAACTGGATCGATCGCTGGGTATCGGATTTCGAAGCTTCCCGCAAACTTTGCAAAGAGCACGCCAGCAAGGCCCTTGCGCTGAACCCCGAGCTGAGTCCGGTTCAGGTTATTTTTGCCGAGTACCTGATTTTTTACCGCGAATACGGGGAAGCTGAAACCCACCTGAACCGGGCACTCGAAATTAATCCGAACGATTCCGAGGCCATTGCCGTGCTGGCACTAAAGCTGAGCTGCGAGGGAAAATTTGAAGCGGCCCTTGAACAGGCCAGGCTCGCGATCCGACTCGACCCCTATCACACCTGGGCCCGATGGATCCTGACTGAATCGCAATTTTTTTGCGGTCTCTACGAAGACGTGCTGGCCACCATCGCCGACACAGGAAATCCTCCTGGCTTTGTTCAAATCTACAAAACCGCGGCCAATATCAGGCTCGGTCGCATGGAGATGGCGCGCGACACGCTGAAAAGTTTTTTACAGCATTGCCGTGACAGTATGTCTTCCATGCCTCGAACCATCGACGAATGGCTGGCTTACTCGCGCGACAATGCACCGTTCGCCGATCCCGCGATCAACCGGGAAATCGTCGATTACCTGGTGCAGGCAGGACTCGAAGCGGAGATATCGACTTCTCAGGCAAACAGCGACCCCGAGTCTCAGCCGTCGATCCTGGTCTTGCCGTTCAGCAATATGTCCGGCGATCCAGAGCAGGAGTATTTCAGCGATGGAATATCAGAGAGCATCATCGTAAATCTAAACTCGTTTAGTGGTCTCAATGTTAAATCCCGTCATACCAGCTTCGCATATAAGAACAGCGCGAAAAGCATCGATGAAATAGCCGCAAAGCTGGGGGTTCAATATATCGTCGAGGGCAGTATTCGAAAATTCGGCGACAAAGTCCGCATCACGGTAGAGGTTGATGAGACTGCGAGCGGCAATCAGCTGTGGGGTAACCGATTCGAATCTGACCTGGAAGATCTGTTTGCGCTCGAAGAAGAACTGGTTAAAAGCATAACCGGGAGCATCGGCGGTCGTATCGGCAAGGATATAAAAAGCGTCTCGATGCTCAAACCCGCAAAAGATCTGCAAAGCTACGATTATCTGATGCGCGGCGTGCACCATCTCGCAAAGTTCAACGCCGAAGATGTTTCAACCGCGCGTGCGCAATTTCAGAAATGCCTCGAGCACGATCCTGATAATTCCGAGGCACACGCTATGCTGATGCTGAGTCACCTGACCGAACTCTTTGAAAACTGGTCAGTCGAGCGATCGGAGTCGAAACGTTTAATGATGATGCATGGCGAAAAAGCCCTGCAACTTGATCCAGAGGATTCGATCGCACATGCCTTCATGGCCGAATCACTGATGTACGCAGGAGATTTCGAGCGCGCTGCACACCATGTCGAGCGCGCCCTCGAACTCAACCCCAACCTGCCCGATGGCTACTCGATTAAGTGTTCTTATTTGGCTTCAGCCCGACGCCACGAGGAAGCACTCGAATATGCCGACATGAGCCTGCAAATCGATCCTCACCATTTCTATATGTGCTGGAACGCGGGTGAAGTCTACCGCGTTTGCGGACAGTATGAACGCGCGGTCAAGACTTTTCGTTCGATGCCACACATCCCGCCGAGTGTCCACGGGCAAATCGCTGCTTCACTGGCAGGGTTGGGGAAAATAGACGAGGCCGGGGCCGAAATGCAGCGTTACCTCGAGTCCGCCCGTAGTCAAATGCCCAACTGCCCGGCAAACGAAAATGAATGGCGCTCGTACTGGTATGAACACATGCCATATCAGCACGAGGAAGACTCTGAAACCCTTTTCCAGTTGCTATTAAAAGCTGGCTTGTGCGATGAATCTGCAGAACCACAGGATGACATCCCCTCCATCGCGGTGCTGCCCTTCGAAAACATGAGCGGAGACCCGGAGCAGGAATACTTCAGCGACGGCATTACTACCGATATCATTTCAACCCTGTCGAAATTCAAGCATATGCGCATTGTCGCGCGTCATTCGACGATGCAGTACAAAGATCAGAAAACATCGATCGAGGATATATCGAAACAACAGGGGGTTCGCTATATTCTCGAAGGTAGCGTGCGCAAGAATGGCGAGCACATTCGTGTCAACGCCGAACTGATCGATTCGCAAAACGGACAAATAGTCTGGAGTGAACATTATGACCGCGATCTCGATGACCTGTTCGCGGTGCAGGACGAGATGTCGATGAATATCGCACTGGCGATGAAGGTGCATCTCGACGACGGTGAAATGGCATTGCACCGCTCGGCCGGCACTACCAATATCAAGGCCTGGCAGCTAACTCTGGAAGCGATTGATTTACAGGACACCTACATCCAGAAGAATATCCTCGAAGCCCGAAACATGGCGAAACAGGCAATCGAGCTCGATCCCGATTATCCCTATGCCTGGGTTTCACTTGGCTGGACCTACTGGCAGGAAGTCTATATCGGACGCACCGTGTCCTTCGAAGACGCTTTAGCCGAGGCCGAAAAAGCCAACAACCAGGCCCTTAACCTCGCGCCTGAATATTCCGAAGCCTGGAGTCTTGCCGGTACGATTCACCTGATGAAACACGAAACCGACGAGATGCTGGCCGCCTTCCGCAAAGCGGTCGAGCTGCAGCCCGGAAATGCCGAAATTCAGGCGTTAACGGCGTTTGCGTTTATTTTTATCGGCGACTTTGAACAGGCCCGCACTCGCAACCAGAACATGTTGCAGCTGTGTCCGGTACTACCCAACTGGTATTACCTGATCCAGGGTCAGATCGAACAGTTTTCCGATAATCTTGACGATGCAATCGATACTTATCGACGCGGAATCGACGTCGAACCCGACTCACCACTGTGCCGGTTTTATCTGATCCACGCACTCGTGGAGCGCGGTGATGAGCTCCTGGCCAAAGAGCTCGCCGCCGAAATCAGGGGGCTCGACAGTAGCGTCACGGGCAAGGGCCTGGTGCGATCGCTATCGATCAATAAAACCCTACGCGATCGATTTCAGGCCAACCTGGAAAAATTTGATCTGTACTAGCGCTGGTGCACCGGCCCCAGCGGCCCTTTGCGCACGCCGGCACGCAGGTTTTTGTACTCGAGGTCAGCCAGCTTGCAAGGATGAATGCCGGGAGCGATCACGACCAGGGTCTCCGCGGCGATCGGATCGAAATCGGCGCGAAAATGAACGGTACTTTTCACTGCGACGATCTTTTGATCGGCGGGTTCGAGACCGAGATGGCGAATCATCGCGAGGTCCAGGCACTGGGAACGCGAACTTCCGACAACGACGCGTACTTCAGAGTTATCATCCATTATCCGCAACAAGGCCATGTTGCCAAGTTCGGCCTTTGAGTTCAGGTTCATTGCACCGGTATAGGTGAAACGACCATCGCCTAACGCTTCTATTTTGAAGCGCGCCTGGTAAGGCTCGATTCCAGGTAAACCCGATTTGGCGCCTAGTGCAGTTTCAAGCACAGATCCAACGCCGGCTTCGTGTGCCATGTCAGCCACTTCGGGGTCGTACATCACCGCGATCACTGCCTGCCGCGCGCCATTGCGTACCAGTGATTCGAGCAAGCCGGTCGTATCGGAGGTACCGCCCGCGCCCGGGTTATCCTGGGCGTCGGCAAGCACCACTGGTTTAGCGGAGGTGTTCGCCATTGCGCGCAGGACGGCATCGTCCGGCTCCAGCAATTCAAAATCAAAATCAGCTTCCGCGGCGAGGACTTGCGCATATAACTGTTCCGCTGCCATTTCGACCGAGTCGACTTCCTCGCCGTAGACAACGATAGCCGCGCCGCTCTCGGCAATATCGGCAGGAGGAAATCCGGTTGCAAAGTCGACATTCGCCAGTCCGGGTTGCTGACATATTTCCGCAAGCCCGTCATAGATCGATTTACAGGGATCGAAATCGGTACACTGCGACGACAGGGGAAACAGAAACGGAATCTTGCGCATCGCCTTGTACAAAGGTTGACCGGACATGATTGCGTCGAGCAAATCGTATGCCCGGGCACCGGTAACCGCCATGTCAAGATGCGGATAGGTTCTATAAATCGTCATCGCGTCACTGAATCTCACCATGCCCTCTGTGACGTTGGCATGAAGATCCAGGCTGATTACAACCGGCACTTCGGCCCCGACTATAGCACGCACCCGGCGCACTAATTCCCCTTCGCCATCCGCGTATTGCTCAGCCACCATCGCTCCGTGCAAGTCCAGGTAAACCGCGTCCAGTGACTGGCCTGCGCGCAGACCGGCGCAGATCATATCTGCAACGCGTTCAAATGCGTCACGCGTGACATAGCTGCTCGGCTCGGCCGAACACCAGCACAGTGGATAAAGTTCATGGCCCGCCTGCCGGGCGCTGTCGATAAATCCGGATAAGGGGATATTGAGCCCAGCCATTGTAGCGAACAGGGCGTCACCCGATGTTAAACCGGGCCAACTGTCAGCGCGCTCGAAGGCTTCGTATGGCGCCAGGTGTGGCGCAAAGGTATTGGTCTCGTGTTGAAAACCGCCAACCGCGATCAACTTGTGCTCAGGCATAACTATTCTTCTCCCAGGGATCGTAAAAAACTAACCAGGTCATCAACCTCTGCATCACTCAGCTTCAGCGGCCGCAAAATCTTCTCACCATCGGTGTGCAGACGCTCTTCGTCAAGATTCGAATAGTGAAGTACCACGTCACGCAGGGTCGGCAGGCTGCCGTTATGCATGTAGGGAGCTGTCGCCGACACGGCACGCAGTCCCGGGATCTTGAATTCACCCCAGTTCCGATGGCTCAGGCGCACATGCGAACTGCTCACCGCGTTTTGCACCGGATCACCATCGTTATATTTCCCGAGCAGATTATAGGGATTAGTCCTGACCTGCCGGATTCCTCCGTAGCGCCCGGCGTCAACACCGTCGGCGGTGAAGTACGGGATGCCAACATCGCCGAACTCACCGTTGCTGAAGCGAGGGCCAAGGTGGCACAAATTGCAACGTCCTGCGCCGATAAATATCTTCAAGCCGCGCTGGGCGTTTTCTGGATAACGATTCATCACAGCCTGGTCACCGGCAAGCAACGCGTCACGAAAATCGTCGAAGCTTGAACGCTGGCTCACCAGGGTTTCCTGGTAAGCCGCAAGCGCCTTGCCGGCATTGACTAGAACCTGCTCAATGGCCTCGCTGCCAACTTCGGCGGCAAATGCCTGCAGGTAAAATTGTCGATAACGTTGACGGCTTAATAACAGTTCTCGGACATGGTCGGGATGATTGGCCATTTCATCGGCGGCCAGGATCGGACGTATGCTCTGCGCCCACAGGGAATCGTTTTCACCACCCCAGCCGAACCAGCGATTGGCTTTCAGGTTCAACAGGCTCGGTGTATTGCGATCCAGCCGCACCCTGCCCTGAGCAGTTTTCACGCCATCGGTGAAAGCCTTGCCGGGGTCATGACAGCTGGCGCAACTGAACTTCGAATCGATGCCGAGTTCATGGTCGAAAAACAGCGCTTCACCAAGCCGGATCGCCTGCTCGTTTTCGGATACCCGGTTACTGCTGTCTGCCGCGAATTGCATGGGCCAGGGGCCGTGCTGCGCGATCAATTCACGCTCGGCAGCGCTAAATTCAACTGCGCCAGCCTTACCGGACAGGAACGCAACACCGGCGCAAAAAAACAACTGTATAACAACGCGAAACATTCAGATCTCGAAATCGAGTTGGGTTTGCCGTGCAACCCCATCATAGGTCAGGTTCACGGTAATCCGCCATTGACCCGGCATATGAAACAACATTCCGCTGGCTTCGACCATTCCGTCATCCAGCCAGTCGATATTCGCTTTATAGTTCATGCCATGACCGTGCGCGGGCATTAACGCATCAAGCTTGAAACCTTCGATTGCAAGCATCGTCTCATTACGACAGAGCAGGAATTGCATCGAGAAATGTTGCGCTACTGTGAGCGGGGGTGACTTGATCCGATAATGCAGCATCGCAGCATCGACTGGCGATACGCGTTCACCGTTTTCCAAACCACAGGCAAGCAGCGGCAGACTGACCAGGTACAGGCTGGCAATGAATACACAGCGCATCATTTACCCACGCGCGCCAGCAGGGCCTCGGCATTGCGAAAAGCGATGTTTTCGGCAAGCGAGGCTGGCAATGTACCAAGCCAGGTGCGCGACCAGTCTGCATGCTCGACCACGTAATACCAGCGTTCCGGCGTATAGGTGTCGGTGCCGAGCAGGAAACGCCGCGGAAAACGCTCGAACAATGCCTGCCAGTCTGCATCGACC
>Ga0265306_10001627_pt1 | contig 10981 bp, 7 predicted proteins | sample Helome_3_FD_192493 | JGI IMG/M metagenome (GOLD analysis project Ga0265306, IMG submission 192493) | Marine sediment microbial communities from subtidal zone of North Sea - Hel_20160420 (Illumina Assembly) | ecosystem: Environmental > Aquatic > Marine > Subtidal zone > Sediment ...
GACTGAAGCTGCGGGCCCTGATCGCGCACCTCGATACCCCGCTGGAATCGGGTGGTGATACCCAGGTGCGCTACCTGCGCTATGCGGAATCGACGGACCTTGCCGACAAGCTGCAGAGCCAGTACCAGAAACTCTCGGAAGCGGATCAAAGCGGCCCGGAGTCCATCGACGTCAACGTGTGGCCCGATGAGTCTACGAATGCGCTGATCATCACGGCACCGCCAAAAGTGATGCGGTCGATGATGAGCGTTATTGACAAGCTCGACATTCGCCGGCTGCAGGTCATGCTGGAGACCATCATCGTCGAAGTCACCGCACAGCGCGCTGCGGACCTCGGTGTGACCTGGGCAATTGCCGACTCTGATCTCGAGAACATCGCCGGCGTCACGGACTTCAGCGACGTGACGGGTGTTGGTTCACTGGCCGGCGTGATCGGTGGGGACGATGTTAATGCCGCGGGCCTCATCCCGCAGGGCATCACGCTAGGCCTGGGGCGCATTTCCGACTCGGGCCTGAGCTTCGTGGCGCTGATCGAGGCCCTGGAAGCCGATGCCGATACCAACATCATGGGCACGCCGATCCTGGTCACGCTGGACAACGAAGAAGCGGAGATACAGGTGGGCCAGGAAGTGCCATTTGTCACCGGCAGCTTCACCGAAGCCGGGGGCATTGGCGCCGTAAATCCCTTCCAGACCATTGAACGTGAAGAGGTGGGCCTGACGCTCAAGATTACGCCGCAGATCAACGAAGGCAATGCGGTGCGGCTCAAGATCGAGCAGGAAATCTCTGCTCTCACCAGCAGCACTGAAGCGGTTGACCTGATCACCACCAACCGTCGCGTCAACACGGCCGTGATTGTCGAAGATTTGGGCGTGCTGGTACTTGGTGGACTGATCCAGGACGAATTGCGCGAGCGGGTAGAGCGCGTCCCGGTGCTGGGCAGCATCCCGCTGATTGGCGCCCTGTTCCGGGCGACAAGTTCTGACAAGGTCAAGACAAACCTGATGTTCTTTATTCGTCCCACCATCCTGCGCGATGACGTGCAGGCGGCCTTCCAGACCAATGCGAAGTACAACTTCATGCGCAGGACGCAAATGGAACGCGAGCCGGACATGGTGTTGCCTAGCTGGGAGGCCAAGCGACCGGCGCCACCGGTGCTGCCGTGGGCGCCGAACCCGGTGCCGTCGGCAGAGGACGAACCGCCCACGATCGATTTGCGCGGACTGGCACCAGAGCAGGACCAGCCGACGGAAGGAAGCGGAGAGTAGTCATGGCTGCGACGATGCCGCCGGAACAAGCACTGGCCGAGCTCAATGATGTGCTGCCAGCCACGGTCGAAGCTCAGCCTTCATTCGGCGAAGGCCAGCGCATGCTGCCGTTCTCCTTTGCCAAGCGCCACGGCGTGCTGGTGCACGCTTTCGAGGAAGGGCGCGCGCTCACCCTGGTTCGGCGGGGCGCAGACCCGGTCATGCTAAGCGAAGTGCGTCGTTATGTTGGGGCGCCGGTAATAATCTCCATCGTCGACCCGGAAGAGTTCGAGGCGCGCTTGCAGAGCACCTACGAACGCGAATCGAACTCGACCATGCAGATGGTGGAAGGGCTCGACGACGACAACGACCTGTTCCGCATGGCCCAGGAACTTCCGGAACCGTCGGACCTGATGGAGAGCGACGACGATGCGCCCATCATTCGCCTGATCAACGCGTTACTGACCTCGGCCATCAAGGAAAATGCCTCTGACGTACACATCGAGCCCTTCGAGAACCGGCTGGTAGTGCGCTTTCGGGTCGACGGCATGCTCCGTGAAGTCTTGCAGAGCCGCCGGGCCGTCGCACCCCTGGTGGTGTCGCGCATCAAGGTCATGTCGAAGCTCGACATCGCCGAGAAGCGCCTGCCGCAGGACGGCCGCATTTCCCTGCGGGTCGCCGGTCGCGCGGTGGACGTGCGCGTGTCGACCATGCCCTCGGGACACGGCGAACGGGTGGTACTGCGGCTGCTGGACAAGAACGCGGGGCGCCTCGACCTGAAGCATCTCGGCATGGAAGCCAGCGTGATGAACCAGGTGGATGAATTAATCCACAAGCCCCACGGCATCATCCTGGTGACCGGCCCGACGGGTTCGGGCAAGACCACCACGTTGTATGCAGCGCTGGAACGGATCAACGACGACACCCGCAATATCATGACGGTGGAAGACCCCATCGAGTACTACATCGACGGCATCGGCCAGTCGCAGGTGAACACCAAGGTGGACATGACTTTCGCCAGGGGCTTGCGGGCCATCCTGCGCCAGGACCCGGACGTGGTCATGGTGGGCGAGATCCGCGACCTGGAGACAGCCGAGATCGCGGTGCAGGCGAGCCTGACCGGCCATCTCGTGCTGTCGACCCTGCACACCAACACCGCTGTCGGTGCGGTAACCCGGCTGCGCGACATGGGGGTAGAACCCTTCCTGCTGTCGTCAAGCCTGATTGGCGTCATTGCGCAGCGCCTGGTGCGAGTGCTGGACGATGACACGAAACAGGCCGCTGCGGCCCAGGAATACGAGTGCCGCGCAATGGGCGCCGATCCCGCAACCCCCCCCACCTTGTACCGTCCGCCCCCGGGCAGCAAGGTCGGTGAAGGCTACCGTGGCCGTAGCGGCATCTATGAACTGGTCGCCATTGACGACACGCTGCGTACCATGATTCACGACGGTGCCGGCGAGCACGAATTGGAACGCTACGCCCGGGAGCTCACTCCCAGCATTCGTGACGACGGTCTGCGCCGAGTGGTGGCCGGCGAAACAACCCTGGAAGAAGTGCTGCGCGTCACCCGCGCTGACTGATGGGCGCTTTCGAATACACCGCCGTTGACGCCGGCGGTAAGCAACGCAAAGGGGTACTAGAGGGCGACACGCCACGCCAGGTGCGCCAGTTGCTGCGCGAAAAGCAGCTATTGCCCATGTCGGTGACCGAGGTCGCGCAACGCGAATCGACCCGGCAACAAAGCTTCTCCCTGCGACGCTCCATGTCCGCGGGCGACCTCGCGCTGATTACCCGCCAGCTCGGCACTCTCGTCCAGTCGTCTATGCCCCTGGAAGAGGCATTGCAGGCGGTCGGCGAGCAGAATGAGGTGCCGCGTATCAAGAGCATCATGCTCGGCGTCCGGGCGAAAGTGATGGAGGGCCACACGCTGGCCGACGGCCTGGGAGATTTCCCGAAGGCCTTCCCCGAACTTTACCGTGCGACCGTGGCTTCGGGCGAGCAGTCCGGTCACCTCGATTCGGTCCTGGAACGGCTCGCCGACTATACGGAGGGTCGCCAGGAACTGCGCCAGAAGATCAATAACGCGATGATTTATCCGGCCGTGCTGACGGTGCTGGCCATCGGCATCGTCAGCCTGATGCTGGTCTACGTGGTCCCCAAGGTGGTCGGCGTGTTTGAAAACACCGGCCAGGACCTGCCGGGCCTAACCCAAGGGCTCATCACGCTGAGTGATTTCCTGCGCGACAACGGCGTCGTGCTGGTTATCCTGCTGATCCTTGCTGGCTGGGGCTTCCGCTGGCTGCTGCGCCAGCCCCGCTACCGGCGTGGCTGGGACGCGATGCTGTTGCGCCTGCCGGTGATCGGCAAGCTGGTGCGCGGTTTCAATACGGCCCGTTTCACACGCACGTTCAGCATCCTGAGCGGCAGCGGCGTGCCCGTGCTGGAGGCCCTGCGCATCTCCGGCGAGGTGGTCACCAACGTACCGATGCACGACTCGGTAGAGATAGCCGCCGAGCGAATTCGCGAGGGCGGCGCCATTGGCAAGTCGCTGGGTGCGGGCGGCTACTTCCCGCCGATCTGTGTCCACCTGATTTCCAGTGGTGAAGCCAGTGGCGAAATGGAGAAAATGCTGGATCGCGCCGCCGCTAACCAGGAACGAGAGATGGATGGCCTGATCGCCGCCCTGCTCGGCATCCTGGAGCCGGCCCTGATCATCAGCATGGGCATCATCGTGCTGGTCATCGTACTGGCCATCCTCCTGCCCATCTTCGAGCTGAACCAGCTCGTCCGCTAGGCCCGCGCCGCAAGGTGCCCGGCTTCCGGCACTGGTTCACGTTTTGCCAACATTCCCCTTGCAGGGCTCCCAAGTTGGATTTATAAATTTCCCACACGTGAGCTTTTCACTTAAGCCTCGGGCTATTGGTGGGGTTGAGCTGATGAACGGACAATCGAAAGATACCAAACAGACCAATGATCAGGACTTCGAAGACACGGAGCAGTTGTCGTTGAAGGCCGCAACCAACACGGATAACGTCGGTGACGCATCCGTGGAGATCGATCTGGACGAGTTGCTCGTAGAGGTTGAAGCTGCCGGCCTGCCAGCGGACCACTTCGAGGAAGCCGCGGCCAGGAAGAAACTGGACGAAATCCTCGAAGAAAAGCGCATGTCGAAAGAAGTTTCTGACTTCGAAGACTTCGATTTCGACTAGTACGGCGCGGCCTACACCGCCACCGTACCGCGAATCGCCTGGGAATCCCGCGTACACCTTCTGTTCGATGTCGCAGATCCCTTCGATTCGCGCGGGCGGGCCGGGGCAGCTGAGCTGCACTCCGTCTTGCCTTGCCTGTTGTGATGACTAAGGTCTCATCGAACGCCAGGCAACCAGCCATTATCCGAGGCCATTGCAAGGGGCAAGCCGGCTTTACGTTCCGCTCACCAGCCCCGGCCCACCCGCTGGCTTCGGTGGCGAAAGCCGTGTCTCCACCGCCTCTTAATCTAGCTCCCTCTCAATGGCAGGCGCCACGACCCAAAGCGGTCCTGTGTCGCGCACCACGCAGGCTGCTTGGGGGAATAGTGTCAGACGCCACTCTCTTTCGCCCAGTAGGAGCGGCTTTAGCCGCAATTCAGTGACACCGGCCTTCGACACCGACATGATTTAGTGAATCGCGGCTAAAGCCGCTCCTACGACAAAACCGGAACGAGGGAAGAGATCCCCGACCAGCCGCGTGCTCCTAGTGGAAGTCGCGACTCCGAGCCTGCAACTCGCCCAACAAGGCGCTGTGATCAACCAGTTCTCGCGCCACCAGGTGCAGCACCTCGCCCTCGCGCTGTACCGTACCCCGCACGCCCATAAGCGAAGCACCGAGCAGGGCTTTTCTCTGCGCACGGGCCACGCGCTGCCAGATCACCAGGTTCAGGTAACCCGTTTCGTCTTCGAGGGTCACGAACACCACGCCGGCCGCACTGGCTGGCCGCTGCCGGTTGATCACCAGCCCGGCGGCATAGATCAGTTCATCGTCGGCACACGACTGCACGTCGGCAGCGCTCAGCATGCCGCGCTTGCGCAACATGGGCCGCAATACTTCGAGGGGGTGACGGCGCAGCGTCAGGCCAACGCGGTTGTAGTCGGCAGCGATCTCCTGGCCTTCCCGCGGCCGGCGCAACAGCGGCATACCCTCGACGGGACTGTTGCCTGCCAGCAAGGGCAAAGGACGCTCCGCACCGGCCACCTGCCAGCGTGCGCGGTGACGATGGCCCGCCATACCGCGTAATGCATCGGCTGCCGCCAGAGCGCCCAGGTCTCCCTGGTCGAGACTGGCTCGTTCAAACAGGTCCTGAACGTTCTCGAAGGGTTGCCGGGCCCGCGCCTGCAACACGCGCTCAACGCCCGCAGCAGACAACCCTTTGACCATGCGCAGCCCGAGACGCAGCGTCAGCTCGCCGGCGGTACGCGGTTCCAGCGTGCAGTCCCAGTCGCTGTAACGGATATCTACCGGGCGCACCTCTACGCCATGGCGTACCGCGCACTGCACCAGCTGGGAGGGTGCATAGAAGCCCATGGGCTGACTGTTCAGCAGTGCGCAGGTGAACGCTGCCGGCTCGTGGCATTTGAGCCAGGCCGATACGTAGACCAGCAACGCGAAACTCGCCGCGTGGGATTCCGGGAAACCGTACTCGCCAAAACCGCAGATCTGGTTAAAGATCTGCTGGGCGAAATCGGCGGAATAGCCGCGGCCACGCATCCCGTTGATCAGGCGATCCTCGAAATGTCCCAGGCTGCCGCGTTTGCGCCATACGGCCATGGCCCGGCGTAACTGGTCGGCTTCGCCGGGTGTGAAACCGGCGGCCACCACGGCCAGCTGCATGACCTGCTCCTGAAAAATCGGTACGCCGAGGGTGCGTTCCAGGGTCTGACGCACCTCGTCACTGGGATAGCTCACCGGTTCCAGGCCGTGACGCCGGCGCAGATACGGATGCACCATGTCGCCCTGGATCGGCCCGGGACGAATAATGGCCACTTCGATCACCAGGTCGTAGTACGAGCGCGGGCGCAGCCGCGGCAGCATGGACATCTGCGCGCGCGATTCGATCTGGAATACGCCCATGGTGTCGGCGTGACAGATCATGTCGTACACGGCCGGGTCTTCCGCGGGAATGGTGGCAATAGTCAGATCCAGGCCACGGTGAACCTTCAGCAGTTCAATACACCGGCGAATGGCGCTCAGCATGCCGAGGCCCAGCACGTCGACTTTTAACAGGCCGAGGGCGTCGAGATCATCCTTATCCCACTGGATGACGGTACGCTCGGGCATCGAAGCGTTCTCCACCGGCACCAGTTGCGAAAGCGGTCCCTCGGAAATAACAAAGCCGCCCACGTGTTGTGACAGGTGGCGGGGAAAACCGATCAGTTCGGCCACCAGCTTGAGCAGCCGGTGCAGCATCGGTTGCTCCGGGTCCAGTCCCGCTTCGCGGACCCGGTCGGGATGCACGGCCTTGCCGTCCCACCACTGCATGGCCCGTGCCATCCGGTCTACCTGCAGTTCCGCCAGGCCCAGGGCCTTGCCGAAATCCCGCAGCGCACTGCGCGGGCAGTAGCTGATAACCGTAGCGGTCAGCGCGGCGCGTTCACGGCCATACTTGCGATAGATGTACTGAATGACTTCCTCGCGACGCTCGTGTTCGAAGTCCACGTCGATATCCGGCGGTTCGTTGCGCTCCCTGGAGATAAAGCGCTCTACCAGCATGGACATGCGCGCCGGATCCACCTCCGTGATTCCGAGGCAAAAACACACGGCGGAATTCGCCGCCGAGCCCCGACCCTGGCACAGGATGCCGCGCTCCCGAGCGAAGCAGACAATGTCATGCACGGTCAGAAAATAGGCCTCGTAGCGCAGCTCTGCGATCAGTGCCAGCTCATGGTCAATCATGCGCTGTACGCGCGCGGGCGTACCATCCGGCCAGCGCTGCCGGGCACCGTCTGCCGTGAGCTGACGCAGGTGACCGGCCGGCGTATCACCGGCAGGCACCAGTTCCCGCGGGTATTCGTAACGCAGCTCTTCCAGGGAGAAGTCGACGCGGCCGGCGATTTCCAGCGTGGCCGCCAGCAGCTCGGCGGGATAGATCGTGGCAAGTGCTGCACGCGAACGCAGGTGACGCTCGCCGTTTGGGTAAAGATGACCGCTGGCCTGCTCCACCGTCATGCGCAGGCGCACGGCCGTCAGGGCATCCTGCAAGGCCCGGCGGCCGCGCCGGTGCATGTGCACGTCGCCTGTCGCCACGGCCGGCAGCCTGGCTGCAGCGGACAATTCCAGCAACTGCTGCAAGCGGGCAACGTCGTCCGGGCCTGCCAGCAGTTCCACGCCGAGCCAGCTGCGGCACGGAAAATGCCGGGCAAACCAGTGAGCATCGGCCAGCAACGGCTTGCCGTCAGGCAGCCAGATGGCAAGGCAGTGTTCCAGGCCACGGTGCAGCGCCGCCCGTGCCAGCTGATAGTCGCCTTTCGGTGCCGCACGGCGGGCACGCGTGATGAGTTCGCAGAGCTGCCCGTAACCCTGGCGGTCGGCGGCCAGCAACACGCAGCGCAGCCCGTCATCCAGTGCAAACTCACTGCCGATGATCAGCTTGAGCGGCAATTCACGCGCGGCCAGGTGCGCGCGCACAACGCCGGCAACAGAACACTCGTCGGTCAGGGCCAGGGCGCGATAGCCCAGTTCGGCGGCGCGCTGGCAGAGTTCTTCCGGATGCGACGCGCCGCGCAGGAAGGTGAAGTTGCTGAGGCAATGCAGTTCGGCGTAGCCGGACAGCGAGGTGGCACTCATCTGCACGTGTTTATCCGAAGAGGCCGTGCAGGTACCAGCGTGCCTCACGCAGGTCGCGGTAAATCCACAGCTGCATGCCACAGTGATTCTGTGCCACGTAGTAATCACGGCGAATATCACCGCCGTCCCACCAGCCCGTTTCAATGCGCTCCGGGCCGCGGGAGAGCTGCAACACTCCGTGGAATACGGGCTGCCCCCGGGCTTCTTGCAACTGCGCCGGTACGGGGAGCATCCACAGCGGCCGCTGCCCGGCTGCCGGCACGGTTGTCTTGCCATTGCCGGGCTTAATACCCGGTTCACGGACTGCCTGCCACGCATGTTCCGGGCGGTGCTCTGCACGCGTCTGTAACCCGTGCACCGACTCTTCGCCAAGGCGTGCACGCAGGCGCTCGACGAAGGCCAGGGCATCCTCCGCCGTCTGTGTGCCACTCTCCAGCAAGTCACCGGGCAGCGACACCAGGGCAACATCCAGCGCGGCCTGCAGGCTGACCGCGATGACTGCCGCCGGCACAGTCACGGCAGCCAGGTGCACCCGGCCCAGCTCCCGCAACCGCACGGGCTCGGCCGTGGCCTGCAGCAAACCGATACGGAGGCGCGTGTCCGGCTGGTCCCGGTGCTCGCAGTGCAACCAGACATGGCGCACGCTGCGCTGGCGCGACCGCATTTGCGTGGCCAGGCGGTCTACCAGGATATCCAGCGCAGCGGCCAGCTGCCGGGTGTCCGTGCTTTCCTGCGCCAGTTCTACACGGTCATGAAAGTGCTGCTCAGGCCGATGCCAGTCCAGCGCTTCCGGCCGACGGCCATAGGCCTGGTCCAGCTCCCCGAGCAGCCTGGTACCGAGCCGACGAGTCAGGCCGTCCCGGGGCAGGCGCACGCAGTCGGACAAGGTCTCAACGCCCATCTCCTGCAGGGTCCGGCGCTGAGCAGCGGGCCAGGGCAAGCCCGCCACCCGCAACTCTCCCAGCTGTCCGGCAAGGACCGCCCGGTCTACGATCAGTGCGTCGGTTTGTGCGCAAGCCAGCCAGCAGGCAGCCCGGGCCGTGGGTGCAACGGCGGCCCGGCCAGCATGGCCACGCTCGCGCAGTCGCTTGAGAATCAGCGTGCGTAGCTGATCGGCATCACCAAACAATCTCAGGCTGCCGCCAATCTCCAGCAACAGCGTGGCCGGCTTGACGATGCTGACACAGGGAGTGAATTCCGTCGCGAGATCGGCCAGTTGTGACAGCAAACGGTGCTCGCGCTGCGGATCTCGCGGCAACAACTCGAGATCCGGCAATAGCGCCAGTCCCGGAACATACAGGCCAAGCCACAGGCGCCGTCCGGAGGAGTGACCGACTGCCAGCGCAGCACCCGCCAATGCGCACAGCGGCCCGGCTGCTGCCGGAGGCAGCGAATCTGCCTTGAATAAACCAGGTTGTCGGGGTGCGCGCGCCATGAGCCATTCGTTCAGGCATGCAGGATCACGTGACGGGGTTGCCCGCCCCGGTATTTGAAGATATTCACGCTGATACCACGACCCTGCGCCGGCCGCAGATGCATGCGCAGCATGGCAGGCGAGCGCTGGTGCCGAAAGCGCGCCGGCCGGAACAGCACGGCCCACGAATGACTTACCTCGGCCGCCAGTTGCAGCCGGCGCAGACTGCGAGGATCAGCCGCCTCACACCAGCCCAGTACCGCAGCACAGTGGCCGGAATACAGTGCCTGCTCCATCGCCCAGTCAGCATCACGCTGTCGGGAACAGCGGGTCACCAGCACGCGTGCCAGCGTAATACCCGCGCCCGCCAACGCAGGCGCATACGGCAGGTAGGGCGGATTGACCAGCATGGTCCAGCGGGCGTCACCGGCGCCGGAATGGGCCGTCAACGCACGCAGCGCCGGTAGCAGCAGGCGAAATTCACCGATGCCCCAGGTGTCGACACACAGCTCATTGAGACTGGCAGCTGGCCAGCCGCCGGCCAGCGCCTGGTCCAGCGCCTGGTAGCCGGTGCCCAGCGCCTTGCGAAACGGCTGGTCACGGGAACCGGCCCGCCAGATACGGGGGTGCTCAAGCAGAGATTGGAGGCGATGCCTTGACGACATTTCTTGTTCTGAATGTCGGCAAGCTTCAGTTCAGCATCGGCATTCCGTTGCGCAACAGGCCGACCACGACGCCTTCGATCATCATCGGCTGCTCACGCAGATCTACCTTGATGGGCTCGAAATCGTCGTTTTCGGGCAGCAGCCAGCAGACATGCTGGCCATTCTGGCGATAACGCTTGACCGTCACCTCGTCTTCCAGGCGCGCGACGATGATCTGACCGTTGCGCACCTCCGGCGTGCGGTGTACCGCAACCAGGTCACCGTCCAGAATGCCAGCATCACGCATGCTCATCCCCTGCACGCGCAGCAGGAAATGCGGGCGGGGGTGGAACAGCGAGGTATCAATCCGGTAGCGCCCCTCGATGTGCTCTTCGGCGAGGATCGGGTTGCCGGCCGCGACACGCCCCACCAGCGGCAAACCCAGCTGGTCGCGTAGAAAATCCTTCAGCTGAATGCCCCGGGAAGTGCCGGGAATCAGTTCCAGCACGCCCTTGCGCTGCAGGGCACGCAGGTGGTCTTCCGCGGCATTTGCCGACCGGAAGCCCAGCTCCCGGGCAATTTCCGCGCGTGTGGGAGGCATGCCGGTTTCATCGATAAACGTTTGAATTAATTCAAGAATCTCAGATTGCCTGGGGGTGAGTTCCGCCATGATTGCATACCTGTTTATATAACCAGTACTGTGATCATATACAGACCTGCCCGGCTTGCAACCCCCCCCCTCTTCCCCGGGATGGCAGTGCGGCGCTATTCCGCACCCGCTCGCAATAACCGCCGGCTGCCAGTTGAACACAGCCTGGCCCTGGCACAGTGCCGTCTGTCACCGCCATCCCGCATTG
>Ga0265306_10001628_pt1 | contig 10977 bp, 8 predicted proteins | sample Helome_3_FD_192493 | JGI IMG/M metagenome (GOLD analysis project Ga0265306, IMG submission 192493) | Marine sediment microbial communities from subtidal zone of North Sea - Hel_20160420 (Illumina Assembly) | ecosystem: Environmental > Aquatic > Marine > Subtidal zone > Sediment ...
CTTGGTAACATTTTTGGTCACGATGTAGTGATGACCCAGAATGGAACAAATAAACTTCTTCATCTTGTAGGTTTAGCTTTTTGCAAGATTCGGTTTGGGGAACCTAAGCTTGGGGTTACAATTTGTATAATTAATAATGATCAAATCGTTAGCGTTACAGTAAAAAACGACTACTACTCGTGTTTTATTGGGTGAACAGTGCATTTTTCCAGCTTATTTTCGATAAAGCTCACTCCTTTCGATAAAAAGCAGGAATTAGTCGACCAACTACCCGAAATTTATCGTTCTCCTGTTTCTTATTATTTCGTTTTACTTTGTAATGTGAAGTTTTCAAGAGATACACTCATTACAGCCTTAGCTTTATTCTCCCTCTTTTTTGGAGCAGGCAATCTGATCCTTCCACCACTGCTGGGGTTTCAATCGGGATCCCTATGGTGGATCGTAACCCTGGGGTTTTGTCTGTCCGCCGTACTGATCCCAATTTGGGGGATCCTAGCCCACGCCCGACTTCAAGGTACCATGTATGATTTTGCCAAAAAGGTATCCCCCACCTTCAGTCTAATTTACTGCACCCTGATCTATATCATCTCCGTTTCTCTCCCTTCCCCAAGAACAGCTTCTGTAACACATGAAATGGCAATAGCTCCTTTCTCAGATAGCCCCTCCTGGGTTACCGCATCTATATACTTTGTGATTGTCTTCATATTTGTTATGAACAGATCTAAGATCGTGAGTATCATAGGGAAATGGCTTACGCCAGCAATCTTATTGATCCTCCTGGCTATAATTGGTATAACCTTATTCATTCCAAACCTGGAAATGGCCATATCAGATATGCCTAACCCTTTTTCCGTAGGCCTCTTGGAAGGGTATCAAACCTTTGACGCCATAGGTGCTGTTGTTGTCGGAGGGGTGATCATTATTTCCATCAACCTGAATAATCCTAATGCAAGCTACAAGGACAAACGTCGGCAGATCGCACAAGCGGGCTGGTTAGCAGGCTTTGCACTCTTCCTTGTCTATGCCGGTCTTATTGTAACCGGGGCATTATGGCAAGGTGGTTTTGAGGTAGATATTAGCAGAACCAGACTTCTTACCAGCATTGGAAGTGCTACGTTGGGCGCCACTACAAATATATTTTTGAGTTTGCTCATTGCACTTGCCTGCTTTACAACAGCAGTGGGAATCATAACCGGGGCTGCGGATTTTGCTAAACACCGATTCAACAATTCCCAGCAAGCATATACGATCACAGCATTAGCCAGTACTATTCTTGGAATACTTATGGGACAATTTAATGTAAGCTATATAATAATGGTTGCACTCCCTGTGCTTTTGCTCATTTATCCGGCAACGATCGCTTTAATCATCCTAAATAATTTACCTGAAAAATTGGCTAGCGCCCGAATCTTTAAATTGGTGATAGGCTTTACCCTCTTAATGAGCATTCCCGATTTTCTGGGAAGTGTGGGGTATCCGGAACTTAAATCTTTTCTTCTGCCCATAGTACCCTTTATGGAACAAAGTATGGGTTGGGTGCTTCCAGCCTTGCTGGGCTTTGGGATTGGATATCTGCTGGAAAGGCGATCAGCTGTTCATTAAGGATTCTATTTCATCCGGGTCTATCGGTATTCCCGACATCAGATTTATGGGATTTCCTTTTTCCTGAATGACTACATCATCTTCCAAACGTATTCCCATTTTTTCATCCGGTATATATATCCCGGGTTCTACGGTAAACACCATATTGGCTTTCATTGGCGTTTTGAGTGCGCCATAGTCATGGGTGTCCAATCCAATATGATGACTGGTTCCATGCATGAAGTATTTCTTATATGCCGGCCTATCCTTTTCCTCTTTTTGTATGTCGGCTTTATCCAACAATCCGAGGCTGAGCAATTCTGATGTCATTACCTTCCCTACTTCTTTGTGGTATTCTTTCCAGATCGTGCCGGGAACCAGCATGTTAGTAGCTTCATTCTTTACTTTCAGCACTGCCTCATAGACCTCCTTCTGTCTTTTTGTAAAACGGCCATTGACCGGTATAGTTCGGGTCATATCACTTGAATAATTGGCATAAGATGCGCCAACATCCATTAGCAAAAGATCCCCATCCTTACATTGATTGATGTTTTCTATATAATGAAGGACATTGGCATTTTGGCCTGATGCAATAATCGGGGTGTAGGCAAATCCATCTGAGCAATTGCGAATAAATTCATGAATATATTCTGCTTCAATCTCATATTCCCAAACCCCAGGAGCAACAAAACCTAATATTCGGCGGAAGCCTTTTTCAGTGATCGAACAAGCCTTTTGGATCAAGTCGATTTCTTCCTGTTCTTTTACTCCACGAATCTCTTGCAAAATTCGATTGCTTTTGGCCCATTGATGTGCAGGAAAATCCTTTTTGCACCTATGAATAAAACGGTCTTCCCGGGTTTCTGTCTCTACCGCCTGGCGATAATGTTCATTCGTATTAAAATATATGGTGTCTGCTTCTGTCATAAGGTCAAAGAAGATCTTATCAAAGTCTGAAAGCCAATGAACGGTCTGGATACCTGAAACTTTTGTTGCGGCCTCCTTTGTTAACTTTTCTCCTTCCCAGACAGCGATGTGCTCATTCGTCTCTCGGACAAATGCCACTTCGCGGTATTTCGGATCGCTCGCCTCAGGAAAAAGTAAAATAATTGATTCTTCCTGGTCAATCCCGCTTAAGTAAAAGATATCCCGGTGTTGTTGAAAAGGGATGGTGCTGTCTGCACTGACGGGATAAATATCATTGGAATTAAAAACAGCAATACTGCTTGGCTTCATTTGAGCTGTAAACTTCTTCCGATTCTTAATGAACAAGGTGTTGGGAATGAGATCGTATTTCATCAAAGTTGAATTTTTTCAAATGTACATATTCAATTATGGCCAACAAAAAAGGAGGCCTGTGGCCTCCTTTGATATATTCATTGCGTTGCTTATTTCGACATAGCATTCTTGATGGCACCAATGATCGCCATGATCACGCCTCCACCAACGCCTCCTCCGGCAACACTTCCTAAAATACCGCCTAGGTCCATTTCCCCACCACCGGCATCTAAACCGATCATGCCAAGCAATGTCCCGCCAAGGCCACCTCCTAAAATACCGGAAATAGAATTTCCGAGGGTTCCGAGGGATAGATTCTTTAATAATTTACCTGCGACATTTCCTCCGACAGCACCTGAAACGAGTTGAATAATCAACGGTAAATACTCTTCCATTTTATAATGTTTATTAGTTAGACGAAGTGAATTTAACAATTTTACAGTAAGAATTGTGTCTAATCTCGCTTCATCTATGTTTCGTGATGCGCAGGCAAATTGCTATTTTCATCCTCCAATTAAACTATTACACAATGAAAAATGTACTTCTTTCCCTTCTCCTTTTAGCTGGGTTCAACTTATTTGCACAACCAAATTCCAGTGCTGCTGATGAGGTGATCCAAGCGTTGGAATTAAAAACAGCTGCCGCAAATTCTTCCCTGGTCAAAAATCTAAAATTTTCCAATATTGGGCCGACCGTAATGAGCGGAAGGGTGACGGATATTGATGCCAATCCGGCGAGACCGCATGAATTTTATGTCGCCTATGCCTCAGGGGGGCTTTGGTACACCAATAATAATGGAACCTCTTTTAAACCCGTCCTTGACAATTCTGCCACTCAGAATGTGGGCGATATTGCTGTCGACTGGAAAAGCGGAACCCTATGGGTAGGAACCGGCGAAAATAATTCTTCTCGTTCGTCTTATGCCGGGATTGGACTATTAAAGTCTACTGATAAAGGAGAAACATGGACGCATGTAGGATTGTCCGATTCCCATCACATCGGTCGGATCCTGATCAATCCAAACAATCCGGATGAAGTTGTTGTAGGTGTAACAGGACATTTATATTCCCCGAATGAAGCTCGAGGCATATACAAAACGGTTGATGGAGGGAATAGTTGGCGAAAGACTTTGTTCATTTCTGAAAATACGGGTATAATAGATGTAGCCCGAGCCCCGGGTAATTTCAGTGTGATGTATGCCGCAGCCTGGCAAAAAGACCGCAAGGCGTGGAATTTTACTGGTAATGGGAGCGAATCCGGTATATTTAAAAGTACGGACGCAGGAGATTCATGGGAATTGGTCACTACCCAAGGAAGTGGTTTTCCAACTGGAGATGGAGTAGGCCGGATTGGCTTTGCTGTATACGATGAAAATATAGTATATGTTGTGCACGACAATCAATTCAGGCGAGAAGAAAAAGATGAGCCTACACCTCCCCAGGCAGGGCTCGGCAAAGATGATTTTAAAGGGATGGCCGCTGCTGATTTCCTTAAACTTGACGATAAAAAATTACGAACTTTTCTAAGTCGCAATCGTTTCCCTAAGAAGTATACTGCGGAAAAGATAAAATCTATGGTGCGATCACAGGCTATTTTGCCAGAAGCCCTGGCCAAGTATCTCGAAAATGCTAATTCACTCTTGTTCGACACTCCTGTTATTGGTGCAGAAGTATATAAAAGTACGGATGGCGGCACTAGCTGGAAAAAAACACATGAGGATTATATAAATGATCTGTATTATAGTTATGGGTATTACTTTGGGCAGATCAATGTTGATCCTAGTGACCAGGACAAGATCTACCTCGGGGGCGTGCCTTTAATCAAATCCAATGATGGCGGGCAGACTTTTTCCTCAATTAATGGGGACAATGTTCATGCAGATCATCATTCGCTTTGGATCAATCCGGCCATGTCCGGACACCTGATCAATGGCAATGACGGTGGGATCAATATCTCATACGATGATGGCGCGAATTGGTCTAAACACAATTCTCCTTCAGTGGGTCAGTTTTATGATATTCATGTTGACAATGAAGAACCCTACAACGTCTATGGAGGGCTTCAGGACAATGGCGTTTGGAAAGGCCCACATGATGCCGAAGAGTCCAGTGATTGGCATGGTACGGGCAAATACCCGTGGTTACGAATAATGGGAGGAGACGGAATGCAAACCCAGGTAGACTCAAGGAATTCTAACATCGTATATACAGGCTTTCAGTTTGGGAATTATTTTCGTTTAGACCTTGCGAATAAATCCAATACTCGGATTCAGCCTAAACACGATCTGGGTGAAAATTCATATCGTTTTAATTGGCAATCTCCCATTCTATTATCTCCGCATAACCAGGACATTTTATATTTCGGCAGTAATCATTTGCATAGATCTTTGAATAAAGGAGACGAGTGGGAAACCATATCCCCTGACCTTAGCCAGGGCGGGAAAAAAGGAAATGTGGCTTATGGGACACTTACTACGATCTCGGAATCTGAATTTGCCTTTGGCTTGCTTTATGTCGGCACAGATGATGGTCGCATCCAGCTAAGTAAAAATGCAGGGGGTTCATGGGAAGATATTTCAAATAATTTACCTCAAAACATGTGGGTTAGCCGGGTGCAGGCTTCGACACATAAAAAAGAACGGGTGTATGCCACATTGAACGGATATCGATGGGACGATTTTTCACCATATGTATATAGGAGTGATGATTACGGAAAGACATGGGTTGATATTGGCAATGAACTTCCGATATCTCCGGTAAATGCCATTGTTGAAGACCCGCATAATCAAGATCTCTTGTTTGTCGGTACAGACAACGGGCTTTATGCAAGTTTTGACCGCGGAGCGAGTTGGCATTTATTTCAAAATGGTATCCCGGAAGTTGCCATACATGACCTGGTTATCCAAGCCGATGCAAAACACTTATTGGTTGGCACTCATGGACGGAGTATTTATAAAGCCGATATAGCTAATCTTGAAAAAATGGGGTCTGAGATCTTTTCACGCCCACTTTATGCTTTCGATATCGAAGACATTAAACATTCAAGCCGTTGGGGAAATACGTTTTGGTCTTGGGGGGATCCAAGTACACCGGGAATAGATGTCACTTTTTATTCTAAGGACGGTGGCTCGCATAAATTCGAGGTTAAGACGGCAAATGGGGTAGTTGTAAGTGAAACGGAAATGAATGCCGACAAAGGATTGAACATCATTTCCTATGACGTTGCTTTTTCTAAGGCTGGTAAAATGGCCTACCGTAAGAAAGTGAAAAAAGAGATGAAAGCTGCATCAAATGGGAAGACCTATTTGCCTAAAGGCGATTATACCATTATAATCTCCGGCAAGAATGTAGAAGAGTCACTTGAGTTCAGTATCGAATAAAGAAGAAGCTTACTTCCCGATATGGAATAGGGCTTCGCCCTGGTTAACCACGGCTTGGTGATTAATGCAAAAGACAAAGCCGTCATAGGGAGCTTTGACCTGCTTTCTGCGGCGTGCATAGGTGTCTGTTACTATACCTAGTTCTTGTCCTTTTTTAATAGCAGATCCATTTTTGACTTCCGGAATGAACATGCCGGCAGTAGGAGCCCTTAGCCATTTTCGTTCTGTTATCATGACAGAATCATGCTTTTCTGCATAGAGCGGATCAAGTTCGGCGACCATTTCAAAATGATGAAGTACATTGAGGATCCCCTGCATACCTTCAAGTATGGCATAGTCATCAAATCGCATACTCTCTCCTGCTTCGAACACCACTACAGGAACACCTTTCTTAAAAGCTGCACTGCGGAATGAACCTTTGATCAATCTGGCCGGAAATACGAAAGGTGCCTTAAAAACCTCAGCAATCTGCCTGCTAACTTCATCTTCTTCAGTATATCTGATCTGGGGATAATTATGGCGTTGTGCCCCGCCTGTATGAAGATCAATACCAAAATCTATCTGATCCAATATTTGTGAGGTATAGTGATAGGCCATCCTACTTGCCATGGATCCGGTCTTTGTTCCAGGGAAACTTCTGTTCACGTCTTTCCCATCGGGAACATCCCTGGAAAAATGGATAAATCCAAATATATTTAGGATGGGTACAGCGACTACCGCACCCCTATCTACATGAAAGGATTCTTCCTGAAGCATCCTCCTGACGATCTCAATGCCATTGATCTCATCACCGTGAAGGCCAGCCTGTACCAAGACCGTAGGACCAGGCTTTTTGGAATTAAATACATAAATGGGAATATCGATCAGTGTCCCGGTTGGCAAGCGATCAATACTAATCTTAACTAGTTTATGTTCGCCGGGGGAGACCGTTTCCTTACCTATAGAAATACTTTTGCTTTTTTCTTCTTTTGGCATTTTTTTCGACGAATTTTATGATCTCTTTGGCGATATCAATACCCGTTGCTCCTTCTATTCCCTGGAGTCCGGGAGAGGCATTTACCTCGATTAGAAGCGGACCTTGATTAGAGCGTATGATATCTACACCGGCCACTCCCAGTCCTAAATACTTTACAGCATTGAGTGCAATAAATTGTTCCTTAGGCGTAGGCTCTATAGCTTCTGTATTCCCGCCCCGATGCACATTTGAGCGAAATTCCCCCAGCGCACTGCTTCGTTTCATGCTGGCAACGATCTTATTGCCGACAACAAAAATGCGAATGTCTTCGCCATTGGATTCCTCTACATATTTTTGAAGTAAGATACTTGTGTTCATTTTATAGAACGTATCAATGATGGACTTGGCTGATTTTTTTGTTTCCGCCAGGATCACACCCAGACCTTGTGTGCCTTCTTGTAGTTTTATGATTACAGGCGTTCCACCAATGATCTTTATCTGTTCTTCAATATTATCCGGATTAACAGAAAATAATGTTTCAGGAATCGGGATGTGCTTACGCGCCATTATTTGAAGTGTCCGGACCTTGTTTCGTGCTCGGGTTATCCCCAGGGAACGAGCTGTACTAAAAATGCCATTCATCTCAAATTGTTTGACAATGGCAGCTCCATGTCGTGTTACTTTCGCGCCTATTCTGGGAATAACGGCATCATAGGTTTTGGTAATGTTTTCATCTCTGAAATAGATCTGAGGCTTCCCAGAACCTAATTTCACACTGCATTTAGTGTGATCGATCACATCTACTTCATGCCCTGCATTCTCCGCCGCCTCTGCCAGGCGCTGGGTGGAATAAACCGACATGCTCACTGATAAAATGCAGATGTTCATGGTTAGTGCTGATAAAATTTATCCAGGTTGTGGTGTTTAAAAAAATACCCTCTTTTTAATTAACCCGAATAAAAATAAGAGAATTTTATACCAAGAGAACGTTATTCGGACAATTATGTTTCAAGTGTCGAGGATGGACTCCCCGCAAGTGCACTACTTATATTCCCTCTAAATAGCAATAGATTGGTCATTGGGAGTTTGTTAAAAATCCGGCTGTACCCTACCTTTGTCACTCTTAAATTTTGACTATGGGTGCATTGATAAAGTCCTCCATTCTACGCAAAGTCGTAATGGCACTTTCCGGACTCTTTTTAGTTCTTTTCTTAGCGCTGCATGTAACAATCAACTTCACCTCCGTTTTTTCACCGGATCTCTTTAATGAGCTATCCCATTTTATGGGCTATAATCCAATTGTGCAGTTCCTCATGCAACCTATTCTGATCCTTGGCGTAATCCTGCATTTTGTTTTAGGGGTTGGGCTGGAATTACAAAATTCCAAGGCTAGGTCAGTTAATTATGTAAAATTTAAAGGGGAAGCAAATGCAAGCTGGGTTTCGCGAAATATGATCATTTCAGGTTTGGTGATCCTGGCCTTCTTAGGTTTACATTTTTACGACTTCTGGATTCATGAGATCACTTTTAAATATATAGAATCCAGTCCCGAAGATCCGACAAGATATTACGAGGAAACTGTCCAGAAATTTATCCCAATGTGGAGAACCGTCATTTATGTGATCGCCTTTTTCTTACTCGGAATGCACTTATGGCATGGCTTTTCTTCTTCCCTTCAAAGTATGGGGTGGAACAATAAATATACGGCCTCTGTTAAGGCATTTACCAAGCTATATGCCCTCATAGTCCCTGCCAGTTTTATCATTATAGCCTTGTATCATCATTTTAACCATCTTAGCCAATAATCATGAGTAGCTTAGAATCTAAAATTCCTTCAGGACCGCTCGCTGAAAAATGGACAAAGCATAAGAACGATATTGACCTGGTTAACCCGGCCAATAAACGGAATATTGATGTCATTGTAGTAGGAACCGGATTAGCAGGAGGAGCTGCCGCAGCAACCCTGGCCGAGTTGGGTTACAATGTAAAAACATTCTGCTACCAGGATTCTCCAAGGCGCGCGCATTCCATTGCCGCCCAGGGTGGGATCAATGCTTCTAAAAACTATCAGGGTGATGGCGACAGCGACTATCGTTTATTTTATGATACCGTAAAAGGAGGCGATTACCGATCCAGAGAAGCCAATGTATACAGACTTGCTGAAGTCTCAGGTAATATCATTGACCAATGTGTGGCACAAGGCGTGCCTTTTGCCCGGGAATATGGTGGTTTATTAGACAACCGTTCCTTCGGAGGTGTCCTCGTATCTCGGACATTTTACGCCAAAGGTCAGACGGGTCAGCAACTATTATTAGGTGCTTATTCAGCTATGAACAGGCAGATAAACCGCGGAAAAATAAAATCCTATACACGGCATGAAATGCTGGATCTTGTTTTAATAGATGGAAAAGCAAGAGGAATTATTGCCAGGGATCTGGTTACCGGTGAAATTGAACGCCATGCTGGTCATGCAGTAGTCCTGGCTACGGGTGGATACGGCAACGTTTTCTTCCTTTCAACCAATGCCATGGGAAGTAATGTGACAGCGGCGTGGAGGGCTCATCGCCGCGGTGCATATTTTGCCAATCCTTGTTATACACAAATACATCCTACTTGTATCCCGGTATCAGGAGATCATCAATCCAAACTTACTTTGATGTCTGAATCCCTTCGGAATGATGGACGGATCTGGGTGCCAAAACGATTAGAAGACGCGCAAGCTATTCGGGAAGGTAAGCTGAAGCCTACAGAGCTTACAGAAGATGAAAGAGATTATTACCTGGAAAGACGCTATCCGGCATTCGGTAACCTTGTCCCCAGGGACGTGGCATCCCGTGCAGCAAAAGAGCGTTGTGATGCCGGCTTCGGTGTCAACAAAACAGGGGAAGCGGTATATCTTGATTTCGCCGCAGCCATCCAGCGCTATGGGAAAGAGAAAGCCCTGACATCGGGTGTTAAAGATCCCGATAAAGTGACACTTACCCAATTAGGTGAAGAAGTTATTGAGGCTAAATATGGTAACCTCTTCCAAATGTATGAGAAGATCGTAGATGAAAATCCCTATAAAACGCCAATGATGATCTATCCGGCAGTTCATTATACGATGGGCGGGTTATGGGTAGATTATAATCTGCAAACAACTATTAAAGGATGCTATTGCGCCGGTGAAGCAAATTTCAGTGATCACGGGGCCAACCGCTTAGGGGCCTCTGCTTTAATGCAGGGCTTGGCTGACGGATATTTTGTGTTGCCATACACTATAGGAGATTATTTATCAGATGATATACGTACAGGGCCAATAAGTACAGATAGTCCGGAATTTGAGGCGACAGAAAAAGAAGTTCTGGAGCGCATCAATAAATTCATGAATACCAATGGGACCCATTCCGTTGATTACTACCACAAGAAACTTGGCAAGATCATGTGGAATAAATGCGGAATGTCAAGAAATGCTGAAGATTTAAAATCGGCTATAGATGAGATTGCTGAGCTCCGAAAAGACTTTTGGGAGAATGTTAATATCCCGGGGGAAGAAGGTCAGTTTAATCAAGAACTTGAGAAAGCCGGCCGTGTCGCAGATTTTCTTGAACTAGGAGAACTTTTTGCCAAGGATGCCCTTCAAAGGAACGAGTCCTGTGGTGGTCATTTCAGAGAAGAATATCAAACACCTGAAGGAGAAGCATTGCGTGATGATGAAAATTTCAAATATGCGGCTGCTTGGGAATTCAAAGGTGCGCCTTCTGAAGCTGTTATGCATATAGAAGAATTAGTCTTTGAAAATATA
>Ga0265306_10001629_pt1 | contig 10970 bp, 8 predicted proteins | sample Helome_3_FD_192493 | JGI IMG/M metagenome (GOLD analysis project Ga0265306, IMG submission 192493) | Marine sediment microbial communities from subtidal zone of North Sea - Hel_20160420 (Illumina Assembly) | ecosystem: Environmental > Aquatic > Marine > Subtidal zone > Sediment ...
TTGTGGAGGAAGGTCATCTTCGCTGGGACTCGCTAGGTGAGTTTCTGGCGCTCGCTGTATCGATCGAAGACCTGGCTGACAAGACCGGCAATCGCAAAGCCAAGATCATCGCTAACGCCCTGAATACAGCGAATGGTAAATACCTCGATGAGAATAAGGCGCCTTCGCGCAAGGTTGGCGAAATTGACAATCGCGGCAGCCACTACTATATCGCCCGGTATTGGGCAGAGGCGGTCGCTGCGAATCCGAGTGACGCTGACCTCGCAAAACGATTCATGGCCGCGGCCGCGGCGCTGGCAGAAAATGAAGCGAGTATCGTCGCCGAACTCGAAGCCGCTCAGGGCAAGGCCGTCGACATTGGCGGTTACTACCAACCGAATGAGAAGCTTGCGGTCGCGGCGATGAGGCCGAGCACGACATTGAACCGCATCATCGATTCGATCTAGATCGCGGCAGGATGCCGCTCCCACGGTTACCATCGCGGCAGGATGCCGCTCCCACGGTTACCATCGCGGCAGGATGCCGCTCCCACGGTTACTATCGCGGCGCAATGCCGCTGCTACCTATGGCGGAACGGTAGCGCTGTGTCCACCTTGATTTCCTTCAGAACGATGTTCGACCGAACCTGCGACACGCCCGGCAACTTGAAAATGAAGTCATCCAGAAACGTGTTGTAGGCGTCAATGTCCTCAACAACCACGCGCAGGTGAAAATCAGCCTCGCCGCTGGTGGCAAAGCACTCCAGAATCTCCGGGTGTCGCAAGACCTCGCGGATAAATCGGTCGACGTTCTTTTGTTCGTGTCGTGCCAGGGATACGTGCACAACAGATGACAAACCAAAACCCGCCTTCTGCGAATTTACGATGACGGCGTATCGGTCGATGATGCCGGTCTCTTCAAGACTCTTCACTCGACGCCAACACGCCGAACTGGACATTCCGACCCGTTCGCCAAGCTCCTGCATGGTCAAGCGACTGTCGCGCTGCAGCTCGGCGAGAATTCGCCGATCTTTGGACTCAAGCATGATTTCTCTATCCGTACTAATAATTTCGGTTAGTTTGCCATTTTTCGTCGATATTTGGCACTATTTGCCGAATTATGGCGCAGTGACGGGATGATAGGCATCGTCTCGCGGCAAAAATCTGCGACACTGTGCGCTTGCCTTGCAACACTCAGACGTACCGATGCCGGATCCCGCCGCCCTCAATCCACAGTATCCACTCGACAATTACGAACTCGTCGATCGCTACCGGCGTGAATCGGGCCGGGTGCTACTGACAGGCACTCAGGCACTCGTCCGCATTGCATTGATGCAGCGAACCATCGATAGAGCGGCCGGACTGAATACAGCCGGCTTCGTTAGTGGCTATCGAGGCTCGCCGCTGGGTATGGTCGACCAGGAATTGTGGCGCGCAAAACGCCTGCTCGAGGAAAACGGCATCGAGTTTTTGCCCGCCGTCAACGAGGACCTGGCCGCCACCGCGATTTTGGGCTCGCAACAGGTGGAAACCGACCCCGGCAAGACGGTCGATGGGGTGTTTGGCATCTGGTATGGCAAAGGGCCCGGCGTCGATCGGGCCGGCGATGCGCTGAAGCACGGTAATGCGTACGGCAGCTCACCACACGGCGGTGTGCTGGTCGTCGCCGGCGACGACCATGGCTGCATTTCGTCGTCCATGCCACACCAATCCGATGTCGCGTTCCTGACGTTCATGATGCCGAACCTGAATCCGGCCAACGTGGCCGAATACCTCGAATTCGGCCTGTACGGTATTGCGCTGTCACGCTACTCGGGTATGTGGGTTGGCTTCAAGGCGATTACCGAAACGGTCGAGTCAGCAATGTCGATTGAATTGCCGCCCTACCCTCAATTCGAGATGCCCACGGATTTTGTACCCCCTGCAACCGGGCTGCATTACCGCTGGCCGGACTTTCCGGGCCCGCAAATTGAAGAACGGCTCGAAGCGAAGAAAGCCGCAACACTCGCTTTTGCCGCGGCGAACCCGATCGATCGCAAACAATTCAATGTGCAGGGCGCACGTTTCGGCATCGTAACGACAGGTAAAGCGCACCTGGATCTCATGGAAGCATTGCGACTCCTGGGCGTCGATGATCAGGAAGCTCGGCGCGTTGGCATCGATGTGTACAAGGTCGGTATGGTGTGGCCGCTCGAACCGCACGGTGCACTTGACTTTGTCCAGCACAAACACGAAGTCCTCGTTATCGAAGAAAAACGCGGCATTATCGAGAGCCAGTTCAAAGAGTATTTTTACGACTATCCGGGGCGCAAACCCGAGCGCATGGTTGGCAAGGCCGATGAAGACGGCGAACCACTCGTACCCTGGGTCGGCGAGCTGTCACCCGTACAGCTCGCACCCATCGTGGCAAGTCGCCTGGACCGGGTGTTTGGCGGGCACCGATTCAAAGACCGTGCCGAGCAACTGAAACGCCAACGCGGCACCGTCATCGAAATTGGCGGTGCCAGGCGCATGCCTTACTTCTGTTCCGGCTGTCCGCACAACACCTCGACGAAAGTGCCAGAAGGCTCCCGGGCACTTGCGGGGATCGGCTGTCACTTCATGGCCAGCTGGATGGACCGCGATACGGACGGCCTGATCCAGATGGGTGGTGAGGGCGTCAACTGGATCCCGCGCTCGAAATTTAACGGTGGTAAGCACATCTTCCAGAACCTGGGCGATGGCACGTTCTTTCATTCCGGCTCGCTCGCGATACGACAGGCTGTCGCGGCCGCTACGAATATCACTTACAAGATCCTGTACAACGATGCCGTCGCGATGACGGGCGGCCAGCCGGTCGACGGACCGGTTTCGGTTCAATCTATCGCGCACTCCGTGCGGTCAGAGGGCGTACAGAGAATAGCGTTGATTTCCGATGAACCGGAGTTGTTCGATGCGCGCGATTTTCCGTCGGGAACGACGATTTCACACCGTCGTGAAATGGACTCGATCCAGCGTGAGCTGAGAGAGATACCGGGCGTCACAGTGCTGATCTATGCACAAGCCTGTGCGACCGAAAAACGTCGCCGTCGCAAACGCGGCACGATGCCCGATCCAAAACGCTTCGTTGTCATCAACGAACTCGTGTGCGAAGGGTGCGGAGACTGCTCAGTCGAATCAAACTGCCTGTCGGTCACTCCGAAAGAAACGCCGTTTGGGCGCAAGCGACAAATCGACCAGAATAGCTGCAACAAGGATTTCTCCTGCCTCAACGGCTTCTGCCCCAGCTTTGTCACGGTCGAGGGCGATGCCGCACGGCAATCTGTGAGACGCATAGCGGATTCCGAGTTCGAAACACTTTTGGCGGCATTGCCCGCCCCCGAGATCCCGGCCATCGATTCGTGTTATGACCTGCTCGTCACCGGCGTCGGCGGAACGGGTGTCATTACGGTCGGTGCATTAATCACGATGGCCGCCCACCTCGAAGGTAAAGGCGCTTCGGAACTGGATTTCATGGGCTTCGCGCAGAAGTTCGGTCCGGTTCTTAGCTACCTTCGGATCGCGACCGAACCGGCTGGAATTCACCAGGTACGCATCGAACCGGCGCGCGCCGATGCACTGATCGGTTGTGACCTGGTCGTAAGCTCGTCCCCCAAGGCGTCGGTGACGTACCAGCACAATCATACGCGCGCATTGCTCAACACGGCGGAAATGCTGACCGGCGATTTTGTTCGGCACCGTGACGCAAGCCTTCGCAGGAGCGACCGAATCGACGCCATTGCGGCTGCTATCGGCAACGACAATCTGACAACGGTCGACGCCAATGAAATGGCCGAGAAACTCATGGGCGATACGATTTACGCGAACGTGTTCCTGTTGGGTTGCGCCTGGCAAAAAGGTCTCGTTCCGGTTTCGCTCGACGCCCTCAATCGTGCGATCGAACTGAACGCTGTAAAAATCGATGCCAACAAACGCGCTTTTTCCTGGGGCCGAATCGCGGCCGCCAATCCTGATGGGCTTCAGCAGCTGTTTGCGGACACGGTGTCGCATCTTGCCGAAACACTCGATGACATGATTGCACGACGCCGGGCTTTTCTCGTCGATTATCAAAACGAGGCACTGGCCGAGCGTTATGTTTCGCTGGTCGAAGGCGCTCGCGCGGCGGCATCGTCTATAGCCGGTAACGAGGGATTCTCAAAGAGCGTCGCCAGAAGCTACTTCAAACTGCTTAGTTACAAGGATGAGTATGAGGTAGCCCGCCTGCATACGCGAGGAGCGTTTCTGGACTCGATCCGCCAGGACTTTGGTGACACCGCGAAGCTGCGTTTTCACCTGGCGCCGCCGATTCTGAATAGAAGGGTTGACGCTCGTGGCCGGCCAGTGAAGAGAGAATTTGGCGCCTGGATAGTGCCGGTCTTCAGGATTCTGGCGAGGATGCGCGTTCTCAGGGGAACGCCATTCGATGTATTCGGCAAGAGCGCCGAGCGGCGCATGGAGCGTGCGTTGATTACCGAATTCGAACAAACGCTCGATACCCTATTACCTATGCTGCACGCGGATAACCTGGACGAGGCCAGCACGCTGGTTCGCCATTACCTCGATATTCGCGGCTACGGTCCCGTCAAGGACGAGTCTGTGGGCGAGGTTCGCGAACGTGTTGCCGCTGCTATGCAGAAACTGATTGCCGGGAATCAAAAAGCCGCGTAGGGCATTTCCCGCGCCGTCGTGCGAACATCGCCGTATGAGCGAACTTCAATACGCCTTCGAGTCCCGGCCTGCTGAAGGCGAAACGATGGCAGTAACCGACGATATTGTCTGGTTACGAATGCCCCTGCCCTTTTCCTTGAATCATATCAACCTGTGGTTGCTGCGGGACGACGCCGGCTGGGTGATTGTCGACACCGGCGTTGACACGAGGAAGAGTCGTGGCGTCTGGCAGCAAACGTTTGATGTCGCGATGGGCGGCGACCCCGCCACGCACGTCGTGGCAACACATCTGCACCCGGACCATGTCGGCTGTGCCGGATGGCTGGTGCATGAATTCGACGTCGATCTCTGGATGACCCGAGACGAGTATATGTTGTGCCGCATTCTCGCCGCCGATACCGGACGTAGCGCACCGGAAGAAGGCGTCCGTTTCTACAGGGCTGCCGGTTATTCGGTGGAACAGATTGCGCATTACCAGCAGGCGTTCGGGCAATTCGGCCGATTCGTTCATCCGCTTCCCGAGGCCTACAAGCGTATGTCTGACGGCGACCGCTTGTCTTTCGGCGGATCCAGCTGGGAAGTCATCATTGGCAGCGGACATTCGCCGGAACACGCGTGTTTGTACAACGCCGACCGCAACGTCCTGATCGCAGGCGATCAACTGCTGCCAACGATTTCGCCAAACGTCAGTGTGTGGCCAACCGAGCCGCTCGCCAATCCACTCAAGGACTGGTTTGCGTCGCTCGAAAAGCTTGCGACGCGTTTATCGCCGGACGTACTCGTACTTCCTGCGCACGGCAAACCGTTTCACGGCGCGCATCACCGCCTGGATCGCCTGGCGAAGGACCACACAGATCGACTGGATGACCTGCTGCATATCTGCAGGGAGCCGATGCGAGTCGTCGACGTTTTCACCTCGCTCTACAAGACGACAATCAACGACAACAACCGCATCATGGCGACAGGAGAAGCAATAGCGCACCTGAATTACCTCTGCGAAAACGGGCAGATGATTGCCGAGAGCGACATGGATCGCGTCACCTGGTATCGCTGCAGCTAGTCTCGGCTATGCGTAGAAACCGACCCTGTCTCCGATGTGCAGGGTCAGCACCAGAAACACAGCCGCCAGGGCGAAGAGCTTCAGTAATAACGGCCCGACAAATTTGAACCACGCGGAGTACGGCACTTTCCCAAGCGCCAGGGCCCCCATGACCAACGCGCTGGTCGGGACGATCATGTTTGTAAAGCCATCGCCAAATTGGTAAGCGAGCACGGCAGTTTGCTGCGGCACATCGGTTAACGTTGCCAGCGGCGACATGATGGGCATCGTGACGAATGCCTGCCCGCTCCCTGACGGAATGAAGAAGTTGCAGATCGTCTGTACGCCCAGCATACCCAGCGCCGATGCTTCGGCGGGCAGCCCCTCGAGAACGCTGGCGATGGAGTAGACGACAGTGTCGATGATTTGACCGTCGGTCATGACCACTTCGATTGTGCGGGCGAAGCCAACCAGGAGCGCTGCAGGCGTCATCGCAGCTGCCCCCTCGATGAACGTCTGGCTGGTTTCGCCTGCCGGCATTCGCGAAATAATCGCGGCCAGAATTCCTATACCGAGAAAGATGGCGTTGAGCTCGGCGATATACCAGTGGAATTCCGAAACGCCATAGACGAAACCGCACAAACCCAGGATGAACACGGCGAGGACCGCGACGCGTTGACGGGTCATCTGAAGGTCGGCAGGCGGCTGAAACCCCCGACTGTAGTCGACGTGCGCAACCAGGCTGGCAGACGGATCCTTCTGCACACGCATCGCGTATCGGTAGATATGATGAAACGCGATAACGAGGAAGGCGAACATCATGACAAGCCGGAAGCCCCACCCCGATGTCAGCGGCACATTGGCAATGTTTTGGGCGATCAGGACGCCAAACGGATTAATACCGGCGGCGGCCCACCCGATACCGTAAGGCACCCAGACCATCCCCATCGCCACGATAGCGTCCATGCGCATGGCAAGACTCATCGTCACGATAATCGGCACCAAAGGCACATACTCCTCGCCCATGCCGATGGTGAAAGAACCGATGCTGAACAACAGCAGGCAGCCACCGATCAGCAGCCACGGGGCTTTTCCGAGTCGCCCAACAGCGCCATGCAGCGCGGCATCGATGGCGCCGGTCTTGCGCAACACGCCGACGACACCGCCAACAAGAAAGATCAGGAAAATGATGCCCTGCGCAGACTCCAGGCCGTCGCTTATCGCCAGGAGAAAATGCCAGGGTGGGAGCGTCGTACTGGCATCGTCCGCCAGCGGCGCAAAGGTACCGTCTACGACGACGAGCCGGCTTGGGTCATCTTCAACCGGTACGCGCTCGAAGCTACCGTGCGGCACAACATAGGACAAGAGCTGTGCGACAACGATGAAGGAAAAGATCAGTACGAGTGAATCAATCGACCAACTGCGTTGGGACATGAGGATGCGGCCTGGCTAGGGAACTGGGCAACAAGGAGTCTCTCGCCGCCGCGAGGTACACGCTGGAAGAATGGGGGGCTGACGACAGATCACACACCGGATGAAAGGGTGATTGTCGTCGGCCCCTGGTCCAGGCTCAGGTCTGATCGTCGGTACTGGCGCCCGGTGAACACGCGGCGACGCTTTTCATCCCGTTGTTGCAGCCTGACTCGGATGCATAGCTCTGGCTGGTGCCAACGACCTGGCCATTCGATGCCGTCAGGTTGAATCGGAACTTGCCGGAGGGCGTTTTTTTCTTGATGAAACGGTCTGGATTCTGGGAATTCTTCTTGACTGACTCAACACCGTTCAGGCAACTCGTCTTCGCGCTGTAACCTTCACTGCCAAGAATGTTCTGGCCATTCGCAGCTTTGAGCCGGAAACGGTACTCCCCCGCCTTGTCTTTATAAACTTCAAATTTTCCTGGCATTTCTTACTCCTCCGGATTGTCTTGCTTGATTTTTTTAACCAACTGCTAAATTTTATTTGACGATAAAGGTCACTTTCATCGCGACGCGATACGCCGCGACCTCGCCTTTTTTCACCACGACCTTCTGTTCCTTGACCCAGGCGCTCTCGATATCGCTGACGGTCTTGCTCATCTTGCGAATACCGATGCGAATAGCGTCCTCAAAGCTCTTGGACGATGATGCAGTGATTTCTGATGTTTTGGCAACGCTCATAATTTCTTCTCCTTTTTGGCCATGGATGACGTTATATCACTGTTCATTCCGCAACTCACCGCCAAATGCGCCCGGGGCCAAAATCCGGCGGTTTTCACGTGGTTTTCCCTTATGCAACATTTTGCCCGTTGCTTGCGCATAGGCGCTGTCCAGATGATAGAATCGCCGCACGGTGCGGGGGCAGTGGCTTACGCGCGTTCGCGCCCGTCTATTTAGCGATCATTTGATGGCATCCCTATACATCGCGATAAGCCGCGACGTTCGGGAACAAACCTATGGAGTTAAAGCTATGAGAATTTTCACCTGCGTTGTCGCAGCGACTGTTGTCGCTTTTGCAGGGGCCGAGAATGCACTTGCAGATGCGGAGTCCGGGCAAGGCTATTTTTCCGCAATGGGTTCCTATATCGATGACGATGATGATCGTGGCGTCGACGACGGCTTCAACGGCGGCCAGTTTGGCTTTGGTTACGCCTTGAACGACGCGTTCAATGTCGAGGCTCTGTTCTCTTTTGCCGTACCAGACGTGGGCTCGACTGATGAACAGCACTATGGCCTCGGCATCGATGTTCAACGTGTATTTCGCCGCGGCGAGCGCTTTAGTCCGTATCTCCACGCGGGGGCGGGCTACTTCAGAGTCGAACCTGCCGGTGCTTTCGACACCCGCGACGGGGGCATGTACTCCGCTGGTGTCGGCTTCCTGCTTGATATGTTCGACTCCAATATCGCCCTTCGCGGCGAATGGCGACGCCGCATTGAAGAGGCCTCGTCCGAGAATCTGCATGACGACATTTTCAGCCTGGGCTTCCAGATTCCGTTCGGCCACGCGACGCCGAAGTTTGTCGATTCCGACGGTGACGGCGTGGCTGACGGCATTGACCGTTGCCCCAACACACCCTCGGGTGCCCGTGTCGACTCCTACGGATGTGAACTCGATAGCGACGGCGATGGTGTCAAGGACTCGCTGGACAAGTGTCCAGGGACGCCCGCTGGCGTTTCCGTCAATGCTGATGGCTGCCCGATGGACAGCGACGGTGATGGCGTAACGGATGACAAAGACAAATGCCCGGGCACGCCTGCCGGCGCCAAGGTGGATGAGAACGGTTGCGAACTCGATGGCGATAACGACGGGGTGGTCGATCGTCTCGATGAGTGCCCGAACAGCGCCCCGGGCGTACAGGTCGATATCAAGGGTTGTGAGATCAAAGAAGAAATTGCGCTGCAGGGCGTGAATTTCGAAAGCAACTCTGACCGCTTGCTGCCAGGTGCAACCAGTGTTCTCGATGACGCCGTCTCAACGCTGAAGAAGAACCCGTCGATCAAGGTCGAGGTAGCCGGTCATACGGACAGTGACGGCGCCGCCGAGTACAACGAAGGGCTGTCGTCTCGTCGCGCCACCACCGTGCGCGATTTCCTGGCTTCTAACGGCATCGCGGAAGATCGCATGACAGTGCGGGGCTACGGTGAAGCACAGCCGATCGCTGACAATTCAACGGCTGCCGGCAAAGCGCAGAATCGGCGCGTCGTACTTCGTATCACGGAGCGCTAGGCAACAACCAAGAAAAGCGGGGCATGATTCACCCGCCGCAAATCAAAGGCGCGTACAGCTTCGGTTGTACGCGCTTTTTTTCGTTGAGTTACGCGAAGAACGGGCACCTGACCCGACCCGACGACTGGTTGCCAGCACCCCGAAAATGCAGGATTATTGAGTCGCAGCACAATAACCGAGGGGGCGACGGCGATGACGGACACGGACCGATCAGGGACCAATGGCAATGAATTGCCGTTTGTTGCGCCGTGCAGAAATTTGTCACCCCTGGCGCCTTTCCGCTGGGTGAAACTCGGCGTCTCCGACCTGGTGCGCGCGCCTCAGCAGAGTCTCGTCTATGGCGTTGTCGTTGCCGTGTTGATCGGAATCATATGCCTGCTGGCCTGGTTCCGCGGCAGCCAGTGGATCATGTTTGCGATGCTGGGCGGATTCGTCTTTCTGGCGCCGTTGACGTGCATTGGGCTCTACGCCATTAGCGCACAACTGGAACGCGGCCAGGAACCCCTGATGGCGCGCAGTGTGCGCGCCGCGTTCAAACGCCATTTCGGCAACGAGATGATCTTTGCACTCGCATTGCTGGTGATTTTCCTGCTGTGGGCAAGGGCTGCTGTCATGGTCACAGTGTTCTTCCCGACTGACGGCGAGGCAACGGTCAGGGAGCTGTTGACGTACCTGGGATTCGGCTCGATGGTCGGTGCGGTTTTCGCGACCGCCACGTTTTCGGCGAGCGCATTTTCACTACCGATGATCATGCATCGTGATGTGGACAGCATTACGGCGATTGTGACCTCGATCAACGCCGTTTTGCGTAATAAACTCGCGATGGTCGTGTGGTTGACCATCGTCATTGTCTCTCTCGTGCTCGGCGTAGCAACCGCGTTCATCGGTTTCATCGTGATCATACCGATTATCGGTTATGCGGCCTGGCACGGTTATCTCGAGACCATCGACGCCGACGAGTTTCCGAGACACACGATCGGTATTACGTCGATCCCGCGAGACGAGTCGACGGACTACGGCGATAGTTCCAGCACGCAATAGGCGGCGCCAAGCAACCCGGGCTGATCGTAAGTGATCAGATGTGTGGGGATGCGCTCCACGAATGAACGGTGCCTGCCCTTGCTCTCGAATGCTTGTCGAAATCGACTTTCTTCCAGAACCTCCGGGTAGCGTTTCGCGATTCCGCCGGCAATGTAAACGCCGTCCACGGCACCCAGCGTGAGCGCAAGATCGCCCGACACCTGGCCCAGCATTTCAAAGAACACATCGACGGTTTCGGTCGCAAGTTGGTCTGCACTGCGCGCCGCGAAGATCTCTGCGGCCGACAGCTCGTTGCTGGCCTCGCCGCGAATCGTCGCGAGCGCACGGTGGATATTCTCGAGGCCGGAACCCGCGATGAGTCGTTCGGCGGATACGCGTCCGAATCGCTCACGTAGAACCACCAGGATTTCCGTCTGCAAAGGTGTTTCCGGTGCGAAACCGACGTGTCCGCCTTCCCCCGTGATGGGCACCAGCGTATCGTCCCGACGACAGAGTCCGGCAACGCCCAGCCCCGTCCCGGGACC
>Ga0265306_10001632_pt1 | contig 10949 bp, 10 predicted proteins | sample Helome_3_FD_192493 | JGI IMG/M metagenome (GOLD analysis project Ga0265306, IMG submission 192493) | Marine sediment microbial communities from subtidal zone of North Sea - Hel_20160420 (Illumina Assembly) | ecosystem: Environmental > Aquatic > Marine > Subtidal zone > Sediment ...
TGACGGCCCATTCCTGTTCGGTGACTTCGGCATCGCCGATGCGATGTACGCACCGGTCGCCCTGCGGTGTCTGACCTACGGCGTGCCGCTGCCGCCGGCCGCCGGCGCCTATGCTGAATCCCTGGCCGGGCATCTGTCCGTCAGGCAGTGGGTGGCCGCAGCCAGTGCGGAAACAGAGTCCATTCCCCACGAAGAGCTGGGCGAGCCACTGGCAGACTGAACAGAACGCAACGATCCGGGCAAAGCAGTAGTATCGACACAATCAAAGGGGTGGGCTGAAGGCTCACTCCGATAACGAGGAGACAACTCCATGTGGATCCGCAAGAGCCGCAGAGACCGCCTCACGGGCCAGCGCACGCCGCTGCCGACGCAGGTCATTTCCAACGGCGAATTCGCGCCGATGCCGCAAACCATGGACCAGAAACAGGTCGAAGAACTGCTGCTGGGCATGGCGGGCGAATACGGGCGCAAGCTGGGGCTGTCACGACGGGATTTTCTGCGCACCTCCGGCGGCATGGCCACCGCGTTCCTGGCCATGAACAAGGTCTGGGGGGAGAACTTCAGGGTCAGCGAAGCCGAGGCGCTGGACGCGTCAGCCTTTGGCGAGCCCTGGCCGAAGGATCAATTCATCTTCGATATACAGACTCACCACGTAAAAGACAGCATCAATGGCCCCCTCGCCTTTCGCCGCCAGACCGGTCGCCTGGGCCTGAACCCGCTGCTGGCCGAGGTCGCACCGCAGCCCAATGACCTGCATCGCGCGAATTACCTGAAAGAAATCTTCCTCGACAGCGACACCGTGATGGCCATGATCTCCGGCGCTTCCATCGGCCCGCGCGAGCACTACGCACTGCCGGCCGAAGACATGGTTGGCACCCGCAATGCGATGAACAAGGCAGCCGGGTCACAGCGCATGCTGAGCCACGGCCTGGGTGACCCCACCCAGGCCAACGCCTTCGAAGATGCGGAATACCAGGTCGAGGAACTCAAGATTGACGGCTGGAAGTTCTACACCGGCAATCCTCTCGGCGCATGGCGGCTGGACGACGAAGAGCTGGGTGTGCCCTACCTGGAAAAGATTCGCGATCTCGGCGTGTGGAATCTCAGCATGCACAAGGGTCTGCCGCTGCCTGGCCGCGATCCGAAGAGCAAGCCCGCGGACAAGCCGAAGGGTTGGTACTGGATACCAGACGACGTGATCCCGGCGGCACGGCTGTTCCCGGAGATGAATTTCATCGTCTACCACTCGGGCATGAAGAACATGGTTGCGACCCTGCCACCGGGCCGGAGCGGTATCGGCGAAGACGGTTACCTGGAGTGGACCACCGATCTGGCCAACGACATCCGGGCGAATCCCGAGGTCACCAACGTGTATGCCGAACTCGGCACGGTATTCGCTTTTTCCGTCGTCACTCATCCCGACATCGCCGGCCACCTGCTTGGCCAGTTGCTCACCAGCTTTGGCCCCGACCGGATCCTGTGGGGCACCGACTGCATCTGGTGGGGTTCTCCGCAATGGATCATCGAGGCCTTCCGGCGATTCCAGATTCCGGAGGCGCTGCAGGAACGCTACGGCTACCCGGCCCTGACGGATGCCGATCGGGAAAAGATCTTCGGCCTGAACGCCGCGCGCCTGTACGGCGTAGATGTGGACGCCGCACGCAAGGCCCTGCCAGCCGACGGCCTGGCCGCTGTGAAGAAAACCTACCGCGAGTCAGGTGGCGAACGCACCGACACCGCCTTCGGCTGGGTGCCGGCGTGACCCTATTGAACGGCAGCGTCCTGCTCGCGATCTTGCTGCTCGGGCTGGCGGCGGGCGACGCGCTGGCGCAGGTCGCAGAGCAAGACAGCGCGCTGGCCACCACCGACTGCTCGCCACGCGGCGAGCTGCGGGGCAACCCGGCCCGCGGCGCCGAGCTGCACCTTCAGGACTGCGCCGAGTGCCACGGCGATACGGGCAAAGTGGATGTCATCGTGATGCACATGGACGAACCACCCAGGGACCAGAGCGATGCGCAGTACATGAACACGCTGACCGATGCCTTCCTGTATCTCGCCATCTGCCGGGGCGGCGCCGATGTAGGCCGATCGATCGTGATGCCCGCGTGGGGCGACTACTACTCGGACCAGGAGATCAAGGACCTGGTGGCGCACATTCGTACTTTTTCCGGTACCTGACATTCGCGGGAACCAGTATGGAAACCGCATTCAAGGAACGCAGCCCGATTGGGGAAACCTGCTATCAGCACTTCGAGGCCCGACCGGTCACCGGCACTTTCGGCGCCTGGATCGGCGGCGTGCAGGCGGCCGACGCACTGACGGACGACGGCCTGTTCAAGGATGTCTACGATGCGTGGCTGAAATACCAGGTGCTGTTTTTCCGTGACCAGGCACTGTCGCCAGAGCAACACCTGGCGCTCGGCGCGCGCTTCGGTGAGATCCAGAAACTGGGGTACGTGGGCAGCCTGGAGGGCCTGGACGGCGTCTGGGTGCAGGAATACCCCGCCATGTACGACGGCCCCGTCGCCGACATCAACTGGCACGCCGACAGCTCCTTTCGCAGCAGGCCGACCCGCGGCTCGTTTCTGCATGCCCACGACGTACCCGACGGGGCCGGCGCCACCGTCTGGGCCGATCAATGCGCTGCCTATGAAGACCTGTCACCGGCCTGGAAAAGTTTTCTCGACGGGCTCACATGCATTCACGACAACCTCACGCGTGACCCGCACCGCGTGTTCGACCAGCTCGGCGGCAAGGCCCTCACAGACATGCGCAAGTTCCTGCCACCCACCGAACACCCGGTGGTTTGCTCACACCCGGAGTCCGGTCGGAAGTTCCTGTTCGTTTCCGAGCTCATGGCCCGCGAGATCGTCGGCATGAGCCGCAACGAAAGCCGCGCGGTACTCGACTTCCTGTTCGCGCACCAGACGCGCCCCGAGTACCAGGCCCGGCTGCACTGGGAACCCAGGACCCTGGCCTTGTGGGACAACTACTCGACGCTACACCGCGGCATCTTCGACTTCGGCCAGTCCCATCGGCTGATGCACCGGGTGTCTTTCAACGCCCCGTGGGTCGCCGACACATAAGCGAGCGGGCGGGCGCCCAATGGGCCGGAATCGACAGATGACGCCTTGGCCGCACTGCAGCCATGAACGAGGCCTATTGATTTTCTGGCCAGTTTCGTCCTTATACTATTCTCCGCGTTCACCAAGCTGAGACTAATAGAACGCATCACTTATCCCCTAAATACGAGGCCTGATTCATGAAAACAGTTGTGAAGTATTCGGCTGCGCTGATTGGTTTGGTGGCTTTCGGTATTGCCGTAGCCGGCCTGCACAGCGAAGGCGACGACCTGCCCAAGGGCAAACCTGGCGACGGGCATTGCATCTACCAGTTACAGAACCTGATGATGGACGGCACCATGAAGACCTGCCAGGCGCCGGCCAACGCAGAGGGCTGCGCCACGCTGGGCAGCACCGATGACAATAGCGACGCGGTCCACAGCTCAGGCGATTGCCCGACGGATGGCATGGTCGCGATGTGCGACGTGGGCGACAGCCAGTCCGTCTACTACGAAGACAACGACCAGCTCGGCGGCCTGGAAATCGGCTGCGGCTTCCAGGGCGGTGACTGGGTCATGCCCTGAGCAGAGTCATTCGGACGAATGAGTCGATCAAGCGGCGGGGCAACCCGCCGCTTTTTTTTGCCTCGGCGAAAGTGGCCGCAGAACAGGGACGCCTGACCCCGGATCAGCCTGGCGACGCGTCACCTCCCTCGGCGCGCAGTCCGAGACGCGCCCGCGTTTCCTCCCATAGCTGGCGATACGCCAGGCCGGCGCGGCTGCCGGGCGAGTAACTCACCAGCGGTGCGCGCCGCACCGTCATCTGCTCGATTGCGCTCGCGTAGGGAATCCATACCGTTGCAAACTGCGCCAGGTCCGGTGGCGGCTGTTCGACCATGTCGCGATGCAGACGTTTGCGCAGATCTACCATGGAAAAGAAGGGCAACAGTTCGACACCCCTGAACTCCTGTTCGGCCAGGAATTCCTGGACCTGCTGCACGGCCCGCAACGACAGCGGGTTCGGCACAACCGGCATCAACAGCGCGTCGGCGGCGCGAAAAATGTTCTCCGACACGAGGGAGATGCTCGGCGCGCAGTCGATCAGCAACAGATCGTAGTGCTGGCTCAACGGCCGCATCATTTTCAGCAAGCGTTTTGTCGGCTTCTTCTTCGCTTCGAGATGCAGATCCATGTTGCGGAAGGACCGATGCGCAGGCAGCAGGTGCAGATTCTCGAAAGACGTTGGCTGGACGACCTCGTCCAGGCCCAGCCTGCCCGTGACCAGCTTGCGGCTGCCTGCCTTGCCTGACGGCAACATGTTCAGGCAATAGGTGGCACCGCCCTGCGGATCGAGATCCCAGAGCAGGGTTCGGAATCCGTCCTGGGCGGCAAGACAGGCCAGGTTTACCGTAGTCGTGGTCTTCCCGACGCCGCCCTTGACGTTATAGGTGGCGAGGATGCCGAGCATTCCAAGAGATTATAGGGCCCACAAGCTATTGCAGCTGAATCCACGCTGCGTCCGGGACCGAAAATACAGACAGTCAGACGGCTGGAGCGGCTGTCAAACTAGATTGAACGGGCAGGTCATGTATGATCGAGCGATTGCAGCTAACCAGCGAAGCCACGCAAGCGACGCGCCTGCGGCGCGTGGCCAGGGCTTCGTGCGAACCAGAAGTGTCTGACGAAAAACCAATTCTTGAACGGGTCGCCGAAGGTGACCAAACCGCCGTGGCTGACTTCATCAGCCGCTATGGCGACCTCGTATGGTCCCTGGCCCGCCGTTATCTCGGCAACCACATGGAGGCCGAAGATGCGGTGCAGGAAATCTTTATTGAGATCTGGAAAAACGCCGGCCGCTACGATCGCAACGTTGCCAGCGAAGTGGCATTTATTTCGACGATTACGCGGCGACGGTTGATTGACCGGCTGCGGCAGTTCAATCGCCGGCCCGGCATGGAGTCCATCGACGACCAGATAGGCGCCAGCCAGCCAGCCGTTGCCACCACGCTCAACGACGATGCGGAGGTGGCCCAGGTGGAACGCGTGCTGTCGGACATGGATCCGACGCACCGGCAAATCCTTGCGATGTCGCTGTACGAAGGGTACAGCCACAGCGAGATATCCGAGGCCCTGGACATGCCACTGGGCACCGTGAAGACCCGGGTCCGACGCGGTCTCATGCATGTGCGTGAGCAGCTGAAACTCGTCGAGGAACTCGACAATCCGGCGGAAGGTTCGGCGGGATGACCGACGCCAGCGGCAGGAATGAGCGGCTCGCCGAGCTGCTCGCCGAAGAAGCCGCCACGGGGCTGGGACGACCGGAGTCGTCGGAGATTGAGGAACTTATGAGCACAGACACTGAAATGGCACGCGACGAGTTCATGCGTGTAGCGAGCCTCGTGCAGGTAGGTTTCCTGGTGGACGATGAGCGCGGAGTGGAGCGCATGCCCGACGACTTGCGCGCGAAGCTCGAACGACAGGCGCAGAGCTATTTCGCGCAGGGTCGGGCAAGGAATGACGCTGGAATTGTCAGCGATATTCAGAGCGCTCGCCGGACCCGCGCTGAAACCGCCACCAGCAAGTCGCGTTGGCTGAATGCCGGCATGACGGGCTGGTACCTGGCGGCGGCGCTGGCCCTGGCATTCTTCGTGGTTCGTGGTGGCCCCGAACCTGGCTCGCCAGCCGCGCCGGCAGAACCACGCGCAACGCTGATGGCGCAGGCGGACGCAATCGTTGCCCCCTGGGCCGCGTCGGCGGCCGCCGAAGGCTATGAAGGGGTCACCGGTGACGTCGTCTGGAGCGACGAGCGCCAGGCCGGGTATATGCGTTTGTCAGGGCTGGTTGCGAACGAACCCGCGACCGCCCAGTACCAGCTGTGGATTGTCGATCCCGACCGGGACGAGCGGCCTGTAGACGGCGGCGTATTCGACGTCCCGGCCGGCACCCGAGAAGTCATTATTCCCATCGACTCCAAGCTGGCGGTAAACGGGCCCGCAGCCTTTGCCATCACGCTGGAGAAACCGGGCGGCGTCGTCGTATCCGGCGGTCCCCTGCTGGTGGTCGCGCCCGTCGCCGGCTGACCTCGGCCCTTCCCGGGCCGGCCTATCTCAACTCGCTCCTGCGCATGGCGGACCCGCCCGCCTCTCGGTATCTATCGGCCCAACATATGGACAGTGTGTCGATATCTTCCTAGGCTATCCCCATTGAAGGGGCCGGGGAGAACCAATAAGCATGAGCACCCGACGCAGTGGCGTGGCCCTGGTGCTGGTCACATGGCCCATAGTGGCTGCGGCCCAGATGCCGGAAATTACAGTCATCGAAACCACCCAGCGCGACGATACGACCGACATCACCCCGGGCGTCAGCGCCGCACCGACGCCGGATTCGATGAGCATCATCTCGCGGCTGCCGGGTGCCACGGTGAATCCCAACGGCCCCCTGAGCGGCCAGGCGCAGTACCGGGGGCTGTTCGGGCCGCGCATGAACGTGCGCGTGGATGACATGCGTGTGACGCCCGGCGGCCTGAACTGGATGGATTCGCCAATGCACTACCTGCCGCCGGGGCTCACGCGCACCGTGACGTTGACCCGCGGCATCGCGCCGGTCAGTTCCGGACCCGGCATCGGTGGCTTGATCACTGCGCAGTCCAAGCAGTCGAGCTTTTCCGCTGACGACCGGGCCCGGTCCAGTGGCGACATCCTGGCGTCAGCGATGAGCAACGATGGCTACGCGGCGTCTGCCATGCTCGCGTTGAGCAATCGGCGTCACCGCGGTCACCTGATCGGCAGCTACGAAGACGGCGATGACCAGGACTTCGGCGACGGCAAGATCGGCGCGTCGGAGTACGAGCGCGCCACCTACGGCGCCGGGTATGGCTTCAGCTGGGGTGACGGCGAAGTATCGCTCGACTATACCCACACCGACACGGATCCCAGTGGCACACCGGCACTGCCGCTGGACATTGATTTCTTCGACACGGACCGCGTGAACGCGGGCCTGCGCCAGGAATGGGGTGGGGTGAGCTGGGCGGCGCAATTGTTCTACACGAATATCGACCACGGCATGAAGAACTACGATCTGCGTTCGCCGCCGAACTTCTTCGAACCGCCACCGCCCAATCCGCCACCCTTCCTGGTCGACGAAGACCGGCGCAAGGTCGACGTGGATGCCGAGGCCCTGGGCTTTGCCTTCAGCGGCGCCGTGGAATCATTCGGCGGCATGCTGAAACTCGGCCTCGACGGGAACATGGCGGAGCATTCGGGGCTGGTGACCGATCCTGATTTCGCGCCGTTCTACGTCGAAAACTTCCAGGATGCGAAGTCCGACGAGTACGGCCTGTTTGCCGAATGGCGCGGCGACCTGGGCGAGGCCTGGGGCCTGGAGCTCGGCGCGCGGTGGAACCGCTCGTCGGCCAACGCCGATGTCGTGAATGCGTTCCCCGCGCAGCTCGCCGAAGACGCCAGCGGCAACTGCCCCCCGACCGGTGGCGGGCCGCCGGGTGCCGTGTGCCGGCTGCGCAACGCGTTCAATGACGGCGATCGCGACGAGGACGAGGACGAACTGGATCTCGTGGTGAAGCTGGATTACGCGATCTCCAGCGACCTGGGCCTGCAGCTCGGCTACGCGCGCCGCACGCGCGCGCCGTCGTATATCGAGCGCTTCCTGTGGATCCCGCTGGAAGTGAATTCCGGCCTGGGCGACTTCAACAACTATGTAGGCGACCCGGACCTCGACCCGGAGAAGTCGAACCAGTTCGAACTCGGTCTCGAATGGTCCTTCGACAAGGGCTTCTTCAATCCCCGGATGTTCTACCGCAAGGTGCACGATTTCATCCAGGGCGTCGGGGTGGCCTCGACCATTAGCGACCCGCAGGCGCTGGGTGACGTGCAACTGGTCAGCACGGTCAACGGTGATTCCACGCCCCTGCAGTTCGCGAATACGGAGGCCGAGCTGTACGGGATCGACACCGTGTTTCGCTATAGTTTTAGCGAATCCTGGCGCCTGGACGGCCTGGCGAGTTACGTGCGGGGCAAGAATGAAGACCTGGACGATGACCTGTTCAGAATAGCGCCCCTGAACGGCCGGCTGGCACTGACGTGGGGACAATCGCGCTGGTCCGTCACCGCGGAGGGCGTGTTTGCAGCGAAGCAGGACAATATTTCCCGCACCATCGTGCTGGATGAACCCAGCAGCAACAACAAAGACACCTCCGCATACGGCGTCTTCAATCTCTACGGCCAGTGGCTGGGCCAATCCGGCCTGCAGATCCGGTTAGGTGTGGAAAACCTGCTGGATGACGACTACACGGTGCACACCGCCGGCTTCAACCGGGTCGCCGATTCCGATATCCCGGTGGGTGACCGGCTGCGCGGCGCCGGCATCAATGCCTTTGCCCAGGTGGGCTACGCCTGGTAATCACCCTGGCCATCCCGACCGCGGCACAAAAAAAGGCCGGCGTTGGGGGGAACGCCGGCCTTTTCGCTTTGCTGGCTGCCGGGGCGACCCCCGATCGCAACAGGGGGGATCTCGGGAGGTAGGGGGGATCGCGACGCGAAGACCACCCCGGCGGCCAAACCCTTGGAGTGACAACCTCCGGCCGTAGCCGGTGGCGAATTTCCTCCTTGAGTACACTAGGATTCGTTGCTGGAGGGAATTCGGATTTACGGGGGTGAAACGGCGGAAATGGCTGACTCCAAAGAGATTTCTGACGGCCCCTCCGAGGCTGCTGACAAACTGACCAAGACGGAAATCAAGGCCAGGATCCCGGATCTGCGCGTGGAGCTGGTCAACGCCCAGTTCGTGCTCAGGGAAGCCGGCTTCAGCGTGATCGTGCTGCTGGCCGGGCCCGACCGGATCGGCGGCGAGCAGGTCGTCGACCGGCTGCACGAGTGGATGGACGGCCGTCACCTGGACACGTGGTTCGCCAGCATACCCACCGAAGAAGAGCGCACCCGGCCCCGCTTCTGGCGTTTCTGGCGTTCCATGCCCCCGGCCGGCCGCATCGGGATCTTCGTCGGCGCCTGGATCACCCAGGTCATCGGGGAGTTTCTAAGGGGCGAAATTGACGACGCCGAGATGGCTCGCCGCACCCGGCATTTCAACAACCTGGACCGGATGCTGACCGACGACGGCACTGTCATCCTGAAGCTCTGGCTGGACCTGCCGCGGAAGGCTATGAAAAAGCGCCTGAAGAACGTGCAGGGTGATCACGCAATCTACGTCGAAGACCTGGACTACGTCATCCTGAAACACTACGACTCGGCGCAACCCGTTATCCAGCGGCTGCTCGAAGCCTCCGGCGACGTGCTGCCGTGGATTGTTCTGGACGGCAGCGACGAGCGCGCCCGCGACCTCGCCGTTGCTGAAACCCTGTTACACGCCCTGCAGCAACGCTTCGACAATCCGCCACGCTCGCCGCTGCCGGCGGTGCTTGCCACCAGGCGCGACTATCTCGCCGCAGTTGATCTCGCGAAAACCCTCGACTACGACAAGTACCGCAAAGAGCTTGAAGCACTGCAGTTGCAACTGCACCAGCTGTCACTGCAGGCACGAGAGCAGGGACAGGGCGTAGTGATGGCCTTCGAAGGCTGGGACGCCGCCGGCAAAGGTGGCGTGATCCGGCGCATCACCCACGCGGTGTCGGCCCGCGACTGCAAGGTAATCCCGGTGGCGGCGCCCACGGAGGAGGAACTGGCCCACCATTACCTGTGGCGCTTCTGGCGCCGGCTGCCCCGCAACGGGCACATGCGCATCTTCGACCGCACCTGGTACGGCCGCGTGCTGGTGGAGCGCGTGGAGCGGCTGGCCCGACCAGACGAGTGGCAGCGAGCCTATGCGGAGATCAACGACTTCGAGGCGCAAATCATCGAACACGGACAACTGGTGCTTAAGTTCTGGCTGCACATCGATCCCGACGAGCAGCTCCGGCGATTCAAGGCGCGGGAGAAGACCGCCTACAAAAAATACAAAATCACCGACGAGGATTTTCGCAACCGCGAAAAATGGCCCGCCTACGTTTCGGCCGTGAACGACATGGTTGGACAGACGTCCACCGAGGATGCGCCCTGGCACCTGGTAGCTGCCAACGACAAGCGCGCCGCCCGGGTAGAGGTGCTGACCATCGTTTGCGACGCGCTGGACCAGGCGCTGAAGAAAAGCAAAAAGAAAAAACAGGTCTGAGAGCCGGCGGCCAGCGATCCTTACAACAGCGTCTGGATATTGCTGGCGATATCACGGCTGAAGGCGTCCACCGTTCCGTTCAGCGCGATAACGATGGCGCCCGGATCTTTCGCGGAGGTAGCCTGGGCGGTGTACCGAGTGCGCCGGGGTGTCAGCACGGTGTTCGAATCCGCATCCTGTACACCCCACTGCACTTCGAGCACGGCCTCACCGGACTGGTTTGCATCGAAGCGGATGACCCGGCCAATTAGCCGGTAGTCCGTGCGGACATTTGAACTATAAGGAAAAGCCACCACGACAATGGAGTCGAGCAGGTGATCCACGTTGGCGGTCACGATACGCGGCAGCGCAACGTCCAGGGGCTCAGCCCAGCGGTTGAATTCGTCGACTATCACCTTGCTGCCAGCCGCCTGCGTGACGAGCTGCGGACGATCGAGATAGCCCGGCACCTGCAGGGGGCCGATACCAAGTATCTTGGCGTCCCCCGAAGCCGCGGTGGCGCTGCCGGAAAGGGGCTGGAGCCTGTAGTAGTCTACCGGCGGCGACGAGCCGCAGCTGGCGACAGACAGCACAATCAAGACCCAAAGACTGCGTTTGATCATCATCTGGTACTCCTAGCGCTCGCGTTTACCGCGAATCAGCGCTTCGGGATTCTTCTGCAGGTAATCCGTCAATGCGCGCAACGAGCGCGCCGCGTCGCGGACCTCGC
>Ga0265306_10001636_pt1 | contig 10937 bp, 5 predicted proteins | sample Helome_3_FD_192493 | JGI IMG/M metagenome (GOLD analysis project Ga0265306, IMG submission 192493) | Marine sediment microbial communities from subtidal zone of North Sea - Hel_20160420 (Illumina Assembly) | ecosystem: Environmental > Aquatic > Marine > Subtidal zone > Sediment ...
TTCTCCGCCGTGTATTATTAGCCACAGGGGCATGTCCCGCCTTCACTGACAGCTACCTGTCAGCTGCAATAACTATCGCCGAAAGTAGGACGGAATACCTATATTGGCCGAACTGAGAACTAAACTACGCTGCGATTCGCATCCAGGGAAGATCTGCTATCTGCTCGACAGCGGAATTTGTCACTGAAGAGGCAACTTGGACCGCTTTCGACCCGTTGCGGAACTAAGATACGGCCTCGCGCAGTTTGCGAATAATCGTTTCGAGGTTGTATCGTTTCATTGCCATGGTCGAGTTCTCCTGTCAGTTGAAATTACTAACTTGAAACCTGGACCAGTTATTTCAGGCTAGGTCAGTAGGAAATCGGCTTGGCTAGTTGTCAGGCGTTCGCCATGTCAATCATTCAGAATATAGAATCTAAGTAGCTAAGCCAAAATAAATGTCCTATGTTTAACTGTACCTACAGCATTTTGCTGGGGGGGGAAGGGATTCCAAACTTTGTGAGGAGACTTAATTATGAAAACAATTAGATTATTGCTGGTTTCATTTTTCATGTTATGTGTTTCGACTACAAACGTCGTCGCATCTAAGGAATCTAAAGGGAATTCTGTAATTAACCAAACTTATCCACAGGCACAAGCAGAAGTCGCAGAAACTTTTATGGCTATTGCAGGAAGCATAATAGCCGGAGCCGGAATGGGAGCTGATAGCGTATATATGGACCAACTTATCTCTTTTCATGCTTATGGACCCAAGTTTGTTGAGTTCAATGGAGGCATATACGATAGTGAGGAAAATGAAAATAATGAACGCCAGACATTTGGTGTAGGTGTAAGGACAGTAGAAGATTTTAACTATGTAGAGGGAACTTTGAACATTGCTGTATATTATGGAAATGTAGCTAATTTAACCTTTCTCTCAGATTTTGATCTGATTCTTGAGGATGGTAGTGAGGCTGGTAATCCAGTGACACTCAATAATCTAATTACTTTGTTATTTGTTAAAACAAAGGGTGAATGGAAAATAGTTCATGAACATCATTCTCCATATAATCCAGTCCATTGACCGGTTCACAATAAGCTATCAACTGCATTTCTGACTTCATAACTCGGGGCCGTCATAATGACGGCCTTTTTTTGCACCTGAGTTCCGCTCTTGGCTGTGACTTCAACCGGTCGATGCAACACATTGGTTAAATCGTTCAGCAGGTGTTTCGAAGTTTAACGTTTCTCTTGGCCTCTCGTTTAGTCGTCTGGCAACCGCGTTCAACCGGTTCTGGTGAACGTTCGACAGGTCCATTCCTTTCGGGAAGTACAGCCGAAGCAAGCCGTTGGTATTTTCGTTGGAACCGCGCTGCCAGGGACTCTTTGGATCACAGAAGTAGACCTGGATATTGGTGTCCAGGGTGAAGCGTTTGTGATCCGCCATCTCTTTGCCGCAATCCCAGGTGAGTGACTTGTACAGCTCTCTGGGTAGTTTGTGGGCCTGCTCGATGAGTGCGTTGATCACCGTTTCAGAGTCCTTGCTCTTTACTCGGGCCAGCAATACGTAGCGGCTATGACGTTCAACCAGGGTGGCAATCTGGCTGTTCTTGCTACCGAACAGAAGATCACCCTCCCAGTGACCCGGTACCGCACGATCTTCTGCCTCAGCCGGTCGCTCGCGGATCGAGACGATATCGGTGATCTGACCACGATCTGCTGTCTTCTGCGTGTGGTGTCGTGACCGTCGCATCCTGCGGGTGCGCCTCAAGTGCTGCAATAGCTCTTTCTTCAAGGCCCCGCGGGCCTGGATGAAGAGCGCGCGATAGATCGTCTCGTGTGACACCTGGTAAGTCTCATCGTCTGGGTAGGTGCGCTTCAGCCACCCAGCGATCTGCCGCGGTGACCACTCGAGTTGCAGCTTACTCGCCACGATGCGCGCCAGCGCAGGGTTCCGTGTCAGTTTACAGGTCTTGGGGCGAGGTGCTCGATCCCAGGCTGCTTGATCGGCCAGGTTGGCTCGATACTGCTGGCGGCCACCGTTGCGGTTGATCTCTCGGCTGATGGTCGATGGTGCACGATTCAATGAGGTTGCGATCGAACGCAGTGAGCAGCCGCTAACGACACCACGCGAGATCTCTTCACGTTCGGCCAGAGACAACGCCCGCCTGGACCGAAATCTCTTTGCTGGCCGTATCCCGCCCGTCTGTCGAAGTATGCGGGCTACGGAGCCATGGCTACGGTCAAAGAGTTGTGCGATCTTCTCCAGAGAATCGCCTTTTTGCCAACGATCCCACATCACCGCCTTATCGGTTTCGGTGTAATGAATCCTTCGTTTGCGGGGCATGATGCAACACTCCTCATCTCACTCAGAGATAGTAGTGTGTTGCGTTGACCGATTGAATCCGCAGCCGAATTGAGAACAAGACTCCCCTGAGATTCACATCCAGGGGAGTTCTGCTGTCCGTTGAACACCGGAATAAGTTACTGAAGAGGCGACTTGGGCCGTTTCTTTGCTTTCCAAGGAAAGCGCGTCTATTCTTTCTGTCCTCGCTTTGACACAGACGCACCCGGCAGTTACATCAAGCGGGCTCTTTCCAACACCACCTGGAGACACCGCATGAGCGAAGCCACGAACTCACCAGACCATCACCCGATACCTGAGTTCAAGCAGATCATGGGCCACCCTGGCCCGCTCTGGATGTTGTTCATGTCGGAGTTCTGGGAACGCTTCGCATTCTACGGCATCCGCTGGGCCCTGGTGCTCTACATCGTGGCGCAGTTCCATGGTGGTAACCAGTCCGGCCAGACCGACGCTAACCTTACCTACGGCTCCTATCTCGCGCTGGTATATGCCGGTGCAATCTTCGGTGGCTACATCGCCGACAAGATCATCGGTTACCAACGCTCGATTCTGATCGGGGCGCTGTTCATGGCCGCCGGCCTGTTCATGATCATGATGCCTGACCCGATGCTGTTCAAATTCGGCCTCGCTACGATCATCGTCGGCAACGGCTTGTTCAAACCGAACATCTCGACCATGGTTGGCAAGCTGTATTCGATAAGCGATGAGCGCCGCGACTCGGGCTTCACGATTTTTTACATGGGCATCAACATGGGTGCGTTCATCGCACCGATCATTACCGGCTGGCTGGCCACCTCGCTGTTTGGCACCGACGCCGCACCTGCCTACCAGTACGTATTCGGCGCGTCCGGAATTGGCATGTTGATCAGCATGGTGTGGTTCTATTTCGGTCGGCGCCAACTGCAGAACATCGGCAAGCCGCCGGCGGAAACCCCGGGCCGCGAGCAAGCGGCCTACGTGGTCATCGGCGCATTGTGTGTGGTCCCCCTGGTCTACTGGCTGCTTACGCTTGGCGCCGAACCACTCCAGTACGTGCTGACAACGTTGTTCGTCGGTCTCGCTGCGATGCTGATGATAGAGGGTATTCGCGTTGGCGCGGTGGCCCGCGACAAGACTATTGCGATGCTGATCATATTTGTCTTCAATATCCTGTTCTGGATGTTCTACGAACAGGCCGGCAACTCGTTCACGTTCCTCGCAGACCAGATTGTCAACAGGAACTTCGGTGGCTTCATCTTCCCAACCGCATGGTTTCAGTCAGTGCCACCGCTTGCAGTCATCATGCTCGCACCCGTCGCTGCCTGGCTCTGGGTGTGGATGGCGAAGCGAAGTCTAAATCCCTCGATTCCGCGCAAGTTCGGCCTCGGCTTACTGTTCAATGGCCTGGCTTTCCTGTTGTTGATGTTCGCACTGTCGAGCCTGGTGAGCGACGAGGGCAAGATTCCGTTTTGGACCATGTTCACGGTGTACATCATTCAAGTGGTCGGCGAGCTTTGTTTGTCACCCATCGGCCTGTCGATGGTAACCAAACTGGCCCCGGTGCGCCTGGTCGGCCTTGGCATGGGCGGTTGGTTCCTTTCCACCGGCATCGGCAACAACCTCTCTGGCATCTTCGCCGGCGCGGTCAGCGGCGAGACCGGCATGACCACGACTTCGGCGCTTTCGGGCTACACCTTCGGCTTCTGGGCCCTGGTCGGCTCTGGCGTCGTGCTGTTCCTGATCGCGCCGTTGATCCAGCGCTTGATGCACGGCGTGAAGTGACCTTGAGGAAACTGGCACATTCATGACCAATATTGGTTTACTCGAAGTGCTCCATTTGGCTGTGACTTCAAGCGGTTGATGCATCACCTTGGTGACGTGGCTCATTCCCTGACCTGCATGAATGGCGTAGGCTGGTTTGGCCCTTTTTAGCGAGCGGCGACTCCATGTCGTTATTCGACGAACTCAAACGCCGGAATGTCATTCGCGTAGCAATGGCTTACGTGGTGGCCGCCTGGCTAATCATCCAGGTGGTCGAGACGATCTTGCCCGCCTATGGTATGGGCGACGCTGCGATTCGTATTGTTGTGAGCCTTCTGGCAGTAGCTTTCATCCCAACACTGGTTTTTTCCTGGGTGTTCGAGATTACACCCGAAGGACTGAAGCGCGAGGTTGATGTCTTCCGTGAACACTCAATCACGCGTTTCACCGGCAGGAAGCTGGATCGTACGATCATGGTGTTACTGGCACTGGCGCTGGGTTACTTCGCTTTCGACAAGTTCGTGCTGGACCCGGTTCGGGATGAATATATAGTCGAAACAGCCCGACTGGAGGGCCGTACCGAGGCCATTGAAGAATCCTGGGGTGAAAAGTCCATCGCGGTAATGCCCTTCACCAACCGCAGTGCCGTGGAGGAAGACGAGTTTTTCGTGGACGGCGTGCATGATGATCTGTTGACCATGTTGTCCAAGCTTGGTGATCTGAAAGTGATATCGCGGACCTCCGTTGAGAGGTTTCGAGGTACTGCTCTGAGCATACCGGAAGTCGCCAGTCAGCTCGGTGTCACCACCGTCCTGGAAGGAGCGGTTCAGCGCGCCGGAGGTCAGATTCGAATAAATGTCCAGTTGATCGATGCCGGGAGCGATGGGCACCTATGGGCGGAAACATACGATCGTGAACTGACAGCCCAGAATATATTTGCCATCCAAAGCGATATTGCGCAGGCCATTGCTCAGGCGTTGAAGGCGGTCTTGTCACCAGAAGAAGAGTCGCGGGTAATTGCGGTTCCGACTGCCAGTATCGCTGCCTACGAGGAATATCTTCGCGGCAACCAGAAGATGATTTCAAGAACCATTCCTGATATCCGGGGCGCGGTTGAACATTACCGTCAGTCTATCGAACAGGACCCGGCTTACGCCTTGGCCTATGTCGGGCTGGCCGACGCCTATTTCCTGCTTAGATACTACGGCGAAATGTCGGTGGCCGAGACCAACCCCCTGTTGGAAAATGTAGTGAACACTGCGCTTGAACTCGATCCTGACCTTGGCCAGGCTCACACTGCCTATGCGTCCATGCTGGTTAACAAGGGCTTGCTGGATGAGGCCGTTGCCGCCTATGAAACGGCGATCGAACTGGCACCAGGTCATGCCAGGTCCTACCACTTGTTGGCAGAGCATTGGAGACAGCAGTTCAAAGAACCTGGCCGAGCTTTGCCACTGATAATGAGAGCGCTGAGTCTTGATCCTCTGTCGCCGGTCATCAATATCACAGTCGCGGAAACCTTGGGGGACCTGGGAAGACACGACGAAGCGCTAAAACAGGCTGATCGGACCATCGAAATTGCACCAGACTATCCATCGGCTTACGTTGTAAAAGGCGATATTAAAGCTTGGGCATTCGGCGAACTTGACCAGGCATTGCGATTGTTCAACTATGCCATCGAACTTGACCCGCAATCGGCTATAGCCCAGTTCGGGATCGCCCGGGTTTTTTCGCAATTAGGTGATGAAGTGAGCGCAATCGACCACATTGAGCGCTCCTTGGAGCTTGGTCCTGATTTCCTTTGGGGGCAAGCCGCCGCTGCGGAAATTTTCCAGGTTTTCGGTGACACGAAGCGCGCCATTCAGCATGCTCAGCGCGTGTTCTCAATAAATCCGCGGAGAAATGCAGCCCTGCGCTTGCTGCGGGATTGGGATCTGGGTAATGGGCGGGCCGCAGATGCTCTAAAGCGGTACCAAAACAGCTTTCCGGAATTTGCTGGTCAGCAGGAGCCAGAGGTGACCAGAGAAAACTATGAAGCGGCCATTGATTACAGTTATCTGCTCTATTCGGCAGGGGAAAACGACAGGTTGCGGCAAATATTGCTGCCTGTGCAGGGTCTTTTGCCTGAACTCGGACGACTGGGCCCAAGGGGCAAGAACATCGCTGATATCAGGGTCCTGGCCATGCTGGGTAAGCCGGACGAGGCCCTTGAAACACTGGCTGCAACGGTTGACGAAGGCTGGCGCTGGAATTGGCGACAGCTGCTGGATTTACCCTCGCTGGATTCGACCAGGGATGACCCGCGTTTCGTTGCACAAGTGGAAATTCTCGAAGCCGACATGGCAAACCAACTGGAATCGTATATGACCACCGGTAAAAACCAACATACAGGCAAATTCTAAGCTTTCATATTAGATTGGTCCCCTACTCGGTATGTTCTGCTCCTGCCCGCAAGCCCGCTAACGCCCCAGGCTGAATCGCTGCTTGGCTTCCAATACCAGGGCCAGGAATACCGGCAGGATCGTTAGGGTCACGATGCTGGAGAACAGCAATCCGAACAGCACGATTGCGCCAAGGCCTCTGTAGAGCTCGGTGCCTTCGCCGGGGATAAGAACCAGCGGCGACAGGCCGCAGACCGTGGTGATGGTGGACATCATGACCGGCCGCAGCCGCACGTGGGCCGCCTCACTGACGGCGTCACGGATGGCCATGCCCTGCTCTTCGATATTCCGCACCGCTCGCTCTACGATAAGAATCGGGTTGTTGACGACGGTGCCTATCAGGATCAGGAAACCAAGCATGGTAATGACATCGAACGGCTGACTGACACCCACTGCGTTAAGCAGCCACAGGCCGACCAGGCCGCCGGATATTCCGATCGGTACGGTGGTCATGATGATCAGCGGGAAACCCCAGTGGCTGAACACGGCGACCATCAGCAAATAGGCAATCAGGATAGCGAGAAAGAAATTTCCGGCCATCTGGGCCCGGGTCTGTTCCAGCATGGTACTGGCGCCGGTGATGTCGACGGTGATGTCCTCAGGGATCCGGCCCGCCGCGCGCATGCCTTCCACCAACTGCTCCTTAACGATGGCAACGCCGGTTTCCAGGGGCACGCTGCGCGGCGGGATAATGCCCAGCGTAACGGTGCGCAGGCCGTTGACGCGCCGCACACTGGAGGCGCCAACAGTTTCCTCGACCCGGGCCAGCGAAGAAAGCTGAACGGTGCCATCGGGTGTATTGAGCATGATGTTTTCCAGGTCTGCCGGCTGGTTGACTGAACCGGCGGTGGAATACAGGTACATGTCGATCTTGTCGTCGTCGAGAAAAAATTCATCGACGAATGCGCCGTCGGAATAGGCCCACATGATGTAGCCGAGCTCGCTCTGGCTGATGCCGAGTTCTGCAGCACGCTCCCAGTCCGGCCGCACGCGGGCTATGGGCTGTGACATGCTCAGCGTGGGTGGTGACGGGTCGGAATTAACCTGTACGCCTTCGAACAATCCATTGGCCTGGTTGAAGGCCTGCATGGAGGTGGCGAACAGTGTCTCCAGGTTACGCCCCGAAAACTCCACGTTGATGCTGCGGCTGCCGCCCTGGTTGTCGCTGAAGATGGAACCGCGCGAGGCGAAGCTGCGCATGCCAGGCTCGGCCCGGAACTTACGCGTCAACGCGTCGACCAGCGCCTGGGTGTCTTCGCGTTCGGCCGGCATGCTGACAAATAGCATGAAGCCGGGCCCGAGAAACGAAATCTGACCGGCGATCGGCGGAATATCGGTCTTGCCTGCGCGGTAAGCGCTGCCATCGGCGCCAATCTGGCTGGTGACCTCGGGGTCGACCCGCGACCAGATATCCGCCATGGTGTCCAGGTTGTAGCCGGGGGGTGCGAACATCCGGGCAAATACTTTAGCCTCCTCCCCTTCCGGCAGGTACTCGGCGGCCGGCGCCAGGGTCAGCGGTATCGTGATGGCTGCAGCCAGCGTGATCAGCAGTGCGATGACGCTGCGGCGGGTTGAATCGAGCAACCAGCCCATCCCTTTCATCAGACCATGCCCAACATGAATTCCGCCACGAACGACGGCGCCCGCCGGACCTTTATGATGGCCGGCCGGGATTTCGCGATGCGTCAGGAAATGGCCCGAAATGCTGGGCAGCAGGGTCACGGCTATGATCATCGACATCAGGATCATGGCGGAAATCCCGATCGCGATATCGGAATAAAGCTGGCCGGCCTCGAGGTCCAGGAATACCACCGGCAGGAACACCATCACGGTGGTCAGTGTAGAGGCCAGAACGGCTGGCCAGACTTCCTGCACGCCGGCCAGGGCTGCTTTCTTTCGATCCATGCCGCCGGCCACCATGCGCATGATGTTTTCCAGCACGACGATGGAGTTGTCCATGGTCATGCCGATCGCAAACGCGACACCGGCCAGCGAAATCACGTTGATACTGCGGCCGGTCAGCATCAGGCCGAGGAAAGCCGCCAGCGCGCAGACGGGTATGCCGACCGAGCCAATCAGCGTAGCCGACCACGAGCGCAGGAACAGACGCAGCACCAGTATCGCCAGTAGCGCGCCAATCAGCAGGTTCTTGATAACGGTGCTCACCGAATCCTGGATATAGCGCACATCGTCGCTGCGCAAGCTGATGACGACGCCATAATCAGCCGCAAGGCCTTCGTTCAGTTCTTCAATTGCCGCATTGGCGTCCTTGAACACTTGCACGATGTTGGCGCCGACCTGTTTGCGGATCGACATGAACATCTGTGCCTGGCCGTCACCGAAACGCAGCGAGCGCAGTTCAGACTGCCCCATTTCGGCATGACCGACATCGGCCAGGCGAATGAATGAGCCGCCGCGTTCGTCAATGATCAGCTTGTTGACCTCATCTACATTCTGGAAACGCCCCACGGTGCGCACCAGGTAGCGGCGTTTGCCGAAGTCCATGTCACCGCCCGATGAGTCGCGGTTGCGCGAACGGATGGCGTTGCGCACATCCATGACATTCAGTTGGTGGGAAGCCAGCCGGGCCGGATCCAGGTAAATATTCAACTGCTTGCGGGTGCCGCCTGAAACATCGACCGAACTGATCCCCGGGACGCGTTCCAGGCGGGTCTTGATATTGTCTTCGATCCAGTCGGTTTCCTCAGCGATTTTCAGCCCTTTCGGGTTGCCCGGCAGTGACTGGATGCCGTAGTAGGCAAACGCATTCTGTGAAAACGACTCGCTGGTGATTCTCGGTTCGTCGACATTCTCCGGGTAGCGCGGAACCTGGGAGAGTGCGTTCGAGGTGCGGATCAGCGCCTCGTTGATGTCCATGCCGAACGGGAACTCAAGCTCGATAGTGCCCTGCCCGAACGCCGCTGTGGAGATCATCCGGTCGACGCCGGTGACGTTACGCAGGAACTCTTCCTGCGCGACCAGGATTTCTTTTTCCACGTCCTGGGGGCCCGCACCCGGCCAGAATGTCTGCACCGTGACGATGCGCGGATCGAGGTCGGGAATGAGCTGTAGCGGCACCCTGAACAGCGCGGCCAGGCCAAACAGGCTGACAATGATGACCCCGACGGCCAGGATTACGGGCTTTTCCAGCGAGAATCGAATCACGTCGGCGGCTTAATCCTGCGCCACGGTGACCGGGGTGTCGGGGCGCAGACTTTCATTGCCCAGCGTCACAGCCAGGTCGCCCTCGCGCAGATCGTTCGCGCTGACCTCTATGCTTTGCTGGTTGCGGCGTCCAATCATGACCGTCACAGGTTTTGCCACACCCTCACGCACCACCCATACCACCGCGCTGCCGTCGCTGTGCCGGACAATCGCGTCTGCCGGCACCTGCAAAACGGGGCTGGCTTGCAGGCCACCGAGCTCGAATATGAGATGGGCTGACATACCCGGCGCAAGCATCCGCTGCGGATTGGGCACATCCATGCGGGCGGTGAAACTGCGGGTCTGGAAATCAGTCACTGGCACGATGCTGTCAACTACCGCATCAATGGTTTCACCCGGAAGGGCATCGACGGCTATCGACACTCTGACTCCGGGCTTGACGTCTTCAAAATAGCGCTCCGGCACCTTGGCCTGAACCCGCAAAGGATCCAGTTGCACCAACTGAAACGCCGTGTTTCCAGCATTCAGCCACTGCCCTACTTCGGTACTCTTAAACCCAATAACTCCGCTGAAAGGCGCCTGCAACACATGCCGCGCAAGCTTCACCCGCTGCATCTGCACCTCTGAATCGAGTTGCCGCAGCTTGGTCTCCTCACCCGCCTCGGTCGCCAGCCGCGACTCATATTGCGACTTCGAAATATTGCGGTCATTGATCAACTGCCGCCCCTCATTCGCCAGCCGCTTGGAATCTTCATAAACCAATCCGGCCTCTTCACGCCGGGCCAGCAACCGATCCAGCTCAAGCCTGGTCAGCTCCCCGTCAAGTTCCAGCAGCACATCCCCTGCAGCAACCAGATCTCCCGCATCCACATTAATGCTCAGCACCAGTCCACTCGACTGAGTCGTCAGATTGCTGGAGCGCGGAGAGACCACAGAGCCAGACAGCGGCAGTTCCTCAATAATCGGCGCCCGGATTACAGGTGCAGCCCGTACCTGGATTTGTGCCAGCAGCGAACCAGGCAATAGAACCAAAAGCGCGAAAGTAAGCAATGTTTGAATACATCTGAATTTCATGCGCCCTATCTTACCCATTTTCCATACAGGCGGGGACCCTGTAAGCAGGCGTCGGCCATGCCGGAGGGAGCAGGCCCGGTTTGCAGGACCGTCATCTGTAGGGAACAGATGCCGAGCGAACAGGGACGTCCCGGAGCGTGTCCTGCAAACCGGGCCTGCTCCCTCCGGCATCT
>Ga0265306_10001637_pt1 | contig 10935 bp, 5 predicted proteins | sample Helome_3_FD_192493 | JGI IMG/M metagenome (GOLD analysis project Ga0265306, IMG submission 192493) | Marine sediment microbial communities from subtidal zone of North Sea - Hel_20160420 (Illumina Assembly) | ecosystem: Environmental > Aquatic > Marine > Subtidal zone > Sediment ...
GTGGACCTGAAAGTGAAAGGCTCGGGCAAGGACCTGGCAGAAATTGGACCCATTGTCGATCAGAAACTGCCGGCCACAGATGAATTTGCGGTTGAAGGCCGGCTGACGGGATCTGCCAAGGCCTTAACGCTGCAGGCAACAACTGGCAACGCCCGGCGGGGTAGTTTGAGCATTGCTTTAAGCGGCGGGATCAAGGATTTGCTTAACTTCAGCGGCGTGGACCTGAAAGTGAAAGGCTCGGGCAAGGACCTGGCAGAAATTGGACCCATTGTCGATCAGAAACTGCCGGCCACAGATGAATTTGCGCTTGAGGGTCGGCTGAAGGGTTCTGCCAAAACCCTGTCTCTGTCGGAAGCCAGCGGCAGTGCCAGCCGGGGCAGCTTGAAGCTGGCCTTAAATGGTAAGATTAAGGATCTAATTGGCTTCAGCGGTGCAGATCTGAAACTGATGGGCTCGGGCAAGGACCTGGCGGAGATTGGTACAATCATCGATCAGAAGCTTCCGGCCACCGATAAATTCGCTATTGAGGCCCGGCTGACGGGTTCGGCCAGGTCCCTGTCGCTTCCGCAGGCAAAGGGCAGCGCAAACCGCGGTAGTTTGAATCTGACGTTAAACGGCGCAATTGAACAGTTGCCGGCGCTTGGGGGCATAAACTTCACGCTCAAGGCTTCCGGCAAGGAGCTGGCTGAAATCGGACCGCTGGTCGGAACCAAACTGCCCGACCTGGGGCCCTTTAATATGAGCGCAAAGCTTGCGGGTTCGGCCAAAGCCCTCTCGCTGAACGCGTTTTCAGCAATGGTCGATAAGAGCGATTTTAACGGAGTGGGCAGGGTGGAGTTTCTCAAGCGTCCCAAAATTACCGTACGCCTTGAATCGTCGGTGATCGATTTTACAACCCTGATGAAAAGTCTGGAGAAAGATAGCCAGAAGCCTGCTAAACAAGATAAGCCAAAGCGCCGTTTGTTTTCCGATGATCCCCTGCCTTTTGAGGCCCTCAAGAAGGTCGACGCCGATATTGTGCTGAAAGCCAGGAATATTAAAGCCAAAGACGCGCGCCTTGAATTCGGTCACATGAGCTTAAAACTCGAGGACAGCGATTTCAGCATCGATAAGCTCGAAGCCACCTACAAGCAGACCAAAATTTCGGGAAATCTGAATATCAATCCCGGCGCACCGCCCCGGGTCGCCACCAATTTTCTGGTTCAAAGCTTTAATCTGGGCGAATTTCTCAAAGAAACCGGCAAGAGCGATCAGGTTCGGGCCATCGTTGATATCGCAGCCCACGGGAAAAGCAGTGGTGATTCGGTGAGCAGCCTGTTGGCCAATTTAGACGGCGCCTTCGGAGCGGTCATGGGTAAGGGCTTTCTAACGAAATACCTCGACCTGCTCGCCGTGGATCTTTCCACAAAAGTCATCCCGATCTGGGGGCGCCACAAAAAAGCAGACGAAATCAACTGTGCCGTCGTCCAGTTCGACATCAAAGAAGGCGTGGCCACCAGCAACGCCTTTGTGTTCGACTCCCAGGTCGGTATCCTTTCCGCCAAAGGTAATATCAATCTGGGCACCGAGCAGGTGAATTTTTTACTCAACCCCCGGCCCAAAGATTTCAGTCTCGTAAGCCTTTCAACCAAGCTGCGGGTAAGCGGCACGCTCATGGATCCCAAGGTCAGGCCGGATACGCTTTCCGTAGCCAAGAAAGGCGCAGAATTGCTCGGCGGGCTGGCGCTCGGCCCCATCGGGTTGCTGGCACCGTTTATTAAGCTGGGTGCTCACAACAAGCATCCTTGCGAGGTCAAGAGCCTCGCAGAATTAGGGCTGTCAGTGCCTGCTGAAAAATAGCCGGAGGCGCTTTTGTACATCTGGGTTGAAGCAGGATTGCTTTCTTTATTTTAATGTTTATGGTTAGTTGTAATTGAAAAAATACGGCCGGAGAAGTCGATCTGTCATGATCTGAAAACCTGCTCCAGAGCCGGTTTATCTTATCGATGATTGAAGGAGGACTTTTCTATGAAACGACTTGCCAGCTATTTTACTGTTTCGGTATTTCTGGCTTTAATTCTCAGTTTTGCCACGACTGTTTTTGGCGCCCAAGAAGCTTCCACAATCATGTGCGACAATGGTGTGGTGAACATCGGGGACATGGATGTTGATGTTCAGGATAAATGCGGCCAGCCCAACAGCCAGACGATGAACGAGTGGGTCTATAATTTTGGCCCGTCCCAGCCGGTTTACACGGTGATATTCAATGAAGGCCAGGTTGTGAAGATTTTGGAAGATGAATGGGGCAGTTAGAAGTTTTTTCAGTTTTCATCCAGCTCAATCCGCCTGCGGCGGACTAACCTAAAAAAGAATTCCAGATTCTTTCCACCCGCATTCGCAGGTGGCTGAATTTTTCTTTGGGGGCTCTGGCCGGTATTTCCTGAAGACTGGCCTGATGGGCTGCGGCCCGATAAATCAGATAGGCATGCTTTAAGATGTGGGCTGTATATTCATCGATGGCGCCGGTTGAGATCAACGTCTGAATCAGGCGCACATTGTCGGTCCATTGCAGCAAGGCCTGATATGCATGCGATTTTAGCAACACCAGATACTGCACCAAAAATTCGATATCCACCATTCCGCCCGTATCCTGCTTGAGATCAAACAATCCCGCTGCGGGTTTTAACAGTTCCTGGCGCATGCGGTTGCGCATGCGGATCACCTCCTGCTGCAGTTTGCGCTTCTGCCGCTGACGGGCCAGGACCGCGCTGCGCGTGTCTGTAAAGTGATCGATTAGCAGCGGATCTCCGAAAATGGGCCGCGCTTTTATCAGGGCCTGGTGCTCCCAGCTCCAGGCCTGGTTTTGCTGATACTCGCGAAAACCCTCCGCATGGCTGACCAGCACCCCGGCCCCCCCGCTGGGTCGCAGGCGCATGTCGATTTCATACAGTTTGCCTGCCCGGGTGTGGGCCGTTAGAATATGAATCACCCGCTGTCCGAGACGGTTAAAGAACTGGGCACTGTCGATGGCCTGCTGGCCGCCTTTTGTTTTTTCGCTGCTGCCGGAATGCAGAAATACCAGGTCCAGGTCTGAGGCGTATCCCAGTTCCAGCCCGCCGAGTTTGCCGTAGGCGATCACCGCAAAGCCGCTGTCGCTGATTTTTCCGTTTAACTCGCAGGCCGGCACACCGTGCCTGGCGAGCAGATGCGCATAGGCAATTTTAACGACTTCAGCCAGCACCGTTTCGGCGATACCCGACAGATGGTCGCTGACACGCATCAAGGGCAGCGCTCCGGTCACATCAGCCGCGGCAACCCGCAGCACGTTAACTTCCTTAAAAACGCACATCTGCTCGATCTGATATTCCAGGTCATCCGATGGCCCGCCGCGCATCCGCCGCAGGAGGTCGGCCTTTACCTGCTCGACAGTCGGCGGTATATACAGCGTGCGGGGGTCTAAAAGCTCATCTAAAAGAACCGGATGCAGTGCCAGAAAAGAAGCGATCCAGGGGCTGGCCTCCGTCAGCTGGATGAGGTGGGTCAAGGCATCCGGATTTTCGAGCAGCAGCGCAAAATAACTGATGCGCCCGCCGATGGATTTTAGCAGATCAACAATCCGGGCGAGCACCGGCTCAGGGCTTTTTGCGCCGCCAACCGCTTTGAGTACCCGCGGGATTAATTTTTCGAGGCGCTGCCGGCCCTTTGATCCGATTTGATCTGACCCGAGGGCGCTGTTTAAATAATTTAATAACCGCAATACTTCCTGAGGTTGCCCGAAACCGATTTTCTTGAGCACGGCTTCAGCCTGCGCATCGCCGAGCAAGCGCTGCCATATGCCCAGCAGCTGTTTTTCTGTTTTCTGTTTGGCGGTCTCGGCATCTTTGTCTTCCAACAGCATCTGGAAATGCCGGTGCACGCTGTTGCGATGTTGCTTCAGTTGCAGCATAAATGCGGCTGTATCACCGAACCCCATGGCGGCGGCCAGGCGGGCCTGACCCGCGGGATCCGAAGGGATGTCGTGGGTTTGTTGATCGGCAAATTCCTGCAGACAGTGTTCGGCATCTCTGAGGAAAACGTAAGCGGCGCCGAGTTCATCACCCACTTCCGGCGGGATATGATTTTCACGCACCAGGGTACGGAGCACTTTTTGGATGCTGCACTCCTGAAGATCCGGCGTCACGCCGCCGCGGATCAGCTGAAACATGTGACCAAAAAATTCAATTTCCCGAATACCGCCCCGTCCCAGTTTAATATTGCGTTCCATTCCCCTGCGCTGGACCTCGAGGGAGATCATTTGTTTCATTTCCCGTAAAGAATCAAAGGCGCCGTAATCCAGATACCTGCGGTAAACAAATGGGTTTAGCCGTTTCAGCAGTTGATCACCGGCTTTTTTATCGCCGGCCACAACCCTGGCGCGAATCAAGGCATAGCGTTCCCACTCACGACCCTGCTCCTGGTAGTAGTTTTCCAGAGCGTCAAAATGCATGACCAGAGGCCCGTTTTCACCGTAGGGCCGCAACCTCAAATCCGTGCGGAACACAAATCCATCAACAGTGGGCTGACTGAGGACCTTGATCAGCCGGCGGCCCAGGCGGGTGAAAAAATCATCATTACTCACAGATTTTGCACCACCGTTTGTTTGACCGGCTTTAGGGTAGGTAAAGATCAGATCGATATCGGAGGAGAAATTTAACTCCCGAGCGCCCAGTTTGCCCAGACCCACAACAACCAGTTGCTGACGGGAGCCATCTTCGGCTGTCGGCTCACCATATTGGTGGGATAGCCAGCCTGAAAGAATCGCGCTGGTCCGGTCAAGGCAGGTATCCGCCATGGTGGAAAGATCGGTGACGGTTTCCGCTAAATCGCTCCAACCGCAGAGATCCCGGAACGCAATGCGGAGCATTTCCCGGCGCCTGTGGATGCGCAAGGTTCGGCCCAAAGCCGCCTCATCTTTTACATCGGAAAGGGCCGTCTTTAGTTTTTGATCATAGTCTTTTTGGGCATAGTGGCGCTGGAGGTCGCCACTGGCGATCAGATCGGATATTAAAGCCGGGTCGCGAATGCAGTTATCGGCAACAAAGTTGCTCAATGCAAACACGCGCTGAAGAGGGCCCACAATTTGCGGATCCTGTGGAAGATTGATTTTGGCTTTTTCAGATGAGCTTTTAAACGCCTCCCACTTTCTTTCCAGGTCCTGTGCGAGTATGTCGGGGAGGGCAGTAGTATTCGTCATCTTTGATTAAGTTTTCAAATGGTTTGGCATAGCGCAAAGCGTAAATGAACAGCCGCTTTTTCAACGCCATGCGCCATGCCCCATGCGCTCTGCTATTTTACATACCCCCAATCCACCAATCGGCGATAGGCATGCTGGGCGTACTGGCCCTGCTGTACGACCTGTAGGTAGCGATGGTAGAGATTGGCTGCCTGCCGGGTGTTGCCCATGCCTTCCTGGCTGTAGCCTTTGAAAAAGGTAATGTTCGGATTACCCGGCAGCAGTCGATCATAGGTGTCAAATTCTTCATGGGCACCTTCGAAATCCTTCAGCTGAATTTTGGAAAATCCACTGAGGTGATAGGCCTGAGCTTCCTGAGGATAGGCTTTTTGGGCCATTTCGGCATACTGGCGCCCGGCGGCATACTTCTTCTGAATCAAACTACTTTTTGATATCATGCACAGGGCGACATAGTCGTTGGGTGCCTTTTTCAGCGCCCGGCGGAAATGATCGCTGGCGGCATCGTATTTGCGTTTGGCCAGTTGACTTTGACCTTTTTCGATTTCTTCGATGGACTTCTTCTGGGCCCGCAGGCGGGAGGTGTGGTCCATATAGCGTTCGCGATATAGTGGCCCGTTCACAGCGGACTGATATTGGGTATTGGCCTCCTGAACGGCTGTATCATAGCGCTCCTGGCTCATCGGATGGGTGGCGAATAACAGGTCGACGCTGGTGGATTTATGTTTTGACATGCTGTTGAGCATGTCCATCAGACCGATAAACCCCTCGGAACCATAGCCGGCGCCCACCATATACTTCATCCCCAGGGCATCGGCTTCGCGTTCATTGTCGCGGCTGTAAGATGCGAGCAGGGCTCCGGCACTGATCTGGCCCAGCTGGCCTGCCAGATTTCCCAGGGCTGCGCTCTGGGTTCCGGCCAGTACCGAAACGCCACCAGCGAGCGCCTGGGTCAACTTACCTTTTGACATCTGCTCGGCCGAGTGGCGGGCATTGACATGACCCAGTTCGTGGCCCAGCAGGGCGGCCAGTTCGGCTTCGTTATCCAGCGACAGCATAATGCCGCGGGTGGCGGCAATCGTGCCGCCGGGGAAAGCGTAGGCATTGACATAGGTGGCGTTTACCACCCGAAACGAATAGGGCATATGGGTGCGATGGGATTTAGCCGCCATCTTGTTGCCCACCTGGCTGACGTAATTGTTTAATTGGCTGTCCTGCACCGCTCCGAAATCGCTGGAAATCTGTATGGGCGAGACCTGCCGGTCAATTTGAACTTCGGTATCCTCAGACACCAGCATAAACTGCTTTTTCCCGGTGACCGGGTCCGTGGCGCATCCGAACACATAGCCGGCGGCGGCCAATGATGACAGCCACAAAAAATCACGGCGGGTCAGATGGCGTAAGGTGGATGTATTTTTTGGCAGGTTTGGCATGACGGTCTCCTATTTCTATAATCGTCCTCGTTTTTCCTAATCGTACTCGTCCTCGACACGCTATCTATTTGCTTATCAACATCTTTTGATTTTCGAGTACGAGTACGAGGGCGAGTACGATTACAGCCATAAACTATGGTTTCGTTTACTTCTTATCCGGCGTTATCACCTTATACGCCTGCAGCAAGCGCTTGCCGAGGGTGGCTGCAAGCTGCTTGTAGAAGATAATCCCATTTGCAGCATCTTCTTCTAAAATGCAGGCTAATTTATCCCGGTCGGTTTTCAGCAATTTAGTGGCTTGTAAACATTCGGCCGAGGCCGAGTAGACATCTCCGCCAATCAGACTGGACCATCCAAAAGCTTCTCCGTTCAATTCGGCACGGTAAACCACCTGTTCCGGCCTTCCGACGCTTAATTTCACACACCCGTTTAACAGGATAAAAAAGAACTTGGCGGGATCGTTTTCTCTGAAAAGAATCTCACCTTTAGTATGCGAAGATGTTGCGGAGATATCCATGAATTTTTTCACAAAATCCATGCTCGTGCCCGTAAAAAGCTCAGATTGTTTGATATACATGGCTGTTCCGATCTTTGCATCGGGGCAGGGCGAATTTCTGCCAAATTTCTTTTATCCACAGCGCTGATGCCCATTTAAATTCATTAAAGCCCGGGAAGTTTCCGCAATCAGATGAATCGATAATGGAAAGCTGCTATTCCGGCAACAGCGCTTAAGAATGGACCCGGACGGTGTCTATATAAAATAAAGACGCGGACTTGTCAAAAAATACCTGATTGCATCAATTTTTATACCTCCAGTTCAAAAAGTAAGTGCAACACTTTCAGGTTTTGAGGCTTTCGCAGTATGATGCAATGTTATGCCCAAATCTTACATTTTTGTAAAAATAGTCGCCGGTACATGACATTTATGTATGATTTTGCGAAATGGTTTTTTCGCATACCGCATGGATACAGGGCTGCCGGGCACTTACGATTTTTTCGATGTGGCACGATCATTGCGATAAAGTCAGGGACCGCTTTGGGTTCATTTATTTTTGGTTTTTCGGTTAGGCGTTGATTTATATCAATTTTTTGTTTTTCATATTGAATTAATATGATATAAGCGGCAGATTGATTAAGCCCGGCGGTTTTCAGAAAGGAGGGCTTTAAGCGCAAGCTAAAAGGAGGGAGACGCCAGATTTAATTATTTCCAATTGGGGTTACGTTAAGGTGCTGGCCGGCATTGTAACAAACGAAAAATTTTCTCCCGATTCAAAAATCGGGAATCATTCCAATATGATGCCCCGCATGTGGTATCGCCGGTCCCGTTGTTTTGAACGGTTGTTGCGGGACCCGCCGTACGCCTCCGATAAACTCCCATAAAAATTCTAACTATGAAACGATTGACGACCATAATTTGCAGCTTATCCTGCCTGAAGCGGTAACCTGACCGATCTGAACACTTTACCGACAACGCATCGATTCCATCGCCAGGGCGATTGCATCCCTGCTGGATGCATCCCGACAGGATTTTCATCTTTAAAATGACACCCAAAAAAGGAGATTGATTCCCATGTGTCGCTTATTTGCCATTACCAGCCAAAAGCCGTTATCACCGATGGTTGCCCTCAAGGCGCTTGATGTTATGCGCGAAGGTCATGATTGCTCCGGCGTTGGGATTTTCCTGCGGGACCTTGCCGGCCCCTTTGAGGAGATTAAAGATGCGCCCATATTATCGGGGATTTTCAGCGATAAAGGCTTAAAGCGGCTGGATACCTTCATGATGGATATCGGTTTTATGACCAAATACAAAATTTCGGTTAAGCTGCCCAAGATTCCCCCGCCCGGCGTTCCCAAACGGGATGTCTATCTGATTCGGGCTTATGAATATCCGGAAGAGTGGGAGGACCTCGGCCAGACAGAGCTCTACGAACAGCTGCTTAAAATCCGGCTTCAGCTCAGAGCGATGGGGGAGGAAAAAAAGGATATGATCGTTTTTTCCTTCTGGCCGGATGTGATCATGATTAAAGAAATAGGGGACCCCATGCTGGTTGCCGAGCACCTGAATCTGGACCGCAAAGAGCTTTTTGCCAGGGTGATTATGGCCCAGGGGCGGCAGAACACCAATTATGCCATTACGCTGTATGCCTGTCACCCGTTTTTCATTCAGGGCTATGCAACCATGACCAACGGTGAAAATACGGCATTTGTGCCGATTCGGTCATTTTTAGAATCCAGAGGCTTTGACGGCTATACCGGCTATCAATCAGATTCAGAGGTGTTTACCCATATCCTGCATTACGCGGTTTCAAAACTCGGGCTCGGCCTTGAAACCTATAAACACATTATCACACCGTTGCAGGATGGAGATCTGCTGGATCATCCCAACAGCCATTTTTTAAAGAATCTGAAGCAAACCTGCCGGCCGTTGATTATCGACGGGCCCAACTGCGTCATTGGCTGTCTGCCGGACCACAGCGTGTTTATGGTGCAGGATCGCAAGAAACTTCGACCGGGCGTTGTGGGCGGCAAACCCGGTGCCTATGCGTTCTCTTCAGAGCTTTGCGGCCTGGACGCCGCCATTCCGAATCGGGATAAGAGCAAAGATTTTCAACCTATGCATCTGGACACAGCTTTTGTCGGTCCGGGTCGTCAGGAGGTTACGTTATGGAACCAGAAAGACCCATTGCCCCTTCCACACTGAGTGTCAAAGACTTACCGTGGCAGATTTTATGGGATTTAGATAAATGTACCCTTTGCGGGAAATGCACGGCGGTGTGTCCGGTAAATGCCATTGAGCTGGGGGTGTTTCGCAAGCGTATATTGGAGCCCCCGACGGATATTACGCAAGAGACAGTCACCGATTTTAGAAGCTATTACGGTATCCGGCAAAAAACAGATCCGGCTTACCGATGTGTCGGCTGTGCCATGTGCACCATGGTTTGTCCCAATGATGCCATTGTGCCCTGTCGAACGGATGAGTCTGATAAACTTAAATTTCACGTTGACCAGGGCGGTCAGCCCCGCAGACGGGGCGGGCGGCGCAATGTGCCGGGGGGTGTGTTAGACCGCTTAAAATTCATCCGGATCTCGATGTTGACCGACCCGGCTCTAGACGCCGGTCGCCATGAATTCGAATTGCGCACCCTGCTGGGACGCGTTTTGCCGCCTGAAGAAAATTTAAAATTTCTAAGCACCAATGGCTGGATTCCGCCGGTTCGTGAAATCTATCCCCTGATCATCGGTGGCATGTCGTTCGGCGCCCTGTCGCCCAGCATGTGGGAAGGGCTGCAGATGGGGGTGGCCTATCTAAACGAAGAGATGGGGATGCCGGTGCGGATCTGTACCGGGGAGGGTGGCTGCCCACCGCGGCTGCTGCGATCTCGATTTTTAAAATATGTCATTTTGCAGATTGCCAGCGGCTATTTTGGCTGGGACGAAATTATTCACGCCATCCCGGAAATGAAGGAAGACCCCTGTGCAATTGAAATCAAGTATGGGCAGGGGGCCAAACCCGGAGATGGCGGATTGCTGATGTGGTACAAGGTCAATAAGCTGATCGCCGCCATTCGGGGTGTGCCCGCCGGCGTGAATTTGCCGAGCCCGCCCACCCACCAGACCAAATACTCCATCGAAGAATCGGTGGCCAAGATGATTCAGTCCATGTACATGGCCTGGGGATTCCGGGTGCCGGTCTATCCGAAAATATCCGGCACCTCGACGGCCCTGGCGGTCTTAAACAACCTGACCCGCAATCCCTTTGCGGCGGGGCTGGCCATTGACGGTGAAGACGGGGGTACGGGCGCCGCTTATAATGTGTCCATGAACCACATGGGACACCCCATCGCCAGTAACATTAGAGATTCCTATCTGACGCTGGTGGAAGTGGGTATGCAAAACCAGCTGCCATTGCTGGCCGGCGGGGGTATCGGCAAAAAGGGGAACCTGGCGGCCAATGCCGCTGCACTTATCATGCTGGGTGCCAGCGGAGTGCAAATCGGCAAATATGTCATGCAGGCGGCTGCCGGGTGTCTGGGATCCGAATCCGACCGCTGCAACATTTGCAACATCGGCCTCTGTCCCAAGGGAATTACCTCCCAGGATCCGCGGCTGTACCGGCGGCTTGATGCCGAGCAGGTGGCGCAAAGACTGGTAGACCTTTATTTAAGTTTTGACACCGAACTGAAAAAAATCGTGGCGCCACTGGGGCGATCCACCTCACTTCCCATCGGCATGTCTGATGCGCTGGGCATCGATGATCCCAATGTGGCGGAGCGGTTGAAGATAAAATATGTT
>Ga0265306_10001640_pt1 | contig 10917 bp, 9 predicted proteins | sample Helome_3_FD_192493 | JGI IMG/M metagenome (GOLD analysis project Ga0265306, IMG submission 192493) | Marine sediment microbial communities from subtidal zone of North Sea - Hel_20160420 (Illumina Assembly) | ecosystem: Environmental > Aquatic > Marine > Subtidal zone > Sediment ...
CAGGGCCGCCCCCGAGGATAAACCGAAGAGCATGGTGGAAGTGGCAATGGCGACTTCAAAATGGTTGGAGGCGCCGATCATGGCCGCCGGGGCGGCGTCAACATAGCGAAGTTTCAACAGCCGCGCAAGGCCATACCCCAGCCAGAAGATCAGGACGGTCTGAATGAAAAGCGGGATGGCGATCCACAAGATGGTCAGCGGATTGCCAAGGATCACCTCGCCTTTAAAGGAGAACAACAGCACCAGGGTGATCAGCAGGGCGATAATCGTAATGGGAGTAAGAACGTGTAAAAACTTTTCCTTAAACCAGGTTGCGCCCCTGGCGGCAATCAGCCACTTGCGAGAAAGATAACCGGCCACCAGCGGCAGGGCTACGTAAATGCCGATGGACAGCAACAACGCCTGCCAGGGCACCGGCAGGCGCCCCACACCCAGCAGAAAGCCGCCCAGCACCCCATAGAGCAGCAACATGGTCAGGGAATTGATGGCCACCATCATCAGGGTCAATCCGTCGTTGCCCCGGGACAGGTAGCCCCAGACCAGCACCATGGCCGTGCAGGGGGCGATGCCCAGAAGGATGCATCCTGCCAGATAGCTGCGCCATAACGGAACCTCCAGCATTTTAACGCCTTCAACAAGTACCACCGTCCCGGCTCCGTGGGTCGCGCCCGCCGGCAGGTCGAGGCCGAAAGGCATCTTGACCAGATCTACGGCATCCGGACCGATGAAATTGTAAAACAGGGTGCCAAGGAAAAAGGTGGCAATCCCATACATCGTAAACGGTTTGATCGCCCAATTGACAAACAACGTCAGGAAAACCGGTTTGCCGCTTTTACCGGCTTTTATGACCTCGCTGAAATCGATCTTGACCATGATGGGGTACATCATGAAAAACAAACAGATGGCGATGGGAATCGACACCACCGGCGCCCCTTTGACATAGATGGCCAGACCGTCGAGGTATTGGGCCACGCCCGGGGCAATTTTCCCGAGCAAAATCCCCGCGATTATGCACAACACCACCCAGAGAGAAAGAAAGCGTTCAAACATACTGGTCATTTTGCGGTCATTGTTTTGAATTGCTTCATTGCTCATGGCATGTCACTCCTCCTCAATCAAATTCAGTCAGTTTCACGAACGCTGGAACGCGTCTGCCGGTCGCCCAGCACATCCCGGTCGATTTTTTAATATCTCTTTCAGACGCTTGCACGCTTAACGTTTACCACTTTTTTCTTGCATTTTTGGAGACAAATGTTAATTTTACTTATCCTTTTAATAATTAGAATCCTGCACATAAATTTTGATTTCAACTTTGTCAGCTTATTTTTAGATTATGAGAACGCTACCCGTAGATACCCGGCCAGAGGCTGAAAAAGTCCTTATTTCTTTGTTGCGTAAGTCAAACATTTCCAAAAAGTTTGCGCAAATACGCTCTCTTTCACAAACCTCTATGCTACTGTCAAGAAGAGCGATTGCCAGGGCAAACCCGGATTTAAGCGAGAAGCAGATCAACCTGCGATTTATATCTCTCCATTACGGAAAAGATTTGGAGCAACGTGTCGAAAAATATTTAGATAGAAAATCATAGATGAAAATACCCGATATTCTCCTAGCTGTTCAGCCGGTCATACAGGCCTTCAAAAAACTGTCCATTCCTTATTACATCGGGGGGTCTATCGCAAGTTCTGTTTACGGTATGGCCCGCGCTACCCTGGATGTCGATATCGTTGCCGATTTGAAGACCAATCATAGTGCTCACCTCAACCAAATCCTGGAAGATCAGTATTACATTGATGAAGATATGATCAACGACGCTATCAGCACAAACTCCTCTTTTAATCTCATCCATCTGGAAACAATGATAAAGATTGATGTTTTTATTCACCAGGACGAACCTTATCCGTTGGCGGCACTTCAGCGAATAAGAAAAGATACCTTTGAAGACACCGCTAACGTAGAATTTTATTTTTCTTCTCCGGAAGATATTATCATACATAAACTGCAATGGTATAAAATGGGAGGCTTGGTTTCCGAACGGCAATGGCTTGACGTCATCGGCGTAATTAAAGTTCAGAAGGATTCGCTGGATAAAAAATATCTTGAGCGATGGTCCAGAAAACTTGGGCTGTCAACTTTGTTGAAAGAAGCTTTTAACGCAAAGGACGTCAAACTATGATGCCTTCCTGTTTTGCCTGATCAGGTCACCAGAGGTATTCGTCGATATATGACAATTCCTCCATTTATTCCGGAGACAGCCATCCGTACCCCGGCCCAACGAAATCCAGCCCGCTGACGTGCAGAAACACGAAATGGCGTCCATGCTTTCTGACAAAGGCTTCGGCGAGATCAATGGTATCTTCCCGCGACCACCGGTAGACATCCACGGCTTCATTCACCAGATAGCCGAGTTTTTGTTTCGAATAAAAAAAGGCCGGGCATCTGCCTAACTGTTAATCCAACTAATAACATCCTGTTTTTTTGGTATTTTCCCGACACTTTTGACATCACCACCCACGACAACCGCCGGCGTTCCAAATACGCCGTACCCGGCAATTTCCATGGCATCGGTTACTTTTTCAACCTTAGCATCCACTCCTGCTTCAGCCACGGCTTCTTTAACAATTTTTTCGGTCTGCTGACATTTCGGGCAGCCGGGACCAAGTACTTTAATTTCCATTTTTATTTTCTCCTTAAATAAACTCGTCTAAAATTTATTCTTTGTCCTGTGTAGGACAGAACGAACACATATTTCTGTGATTAAAGATTTGGCCTCATGGCTGAAATTGATTTTTACGAATTTGGTTGTTTTGTGACGGCTTCCCGCAGCAGCTCTCTTATCGTCGCTTTAGGGGGCATGGCGCCCACCGCCTTGACCTCTCTGTTGATCACCAAAGCCGGGGTACCCATCACCGCGTAGGTTGCGATTTCATTTGGGTCGGTCACCTGCTCAATATCGGCAGCCAGGTTCATTTCGGCCATCACCGCCATCAGGTCCTGATCCAGCTGGCTGCAACACGGACAACCGCCGCCCAGAATCTTGACTTCCACAAGCCCGGTATCTTCTTCTTCAGCCGTAGCGCCGACAAATTTTTTGTATTCACGCAAAAAGGCCCGGGCATAATCGTTCTCCACTGATTTGGGGATGTAGTTGCGCTCACCGAGCCGTTTTAAAAGCTCGCTGCGAATTTCGTCATCGGTTCGCGCTGCCGATACTTCGGCCACCTCATCCAGAACGGCTTTTAACCCGATAATTCCCGTGCGGTGCAAACCAACCTTGATTTGACTAACTTCATCTGAAGGCATGATCAAATTTCCTTTGCTTTCCTGAATAAACCCTTAAGGTTCTTATTACTATCATTTTGGAAGCAGCTATTGGCTGCAATCATCTGTCGCGGCTGCCCCGTTGAAAACCGACGGGATGCAAGCAGAAGCCGCTCCCACAAAGAATGATCGCCTGGTATAGTTTCGCACGGATCACTGTCCTGGCGGTTAGGCGAAGAAATGGCCGAAGATCATCCCGCTGATGGTGGCCATCACCACCACCAGGCTGACAAATGCGACCGTCTTTTTAGTCCCCATCACACTGCGAATCACCAGCATGTTGGGTAGGCTCAACGCCGGTCCGGCCAGCAGCAGCGCCAGGGCGGGTCCCTTGCCCATGCCGGCGCCTAAAAGTCCTTGCAAAATCGGCACTTCGGTCAGGGTGGCAAAATACATGAAAGCACCCACCACCGAGGCAAACAGGTTCGCCCACAGGGAATTGCCGCCCACCAGGCCGCTAATCCACTGCGAAGGAATCAGCCCTTCGGAACCGGGACGTCCCAGCAACAATCCGGCCACCAGCACACCGGCGAACAGCAGGGGCAGGATTTGTTTGGCAAAATCCCAGGTGGACATAAACCAGGACTCGGTTTCTCCCCGGGTAGTGGTGGTCAGAACCACCAGGGCGATGATGCCGGCTGAAAAGGCAATCAGCGGCTCGTAAGGGAAGACCAACGCCAGGGCCAGAACACCAGCGGCTGCCAGAGCGACTTTATAGGCCTTAACGCAGAACCATTTTACCAGCAGTACACCCAGGACAATCCCCAAAAAACCGGTCAATAACCATTTAACACTGTAAATCGCGTGCCACAGTCCGACTAGCTCGGCTGGCTTGCCCCAGGTAGCAGACACCAGGATGCCCACCATGACGGCAAAATAAATCACATTTTGCCACAGGGGTCGCTCCACTTCAGGTTCGGGCATGTGCACGGCCGCATCGGCTTTGGCCTGCTCTTCTTTGCGAAACAGCAGGTGCATGATAAGCCCGATAACGATACTGAATACCACGGCCCCCACCGCCCGTGCCAGACCGATCTCGGGGCCGAGGATCCGGGCCGTTAGAACTATCGCCAGCACGTTGATGGCCGGACCGGAATACAAGAAGGCAATAGCCGGGCCCAGGCCCGCGCCGCGCTTCCAGATCCCGGCAAACAGCGGCAACACTGTACAGGAGCAAACTGCCAGAATGGTGCCCGAAACCGAAGCGACACCGTAGGACATAACTTTTTGGGCGCCCGCCCCCAGGTATTTCATCACGGCCGCCTGGGACACAAAAACCGAAATGGCGCCGGCGATAAAAAAAGCCGGTACCAGGCACAACAGCACATGTTCCCGGGCGTACCACTTGGCAAGGGCCAGGGATTCGATCACGGCCCCGGCAAAACGGTCGCTGTCGATGGGCAACCAGAAAAAGAGGGCAAAAACACCGGCAATGATACCCAAAGGCTTCCAGATGCTGTTCCAATCCATCTGACTTTCCGGTTGTTCTTCCTCCTGAATTGCGACGGACTCATCAATGGCCGCCCCCTTGCTTTCAAGGGCAACTGCCTCACTCATTTCAACGTCCTCCTTGCTGCAGGTGCGGGGTGAAAATGACATCACGTCGTTGCACCCGGCTAAAATATAAATAATGTTTCATATTCTTGTTTAGTAATATAATAAACCAAAAAAATTACTTGCCGCACAGTTCTTCGCGATTTAAAAAAGGAACTTTTTTTACCAGTTCAGCAATTTCGGGATCATCTTCCAGCCAGTGCTTCAAATTTCCCAGCAAACAGGCCGCATAAGGGCTGTTCCGACCATCGGCCAGAAAATAATTGACCCACAGACCATCTTTCTGAAAATCCACCAATCCCGCATCTTCCAGAATTTTAAGATGCTTGGATACGGTCGGCTGGGCAATCTTTAACGCGCCTCGCAGCTCACAGACACACATCATCTTTTGCTGTAACAATTTTATAATTTTAACCCGGTTCGGATCCGAAAGTGCTTTCATGACTTTGAGAAACGGTTTCATCGCTATTCTCCATTTATTCTATATATTCATATATCGGAATATATAAAATTAATTACCTGTTGTCAATCGCTTTCTTAAACAGAAATGAACACTTATAGGCTCTTTCTCAAAAATGCAGTTTGCGTTCAGTAGGCCGCCTCAGGCGAATCGATTTAATTAAATACGGAGCGCACATGTCGTGGCTAAAAGCCACTCCCACTTCTCATTAACCAATTTTGATAACTTGATTTAGCTTTTCAAAATAGCTTGTGCGATCGGCTTTTAGCCGCGATTTTCCTTTTTGAGATAGCCTCTATTGAAATTCCAGCAGTTACCGTGCTAAGTTCATTGAACAAACCTACCTATAAACTGGAACCAAGAAAGGAGGCACTATGTATCTACCAAAAATTTACGAAAAATTTTCTGAAAAATTCCCTCAAGTATTTAAGGATTTTAAGCAATTGGGCCAAACCTGCCGAGAAGCGGGGCCACTGGATCATAAATCCCAGGACCTCATCAAGCTCGGAATTGCCATTGGCGCCAATTCCAGGGGCGGGGTTATGTCCAGCACACGCAAGGCCTTGGAAGCCGGAGCTTCGCCCGATGAAATTGCCCATGCGGTCTTGCTGGCAATGACGACCACCGGATTTCCGAATATGATTGCCGCCCTGGGTTGGGTGGATGAGGTTCTTGAAGGGGCATGACGCCGGCATCAGATCCATATTTTACTATGGGCTATTTCAAAATAGTAGATTCGGTTCAAGGTCTGAACCATATAAAGCTCATGGCTTGGAGCTCAAAGCTCATAGTAAAAAGGATTTCAATCTTTAGAATATAAGTCCGGCCGCAGCGGAACTTTGAGCTATCCGCTAATATATAAGCAAGCATTTTTATGATAGCTTCTAAATAAAAAGTCCGCTTCCTGCTTTTGTAAGCGGACTTTTTATTTTAAGTCTTCTTTGTTGAAAAGTTAGTTCTATTCTGGAAACAATTCTTTGGGTCGGGTAGTATTTCCGGTGGCATTTGGAAAATCCGTCGCGATATAAGCCTTTTTATTGTGCTTGATCAGATCGCGGGCCTTTTCCATATAAGTGTTATAGCGCTTTTTACAATCGTAGAAACCATGCCACCAGGCATAATCCGGCGCCATCATGGCGGCGCCAAAGCGGGCCCGGCGTCCCTCATGGTGCCAGATCTCATAAAATTCGATTTCCAGCTCTTCATCAAAGAACTTGGTTTTATCCAACAGCCCTTTGGCATAAAGATCGTCCAGCATCTTTTTGACCGGTTTGAAATAAACATCGTTGTATTCTTCAACGACTTTATCCAGCCTGACAAAATGGGCATCTGTCCAGGTCTTGCCGTGACATTGCAGACACACATCCTTCATCTTCTGCCGTTCGGTTTCATGGTTGACTTTGGCCGGAAAGGGCTTGAAATTTTCCGGCCTTACCGTCAGCGGCGCCTGGGTTTCCCAGGCCAGTCTTTCGGTGACATCGTGGCTGGTTAAAACCGGGCCGGACCCTGACATATGGCAGCCCGCACAGGTCGGTGCTCTATAATCTACCCCCGCGGTCCAGGTGCCGGGAGCGGCATCCCAATTGTAAGTGTCACCATGGGCAGTATAAATATCCCCATGTTTGGATTCCATGAAGATTTCTATCTGGGGATGATCGGGTCCCAGATGGCACTGCCCACAAGCCTCGGGCTTGCGGGCCTCCATCACCGAAAAGCGATGCCGGGTGTGGCATGACGTACAACTACCCTTGCTGCCGTCGAAATTAAGACGCCCGACCCCGGTGTTGGGCCAGACTTCCGGATCCAGTTGATCATCCTTCATCTTCAATATCGTTCCATGGCAATGGAAGCAGCCGACAGAACGCTCAAAATCGCTGTTCATGCCTTTGTTCAGCCAGGGATCGATTTTCCATATAATCTCGAGCGTATTGGCATGCTTGCTGCGGCTGTATTGCTTGGCCTCGTCCGGGTGGCAGCGTGAACAATCTTTGGGTGTTACCGCGGCGGCCACAGGCACTTTGTATTCCGCTTTGCCCCATTTGACGTCCGAGCGTTCATACTGTTGAAAGTGCGTTTTGCTCACATCCTTGTCGGACGGATCGGCCTGATGGCAATCAAGGCAGGTGATATTGGCGTTGGCATGCCGGCTTTTGGCCCAGTCTGCAAACAGCCCCGGATGCTCCTGTTTGTGGCACTCGATACAGGCGACGGCCTGGGGCGACATGCTGCGTTCAATTCGATACTCCTTTTGCGTTGGCATGTTGGCGGCAGTCTGAGCATCGGCAAAAAACACGCCGGCGGCCAGAAATCCGACCAATCCAACGGCCTGGAGAGTCATACAGAAAAGCTTTTTCATACTCAACCCCCTTTCCCCATGCTAAACTAACATTTATCTTGAAAACCGGGTTGTCGGCCTAAGCGACAACCAAAATGAATGAGTTATATGCCTAAACCTCTGTAAGGCGCTTTATATTGCTTGTATTCATAATGCTCACGCGGATTGTGGACCAGGTTGCGGTGGCAGTCCACACAACGCTTTTCAAGTCCCGGTCGCGGGTAAAGCACGGTTTTATGGGCCAGCATAGCGCCGCGTTTGTCAGGAATATAAAGCAAATTCCGATGGCATTTCATGCATTGCGCATTCTTGAATGAGGCGTATGCTTTCTCGCGTTGCTTGGCATTATCATATTCATCCCCAGTAAAATGGATGATAACATCTTTCAGGCCGTGGAAGGTTTTTTGATAGAAAAAATCCAACGTGTCCTGGGGGGCGGGTAGGTGGCAATCCATACAATCGGCCACAAAGCCCTGGGCATTGTTGACGTGGGTGGAGGTTTTCCAGGTGTTGTAGGCAAATTGAATCTCGTGGCAGGACGCACAGAAATCAGGGGTCGAGGTTCTTACCATGGTGTAGTAGGTGATGCTAAATAACGGAAAAGCAATAAGAATGCCGATGATGATAAAAACCGCAGGTTTTATCAGTTTTTTCAAGGCGGGACTTTTTTTTACAGATACCTCGTCAGCCTCTTTCATATCCCCTCCTAAGCGGCAAGTCGAGCGGGTCAGTGCAAAAGTATAAACTGATTCGAGTCAAAGGGAAAAATTGGATAATTCAAGCTGGAAAAAATGAAATCATACCCCTATGCTTCATCTGTAAAGAATTGATAAAAGAATACTAAACTTTAGTCAAGAAAAAGAATTGTACAATAAGAATTGAAGAAAATCCCGCATTTGTAAAAGTATCGGTCAAAGACCAGGGAAAGGGAATTTCGCAAGAAATTCTCAAAACCATATTTGATAAGTTCTCCACTGTGCCATCCGCCAGTTTCAACAATCCAGAAAGCACCGGTCTCGGGCCGGCCATCTGAAAGGCCATTGTCGAGGGCCATGACGGAATAATCTGGGCAGAGAGTATTAAAAACGAATCCAGCACGTTTTATTTCACCCTGTTGAAAAAGCGACCCTATAATTACCGCCCACAGGAAAAAATACCTCGTGTAATATCAAGCCGAGGGGCCTCTTTCAATATAGTTGAAGGCGCAGAATTGTCTTGACAGCATTTTAGTCAGCCCAAAGCAGTAAGAGATCATTTCTGTTGTGGGAGCGGCTTTCCAGCCGCGAAAAGTTTTTCGGTAATGGAGATCGCGGCTGGAAAGCCGCTCCCACCAGCATACGATTCTGAGTAAAAAAATTTTAATTCTGTTACAATTATTACGTTACAGAAACAAAGTTTTGTGCTATTGGTTGGATTCACACGCTGACTATCAGCATTTTTTTTGTATCCCGTTATGTTAATATTAACATATACCACAAGGTAACCCAAAGGATCATGCTGGCCATGGAGGATTTTGAAATACTATTGGAAAATTCAGCTGCCGCCCACGGTCACCTCTGCCCGGGTCAGGCGGTGGGGGTGCGCATGGCCATGCTGGGGTGCCGTCTCATCGGTCTGGATGAACCGACCAGCCGCGATCAGATCAAAAAACTCATCGTTTACGTGGAGATGGACCGCTGCACCGCCGATGCGGTGGCCAATGTTACCGGCGTCAAGCTGGGACGTCGCTCCTTGAAATTTATGGACTACGGCATCATGGCAGCCACATTTGCCAATCTGGAAACGGGTAAGGCCTTCAGGATAATCTCCACTGAAGAATCCCGTGAACTTGCACAAGTCTATGCGCCGGAGATTGCGGAGAAAAGCGCCCGCCAGCTGACGGCCTATAAACGGATGCCGGACAGTGTGCTGTTCCGGGTCCAGCAGGTCAAGGTTGATACGCCAGAAGAGGATCTGCCGGGTCCAACCCGCTTTAAGTCGACCTGCTCGGTCTGCGGGCAGGTGGTACGCGATCGTCGCGAGGTTATCAAAGATGGTCGATTATTTTGTAAACCCTGTGCCGATGATGTTTATTTTAAGGAGGCCCGTGAGATTACCTGGCCGGATATGAATTGGGTGCCAAATAAAGATGAACATCGAACATCGAACGTTGAATGAAAAACTTTAAAAAGCAAAAATTGTTAGCCGGAAATTGATTTTAGATTTATGAAAACCAATTAAATTGCGGAGCGAAGCGACCACGCCAGGGCGTGGTTCGACGTTGGGCGTTCGATGTTGGACGTTCACCTTTTAAAATTTTTTCGTATGGTATTATTGAAACGCGATAATTTGTAGGGAGCGTAAAAATGCTGAAAAAGATTAAATTAAAAAACGCCGTCGGCACAAAACTGGCCCATGACATCACCGAGATTCGCCCCGGTGAATTCAAGGGTCCCGCTTTTCGCAAGGGTCATACGGTCTGCAACGAAGATTTGTGCCATCTCCAGAAACTCGGAAAAAATAATCTCTACGTCATCGATCTGGCAGAAGACGAAATCCACGAAAACCAGGCGGCCACTATTCTGGCAGACGCCCTGGCCGGCGAAGGTATTGCCTGGAAGGATGATCCCCATGAAGGCAAGATCAACCTGCTGGCGGCCACCGCCGGGCTGTTCAAAGTCGACACCACGGCACTGGCGGCCTTTAACATGGTCGATGAGGTCATGTGCGCCACGCTGCACAGCCACACCCTGGTCAAAAAAGGTGAAAAGGTAGCGGCCACCCGGGCCATCCCGCTGGTGATGAAACGGGTTGCCATCGAACGGGCCGCTGCCATCGCCCGGCAAAATGGTGCAGTGGTTTCGGTAAAAGCCCTGCAACAGGCCAAGGTTGGCCTGGTGATCACGGGCAACGAAGTTTTCCATGGTTTGATCGAAGATCGCTTTGCGCCGGTTTTAAGCGAAAAAGTGAGCGCATTAGGCTCTAAAGTGGATGGGATCGCGTTTGCTCCCGATGACGAAGAGCTGATCAGCATGGCCATCGGCAATCACCTGGACCGGGGTTGTGATTTAATTATGCTCAGCGGGGGGATGAGTGTCGATCCGGACGATGTCACGCGCAAGGGAATCCAAATGGCCGGTGCCACGGAAATGAACTACGGCTCGGCGGTGCTTCCCGGTGCCATGTTCCTGGCGGCCTATATTGGGGAGATTCCCCTGCTGGGGATACCGGCCTGCGGCTTGTATCACCGCATCACGGTGCTGGACCT
>Ga0265306_10001642_pt1 | contig 10916 bp, 8 predicted proteins | sample Helome_3_FD_192493 | JGI IMG/M metagenome (GOLD analysis project Ga0265306, IMG submission 192493) | Marine sediment microbial communities from subtidal zone of North Sea - Hel_20160420 (Illumina Assembly) | ecosystem: Environmental > Aquatic > Marine > Subtidal zone > Sediment ...
TCTATCGACGAGTTGCGCTTCTATCGTCAGCATCTGTTCCGTAGATGAATCTGCCCCTTGCCGCGGTAGACCAGGACGCGCCACCGGGTCTGGAGGAAATCCAAGCCGCGGCAGTGCGTCTGCGTGGCCGGGTCCATCACACGCCGGTGCTCGGCAGCGCCAGTATCGATCGGGATCTCGGCGCGCGCGTGTTGTTCAAATGCGAGAATTTCCAACGCGTCGGCGCGTTTAAAGCCCGGGGCGCGACCAATGCTGTGTTGTCGCTGGATGATGCCGAGGCGAAACGCGGCGTCGCGACCCACTCATCCGGCAATCACGGCGCCGCGCTGGCCCTGGCCGCGGCCGAGCGCGGCATCCCGTGCTGGGTGGTGGTGCCGGGTAACGCCACCGGTGTCAAACGTGATGCCATCGCCCGCTACGGAGCGCGGATCGTGGATTGCGCACCGACCATGACGGCCCGTGAGGCAGGTCTGGCGAGGGTGGTGGCAGAGACCGGCGCTGCCATCGTGCATCCCTTTGACGACTACCGCGTCATCGCGGGGCAGGGGACCGCGGCACTCGAGATGCTGGATGCGGAGCCGGATATCGATCTGCTGCTATGCCCGGTCGGTGGTGGTGGGCTGATCTCCGGCTGCGCCATCGTCGCCGCCAGCCGCACCCCGCCGGTACGCGTGGTCGGCTGCGAACCCGCCGGCGCCGACGATGCCCGCCAGTCTTTAATGTGCGGTGAACGGATCACGCTGGACACGCCCGAGACCATGGCCGACGGACTGCGCGCGTCCCTGGGACGACGCAACTTCGGCATCATCCGTGAGCTCGTCGACGACATCGTCACGGTCGAGGAGGCGGAGATCGTATCCGCCATGCGGTTGATCTGGGGACGGATGAAGATCCTGATCGAGCCGTCGGCGGCGGTGCCGGTGGCGGCGCTGATAAAGGGCGCGGTCGACATCCGTGGCCGCACCGTCGGCGTCATCCTCAGCGGCGGGAATATGGACCTGAACCAGTTGCCCTGGCAACCATCCGGGCAATAGTCAGCGGCTACCCGCGGTCCGCGGTCCGCGGCGGCGGGCCGTCGTCATCGAGGATGCTGACCTTCTGTCCCGGACGCAGCCGTTCCGCGCCGCGCACGATGATCCGGTCGCCGGCGTCGATGCCCCCGGTTATCTGGATCATGCCGCCGGCGCCGAGACCGGTCGTGACCGATACGCGTTCCGCGGTGTCGTCCTCGAGCACCCGATAAACGGAAGAACCTTCCCGGCGCAGCACCAGGGCATCCCGCGGCACGGCCAGAACCTCGATCGGCTCCGCGCTGGGCACCGCCATACGCACGGATTCGCCGACCCGCCAGGGCGTGGGCGGCACCGAGACACGGATCTCAAACAGATGGCTGCGGCCGTCACCGAATGGGACCAGGGTGCGCACCGCACCGGAACCCCGCGTATTGTCGGTACGGATGACAAGCTCGGTTCCTTCGCTGACATAGTTGAGACTGGCCAGCGGCGCGCGCGCCACCACCTCCAGGCTGTCGGGCTGGATCAGACGGATTACCGGGTCCCCGGCTGAGGTGTACTCACCCGGGTTCTGTAGCCGCTCGGTGACGATGCCCGGGAACGGTGCACGGATCCGGGTCTTGGCCAGCTGGACCTGGATCTGGCTGCGGCGTGCATCGGCCACGGTCAGCTCGCTGATGGCCGCCTGCAATTCCGACTCGGTCTCATCGAGCTGATTGCGGGCGGCGACGTTCTCCGCCGCCAGCTGGCGCAGACGCCGGGCTTCCTTTTCGAGGAATTCGCGCCGGCTGCGTTCCCTGGCGACGATGCCGCTGTACTCATTGCGCTGTAGCGTGAGATAGGTGTCGTCCATCCGCGCGACCACGGCGCCTTGCTCGACCCGGGTTCCGACCTCGGCGACGAACAGAAGTTGTCCCTGGACTTCCGCCGACAGCTGGGCGTCATTGCGACTGACCACGGTGCCGGGCAGCTCCAGCGTGGGCGCCAGTTCGGTCATGCTGGCCTCGATCACGCGGACCGACGCGGGTGGCGGCCCCTGTTGAGCGAGCACCGAAGGTGCGACCAGCAACAGCGCCGGGAGCAGCCGAGCCGGGGAAAGACTTGAACGATGAATCACTTGGGGACTCCGGAAAATCAAAGGTTGTCGTGTCGCTGGGCGTAGCTGCCTTCCGCGCCCACACCGGCCGCGGCGTGCGCCGGCGCCATCTCGCCGAGACGCAGCAGGCTCGGCAACAGGATCAGGGTGAATAGCGTGCTGACGGTCATACCGCCGACGATCACCGCAGCGATCCCGCGGTATAACTCGGTGCCGGCACCGGGCACCAGCAGCAATGGCAGCATGCCGAAGATACTGGTCAACGTGCTCATCAGGATCGGCCGCAGGCGGAAGCGCACCGCCTGCTCGACCGCGTCGCGGCGTGCCATGCCCCCCCGTTCCGCAGCCCGCGTCTGATGTACCAGCAGGATGGCGTTGTTGACCACCAGACCAGTCAACGTGATAAAGCCGATCATGGTCAGCAGATCCATCGGCTGGAACGTGATCAGATTGGTGATGCGCAGCGAGATCACCCCACCGACGATCGCCAGCGGCAGCGCGATAACCACCATCAGACTGTCGCGGAAAGAACGGAACAATGCGCTCATCAGCAGATACAGGATGGCGATGGCCAGGGCCAGGCTCTGAGCCATATTGCGGATCGCGGTGTCCTTGTCGTCAGCGGTGCCCTGGTAGGCGATGTCCCCGTCCTCGGGTAGCTGTTCGCGGATGACCGGATCGACCTGCTCCTTAATGAGATCGATGGCGACGCCCAGAGGCATATCGGTCGGTGGCGTCACGATCAGCGTGATGGTGCGGCGGCGATCGACGCGGCGGATCTGATCGGGGCCAGCGGTCCGGGTCAGCGCTACCAGTTCGCCGAGCGGCTGCACGCCGCTATCCGGCGTCGCGATCGGCGTCGCCATCAGCTGTTCCGGCGTATCCCAGTCCTGACCGCGGAGGATGACGTCGAGCCGTTCGTTGCCGTCGAAATAGTCGCCGACATACAGACCGTCGCCCAGGGCGCGGATGACCCTTGCCATGGTTTGACGTTCCCAGCCGGACTCGGCGATGCGGCGTTCCCTGGGGAGCAGACGCAGCTCCGGCTCCGCCAGCTCGACACCCGGGACCGGTCGTACGCGGGCGCCGGGCAAGGCCTCGGCAATCGCACCCATGCCGGTGATAGCCGCAGACAACATCGCCTCGATGTCGCGGCTCTGTATATTCACATCGATGGAGCGGCCGCCACCGAGACGACCGAACAGCGAGGCCCTGTTGACGAACACCAGGGTGTCCGGGAAACCGCGCATCACTTCTCGGTTGAGCACCTCGACCATGTCGTCCACATCGTCGCGATCCTTGGTGCGGGCGCCCATGAATCCGAAGCGGCCGAACAAGCCGAGGAAGTAACTCTCAAGGGCCGGTTCCGCATCGCCTTCCAAGAATGGGAGCATGCGCTGGTTGACCACATCCGCGAACTCGGTCTTGGCGGCGCCCACACTGACGCCGGGCGGCGGCAGGATAAATCCGAACATGAAGTTCTGTTTGCCCTCGGGCAGATAGTCGGTGTCGGGTATCAGCCAGGCGGTCAGGCCGACCGCGATCGCGGTCAGGCCGACGATCCAGCCGGCGCGCCGTTTTGGTGTGTCGGTCAAGGACATGATCATCCCGGTGCCCCGGCGCCACCAGGGTTCGTGAGGATCGCTCAGGTTGATATCTCTGAGCCAGCTGGTGGCCGCCGTCGGGATCACGGTGACCGCGATCAGCAGCGAGGCGACGACGGCGATTGCGATCGCGATTGCCAGATCGGAGAACAGCTGGCCCGCTATATCCTGCAGGAACACGATCGGCAGGAAGATAGCCACGGTGGTCGCGGTCGAAGCCACCAGGGCGCCCCATACTTCGCTGGCTCCGGTCATGGCCGCGACATGGCTGGGTACGCCTTTTTCGCGTAGCCGGACGATGTTCTCCAGCACCACGATCGCGGCATCGAGCACCATGCCCACCGCAAACGCGAGACCGGCCAGCGAGATGATATTGAGCGTGCGGCCACCGGCATTGAGCGCGATAAAGGTCACGAACAGCGAGATCGGGATGGCCAGCGCCACCATCATGGTGGCGCGGAAGCGGCGCATGAACCACCACAGGATCGCCACCGCAAACATGATGCCGATCAGCAGGTTATTACGCAGCATCGACACCGACTGTGTGATGTAGACGGTCTCGTCATAGGCCTGTTTCATAAACAGGCCGGAGCGTTTCAGCGGCCCTGCGTTGAGCTCTGCCACGACCTGTTTGAGTTCGGCCATCACCTCGAGCACGTTGACGTTTTGCTCGGGTTGGGCGTTGATCGCGATAGACGGGCCGCCGTCCTGGTTCAGGGTGCCGGTCGCATCCCGCAGTACGGTTTCGATCCGGGCGATGTCATAAAGATGCACCGGCTGGCCGTCGCGCCAGGCAAGCACCATGTCGTTAAAGCCCTCGACGCTGTACTTGCCGGTGAAACGCAGCGTATAGGAGCGTCGGCCGACATCGCTAAAGCCCCCTGATACGTCCTCGTTGCCGCCGGTGAGCCGGGCCAGAGTCGGTATGTCGATGCCGAGCGCCGCGGTCTGGTACGGATCGAAAGTAATGCGTACCTCACGCCCGCGGCCGCCATAGATCGACGCGTTGGAAATGCCCGGGATACGCTCGATGCGCGACTGCACCACTTCTTCGACGAAATCCTGATAGCTGGTGATATCGCGATCGTTGCCCGGCAGCGGCCGCAGCGCGAACCAGGCGATGGCGGTGCCGAATTCGCCGCGGCCGGCATAGATCACCGGCTCGTCGACGTCCGGCGGGTAACTCGGTACGCGATTGAGCCGGTTCATCACCTCGATCAGCGCGCGTTCCAGCGGGATGTCGACGGCGAAAGTGAGGTTGATCGAGGAAGAACCGCGGCTGGCGGAAGAGGTGATCTTCTCCAGGCCCGGGAGGCCGCGCAATGCATCCTCCTGGGGCTCGAGAAGCTCCGCCTCGACTTCTTCCGGCGCTGCGGCCCGCCAGCGGGTGTTGATCTCGATCAGCGGCCGCTCGACATTGGGGATCATCTGCACCGGCATACGCGACAGCGCAATGCCGCCGAACATCAGCACCATGATGATGGCGACGATCACCGCGGTAGGGTTGCCGATGGCGGGACGGGTGAGATTCACTGTGGCTGCCTCTTGGATGCCGGGCCGGGAATTGTAGTCGTTGCGACCCTAATTCTCACGTTTAATTCCCCGCGCGAGGCCTGGGTGGGGGGCTTTTTGCACCGTCCCCGGTCAGCGCTGCAGTATGCTGGAGCGTCCCAACAGGGGGAGGACAGGGATATGGACCAGGAGACGGTCACCCATACCGGCGGCTGCCATTGCGGCGCCGTCCGCTTCGAGGTCGACGCGCCGCCCGGGCTACAGGCGTATGAGTGCAATTGTTCGATCTGCGCGATGACCGGTTTTGTGCACCTGATCGTCCCGCAGCGCGATTTCCGTCTGTTGGGCGGCGCCGATGCGCTGGCCGAATATCGATTCAATACCGGCACGGCGCGACACTTGTTTTGCCGTCACTGCGGCATCAAGTCGTTTTATGTGCCGCGCTCGAATCCGGATGGATTCAGTATCAACGTCCGTTGTCTGCGGCCGTCGTCGCTGGCTTCTGTCACCGTGAAGACGTTTGACGGCCGCAACTGGGAGCAGGCAGCCGGCGCCCTGGAACACCTGAGCCGCTAACGCCTGGGATCCGCCGGATCCTCGTCTGGCAGGACAGGAAAGCAGGTCGCGGGCGGCGGCGTGCAGATCAATTCAGGGTCTTCTGGCCGCGCGCGTCGGGCGATGACGATCACCCAGTAGTCGACATGGGGCGCGTAGATATTGCGCGCATAGGCCACGCCCAATTCGTTCTGCTCGTCAAAACCCGCGCCCTCGCCAAGCAGGTGCGCGCGATGCGCCGGCGAAGCCAGCAGCGCCTCCCAAACCGCGTCGGGTGATTCGATGCCGCCGACGATGGATTCCACGTTGTTCGCCAGGCCGTCCCGGTAGATGTCGGGCAACGGATAGCCGGCATCGCGCAACATCCGATTGGGCCCCCGGTGTTCCGGGCTGGTGTGAGAAAGATAGCCTCGGGTCGCCATATCTCGGGCTCGGGATTCTGCAAACGCCTGCAGCGTGTCGCTGCATTCAAGGTGAGACCGATTATCGGAATACCCTATAAGCTTCCGAAATAAATGTAATTCATTATCATCCAGCGTACAGTTGCCGAGGGCAGTCGACACCCGCTGCGGGGACGCCTGCCCTGGCTCGGCCGCGATGGCCATGACAAGGCCGCTGCCGCCAGCCGGGGCGCAGCCGACCATCAGGGTCAGCAACAGGCGCGTTGCCCACCCCTGGCTTCGCGGCGTCGGCATCCGCAGATTTCTGGCCTGGAACATCAAATTGTTGGACCCTGCCTGGCGTAGATTTTGTTCCCGAACCGCCAGAGGGTGGGCAGATCGAGCCAGAGCGGTAGAATACCGATCCCCTGCCCAAAATCCGCCGGAACTGACTGAACAATGAGACTGCGTTTTGCCATCTTCGTCCTCTGCCTGTTGCCCGCAGCGGTGCTGGCCGAGACCCGCTTTGTCGAACTCGAAGTGACCCTACGTTCGGGCCAGGGCACGAGCTTTAGCATCGTGCGCATGGTGCGCAGCGGATCACCGGTCGAGGTTCTCGAGACGGGCGCCGCCAGTGGCTATTCACGAGTCCGGGTGGCGGGCGGTACCGAAGGCTGGATTCTCACGCGATATCTGACCGATTCGCCGATCGGCGCCGAGGCGCTGGTCGCAGCGCGACAGCGGGTCGATCAACTCAGCCGCGAGAACCGGGAGCTGATCGAGGAACGCAACCGGTTGATGTCCGAGGGCGATAACCTGGCCGGCGAGCTACAGCGACTCAAGGATCTGTCCGCCAACGCGATCTCGCTGGAGCAGACCAACCAGCGGCTGACTGCCGCGGCGACACGGCACGAGACGACCATCGAAGGTCTCAGCGCCGAAAACGCCCGACTCACCTCGACCGCCCGTCGCGACTGGTTCCTGGCCGGGGCTGGCGTCCTCGTCGCGGGCCTGCTGTTCGGGCTGATCCTGCCGCGGATCCGCTGGCACAGACGCCGCAAGTGGAACGACCTCTAGACCGGCTCGAAGCCAGGCTCAGACTTCTTTTCCGGCCAGATACATCCAGGTCTCGACCACGGTGTCCGGATTGAGGGACATGCTCTCGATGCCCTGGTCTAGCAGCCATCGCGCGAAGTCGGGATGATCCGACGGCCCCTGACCACAGATACCGATGTACTTGCCGCTGTCGCGACAGGCCTTGATGGCCATCGACAGCAGGGCCTTGACCGCGTCATTCCGCTCGTCAAACAGGTCCGCGATGATGCCCGAGTCCCGGTCCAGACCGAGCGTCAGCTGCGTCATGTCGTTGGAGCCGATAGACATGCCGTCGAAATACTCCAGGAACGCGTTGGCCAGCAGCGCGTTGGAGGGGATTTCGCACATCATGATCAGCTTCAATCCATGTTTCCCGCGCTCGAGGCCATTGGCGGCCAGTAGCTCGGTGACCTGCCGGGCCTCGTCGACGGTGCGCACGAACGGCACCATCACCTGGACATTTTCCAGGCCCATATCCTCGCGGACTTTACGCAGCGCAAGACATTCCAGTTCGAAACAGGGTCGGAACGAAGGCTCGATATAGCGGGAGGCGCCACGGAAGCCGAGCATCGGGTTCTCTTCATGCGGCTCGTAGCGGCTGCCGCCGATCAGGTTCGCATATTCGTTCGACTTGAAGTCGGACAGACGCACGATCACCGGTTCGGGCGCGAAGGCGGCTGCGATATTGGCGATGCCCTCGGCGAGGCGGTCGACAAAGAAGCTCACCGGGTCCGCATAGCCGGCCATCTGATGGCCGATCGTCTGTTTGAGCTGTTCGTCCAGCTGATCGAATTCGAGCAGCGCCCGCGGATGCACACCGATCATCCGGTTGATGATGAATTCCAGACGTGCCAGGCCGACCCCGCGGTGAGGGATGCCGGCGAAGTCGAAGGCCCGGTCCGGATTGCCGACGTTCATCATGATCTTGACCGGGACCTCAGGCATCGCATCGAGTTCGATGATCTTCTCTTCAAAATCGAGGATGCCTTCGAAGATGCGTCCCTCGTCGCCCTCGGCGCAGGATACGGTGATAGCTGTATCATCCTTGAGCACATCGGTGGCGTCGCCGCAGCCGACCACTGCCGGGATGCCGAGTTCGCGCGCGATGATGGCCGCATGGCAGGTGCGCCCGCCACGATTGGTAACGATAGCGGACGACCGCTTCATGACCGGTTCCCAGTCCGGATCAGTCATATCGGCGACCAGGACATCGCCCGGCTGGACCCGGCTCATCTCGCTGACTTTCCGGATCACCCGGGCCGGGCCAGCGCCGATGCGATGGCCGATACTGCGGCCGGTGACGAGCACTCGCGAGTGTGACTTCAGGTGGAAGCGCTGTAGCGTTCTTCCGCTGCGGCTCTGCACCGTCTCGGGTCTGGCCTGGAGGATATACAGCTTGCCGTCTTCGCCGTCTCTGCCCCATTCGATGTCCATCGGCCGTCCGTAGTGTTCTTCGATGATCAGCGCCTGGCGCGCCAGTTCCTCCACGTCGGCATCGTCGAGACAGAAGCGGTTCCTGCCCTCCTTTTTTACATCGACTGTCTTGGTGGCGTCGCCGTCATCGCCTAGCACCATCTTGATCGCCTTGCCGCCCAGGCTGCGACGCACAATAGCGGTCTTGCCTGCGCGGAGAGAAGGCTTGAACACGTAATATTCATCAGGGTTGACCGATCCCTGCACCACCGTCTCGCCGAGACCCCAGGCGGAGGTGATAAAGACCACGTCACGGAAACCCGTATCGGTATCCAGCGTGAACATGACGCCGCTGGCGCCGAGGTCGCTGCGCACCATGTGTTGCACGCCTGCTGACAGGGCGACCAGACTGTGGTCGAAATCCTGATGCACGCGGTAAGCGATGGCGCGGTCGTTGAACAGGGAGGCGAAGACCTCATGCACCGCTTTGACTACCGCATCAAGACCGCGCACGTTTAGATAGGTCTCTTGCTGGCCGGCAAAGGACGCCTCCGGCAGATCCTCAGCCGTCGCCGACGAGCGCACGGCAACGGCGATGTCTTTGCTTCCGGTCATGGCCTTCCAAGCGGCGCTCAGCTCTTCGTGCAGGCGTGGCTGCAGTGGTGTGTCCATGATCCAGCCGCGGATCTCTGCGCCGGTACGGGCTAGCTTGACTACATCGTCCACGTCGAGCTCGGCCAGGATCTTGTGGATCTTCTTGTCCAACCCGCCCTGAGCGAGGAAGTCCCGATAGGCCGTGGCAGTGGTGGCGAATCCCTCCGGCACGGTGACCCCCAGATCCGTCAGCTGGCGGATCATCTCGCCCAAAGACGCGTTCTTGCCGCCGACAGACTCTACGTCCGTCATGCCTAGCTGACTAAACTGAACGATATATGGTTTCACTTGGCGCTCCCTTGCGGTGCCTGACTACCTTTTTCCGGGCCGGGGATGCACAATGCCCGCGGGCCAGGAGGCTGGCGCCGAATCGCGGATTACATCATGAATCATAGGACAGTTTTTTTCGTCTCAGACCAGACGGGGATCACTGCGGAGACACTCGGGCACAGCCTGATGACGCAGTTCGATGGCCTGAAATTTCGCAGTGTCACTGTGCCATTTATCGACAGTGCTGACAAGGCGAAGAATACGGTCAACCGGATCAACCTGACGGCCGAGGTAGAGGGCGCCCGGCCCATCGTTTTCGCCACCTTCGTCAACGATGATGTGCGCGAGATCCTGCTCACCAGCCGCGGTCTGTGCCTCGATTTCTTCGACGCCTTCATCGGGCCCCTGGAGCGTGAATTGGAAGTGCGTTCCTCGCATACCTCCGGCCGCGCTCATGGCTTGTCCAACAGTAACGCCTATGCGCGTCGCATAGATGCGATGAATTTCGCGCTGGAAAATGACGACGGTGCCTCGGTGCGCGATTATGGCCGGGCCGACCTGATCCTGGTCGGCGTGTCACGCTCGGGCAAGACGCCAACCTGTCTGTATATGGCCCTGCACTACGGCATCTTCAGCGCCAATTATCCTCTCGCCGATGAGGAATTCGAGCGCGGTCAGCTGCCGCGGGTGCTGCAGGAGAACAAGGACAAGATCTACGGACTGACTATCGCGCCCGACCGTCTGCATCATGTCCGCAACGAGCGCCGTCCGGATAGTCGCTATGCCTCGATGCAGCAGGTCAGCTACGAATTACGCTCCGCCGAGCAACTGATGAAGACCAGCGGTATCCCGTTCCTCAACACCACCGAGTGTTCGATCGAGGAAATCGCGAGCACGATCATCCACCAGAAAGGCCTGCGGGATCGCGACGCGGAAGAGGGCGCCGGAGGCTGAGCGGCAGCCCCGAGCTACCGCCGCGGTGTCGGAGTCAGATGATGCCGGTGGGCTGATCCAGCCCGGCGAGCTCCGACAACCGCGCGATGTCTCTCGCCGCCTGGCCCAGATCGGCGGTCAGGACAGCCGCGTCTCCGCTGCAATCCCCATCGGGTGGCATGAATCGTTCCAGATAGATGCGCAATGTCGCTCCGGCAGTTCCGGTACCGGAGAGCCGGAATACGATCCGCGAATCATCGGACAGCGTCACGCGCACGCCCTGATGGTCAGAGATGCTGCTGTCTACCGGATCGTGGTAGGAAAATATGTCGGCATGGCTCACGGTGACGCCGGCCCCTCGCGTGCCGACCAGGGTTCCGACGGCGCCTTC
>Ga0265306_10001644_pt1 | contig 10911 bp, 9 predicted proteins | sample Helome_3_FD_192493 | JGI IMG/M metagenome (GOLD analysis project Ga0265306, IMG submission 192493) | Marine sediment microbial communities from subtidal zone of North Sea - Hel_20160420 (Illumina Assembly) | ecosystem: Environmental > Aquatic > Marine > Subtidal zone > Sediment ...
AAAGGAGGCGCGATTCATCCTGAAACGCAAATCGCCCTCCACCCTGCAGATTGTCAGGAGCGTGAGTGCGGACGAGATCAGCCGCTACAGCGAGGATACGATTCAGCTCGTTCGCGACACCTTTGAGCGCCAGGTGCGGGAGAAGGCTGCGCTGGGGAGGACGATGACCTTCAATTTCGTTGATGTCAGCATCAACCAGGTACGCGACGATGATGAACGCGCGTTTCTGAACGATATCGGCACCAATTTCCACCTGAAGGATGACGAGGCCGATCGGCTAATTGCCGCCGCGCGCCAGGTACTGCGAGAATCGAAGGAATTTAAGGCCTTTCTGGCGCTTGACCATCGGGGCAACTGACGAGTCTTGTATTCCGGCAAAAATGGTGCAAGGCAACAGATTTCCTACTTTGATATTTTGCTGCGAGTGCTAGACTCAAGGTCATGGACGAAAGCATTCGGGTCGAGATCGAAAAGAAGCAGGCTGAGGCCCAGCTGGCAACGGCAGAAGCGATCCTGGCCGCCAAGAAGGCCCGCTGGTACGAATTAGTGATATTCGGCGGGGCCGGTATCACGGTAGGCTTGGGCTTGGCCCAGGTTCTATTTCGCTAGCGCCCGCGTCTATTAGCAATCTTCCGTTTGTTTTCGGTGCGCAGAGCGCACCCTACAGGCTTGTCGCGGCTAAAGCCGCTCCCACCGGGTTAGCTGCCTTGCGCCGAACGCGAGCGTGCGCCGAAGGCTTTGGCCCACGGGTTTGCGGTTATGCCGTGGCCGATGATGCTGAAAATCACCGTGCAGGCGACCACCATCGCCAGAGTCCCGCTGTTCGCCACGTTCGCATCCAGCACAATAATCGCAAACACGATGCTCGCCAGCCCGCGGGGCCCGAACCAGCCCATGAAGAGCTTGGTCTCCGTGGTTAAACCGGTGCCGCTGAGACACAGGAAGACGGGTAACATCCGAATGACTGTCAGGCTTAGCACGGCGTAAAGAACAATACGCCATTCGAAGCTGCCGACGGCCTGGCCAACCACGGCGACACCGAAGATCGTCCACGTGATTACGGAGAACACGTCACCCGTGCCCTCCGCCGCTTCCAGCAGCTGTTGACGCTGCTGGGGTAGCAACGCGCCAAACAACAGGCCGCCAGTGAAGGCTGCTATGAAGCCACTGCCGCCCAGGAGCTGCGCGGCCCCGAAGCAGGTCAGGGCCAGGCCGATGACCGGCACCTGCGACCAGGTATCGGTCAGCCACTGGCGCCGGTAGGCGATCTTGAGGAGTTGCGCGGCCGCGGCGGTCAGCGCCAGGCCGACCACGAGCCCGATGCCAATTTCTTCGGCCACGAGGCCCACCGCCAGTTGCCAGGTGGCCTGCTCACCAGCCGATTGGACAATCAGGGCCAGAAACACGAACAGCACCGGTACACAGATCCCATCGTTCAAGCCACTTTCCACGTTCAGGCTCTGGCGAACGTTATCCGGTACCGCTTCATTGCTCACCACGGCTTTGCCAAGAGCGGCGTCCGTCGGCGCCAGCATGGTCGCCACCAGGGCGAGCTCGAGCAACGACAGGGTGACATTCAGCCACAGTCCGATCAGGTAACCGAGGACTATGGTCAGAGGCAGACCGACCAACAGCAAGCGAACGGGCAGCCCCGCCACCCGCTTCAGGACCTTCATGTCGGCCCCGGCTGCGTCGCTGAACAGCACCAGGGCGAGGGTCAATTCCGCCAGGGCTCCCAGGGTTGCCCGCTCTGTCTCAAACGGGACCAGGTCGAGTCCGACAGGCCCGATCAGCACACCAAAGGCCACAAACACCATCGGCCCACTGATCCACGTCCGCTCGACCGCGCCGGCAACGATGCTGTATAGAAGAACAAAACCGGCAAAAAGTGCCAGCACCTCGTACAGGACGTTTTCCATTGTCAGTTCTCCCTGGCTCAGTCTTGCCGGCTGTGGCTTGTCGCGGCTAAAGCCGCTCCCACCGAAAGGTCAGGCGCCGTATCCACGCCTAGTCCTCGGCACTGTCACCCGGCACCGTGTCTCTTACCGTGTCTCTGAAATAGACCCGTTGCACCACCGCCATCACGATAGCCGTGGTCCAGCCAAACATGATGATGCCGTTGGCCCCCTCGATGGAACTCAGCAGGTTCCACTTGGCAGGCAGCACGATGTCGCCATAACCCAGGGTCGTAAAAGTCACCATCGAGAAATACAGTGCCTGCTCGAGGCCTTCGATGGCACCCAGCAGCAGGTAGACCAGCGCCCAGAGGTAGACCTCCAGGAACAGGGCAACGAACATCAGCAGAATGATCCCGAGCACGTTGTAAAGGGGGAAGGTCCGCAGTGCCTGGCGCAGCCGGCCCACATGAGACATCACGATATCACGAGCAAACTTCATGGCTACCGCGTGAATTGCAGTGGTTAGCATCAGCAGCAACACACCGATACCCAGGTTCGTAAACATGAGCTGGCCATCCCCCGTCCCGATTACCGACATTATTCCAGCACTCCCTTCCACTGCCCGGTGCGCTCGCGCATCTCATCTTTCATGGCTTCCGGCAGGAACTCTACCGGATCCTTGCCGTCGCGAATCGTCCAGCCGCCGCCCAGCGCCAGATAAACCTGCACGAGATTGACTGAAACGGTGCCCGCAGCGTTCGCGAACAGGTCCTGCTGCTGCACATTGGCGTTGAGCGTGGTAATGAGGGTGTCGAAGTCGATGGAACCCTCCTGGTACTGGATGGTGGCGATGGTCACGGCCCGCTGGGACGCAGCCGCGGCCAGCTGGTAGGCAGCCAGCTGGTCATGTGAACGCAGGTAGGCAACGATGGCATTTTCCACGTCACTCTGGGCCAGCAGCACCGTGTTGCGGTAGTCCACCAGCAATTGCTGGAACAGCGCATCCTGCAAACGGACATTGCTGCGCAGCCGACCGTAATTGAACAGGTTCCACTGAAAGGAACCGGAAAAATCCCATTCCTTGCTGTCGCCCTCGAACAAATTCCCGGTATCGTCCGCCACCGTGCCAATGGAACCGCCGATGGAAAAGGCCGGGTACAGGTCTGTGACGGCCACGCCGATCTGGGCACTCTGGGCCGCCAGCTGGCGCTCGGCAACACGAATATCAGGCCGCCGCCGGATCAGGTCCTGGGGCATGCCCAATGCCGTCGCGGGCGGCGTGACGGGAATAGCCTTTTTCTCACCCAGGATGTAGCCAAGATCCTGCGGCGGCTGGCCGAGCAGCACAGCGAGGGAGTTCTTTGACTGCTGCAAGGCCGTTTCCAGACCCGACACCGAGGCCCTGGTGTTGTAGAGCAAAGACTCGGCCTGATCCACATCGAGCTCGCTCACAGCGCCGGCATCGAACTTGGCCTGGGCAATCCGCAGGCTTTCCTCCTGCTGCTTCACGTTCTCGTTCGCCACGTCAATCCGTTCCTGGAAGGTACGGATCTGGATATAGGTCTGCGCGACCTGCGACACGAGGGATATCAGGGCGCCGTCATAACTCGCCACGCTGGCATCAAGCGTCGCCGACGCCGACTGGACTTGCCGCCTGAACCGTCCCCAGAAGTCGAGTTCCCAGCTGACGCTGCCGCCCAGGCTGTAGTCCTCGAAGGTATCCCCCCTGTCACGTTGCCTGGCGGCCGACCCGGCACCCACCTGCTGCTGCGGATATTGATTACCAATGGCAATGCGCAACTGCTGCTGGGCCTGCAACACCCGCAGCGCGGCCGAGCGCAGCGTCAGGTTTTCCTGCAGCGCCTGCTCGACCAGTCGATCGAGCACCGGATCGCGAAAGCTCGTCTGCCACCACCGGGCATCAACCGCAGCAGTGTTGTTAATGAGTGCGTTGTTCGATTCCTGCCAGTCGGCTTCAACCTTGGCGTCGGGTTCCGCGTAATCGGGACCGAGCGCAATGCACCCGCCAAGGCCCAGGAGCAGGCACAGGCCAGCCACCAGGCGCGCCGGCCTGGCCAGCGGGGCCGCCACGGCAATGCGTTGACTGCGAATAATGGTGCCGGATGGTGGTTGCGTAGTTATTGGGTCGGATACGACGCAACCATGATGCGGCACCTGGGTTTTTGACATTTGCGTATCAACAACTACACATTACTAACCGGCACCGCGTCAGGCATCACTTGACGCCCATTAACGGTCACCCGTTGCCGAGGCCGTCTCATCCCGGGCCGATGAAGACCCGGAGCCGGTCTTCACCAGCACGGATGCCGTCGTCCCGACGCGCAGCTCAACGCCCGCCGGCACCTTGTCGAGGTGAATGCGCACCGGCACGCGTTGCGCCAGCCGTATCCATTCGAAGCTAGCGCTCACGGTGGGCAACAACTCGAAACCCGTGCTGCCGTCGGTCTGTGCAATACCCCAGCCGAGGCTGTCCACGCGGCCCGCGATGGGTTCATCGGGATAGCTCATCAGCGTGACCATCGCGTCGTCGCCCGGCCGGATGTTGGCCACATCCGTTTCCTTGAAGAAACCGTCCACCCAGTAGCTGTTGATATCCACCAGGGCCAGGGCCGGCTGATTCGCCACCGCGTAGCTGCCCATGCGCAGGTTCAGGTTGGTCACATAACCCTCCACAGGCGCCCGCACCTCGGTGAATTCCAGGTTCAGTTCCGCCTGGCGCAGCGCTGCCATGGCCTGCCGGATGCTGGGATTCGCATCACCCGCTGCACCCAGGTTGGCTTTGGCTTCCGCCAATGCCGCCTCGGCCTGCGCCAGCGAAGCCTTGGCTTCCGCTACGGCTGCCAGGGAGGCTTTGCGCTGCTGCACCGCGACCGTGTAGTTCGCCTTCGCCCGGTCCACGGACTTCTGGGAGGTGGCCTTTTGCGGCAGCATCTCCTGCTGACGCTGGTACTCGGCCTCGTTTTTCTCGATGGTCGCATCGGCCGCCTGAATGGTCGATTGCGCCTGGTTCACGGCCGCGCGGGCGACGGCCACGCCGGCCTGGGCTGACTCAACCTGTTTCTCCAGCGCCTGCACATCATCGCCCGTCCCGTCGAGCTGGGCACGGGCCTGATCGACGCTGGCCTGGAAAGTGCGCGGGTCAATGGCGAACAGCAGCTCGCCGGCTTTGACCAATTGATTGTCTTTCACGGCCAGCTTCACAATGGGCCCGGATACACGCGGCGTGATCTGGATGACATCGGCGCGCACCTGCCCGTCGCGGGTCCAGGGATTGGCCAGGTAGTCCCAGTACTTCAGCAAACCTGCAAAGACCGCTACCGCCACCACGGCGCCGGTCAACAGATATTTCTGCGATATCTTCACTCAGACCCTGATAAAGACCGTGCCGATAAACACAGTGTAAATCACGGCGAGGGACAGCTGAACGAGGGGCGGATAGAAAAAGTACTTCGCCAGCCGATAATGATTGAGCAAGCGGGTCGTCGCCACCGCGGCAATCACCCCCAGCAACGCGGCCACGAGCAACGGCGGCAGATAAACACCACTGATCGCGAACTCATGGGGTATCGGATTCATCAGGCGAACCTTTCTTCACGCCATCCGGGCCAGTCAATCGGTGCAACACTGCCGGCATAATCTCCCAGGGCCACGGATACACCCCGATAGGCGGCCAGCAGCTGGAAGAAATCGGCCCCTTCCTCGTCGCTGATCCGACCCTGCTCCGGCTGGTCCAGCGCAGCTCTGACTTGCTGCTCCATGTGGTCGATGGTCGCTGCCAGCCCGGCCTGAAAAGCCTGGCGGTCGAGATCGGACGGATCCACCGACAGGCGCTGAAACACCTGCTGAATCGCCAGCCGCCACGCCCGGATATCCGCCTGCAGCGCCGCGATCAACGACGGCGGATATTGATGGTCCCGCGCCGACAGCAGTTCCTGGATCCGGAAACTGAGCGCCTGCAGGTCGGCGACCAGCTGTTGTGTCGCCGCTGGTGACCCGCCTGGTAGCAGGCCAGGGCCGATCGCCCGGCTCCAGGCCGCCAGCTTCTGCGGCAGCGTCGCGATTTCGCGCAACTGCCGAGCCTGGCGGGCATGCTCGCGCGAACCCAGGGGCTGTTGCCAGTCGCCCAGCGTGGAAAGCAGGTACTCGCTGCTGCGAAAGTAGCGGCGCAACAGGCGTTCAAACGCCTTTTCGGGGAGCGGTGAGAAGGGGATGTACGCGGTGACCAACAGCACCAGGAACACGATGGGCAGCATCATCGCCGTGCTGGCCACCACCATGAAACTGTAGCTTTGTTCGTTGGAAATAGAGGCGATGGAAAGAAACATCGCAATGCCGAATACCCGGCCAAGGGCCTGCTGGGGCGTTGCGAACAGGTAATAGATAGCAAACGTGCTGATGAACAGCAGCGTGCCAAGACCCAGGAAGCTTGAGAGCTGCGGCATGATGAAGATGTAGATAATGCTCGCAGCCAGGGTGCTGAGCATTGCCGGCCTGAACATTTTCGAGACGCGGACCTGCGGCATACTCGCCAGCGCCATCCCCAGCGGACAGGCCATGCTGACCACGCCGGTACCACCCGGCAGGTCAGGTACATAGATCCAGAGCAGGTAGGCCAGCCACAGGATCAGTAACACCCGGAAGACACTCAACAGGCGATCCGTATCCAGGAAGAAGGGCGCCGGCGAAGAGTCTGCCGGTGTGCTGTCAACGGCAATCCTGTTGAAGTCCCGGATGTCAGCGATGGCAGCGAGCAGACCACGCGTCAGTTGCTCAATTTCCTGCCACCGCGCACGGGCAGCCGTCACCTCAGCGCGTTCAAAAGCCGACAGCGCGCGAAAACCGGCGCGGTCGACAGCCAACTCCAGCGGCGCCGAATCCCCGGCCGGGGGTTCGTTCGCGAGCATGGCCGCCATGCCCTTGAAGCGCTGCCCCAGCAAATCGTCGAGCTCCTGCAGATCAGGAAATACTTTCGCTAAATCAATGTCTTGAATTCCCTCCAGCGTGTCGCGCCAGCGCGCCAGGCTGATGGTCAGCGCCAGCGCCTGGCGCTGGAAAGTCTGCCACTGGGCCCGCAGGGCCCACACTTCATAGGTGTCCGTATCCGCCGCTGCGAGCAAGGTCTGAAAACGATCGCGGGCCTGGCGCAACTGTGCCGAAAGCTCGTGGGTTTGCGCCGCCGTACTTTGTCCAAGTACCCGGTCGCGGCAGCCCTCATAAAGCGAAGCCTGGGCCGCGACAAATTCATTGACGGCGGCTGCAAACTGCGCGCCGGAACGGGTGGGCCACAGCAAGCTTGCCACGAGGCTATATACAAGAATACCCAGCCCGGTCTCCTGCGCGCGCAACATCGCGACACTGAAAGCGTTTGTGGAACTGGGGCCGGCGTCCATACAGACAATGACACAGACCAGGCCCGCCACATTCCAGAAGTACGCACGCTGCGAACCGCCCATCATGTAGGTGCACAGGCCCACCCAGATGGAAACACCCACCATGAACAACCAGCGCTCCTGCGAAAACAGCGCGATCAGCACAAAGGCCATCACGATGCCCATGCCGGTGCCGGCCATGCGCAGGGCCGCTTTGTTCAGGGATTGACCGTAGGTTGAGAGACTGATGAAAGCCACCGCGAAGCCCGCCCAATAGGGCCGGTCCCAGCCCATCCCCAAAGCGATGCCATAGGCGATGGTAATCGCCAGGGCAGTCTTGGTGGCTTCTTTGGCTTTGCGAGACAAGTTCACTGCGCGTCAGTAGGGTGCACTCCGTGCACCATCAAATCATCGGTGCGTGAAACGCACCCTGCAAGCACCATCAATTCTGGGCCAGCGGTCAATCACGATCCAGAAGACATCAACGAACTCACGATATAGCCCAGATAAACAATCACCAGCAGCGCGCCCATGCCCCTGTTTCCTTGTGGGGTCGGACCAAGGCATCCGATTGATTTGCTTGGGTAATTTGTCTGGATCCGGCAGATTTCGGCGCTTAGCGGCCGCTTTTTCGCATGAAAAATGAGCGAATAAGCAAGTTCACGCACTGCCCCACCCGAACAAACGCTGCGAAACCAGACGTCCTTAGAGCCGCGTTTTCGGGGCCGAAAAGTGGCCTCTAAGCACGATCTGGACCCCTTGGCGACAACAAAAGCATTGAATTTCATTCGGTTAGTCTGGTCCGACCCCGACTACCCGTGTCCCGCTCCGGCGGCGTGAACGCCTAATTACTCACCCTGGGCAATTTCGAACTGTTCCGGTATCAACAGGTACCCCCCAACAAAAAAGCAGACCGCTCCGGCGAACGTGCCGAAGTTCGCCAGCCACGGCGCGGCCAGTGTGTCGTCGGGCTCCACGAAACTGGCGACCGCGGAAACCATGAAGAAGATCGAGCCAAGCATGTTGACGGCCGTGATCCACCACGAAAGGCTGTGAAACTGCCATGTCCAATAGCGATGCGAGACCTCCATAATCGCTGCATTGCTGGCGACGAGGAAGCAGACAGACCCAAGCATGTTGGGCGTCCACACCAGTTTGTCCTCTTCGATCCAGTTGAGGCCAGAAATCATTGCGTCCGCGGTGTTCACGTTGAAAAGGAGCGTGCCGATCAGCTGAGCCCCAACCGCCACGTAGCCGAGATTGCGCGGACGCCAGCCGTAGAAGAGCCACCGGCGTCGCGCAGAACCTGGCGTTCCGATGGCGCCCACGTCGCCGTTGATCACTTCCAACCATTGCAGGTAACCGGCCGAGGTGAAGAACAGCGACCCGACGAAGAAGATCCAGCCGATGTGACTTTGATCGATCGAACGGATCAGCGGCCTCTCAGGCCACGTGCCCATGGCGCCGCCGATCGCGAACAGGGCCGAGCCGAACATGAACAGAACGCCGGGCCACCATCCCATCCGCCGCGGTGCCCAAAAACGGCTCCACTTATGGCGGATTTCGTGGCTTGCCGCGAGGGGATCAATATCCGCCGACGTCACCACCAACGGCGCGAGGCCCATGCGTTCACGCCGCGAGGTATATAGCAGTGCATGCCTCTTTGAACGTCTCTCGGCTATCCAGGTGAGAAAAGGGCCGACGTGATGCTGAATGTTGTCGGAATCGTGGTGGGATTTCTTCACCAGGGACTTCTTGAATGCTGCTTCCAAACAGAGATTACGCTGACAAAAAGGATAGTACCTCTATCGTCAGCTAGCGAGGGACAGGCACGCCGATGCAGCTGAACGTCGCGCCCGGCCGGATTTCCGGAATGACCGACCGACCTGCGCCTAACTGGCCTCCGCCGCCACCGGTTTCTCAGAAACGACGTAGACCACATCGGAGCCGCTGTAGAAGGGACGGTAATAGGTGTCGTTGTAGACGAAGTAGGCGACCCCGTCGACGGTTTCCGAGCTGGCGCCGTCCGGCACGTAGTCGACCTTGGCGCCGACCGGCGCCTCGACCGTCTTGAAGGTCGGTTCACCGCCCTCCTCTTCCGGCTCCTGGATCTCGTAGTAAGCACCGTTGCTGTAGCCGTAGTCCTGGTCGTTGACGGTCACGTTGACCACCTGGCTGGGCGGCTGCTGCACGGTGGCGCCGACGGGCGGAGCCGCCATCACGTAGCCGCCCGAGGATGCAGCCGTGTAGTAGTAACCATTGCCGTAGTAATAGGTGGTCGTGCCGACATAAACGGTCTCGTAGCGCGGCGGCAGCGAGGCGATGCTGGCGCCAATAACCATGCCTGCGGCCAGCGCCCACCACGCGTCGTCATCGTCCCAGAAGTCGTTGTGGTAGCCGCCCCAGTAGTCGTCGTACATGTCCTCGCGCATGTCCATGCGGTCGGTCATGCCATCCTGCCGCTCCTCGGTGCGATCGGTGCGGCCCTCCTGTCGGTTTTCCTGCCGCTCGGTGCGTTCCTCAGCGAGGTCGCCGCGGTTCTCGCTGCGGTTGTCGGTGCGCTCCTGACGCGTGTCGGGCCGATCCTCCTGCCGCGAACCGGCATTGTCCCGCCGATCGCCCGGGCTTTCCGTTCGGTCGGACTGACGCGTGGCGGCATCTCCGGTCCGCCCGGCGTCACGATTGGCGGAACCGGTCCTGGCCGAGGCCGTATCGCGATTGCGGTAGCTGCCGCCGGTCTGGCGGTTGGCCTGCGTGGTGCGGCGCGACGACTGGCTGCCATAGGTCGGACGCTGGCCCTGGTAGCTGCCCCGGCTGCGGCCGAACTGCCCGGTGGACGAAAAGCCGCCGCTGGAGTACCGGTGATTCGAGCGACTGCGGGCCGCCGAGTTCTGGCCGCGCCGCCCGGCAGCGGAGGCGCCATAGCGTCCCTGCACGGAACCCATACTGCCGCCACCGCGCGCGCCGCCACCGCGCGCGCCGCCGCCACCGCCGCCGCGCCGCGCGTCGGCGGCGGGGATGGTGCCCAAGACCAGGATGAAGGCCGCCACGGCGGCCGCCCAGCGTGAAGATGTGGAAGAGCCTGAAAGCATCATGTTCACTCTCCTCCTGCGGGCAGGAAGCCGATGACCAGGGCGTCGTCCGGAACTTGCGCCCGGAACAGCTCCGGGTCGATATCCGCGTCGAGGTCCCAGTCGCTGAAGGTCAATGCCTGCTGCGGTGCGCCGTCGATGTCCCAGAACGTCACCACCAGCTTGCGCAGCCACGGCTCGTCACCGGTCGTGATCCAGACCTGCATGTCGACCTCCTCGCCGCGAAACAGCAGATGGTGGCAGGGCTCGCCCTCGGCGTCGTGGATGCCCAGGTAGCTCGAGCGCTCCAGGGCTTCGAGTTCATCGACGAGGTCCCCCTTGAGCAGCGGCGCCAGGGGCATCTGCACACCATGGTCGGCGCTGATCTGCGCCAACGCTTCCGCAACGGTGCCGTCCACCGGGACCGTCACGTACATGTTCTCGAGCGTGTCCAGCAGGGTCAGTTTGCCGCCGTCGAACCAGACACGTTTGGCGCTCAGGTCGTCGCCATAATCAATGAACAGCCCCGCCTGTCGCACGGCCTGCATACTG
>Ga0265306_10001645_pt1 | contig 10907 bp, 5 predicted proteins | sample Helome_3_FD_192493 | JGI IMG/M metagenome (GOLD analysis project Ga0265306, IMG submission 192493) | Marine sediment microbial communities from subtidal zone of North Sea - Hel_20160420 (Illumina Assembly) | ecosystem: Environmental > Aquatic > Marine > Subtidal zone > Sediment ...
TATTGCCTTTAAACTTGCAGACATGTATACCCAGATCCAGGCCGCTAGATTCTTGGTTTATAAGGCCGCATGGGACAAAGATCAGGGTAATGATTATGACATTTCCGGCGCAATGGCCAAACTTTATGCCTCACAAGTTGCGATGGAAACTACCGTGGAGGCTGTCCAAATATTCGGAGGAAATGGCTTTGTTAAAGAATACCATGTTGAACGTATGATGCGGGATGCAAAAATCACCCAAATATATGAGGGAACATCAGAGATTCAAAAAATAGTAATCTCAAGAAGTATACTAAAAAGATAGCCTTTCAAATTTGCTGAATAATACAGATGCCCCATAATTTTTAGGGGGCTCTTTTAAAAAATTAGAATTTTTAATTAATATTATTCCCAAAGATTGGGTTAAAACTTAAATAAGTACTATTTTAACCAATCTTACCCCCCCGAGCTTATATTTAGCAACTAAACTTTACTTCTATTTTATTATAATCTCAATTTAAAGGGCTTAAAAATTCCAAATTGAATATATTTTAACGTTTTATTGTAAACGTTAAATATTTTGTACACTATCCTCTTAAATGATGTATATATTTCATTTAAAATGATATTTTTGAGCAAATTCTGCAATAATGATGATGAAAAGACAAGGCTTGTATCTACCTGAATTTGAACATGATAACTGTGGTGCTGGATTTATTTGCAGCCTAAAAGGAAAAAAGTCAAATGGTATTATTCATAAAGCGCTCGAAATTCTCGATAAATTAGAGCACAGGGGGGCCGTCAGTTCAGATGGAAAGACCGGAGATGGTGCCGGTATCCTGATTGATATTCCACATAAGTTCTTTCTGGATGAATGTGATTTCGCAATTCCCAAAGCGGGTGATTATGCTGCAGGCAATGTATTCTTACCAAAAAAAGAAAACCAAAGAGACTATTGTGTCTCTGTATTCGAAGAAAGCGTAAAAAAACAGGGATTACAATTATTAGGATGGCGAAATGTTCCTGTAAACAAGTCTATTCCCGGAAGAATTGCCGGAGAAACAGAACCGTTTGTTAAGCAAATCTTTATCGGTAAAGAAAATAAGGAGCAAAAGGATTTTGATTTTAACCTTAAACTTTATATCGCACGCAAAGTTACAGAACATACGCTTATAAACTCAAAGTTGTCGGAAAGTAAATTTTTCTATGTTCCCAGTCTTTCAACAAAAATAATCATCTTTAAAGGGCTGTTAATGCCAAATGACATAAAGCTATACTTTAAAGACTTAATGGATACAAGGGTAGTTACAAGATTGGCCTTGGTTCATCAACGTTTTTCCACCAATACTTTTCCTACCTGGGATCTTGCCCAACCCTTCAGATATATGTGCCATAACGGAGAGATCAATACATTAAGAGGTAATGTAATGCGCATGAGTTCCAGAGAAGCTTTATTAAAAAGTGATCTCTTTGGTGAAGAAATAAAAAATATTCTACCGATAATATTACCTGGAAAATCCGACTCTGCCTCTATGGATATGGTCGTAGAATTGCTGCTAATGACAGGGAGGTCTCTTCCGGAAGTAATGATGATGCTGGTTCCGGAAGCCTGGGAGAAGAACAACGAAATGTCAGAAAATAAGCGAGCGTTTTACGAATACAACTCCTGTATTATGGAACCCTGGGATGGACCGGCATCTATACCCTTTACAGATGGTAGTTACATAGGTGCAGTTTTAGACAGAAATGGACTTAGACCATCAAGGTACTCGGTTACAAAAGACGGTTATGTAATTATGTCTTCTGAAACTGGTGTGGTAGAAATAGCTCCTGAAAATATTGAATACCACGGCCGACTTGAACCGGGAAAAATGTTTTTGGTTGATATGGAAGCTGGAAGAATTGTAAATGATGAAGAGATAAAGGAAAAAATAGCAAAGAAGTATCCCTATAAAAAGTGGTTGGACACCAATTTGGTTCACTTAAAAAACATCCCATATAATGATTGTCCCCTTTTTCTTAATGAAGCGTCTCTGGATAAAAGAAAAGCTGTATTTGGTTATACCCTTGAGGATATAAATACAATTATTCTTCCAATGGGTCAACACGCTAAAGAACCTATAGGTTCAATGGGTTCAGATACCCCTATTGCGGTTTTATCTGAACGCCCTCAACTTTTGTACAACTATTTTAAACAACTTTTCGCACAGGTAACCAATCCACCATTAGATGGTATTCGCGAAGAATTAATTACAGATATTTCGCTTACCCTGGGCAGTGATTATAATATTTTCGACATCACTGAATTGAATTGTCGGAAGTTGAAAATCCAAAATCCGGTTATCTCCAAAGAAGACCTTGATAAGATTAAAAACCACGATGCCAGCCCCGATTACAAAGTTGTTTCCATTCCAATACTCTATACTATTGCCAAAGGACTCAACGGTTTGGAGGACGCTCTTGAAAACATTTTAAGTACAGCAGAGAAAGCTATAGACGAAGGAGCCAATATTATTATTTTATCTGATAGGGACTCCAACAAAGACAAAGCCCCAATTCCCGCATTACTTGCATGTTCTTATGTAAACAGTGGACTTCAGCGATTGGGTAAGCGTTCAAAATTAAGTATTATAATAGAGTCTGCAGAACCTAGGGAAGTTCATCATTTTGCGCTTTTATTCGGATTCGGAGCAAGTGCAATAAATCCTTATCTGGTAAATGAAATAATTGCAGAACAAATTGAAGAACATGATATTACAGAATACACCTTTGATGAGGCCATTAAGAACTATAATAAGGCCATTGGAAAGGGTATTTTAAAAGTTATGAATAAAATTGGTATATCTACTCTAAATTCATACCGGTGTTCTCAACTCTTTGAATGTATTGGGATCAATACAAAAGTAGTAGATAAATATTTTCCTAATACACCAACCCGTATTGAGGGTATTGGCTTGTATGAAATAGAAAAAGAAGTAGCCAAAAGACATAGAAAGGCTTATCAGGATCAGCATGTGGCGGCTAATTTAGATCTTGAAATTGGAGGTGAATATCGATGGAGACGAGATGGGGAAAAACATATGTTCAATCCCTTATCTATTGCAAAACTTCAGAAGTCTGTCATAAATAATGAGCCCGACACCTATAAAGAATTTGCCGCAATGGTAAATGAACAATCCAAAAATTTAATGACTATTCGAGGTTTATTTGAATTTTCAAATTATGACCCTATCGCTATTGAAGAAGTAGAACCCTGGACCGAAATAGTAAAAAGATTCAAGACTGGTGCAATGTCTTATGGTTCCATCAGTAAAGAGGCACATGAAAACCTGGCTATAGCCATGAACAGAATTGGAGGTAAAAGCAATTCTGGTGAAGGAGGAGAAGATGCAGACAGATTCTATAAAAACCAGACAGGTGATTGGCGAAACAGCGCTATTAAACAGGTTGCTTCCGGAAGGTTTGGAGTTACATCAAATTATCTTACAAACGCTCAGGAGATACAGATTAAAATGGCTCAGGGGGCCAAACCGGGAGAAGGTGGGCAATTACCCGGACCAAAGGTAAACCCGGCAATAGCTAAAACACGAAATTCAACCCCTTATGTAGGTCTTATATCACCACCACCACATCATGATATCTATTCCATTGAAGATTTGTCTCAATTAATTTATGATCTAAAATCTGCAAATCGCAAGGCCAGGATTAATGTGAAACTCGTCTCTGAAGTAGGCGTGGGAACAGTAGCTGCCGGAGTGTCTAAAGCTAAAGCAGATGTAATTCTAATTTCCGGATTCGACGGGGGAACCGGTGCATCTCCTTTAACCTCACTCAAACATGCAGGGCTCCCCTGGGAGCTCGGAATTGCTGAAGCTCAACAAACTTTGGTGCTTAATGACCTGAGAAACAGAATAGTATTGGAATGCGATGGACAATTAAAAACCGGAAGAGATGTAGCAATTGCCTGTCTTTTGGGAGCGGAGGAATTTGGATTTGCGACAGCTCCTCTTGTGGCCTCCGGATGTATAATGATGCGTGTGTGTCATTTAAATACCTGCCCGGTGGGCATTGCAACGCAAAATCCTGAGCTTAGAAAGAAGTTCAAAGGCAAACCGGAACATGTAGTCAACTATATGTATTTTGTAGCTGAAGAATTAAGGGAAATAATGGCCCAGTTAGGTTTTCGTACTGTTGACGAAATGGTTGGCCAGGTACAAAAACTTGATAGAAATGCTGCAATTGATCATTATAAGGCAGCAGGAATAGACCTTACCCCTATTCTTCATCAGATAGATGTTCCTAAGAATACAAAATTATACAATACCCAAAAACAACATCATCATATTAATGATTCCATAGAGTTTGAGATTATTGAAAAAGCACATCCTGCTTTATTCAGAAAGGAAAAAATATCTTTAGAATTTCCAATTCATAATACAGACAGAGCGGTAGGCGCAATTATTAGCAATGAAATATCGAAAATTTATGGTGCTGATGGGCTCCCTGAAAACACTCTAAAACTGAACTTTACAGGTTCTGCCGGGCAAAGTTTTGGAGCTTTTGCTACCAAAGGCCTTACTATGGTTGTAAATGGAAATACCAATGACTACTTGGGGAAAGGACTATCAGGTGCTAAGCTAATTATAAAAGTTCCGGATAAATCTACTTTACAACCGGAAAATAATATCATTACCGGTAATGTAACGCTTTACGGTGCCACTTCAGGGGAAGCCTATATAAATGGTAACGCGGGTGAACGTTTTTGTGTGCGTAATTCCGGGGCACAGGCCGTGGTAGAAGGAATTGGAGATCACGGTTGTGAATACATGACTGGTGGAGTAGCCGTAATACTGGGAGAAGTTGGAAGAAACTTTGGCGCAGGAATGAGTGGAGGTATTGCTTACATTTTTGATGAGAAAAAGACTTTTGAGCAAAAGTGCAATAAGGAAGCTCTAAACCTATTGGCAGTTGAAGAAGACAAAGACATAAAGCAACTTAAGGCATTAATAGAAAATCATTACAATGCTACTTTAAGTCCACTTGCTCAAAGAATACTTGAGAATTGGGAAGATTGCCTATCAAAATTTATTAAAATATTCCCTGAAGAATACAAGCAGGCACTAATTCGCCTGGAAAGAGAAAAAATAGAAACAACATAATCGATAGATGGGAAAGATAACAGGATTTTTGGAATTCGATAGAAAAGTGGAACAATACGCTCCAGCAGAAGAGCGCATTCAAAATTATAAAGAGTTTACACTTCCAATGAAGGAAAAAGAACTCAAAAATCAGGGTGCCAGATGTATGGATTGTGGTATTCCCTTTTGCCATAGTGGATGTCCTCTGGGCAATTTAATTCCTGATTTTAATGATGCCGTATATCGCGGAAAGTGGGATAAGGCCGCAGAGATTTTACATGCAACAAATAATTTTCCCGAATTTACAGGAAGATTGTGTCCGGCTCCTTGCGAAGAAGCCTGTGTGCTTGGAATCAATGAGGATCCGGTGTCTATTGAAAATATTGAAAAGAATATTGTTGAAACCGCTTTCCAGAAAGGATGGGTCGTGGCCACTCCACCAGAAATTAGAACGGATAAGAAAGTTGCTGTTGTTGGCTCAGGACCTGCAGGCTTGGCAGTTGCTCAGCAACTCAACCGTGCCGGTCATACTGTCACGGTATTTGAAAGGGACGAAAAACCTGGTGGTCTGCTAAGGTATGGGATCCCAGATTTTAAAATGGAGAAACATGTTATAGACAGGAGACTGAAAATTTTGGAAGAAGAAGGGATTGAATTTCAATGCGGGGTTCACATTGGAATTGATATTAAGGCTGAAGTGTTGCGCAAAGATTACGATGCAGTTGTATTATGCGGTGGGGCCACAGTACGGAGAAATTTACCCATAAAAGGCGCAGAATTAAATGGAGTTGTACAAGCGATGGATTTTCTAGGACAAAATAACCGAAGGGTAGATGGATTGGAGTACGCCGGAGAAGAAATAAAAGCGACCGACAAAAATGTTATTGTTATTGGCGGAGGTGATACCGGTTCTGATTGTATAGGAACTTCTATTAGGCAGGGAGCTAGTTCTGTTTCGAATTTTGAAATATTGGGCAAAGCTACTACAGAACGGCCCGAAGATCAACCATGGCCTTTCTGGCCTATGAGATTGCGAACGAGTTCATCACATAAGGAAGGGGCAGAAAGATTTTTCAGTATCTCTACTAAAGAGTTCATTGGTGATAAAAACGGGAATTTAAAAGGTCTGGTTACCGTTAATGTGGAATGGGAGAAAGTACCCGGTCAGCGACCTGTTTTAAAGGAAATTAAGGGTACAGAAAAGGAATGGCCCTGTGAACTGGCCCTGTTGGCTATGGGTTTTACCGGTTCTGAAATGACAATTGCAGAGCAACTAGGGCTGGAAGCTGACCCAAGAACCAATATTAAAGCATCCGTAAAAGACTATAAAACCAATGTGCCTGGAATATTTGTTGCCGGGGATCAACGAAGGGGACAATCGCTTATCGTTTGGGCTATATCTGAGGGAAGACAGGCTGCCTACCACGTAGACACTTATCTAATGGGAAACTCTAATTTGCCACTTAAAGGTGAAGGGGATTTACCGCGAATTTAATGTGCTATTTATAGTATATGGTCAAGTTCGGTTAACTTAATTGGAGGGAAGAAATATCTAAAACGTATTGTAGCCACTCCTTTCATAATATAGTGAAGCTGCTCCCAATAAGGCTATATTGGAAGTTTTGGAGTATAAAATCTTAAACTTCTCAAGCACTTTTTTATAGGCAAAATCACTAATGCTACTTGTTAAACTAGGTCCAAAAAAATCTACAGAATTAACTACAGAACCCCCAACAATAATTACTTGTGGATCTACCGCATATAGGATGGTTTTAACAGCATTTCCTAAATGCTCCCCAAATTTTTTAAAGGCTTCAATAGCCACACTGTCTCCTCCCTGGGCAAGGATCATTAATTCCTCCCCATTTGAATCATAAAAGTTTTTGAAAAACTTGCCGCTGCAATAATCCTCAATGATACCATCCTTGTAAGGTATCATCCCAAATTCCCCCGACCCGCAATGGGCATCACCCATCAGGTGTCCGTTTGAAATTATCCCAGACCCCATCCCAGTACCCAAAGTAAGTCCAACCAGATGCTTATACCCCTTTCCTAAACCAAATTTAAATTCTCCGTAGGCAAAACAATTGGCATCATTATCTATAAAGACAGGTATTCCGAACTCTTTTTTTAAAATATCTGCTAAGGGAACCTCCTTCCATAAAGGAATATTTTGAACTTCATGAATAATACCTTTTTCCCGGTCTACAATACTAGGGACGCCTATGCCTATTCCTTCCACTTTATGTTTGCCAAGCTGCGTCTTAATTAAATCAATAATAATATTGATAACATTCCATTCGCTTTTTGAATCCTTTGGTAGTTTCACAGATTCATTGCTTAATATTTTATTTCCTTCAACCAATCCAACATTAACCTTGGTACCGCCCAGATCAATTCCAATTAGTTTTACCGATTTAGATTCAACCATCTTAATTCTTATTTTTTCTTAAGCGTATAGTTTTATTTTTTATGATAGGTTTCGCCCAAATGCTAATGCTAAAAACGAATAACAAGGCAACAAAATTTAGTAACATTCCAATTCTCAATGAGGTTAGGTCACTTATAAACCCAATTAGTAATTGCATTACAGCTCCACCCATAATTCCGGTCATTAATATGCCTGCAAAGGATCCATGGTGTTTGCTCATAGAATTTAAGGCCAGTGACAAGATAATTGGATACATCACTGATAAAAAAATACCACAGATTTGAAAGGCATATAATGAGTTATTGGCATTTCCAAATAAGGCAACTCCCAGACTAATTATTGCCAGGCTGCTAAACAACCTTAAAACTAACTTACTATCCATGACTTTAAGTAAAATCAATCCTAATATTCCCCCAATAGTCATAAGTCCCCAAAAATTACCGACAGCTACTGCACCGGTGGTTTCGTAATCAAATCCATGATAAATCTGCAGGAATTTGGACATCCAATAAGAAATACCCTGTTCCACTCCTACATAAGCAAATATTCCCAGAAAATATAATATGACTATTTTACTTTTGAATAAACTTAAATAAGTCTCTTTTGATCCAACTTTCTCCTCATCTATTAAATCTACTTTTGGAAACGCAATTGAAACTATAACAAATATCATGATTAAACTAGTTATGGCAAATAACCAATACATGGAAACCCAGGACATATCAACAGGAACTATTTTGGACAACACATCTATAAACCAATTATTTGATTTATCTGTATCTGCCAAACTTGTAACCAGCCATGAATACACTTGCGGACTTACAAATGATGCCGCCCCAAAGATCAACTGGGCGAGTACAGAAGTAAAGGCATAATGTTCTTCTCCGCCTGCCACTCGCAATAAAGGATTAATTACTACCTGCAAAATTGCCATACCTGTTCCTATTGTGAAGAGCGTTACCAAAAACACTCCGAATGTTGGAATGCAGGCAAAGAGAACTGAACCAGATAGTGCCAGGAAAAATGCAAAGACCATCAATCGTTTTTCACCATATTTTTCCAACATAAAGCCCGAAGGAATAGACATCACGCCGTAAGCAATAAAGAAAGTAAAAGGTAAAAAACCGGCCATAGTTTCGCTTAAGCCAAAACTTAATGATACGCTTGGGTTAAGGGCCCCCAAAATATTGGTCAAAAATGAAATAACAAAAAATGTTATTAGAATCAATACTACAATACGGTAGTTTTTTTTCATTTTATTTAGTTGTTGATTATAAATATTATCACTGCAGACTATTTAATTTTACGATGATTTTATTCCGCAGCCGTAACGGCAAGCATCAGCCACGAAGCGTGAGGCATCCATTGTTCAGACCATCTCCAACGTTGAGCGGGATCATCATTTTGAGGTAATGGCATAAATGCTATATCAGATTCATCGCTAAAACCAGAGGTAATACCATTACAAACACCACCCCGAAAATTTAGGTTCACAGATTCAACGTACTCAGGGTTATTATAGCCCAAACCGTCAACCATACATACATTAAATGGATTAAGTCCAAAAATCCAATCAAAATTATTTGATGCCTGCTCCATGGCCACTGCCCTCTGTTTTTTAGTCATATAAATGCGGGTCAAATAAAACGCCGCTGACAACGAGGCAAGACGTGAATTCTCTCCTTGCCACCAATACCCGGTTTCATTTTGGTGAGGAATAAAGAATGCTGATCGATTCTGATTTTCATTAACTGCTTTAACATATTGCCTTGGATATCCAAATGGATTGTATACTTCCCTTGTAATATTAAGCTCAAAGTCAACGGATTTTTGAACGGCATTTATGGCAATATCTCTTGAACTAGCTTGTTTTTCAAATTCAAGATAACGACTTAAAGCTATTAATGGTAAACCCGCATCTGCTCCATGAAAAAAAGGACGAAAACCCTTGTCATCTGCACGCCACCAGTCTTTATGGTTATCATCTGTAATTAATCTATTAGTAAGGTTGAGCATCCGGCTTCGGGCATGAACCAGATATTCCTCGTTATCAGTAACTGCGAATAATTCTGTAGCTGCCAGCAATGCACAATAATCATCAATTATATTTTCTATGCCATCATCAATATACTGCTTATTGTATTCCAGAAGGTGGGCAAAACCTTTTTCCGCAGAATTGAGATATTCCAATGATTTATTACTACCAGAACCTATTGCCTTTGATGCTCTTGCCAAAGCAGCAATTGCTATTCCGGCTCCTTCTCTAAAACCGGCCTTATAGTCATCGGTTCTATTTCCATCCTGACCTTCATAAGCGCATATTTCCCTTTTCTCTGGGTCACCACTCCAGTTCGCAAAAACAGTCAGATAAAAATATCCCTCTGCATCCTGCATTTTATGTAAAAAATCTGCTCCATATTGAGCTTCATTTATAAGACGGGTATTAGATTTCTTTAAATTTTTGGACCACAATTCGTTAGATTGTAATAAATTCCAAACGAAAAGCGGGGTCTGTTGAGGATTTAAATAATTAGAATAACACAGATGACTGAAATATTTAGCTTTATCTCCTGAAGCATCATACCATCCCCCGCTTACATCCACGATGTCATTCCTGTTCCCGAAAAATGATAGTTTCTTATCTTTTTCGTTGTATTCTCCGCTAACATGTTGTGATTCAAAACCTGCCGTTAGAATTGATAAACTCTTTTGAGCCAAACTGGTATTAGAAATGCTGAAAATACTACTTTTCAGAAGTTGGTTACCCAATTTAGTAATTATATGATACTCCCCATGCTTTTTAAATTCGGTAAAATTACCTGCATATGCGTACCCCGTATGCCAATTGTCTATTTTACCTCCTTTGGCAAATTTTCCTTTAAAAACTGATTTCCCATTCTTATCAATAATATTAAAATAATCCGGTATAATTTCCTGTTGTGTTTGCAAAATAACTTTTTTGAATCCTTCTTCCAGGTATCCAATATGGTTTGTTAACAAGACATCCTGCATAGGCTTATTTGAGTTTTGTTTAGGAAATGTACCCAATAAAATTAAGGCAAAGACAATTATTTTATTCATGAAAGTATACTATAATATAAACTCTACTAAAGTATAAAAATTTATTACCAGAATGGTACGTTTGAGTGCTAAGATATGTGATCCATTTTTTGTTGCCCCCTGCATTTCATAGAAATTACAAGCTGGCAGAATTGCATAAATGGGTATTTATGAGGTCAAAAAAAAAGCACCTATCAAGTAAATGATAAGTGCTTTTAAAGAAGGCGGCGGCCTACTCTCCCACCAGTTACGGCAGTACCATCGGCGCAGACGGGCTTAACTTCCCTGTTCGGTATGGA
>Ga0265306_10001647_pt1 | contig 10899 bp, 9 predicted proteins | sample Helome_3_FD_192493 | JGI IMG/M metagenome (GOLD analysis project Ga0265306, IMG submission 192493) | Marine sediment microbial communities from subtidal zone of North Sea - Hel_20160420 (Illumina Assembly) | ecosystem: Environmental > Aquatic > Marine > Subtidal zone > Sediment ...
AGCGAAGCGATGACGGGTCTTGCCGCCAAGGGACTTCAGGCGATCCTGCAGCAGGAAGACCCGGACCAGGTTACGCGAGGTCGGGGAACACATCAGCTCGGCAATCGAACGCGCTTCGGCCTCGTACATGCGTGCCGGGTCATCGCCAAAACGACGCCATAGATCGATCATGGCGTAGGGCGCGGGGTAGTGATCCCGGCGGGCTTTTTTCGCTACCTGCTTCTCCAGCAGCCGCGCAACGATCTGTCGTGCCGGGCCGCTGTTCAGAGCGCGTTCCTTCAGTCCGATCTTGCGCGGTGACGGAGGCCGTTGCGCCATCATCTGCGCGGCCCGGCGCAGGTGACGATCGGGCACGATCTGATCCACCAGCCCCATGCGCAGCGCCTGTTTCGGCCGGATGTTGCGGCCGGTGAGCATGATGTCCATCGCCGCGAACACGCCCACCAGGGCCACCGAGCGCACGGTACCGCCAAAGCCCGGGTGGATGCCGAGTTTGACTTCCGGCAAGCCGAGAACCGCTTTCGGGTTATCGGTCATGATCCGGTGGCGGCAGGCCAGGGCCAGCTCCAGACCGCCACCAAGGGCGAAACCGTTTATCAGCGCGATGGTCGGACACGGCAACGCCGCCAGCCGGTCCAGTACGCGCTGCCCGGAACGCACCAGCTCGAAGGCCTGGTCAGGCGAGGTCAGGCTGGTGAACTCCTTGATGTCGGCGCCGGCGACGAAGCCGGATTTTTTCACCGAGTAAACGACTACGGCTTTCGCTTTTTCCTTGTCCAGCTCATCGAGGCGGTCGTTCAGCTGGCTCATCACCTCGGCTGAAAGCACGTTGGTGCTGGCACCGGCCTTATCCAGCCCCAGCCAGGCGACGCCGTGCTCATCCCTGTCGAGTGTCCAGTGTGTGGTCTGCGTCTTTTTATTCATGATGGTTACTCCGCTCCCCGGGCCAGCAGCATGGCGCCGCCCTGGCCGCCGCCGATACACAAGGTGGCGATAGCGTGATCAGCGCCTGTTTGCTCCAGTGTCCTGAGTGCATGCAGCACGATACGGGCGCCGCTGGCGCCGACCGGATGACCGATGCTGATCGCGCCGCCATCCACATTCAGCCGCGTCTGATCCAGCGAACCCAGCGCGCCATCCAGTCCGAGTTGTTGGCGGCAATATTCTTCATCTTCCCAGGCGGCGATACAGGCGAGGACCTGGCCGGCGAAGGCTTCATTGATCTCCCAGTAATCCACGTCGCCGAGCGCGAGCGCCTGGCGCTGCAGGATCGGCGTCGCGGCATGGACTGGTCCCAGACCCATCTCGGCCGGATCAAGAGCGGCCCACTCGCTGTCGAGGATGCGGCCGAGCACCGGCAGCGAATGCTCTTCTACCGCCTTCGCGCTTGCCAGCACGAGCAGCGCGGCGCCATCGGTGATCTGCGAGCTGTTGCCCGGCGTGACCAGTCCGACCCGGCGGTCGAAGAAGGGTTTGAGGGTGGCGAGCTTGGCGGGGTCGCTGTCGCGGCGCAGACCGTCATCGGTCTCGTGGGCTTTGCCGCGCGTATCGTATACCGGCATCACCTCGTCCATGCGGCCCTCGTCGATCGCCGCGGCGAGCCGGTGGTGACTGCGCGTGGCGAATGCGTCCATGACCTCTCGACTGATGCCGAAACGGTGCGCGATCACCTCGCAGGTCTGGCCCATGTTGAGGCCGACGATGGGATCCGTGAGGCCCTTGAGCAGGCTGATGACCGGCGCGAAATGCCCGGGCCGCAGCTTGAGGATCTGTTTGAGCTTGTTCTGCGCTGATTTGGCTCGGCTCATGTCGGCCAGCCATTGCACCATCGTGTCGTTGAACAGGATCGGCGCCCGGCTCATGGATTCGGTGCCGCCGGCCAGCACCAGGTCGGATCGCCCCAGCGCGATGTTGCGTGCAGCGGAGTCGAGCGCCTGCATCGCGGACGCGCAATTCCGCATCACCGTCCACCCCGGGACTTTTTCGCCGCAGCCCAGCCGCAGGGCGACGATGCGACCGATATTCGCCTCGTCGGGGCTGGGCATGGCGCAGCCGAGGATCACTTCGTCAAGCTGGTCCGGCGTGAAGCGCTGACGCGCGAGCAGCGGAGCGCCGGCGCCCACCGCGAGATCCGAAGCGGAAAGGGTTCCGGGCTCGCCGCGGGCCTTGAGAAACGGCGTACGCGCGCCGTCCACGACATAGACAGCCTGCTTGCCAAAGTTGCTGTGGATCTTGCTCATCAGAGGCTCCTTTGCATGGGCGTCACCGCCAGCTGCGGCTGTTCCGGGGCGCGGCAGATGCCGCATTTTTGGCCGGATGACCAGCTGCGAGCCGGGCGCCGGCAGAGACTGCGCGGCGCGTCGGTCGATCGATCAGTGCATGCTAGGAAGTTTAGCTGTGCGGCGCAACATTTACCGGCTTACGCGGCTGCTTCGGCGGCGCCGGACACCTTGAAATCGAACACCAGGGGCAGGTGATCGGAGAACTTCACCCGGGGAATCTGGAAATCCAGCAGCTCGATGCCCCTGCCATAGAGGATGAAATCCAGCTCCTTGCGCGGTGACTGGCTGGGATAGGACGGCAGCCGGCCGGCATTGGCGCTGGTCAGACCGCAGGCCTGCATAAACAGATACAGCTCGTCCTCACCCCAGAACGTGTTGAAATCACCGGCCACGATCACCGGTTTGTCAGAGGCGGTGACGAACTCATGCAGATGGCGCAGCTGGCTCTGCCGATGTCGATACTTGAGCGACAGGTGGACCAGGAAGATGGCCACCTCCTCCAGTTCCAGTTCGATGATCAGGCGCTTGATGCCGGTGTCAAAATAGTGGAATCGCTCACCATGGACCCGCGGCGCCGCCAGGAATGCGTTGCCCTGTTTGCGCACGATCGGCAGTCGGTTGTTGAGCGAACTTTCGCCATATTTCGATTCGTAGATCGTGTAGTGGCCGAGCTCTCCGGCGATGATCTCGGCCTGATTGAGCATCCCGGTGCGGATAGAACCGGTGTCGACTTCGACCAGGCCGATCACGTCGGCATCCAGGGATTTGATGAACTCCCGGATCTGGATCAGGTTGTCACGATTGCTGCGCAGGTAACCCGCGCCCGGCACCGGCAGGTTGAAGCCGGGCCCGGCGCCGGCGGCATAGCGGATGTTGTATAGCAAAAAACGCATGGTGCTCGTCAGGGATGCGGTCTGTCGCCGCCCTGGCGAGAATCTTAGAGCACCGTCGCCGGGAAGTTAACTGCCCGGGTCCCATTATTGGCCGAAGCTTGCCCCTGAGTATGTCAGGTCGGTTACACTTTCCCAGGCATGGGGAGGAGGTGGGATCAATGACAGAAAGCGACCCGATCCGCATTATGGCCAGCCACGGCTGGCAGGCGGACGAAGATTATCTCCGGTTGTTCGAATACCTGGAGAGTACGACCAATTTTTACTATCAGAACGTGCTGCCGCCGCAGGCGTCGCCAGAGGGCGAGACGATCGCACAGCGGCGCACCCGGGTGCTGGACGCAATGAAGCAGACCGAACTGCTCATCGTGATCAGTGGGCAATATGAGGAGTTCCAAGACTGGCTCGACTTCGAAATCGATGCGGCCCAGGCGCACAGTCGGCCCATCGTGCTGGTGGAACCGTTCGGCCCCAATGAGGCGCCGGATGCGCTAAAAAGCCAGGCGGCCCAGACCGTGGGCTGGAATTCCCGCAGCCTGGAAGACGCGATCCGGATGCAGGCGCGTCAGGACAAGACCAAGCGCTTCGACGTCATCGACTTCGATCTCTGATCGGTCGGCGCGTTTACAGGCAGCGATACACTGATGCAGGTCGTCCGCGAGCACGAAGATTACATCATCCTCGACGACTTTCTGGAGCCGCGGGATTTTGCTCTGATGCTGGAGTACGCCCAGCTCAACGAATATGCTCGCAACCCGAAGTGGATCAAGCCATGGGATCTGGCTGACCGACCCCCGTGGCAATCCGGCGAGACGGTCTATCATCCCTGTAAGAAGCTGCCGCCCGGGGATCCACGGCGACAATATCCCACCGGCACCGCGCTCGACCTGTTGATCGATCGGATCCTCGGCTGCAAATTTTATCGCAGCAAATTCCAGTCGACCTGCAAGTCGATGACTGCGCGCTCCTATCTTCATCCCCAGGGTTCATCTCTTGACTGGCACAACGATGCCGGTCGATTCGCCGGCGCCTACGCTTTTTATTGCCATCCGCGTTGGCACGCCAGTTGGGGCGGCGAGCTTATGCTGATCGAGGACGACATCCCGGATGAACTGCTGCCGGAGAAGGAGATCATGGAAGATGGCGAGATCCAGCGCCGGCGGAACTGGAATGTGATCCACAAAGAAGACCTGTCCGAACTCCTGTTCGCGCGCACGACGTCGACGGAGTTCATCTTCCCGGTACCCAATCGCATCGTCATCATGCGCCGCGGTCTTTGGCACAAGATCAGTCTGGTCAAAGACCAGGCGCCAATGGCGCGCTGCTCCGTCGCCGGTTTCTTTCTGCCGGATGACTAGATACGGCGCGTGGACAGCAGCGGCGGGGCCGACCAGAATGAACGCGTGCGACGCCTAGCCCGTCCCGTCAATGGATCAACATCGTGAGCCAGTCCCAACTGCAGACAAGTCCCATCTTCGGCACTCCGACCTGGCGTTACCCGGTGCCCGAGATGGCGCCGTTCCACGATCAGATCCGGGGCGAATTACGCGATCTGTGGGAGCGGGGATATTTTCAGCGCCACGGGTCCGGCTACGGCTACCAGACCCGGGAGGAGTTGTTCACCCCGTCCAACCTCGAGGCGATCCCCTACGTGCGGGTGCTCAAGGATAAATTCGTCGAGGCATGTACCGCGATCCTCGCCCAGCGGCATGGCCACTCGAAACGCCTGCCCTTCGATATCTACTGCGTCCAGGGCTGGGTGCTGATCCAGACCAACGAGAGCTGGGTCGACGGGCCCTGGCATCATCATCATCCGGCCACGCTCAGCGGCTGCTATTACCTGCAGGTCCCGGTGACCCGCGATCCGACCGAAGGGCTGTTGATGTTCCAGCGGCCGGAGCCAAACAGTATCTTTTGCGAGAACATGGCGGCGGTGCGGCCGGTAGAGGGCTGCATGACGATCTTCCCGTCCTATCTGATGCATCGGCCGATGCCGACACCTTCGGCCCAGGACTGGCGCATCGCAATCTGTATGGACGCCTTCGTGCACTGGAACAAGCGCTTCGAGGACCCGCTAAACGACTTTCCGGATGAAGACGCCTATCGTGCCGCCGCACAAGCCAGCCTCGAGCCGCGCTGAGCCAGGGTGCCCAAACTCTCCCAGCGTTTCATTGCCGGTTACGGCGTTTGGGTGCCGCGACACAGGATCGGGATACAATAGAGCGGGTAACGGGGGAGCAGGTGAGTATAGACCGGACATTGATCCTGCAGCGGATTCTCATTGGGACGGGCGCAGTTCTGCTTGCCGTCTGGGCCGGTGCATGGATCCATAGCGAATGGAATCGAAGCCGCGACGTAGCGGCGTTCGATGCGGCGCTCAAGACCGCATCTGTCGCGGTCGTTGTCGACACGCCGAAAACGGATGTCGCATCTGCAACCAGTCCCGTTGCGACGGACGGGATGCCAGCGCAACCGGAGACCCGGCCGATCCGGATCCTGCCCGAGCCTGATCAGCCTGATACCACTGACTGGTCCGCGGCGCGCATCGAGCACTATCAGGCCAGCCTCGAGCAACACGAGGGTCTGCCCGAGGCTTTGCTGCGGATCCCGAGCATAGATCTTGAGGTGCCGGTCATCACCGGGACTGACGAGCTGACGCTGAATCGGGCCGTTGGCCGGATCCCGGGCACCGCGCGGATACGGGATAGCGGCAATCTGGGCATCGCCGGTCATCGCGACGGGTTCTTTCGTGGCCTCAAGGACGTTGGCACCGGCGATCTGATCGAGCTGGTGACGCTTGACGGCACCCGATCTTATGAGATCAGCAATATCTGGATCGTGGATCCGGCCGATGTCAGCGTATTGCAACCGACCGATACAAGCAGTCTGACTCTGGTGACCTGCTACCCGTTCTACTTTGTCGGGCATGCGCCACAACGGTATATCGTCCGTGCGGTGCTCTCCGGGAAGGCGGGCACCACAGCCGCCGCGGATCCGATCTGAGCACAAGCCGGGGCAAATTTTGCCGGCCGTCGTTGCCGTTTTTTGCTATCCTTTCCGCGTGTGGCCTTCGGCCTCGCTAATACTCTTATTGGGGAGAGAATGATGTTGAGAAATACTGTAGCCGCCGTCATCGGCGGCATTTTTATCCTTGCATGGAGCGCAGTCTCGGCTCAGCAGGCTGAAGTGGTCACTGTGACGCAAACCGAAATCAAGCGTATCGCCGGCGAGGTCGTCGAGGTGCGTTCGAATCTGATGACCTTGCGCGCCGATGACGGCAGCGGCCGGTCAAGCTATCGCATCCCGCGCGGTGCCTCGATCTCTGTTGCCGGTGTGCAGACGCGTCTGCAGGATCTGCAGCCGGGCCAGAAGATCCGTATCTACTATCGCGAGACCGAGACCGGTCGGGTGATCGTGTTGAGTCCGCCCGAGGAGACCGAAGTCGTCACGGTGGTCGAAGAGGTCGAAGTGGTCGAAGTGGTCGAGGTGGTTGAGCCGCCGCCGGCCATGCTGCCGTCCACGGCCAGCGTGGTGCCGCTGCTTGGCCTGCTCGGCATGGGCTTTGTCGGACTCGGTGGCGGCGTTGCCGCCTGGCGTCGCCGGCGCAGCTGAAGCGACCATGGGTGGATCGCCTGGGTAAATAGCCCAGACTGATCGCCTGACTGAATCAGAGGGCGCCCCGTGGACAACGGGGCGCCCTCTCTCTTTTTTTGGGTAACGCGAACGGGTGTGGCTATCGATCGACCCGCAGATCGATATTGCTCAGACGCAGGGCGTTGAAAATCACCGACACCGAGCTGGCGCTCATCGCCGCAGCGGCGATCATTGGGTTGAGCAGCCATCCGGTCAGCGGGTACAACACACCGGCAGCTATTGGCACACCGATGGCGTTGTAGACGAAGGCCAGGAACAGGTTTTGCTTGATATTGCGCATCGTGGCCCGGCTCAGCCGAATGGCCATGACCAGGGCTCGGAGATCGCTTTGGATCAGGGTCACATCCGCGCTTTCCATGGCGACGTCGGTGCCGCTGCCCATGGCGATGCCGACATCGGCCTGGGCCAGCGCCGGGGCGTCGTTGATGCCGTCTCCGGCCATCGCCACGACACGTCCCTCGGTCTGCAATTGCGCGATCGCCTCGCCCTTGCCCTCGGGCATGACTTCGGCGATCACCTTGTCGATGCCCAGGCGCCTGGCTACAGCCTCCGCGGTGCGGCTGTTGTCGCCGCTCAATATGACCAGGCTCAGCCCGTCCGCCTGCAGCTCGTTTACCGCGTTGCTCGCGGAATCTCTCAGCGGGTCACCCACCGCCAGCATCGCCTGCAATTCGCCGTCTATCGCCACCCAGCTCACGGTATGTCCCTGATCGCGCCATTGATCCGCCTGGTCTTCCGTCAGACCGACGTCGATGCCGAGGCGTTTCATTAGAGTGGCCGATCCGACGCAAATCGCGTGTTCATCGACCTGACCCTGGATACCGAGGCCTTCCAGGGCCAGAAACGATTTGGCCGGCCTTGGCGACAAGCCGCGCTCGGCGGCGGCGGCCACGATGGCCGCCGCCAGCGGATGTTCGCTGGCGGCTTCCAGGGCCGCCACCAGTCCCAGCACACGATCTTCGGTGAGCCCGGCCAGGGATTGCATACCGACCAGCTCGGGCTTGCCCGCGGTCAGGGTGCCGGTCTTGTCAAAGACCACGGTATCTACCCGTTGCAGATTTTGGATAGCGTCGGCATTGCGGAACAGGATGCCGTGTCCGGCGCCGCGGCCGGTCGCCACGGTCACCGACATCGGAGTGGCCAGACCCAGCGCACAGGGACAGGCGATTATCAGGACCGCCACCGCGTTGACGATGGCGTAGGACAGACGCGGCTCCGGGCCAAACAGGGCCCAGATCGCAAACGCAGCGATGGCCACCAGGATCACGATCGGCACGAATACTGCGGCCACCCGGTCTGCGAGAGCCTGGACTTTGGCCCGACTGCGCTGTGCTGCGGCAACCAGGGCCACGATCCGCGCCAACATGGTGGCCTCGCCGACGCGCTCAGCGATCATCACCAGCGAACCGCGACCATTGACGGTGCCGCCGATCAGCGCTGCACCCACGGTCTTGCTCACCGGCAACGCCTCGCCGGTGAGCATGGATTCGTCGACATCGCTGCCGCCCTGATCGACACGGCCATCGACAGGGATTTTTTCACCGGGACGGATGCGCAGGCGTTCACCCGGCACCACCGCAGCCAGCGGGATGTCCTGTTCACTGCCATCCTCGTTGATCCTGCGTGCCATCGCCGGCGCCAGGTCGAGCAATTCGCGGATGGCGGCGCCGGTACGGGCGCGGCCGCGCAGCTCAAGGACCTGCCCCAGCAGTACCAGCGCGATGATGACCGCTGCCGCCTCGAAATAGACCGCGACATCACCGTCAGCGCCCCGGAACGATGGCGGGAAAATTCCCGGGAACACCGTAGCCACCACGCTGTAGCCATAGGCCACACCGACACCCAGACCGATGAGGGTGAACATATTGGGTTTTCTGTTTAACAACGAACGCCAGGCGCGTCGGAAAAACGGCAGCGCGCACCACAACACGACGGGGCTGGCGAGCAGCAATTCCGCCCAATTCAAACGGGCTGCCAGTGCGGGCGGAAGATGTTGTGCGAGTATCGGCCTGCCCATGGCCAGCACCAGCAGCGGCACGGAGAAAAGCGCCGCGATCCACAGCCGCCGAGTCATGTCGGCGCGTTCCGATTGGTCATCGTGGTCAGTCGGTGTGGATGGCTCCAGAGCCATGCCGCACTTGGGACAATCCCCCGGGGCATCGCGGATGATCTCCGGGTGCATGGGGCAGGTCCAGGAGGTCGTTCCCGGCACCGGCAACGCGGGTTCCAGCGCCATGCCGCATTGAGGACAATCACCGGGCCCGCGAGCCTGAACGTCCGGGTGCATCGGGCAAATCCACTGGCCCGTCATAGCGGTGACCTGCGGAGCCGTTGCGTGGTCCGATTGACCGTCCCGGGCGTGATGACAGCACGACTCGCTCATGCGCGGCATTCTACGCCCACGTGTGGCTTGGGAAGAGCGGGAGGGGGGGAATCCACCCCATTTTTCTCGCCGCCCGGCGGCATATAGTTGAACCAAGGGAAACGCGTAACGCCGCGTCCCGCAAGCAGGGGGGCCAGTCCGGATTCGGCCGCGTCTGAACGTGGCAGACCGGATTTAACCGGCGGAATCAAAAGATTTCGCAGGAGACTCAAAATGAAGATGCGTTTAAGCATGACGGTAATCATGGCAGTCCTGCTGGCCGTGATTTCCACCGATGTGATGGCCCAGCGGCAGGGTGGCCAGCCCGACCGTGGCGGCCAGGTGATGCGGCAACAGCAGGCCCAGCGCGACCGCGCCATGGATCGGGACCGCATGGCCCAGCGCAGCCAGCAGATGGATCGCAGCGCCCAGAAGGGATCTCAGGCTGAGAAAGCTCAGGCCCGGCAAGGCGAGAAGGGAGCGCTGTACGAGGGTAGCGGTGACCAGGACCGGCTCCGCGAACGCGACCAGCTGCGTGATCAGGATCGCATCCATCAGTCTGCCGGGACGGCGGATGGAGATGCCATGTACGGGTCGGGGATCATGACGGAGCAGGAGCGAAATCGCTATCAGGAGCGGCTTCAGCTGGCCGCAACCGACGCTGAAAAGACCCAGCTCAAGGCTGAACATCAGGCCATGATGCAGAAGCGAGCGAAGCAACTCGGCGTCGATCTGCCGCCGCCGGCGAAGGGGCAGGGCGCGACCGTCGAGGTCCAGGAGCAGAATCGCTATCGCAAGGAGATCGGCAATCCCGAAGAGGGTGAGCAGATCCGGACGCGGAGCGAAGAACCGGTGCAGCGGGATCTTCCTTGACTGGCGCCAGTCCGCGGTGAGTGGCGCAGACGATCCGGCGGAACTCAGCGGGTTTCTCAGCAAAGAGCTCGCGCACAGCGTCGATCTCGCCACTTACGCCCTGGTCGGGCTTAGCGACAGCAGTCCGGACTGGGGCGGTGGACTGAATCTGTATCGACGATTCTGAATCTGTGCCCGGCACTCGTGTCGGGCACAAAAATTGTTGCGCTGCCATAGGGTCAGGTTGACGCTGTCAGGGCAGTGTGGTCTGCTGCCGACCAAGCCGGGGGGCGAGTTCAGGTCTTGGGCCATGGCAGCAAACTGCGCCGTGGACCAAGGATCCGGGTATCCCTCCCGATCGCACATCCAGCGCGCAGCGAGGCGACCCGAGCGGATCACGCCGATGGCAGCAGACGCCGACATTCCAATTCCAGACAGCCCGGTACCGACACCTGAGCGCGCCCGGTCGCCGCGCATCTGGGTGGTGTCCGGCTACCGGGCCGGTGAAAACACGCAGGTTTCGGCACTGGCCGAACGGCTCGGATGCGCCTGGCTGCGTAAGGATCTGGAATTCAACAGCCTGGCCGGACCGATCGGACTGGCGCGCATGGTCAGCCGGTCCGGGCTGGAGTCCGAACGCTCATCGATCCTTGCGCCGCCCTGGCCGGACCTGGTCATCTCTGCCGGGCTGAAAAACGAACCGGTCTGCCGCTGGATCAAGCGCCAGAGCGGCGGGCGCACGCGGTTGGTTTTTCTTGGCCGGGTGTGGGCGCCGCGCAGCGATTTCGATCTGATCGTTACGACGCCGCAATATCGTCTGCCGCGGCTCGACAATGTGTTACACAATGTGTGTACCCAA
>Ga0265306_10001648_pt1 | contig 10896 bp, 10 predicted proteins | sample Helome_3_FD_192493 | JGI IMG/M metagenome (GOLD analysis project Ga0265306, IMG submission 192493) | Marine sediment microbial communities from subtidal zone of North Sea - Hel_20160420 (Illumina Assembly) | ecosystem: Environmental > Aquatic > Marine > Subtidal zone > Sediment ...
ATTGCGAATCCTGCCGCCGGCAGAGCGGCTCGGTCATGACGACCTTTGCGGGTTATAAACTTGACCAGCTGAGTTTCACCGGGGCGATACCCAAACGCACCACCACCGATGACGGGGTTACGCGAAGTTTCTGCGGCGAGTGCGGCTCCCCGGTTTCCTACGAATATAAAAAACGCCCGGATGAAATTCACATGCAGCTCGGCCTGTTCGATGATCTCGAAAAACTGGTGCCGCAGGATCACAGTTTCCTCGAAGAGAAGGTCAGCTGGCTGCGTGCCGACGAGCATTTGCCCGAGAGCAATTGGGAATATTCCAGCCAGGACTAATCGCTGAGCAGGTTACCGTTGCGCGATTCGAGAATTTCACTGCCGACAATCTTGCAAACATTGGCATTGGCCCAGACGTACTTCGTGATCTTGCGCGAAATAACCCGGCCGGAGGTACCCGCAAGCAGCGGGATTCTTTCCACAAACGCGCCTTCACCGTCGAGCCGGATCAGGTCGGCGATGCGATCGCCCTTTTCGACCCAGTCCTCGAGTTCCACGTTATAAGCGAGTAATCCTGCCTGTGGCGCGCGTAAATATTCGGTCGCGCGTAGATCAGTAGGTATGGGGGCCTGTTGTTTTTGACCGACCGGCTTTCCGCCAATCATACCCTGTTCCTGGAAGTAACCGTACAGATTCTCGGCATCCCGTCGGTTCAATTCGTCAAAGGTGTCGAATCGACCGCGGTATTCCAGCGTGCAGGAAACGACCGCTAAGGGAACAGGTTTGTCAGGGCACTCTGAGGCGAGTCGCAACCAGATCGCCGGCCATACCTCGTCGAAGGAACCACCGCCGCTGTCTTCTGCCAGCAGCGTGGCCGCGGCACCGGTCCAGTTGGCGAGCTGTTGCATGTTTTCCGCCAACTGTGGCAGCGTGAAAATATGGATTAGCGAGTCATCGTCGCAATGCACATCAAAAACATAATCCGCGTCGCAGGCTTCACCGATTAGACACTGTCGCCACCGATCCAGCGCGGTAACCTGCGGCAGGGTTTCTACCCAGTTCCGCAAAGCGGCGCGGATCTGCCGAAGATTTTCGTCGGCATCGACACCGAGTTTAGTTAAAAGCTCTTCACCCACCGCATCATAAAGCACCGGCCAGGCGCGATTATGGTTCACCCCGGTACTAAGATTGTAGCGGCCCTGGTGTCGGCCAAATTCGATATCGCCCATGCCGAGCGGATTGACCATGGGAAAAACAACAAAGCGCGCTTTCAGCTCACCCGCGGCATCTGCCTCACGTAATAATTGCAGCAGGTGATGCAAAACCAGGATGCCGGGCTGCTCATCGGCATGCAGGGCCGCCTGCAGGTAGACTTTTTTAGTCGCGTCCTGCGGTCCGATGCGAAAGTAGTTGAGCTCGGTGGTGCGCCCCGGGGTATCACCCACCAGCTGCCTGCTGACTTTATCGAAACTCATGTGACGATTGCGCCACCGTCGACATCGATAATCGTGCCGGTAACAAACTCATTTTCAAGCAGGAAAATCGCGGCGCTGGCACATTCCGCCGCCGTGCCGGCACGCGGTATCAGGTGACCTGCGGTGCCTTGCTCATAGTATGCCTTGCGTTCGTCACCCTGCAGAGGCGACATTGGCGTATCGATCAGCCCCGGGCAGACGCCGTTGATACGCACCGGGCTGACCTCGTTGGCGACCAGGTGAATAAAGGCTTCGACCGAGCCGCCCACGCTGCCGATAGCGAGCGTGCCCGGTCGATACTTGCGCGCGGGGTAACCGCTGAATAACACTACCGCGCCACCCGGTGACATCTGCGGCACCCCGAGACGGACGCTGTTGACGTAACCCCAGAGCTTGGCGAATGAATTCTGAAACCCATCGAGGTCCATTTCCAGGAAAGGCCCGATTGCTCGCGGACCCCCGGTAGCCGCATTGACCAGGTAGTCAAAACCCTGGTGCTTTTCAAACAATACACTCAATGCGGGGCGATCCAGCACATCGACCTGAACGCACTCGATACCGTCTATTTCACGTTCGCTGCGGCTGCCGGCGATGACTTCGGCACCGCCGTCGCGCAGCATTTCGCTGGTCGCCAGTCCGATACCTGACGTACCACCCAAAACGATCGCTTTTTTACCACTAAAGTCTGTCATCTGAAAAAACCCCCCAACGATTATGATGTCATCCCCGTGCAAACGGGGATAACCGTTTATTTAGATAATTCCACTTTCCAAACTGGCGGCCATCAACATGCCAAGCTCTTCGCACTGGGTCTCAAACTCCGGCCGGTATTCTCCGTGCAGTATCATCGATTCCTGTACCGCTTTCCATTTCAGCCCCGACGTAATCTTACCGATCGCGATCCTGGTGCCGGTGCCATCGAGGCCCGCGCGGATATACGCAGCAAACGGCATTGCCTCGGTGTGCTCCAGACAAGGGTAGTAAATACGATCGAAAAAGTCTTTCAATGCTCCGCTCATGTAACCAAAATTCTCGGTCGTGCCAAGAATAATCGCGTCCGCCCAGAGCACGTCATCGGCCACTGCCTGCAGCGGCGGAATATGTTTAACCTCTACCCCTTCGATATCTTTATGCCTGGCGCCCCGCAGCGTTGCATCCACCAGTTTGCGGGTGTTGGCAGAGGGATCATGGGCAACAATGAGCAAGTGTTTGGCATCCGGCATGAAGCGATCATAAAGGCTTGAAGCGGCCATGAATAGTCCAAAACCTGGCAGGTATACTGGTTTAGTTTCAAATAAAAACGAAAATTTACCCTCGAAGCGAACGCTATTTCGAACAAACGAACAAGAAAAATTGACAAGTTGAATCTACGGGCGTAGATTCAGCGGGCGTGTCGAAGTAACTAAAAACCATAAAACCGAGGAGGCAATTCTCATGATAAAGCGAATCGCGCTGACGGCTGCGGCTGCCGCGTTCTGTGCACAATCCGTCTATGCCGGTATGGATGAAGCAAAAACTTGGGTGGACAACGAATTCCAGCCATCTGCACTGTCGAAATCAGAACAGATGCAGGAAATGGAATGGTTTATCAATGCCGCCAAACCGTTCCAGGGCATGGAAATCAATGTGCTTTCGGAAACCATTCCAACCCACGAATACGAGTCCAAAACCCTGACCAAGGCATTCGAGGAAATCACCGGGATCAAGGTTAACCACCAGTTACTCGGCGAGGGTGAAGTGGTCCAGGCGGTGCAAACCCAGATGCAAACCCAGCGTAACCTCTACGATGCCTACATCAACGACTCGGATTTGATCGGAACCCATTCCCGGTTGCAGCTTGCGGTAAACCTGTCGGACTGGATGGCCGGTGATGGCAAGGATGTTACCAACCCGATGCTCGACGTCGAGGATTTCATTGGTAGATCCTTCACCACCGGACCGGATGGCAAACTTTACCAACTGCCCGACCAGCAGTTTGCAAACCTGTACTGGTTTCGCAAGGACTGGTTCGACCGTGCGGATCTGCAGGAAAAATTCAAGAGCATGTATGGTTACGACCTCGGTGTCCCCGTCAACTGGTCAGCCTATGAAGATATCGCCGAGTTCTTCTCGGTACACGTCAAGGAAATCGACGGCGTCCGGGTTTATGGCCATATGGACTACGGTAAGCGCGCCCCTGATCTTGGTTGGCGCATGACCGACGCCTGGCTGTCGATGGCCGGTGCCGGCAGCAAGAGCCTGCCGAACGGGATTCCCGTCGATGAGTGGGGCATTCGCATGGAAGAAGGCAGCTGTAACCCGGTTGGCGCGTCAGTCTCCCGCGGCGGTGCCGCCAACGGACCGGCCGCGGTTTACGCAATCCGCAAATGGGACGAATGGCTGCGCAAGTATGCACCACCGGGTGCCGCCAGCTATGATTTTTACCAGTCTTTACCCGCACTTTCGCAAGGCAACGTCGCCCAGCAGATCTTCTGGTACACCGCGTTTACCGCCTCCATGGTGGCGCCGAAAAGCGCGGGCAACAATACCGTAGATGATGACGGCAACCCGCTCTGGCGGATGGCGCCTTCGCCTCATGGACCTTACTGGGAAGAAGGTCAAAAGCTCGGCTACCAGGACGCCGGTTCCTGGACCCTGTTCAAATCTACCCCGGTTGATCGCCGCAAGGCCGCCTGGCTATACGCCCAGTTCGTGGTTTCAAAGACGGTCGACGTCAAGAAAAGCCATGTTGGCCTGACCTTCATCCGCGATACCACGATCAATCACGAGTCATTCACCGCGCGCGCGCCGAAACTGGGCGGCCTGGTGGAATTCTATCGCTCGCCTGATCGCGTATTGTGGTCACCGACCGGTGTCAACGTGCCCGATTATCCGAAGCTGGCACAAATCTGGTGGCAGCAGATCGGGGATGTAAACTCGGGCGCTTTCACACCACAGCAGGCAATGGATCGTCTCGCGGAAGAAATGGATCTGGTCATGTCGCGCATGCAGGCCGCGGACGAGAAAGCCGGCACCTATGGTGGCTGCGGCCCCCGACTCAACAAGGTATCGGATCCTGCCGTCTGGTTAAACAAGCCCGGATCGCCGAAAGCCAAGGTTAACGAAAAGCCCAAGGGACAAACCGTCAACTACGACGAGTTAATCAAACGCTGGACGAATTAGCGGCCCGAGGATAGATAGACCGTTGAAATTGATTGCCCCCGGGGCTCATTAAACAGGGCCCCGGGGGGCGGTCTGCCTCCCATTCACCGTGAAACCTCGATGAGCACCGATATCAGCAGTCGACAGCACCTGATCATGGACTATATCCGTGAGCACGGATCGGTACAGGTCGACCAGTTATCAAATCACCTGCGGGTAACGCCGCAAACCATTCGCCGTGACCTGAACCAGCTGTACGAACAGCAGTTGCTGCAGCGAGTCCACGGCGGCGCAGTGGTGAAAGACAATGTCGAAAATCTCGGCTACGGCGCTCGTAAAATTCTGATGCGCGACGAAAAATCTGAAATTGCCCGTCGCGCGGCCGAGTTGCTGCCCGACAGTTCGTCATTGTTCATTAATATCGGCACCACCACCGAACTCGTCGCCGAGCATCTTTACGACCGCAGAGGAATGCTGGTCATTACCAATAACATCAACGTCGCCACTATGCTGTGGCCCGCCCCCGGCCTGGATGTAATGATCGCGGGTGGCGCGATTCGACGCTCCGATGGTGGAATCGTCGGTTCCAGTGCCGAGGAATTTATCGACAATTTCAAAGTTGACTATGCCATCATCGGCTGTTCTGCGATCGACAACGACGGTGAATTGTTTGACTTTGACCTGCGCGAAGTTCGGGTCACGCGGAAAATTATTCAGCAAGCACGCTCGGTCATCCTGGTAACCGACTCGATGAAGTTTGATCGTCGAGCACCGATTCGAATTGCGACCCTGGCGGCGATTGAAACGCTGGTGACGGATGATGGCATTCCCGACGAGGCAATCGAGCTCTGTCGCGAATACGAAGTCAATCTCGAAATCGTTGCGCGTCGGCATACAAGCGAAAAACTCGCAGGAAGCGCATAAATGTCGATTGAATTGCGCAAGGTTTCACTTCGAGTTGGCGCCGAAACCCATATCTATGCAACCGATTTGTCACTCGAACCCGGCCAGTTCAATATCCTGCTGGGCACCACTCTAAGCGGGAAGACGTCGCTAATGCGTTTAATGGCCGGACTGGAAAAGCCAACCAGCGGCGAACTCTGGGCAGACGGTAAAAACGTCACCGGGATACCGGTGCAAAGGCGCAGTGTCGCGATGGTTTACCAGGCCTTTATCAATTACCCCAGTTTCAGCGTTTACGACAACATCGCTTCACCGCTGAAGGTTGCCGGGCTGCCCAGGAACGAGATTGACGAAAAGGTTCGACGCTTTGCCGACCTGCTGCAACTGACACCCATGCTCGAGCGCTTGCCCAATGAACTCTCGGGTGGACAACAGCAGCGTACCGCGCTTGCTCGCGCACTGGTCAAGGGCGCTGACCTTGTTCTCCTTGACGAGCCACTTGCCAATCTCGATTACAAGTTACGCGAGGAACTGCGTGACGAACTCCCTAAAATGTTTGCCGACACCGGTGCCACTGTCGTTTATGCCACCAGCGAACCGCTTGAGGCACTGATGCTTGGGGGTTATACGGCTACCCTGGACGAGGGACGGGTGGTGCAGTTTGGCCAAACATCAACCATTTATCGTCAACCCGAATCTCTCACCAGCGCCCGGGTATTCTCCGACCCGCCGGTCAATATCGCCTCGATCGAAAAACGCGGAGGGACCGCGTTCCTGAGCGAATCGGTGAGCTGGAGTGTGCCGGCCAGGCTCGCCGAAATGCCGGACGGGGCCTATAAGATCGGCCTGCGGCCCCATCACTTATTACCCAAGGGCGAAGGCGTCGAGGTGGATGGCGAGGTTCATATTGCTGAAATCAGCGGCTCGGAGAGTATCATTCGTGTCACCGTCGAAGGCAATAACTGGGTTAGTGAGGCGCACGGTATTCATACTTACGAATTCGGCCAGAGCGCCCGTTTTTTCTTCGATTCGAATCGATGCCTGTATTTCGACGCCAACGAAATGCTAATCGAAACGAGGGTTTAGCATGTCACGAATCGAGTTTAAGGACGTGCGCCATGCTTACCCTCCCCCTCCGGGCCAGGCACCGGTATACGCCCTCAAGGAAGTCAGCCAGGTCTGGGAGCATGGCGGCGCCTACGCGTTGCTTGGACCTTCGGGATGCGGCAAGACTACCTTGCTGAACATTATCTCGGGGCTACTAACACCGTCGGAAGGCTCGATTTTGTTCGACCATCGCGAAGTAACCGATCTACCTACCGCTGGTCGACACATTGCACAGGTTTTCCAGTTTCCTGTGGTCTACGACACCATGACCGTATTCGATAACCTGGCCTTTCCACTGCGCAATCGTGGGATCCCGGAAGCGCGTGTTCGGGAGAGGGTTGCTGAGATAGCCGACATGCTGGACCTGTCGGATCGCCTGCGACAGAGAGCTTCAGGACTGACTGCCGACGGCAAGCAAAAGATTTCTCTGGGCAGGGGCCTGGTGCGCGAGGATGTCAACGCGATCCTGTTCGATGAGCCGCTGACGGTAATCGATCCGCATCTGAAGTGGCAGCTGCGCTCGAAGCTCAAGGAGCTGCATCAACAGATCGGGGTTACGATGATTTACGTGACCCACGACCAGGTTGAAGCCCTGACCTTTGCCGACCAGGTAGTCGTCATGCACGATGGCGGGATAGTGCAGGTCGGCACCCCGGTAGAGCTTTTCAACAGGCCTAAACACACCTTCGTAGGCTATTTTATCGGTTCCCCGGGAATGAACGTACTGCCCTGCCGGCTTGAAAACGGGCAACCCGTGTTTGCGAATAATCCACTCTCCTCGGATTATCCGGCCGATACCGATTTAAGCGGTAAGCTTGAAATCGGTATCCGGCCGGAGTTTGTTCGTTTCGGTGACCACGGGATTCCGGTCGAAATCGATAAAGTTGAAGATCTCGGGCGTTACCAGGTCGTAACCGTCAGGCACGAGTCTGAACAAATCAAGATGCTGGTTGGAGAAAACCAGGCAATACCCTCGGAAAGCCCGAAAATTCAATTCGATCCCGCCAATCTCCACATCTATCGCGATGACTGGGCGGTAGGGGCCCGTGATGCGTAAAACCACCAACCAGAAAGCCTGGTGGCTGGTGGTGCCGGTGCTGTTGCTGGTGGCCTTCAATGCATTCATCCCGTTAATGACGGTCGTCAATTACTCGGTGCAGGAAACCTTTGGCAATAACGTTTTTTTCTGGGAAGGCGTCACCTGGTTCGAAAAAGTGTTGCGCTCCGAGCGCTTCCACGACTCTATGCTGCGGCAGCTACTGTTTACCGGCATGATCATCGCGATAGAGGTCCCGCTCGGGATCGCGGTCGCACTGTCGATGCCGCGCAAGGGGCCCTGGGTTTCGGTTTGTCTTGTGTTGATGGCGCTGCCATTGTTAATCCCGTGGAACGTGGTTGGTGCGATGTGGAATATCTTCGCACTGCCGGACATCGGCCTGCTCGGCTACAGCCTGAACTCGATGGGTTTTGATTACAATTTTACCCAGCAGCCGGTATCCGCCTGGATGACGACCGTGGTGATGGATGTCTGGCACTGGACCTCGCTGGTGGTTTTGCTTTGTTACGCCGGGCTGTGCTCGATCCCCGACGCCTACTACCAGGCAGCACACATTGATGGCGCTAGCCGCTGGGCGGTGTTCCGCTACATTCAGCTGCCGAAAATGAAGCGCGTGCTGACGATTGCCATCCTGTTGCGCTTCATGGACAGCTTCATGATCTACACCGAACCCTTCGTGCTGACCGGGGGCGGTCCGGGCAACACCACCACCTTCCTGTCAATCGACCTGGTCAAGATCGCACTCGGGCAATTCGATCTCGGTCCCGCGGCGGCGATGTCGTTAATCTACTTCCTGGTCGTGCTGCTGATTTGCTGGGTTTTTTATACCGTGATGATGCGGAACGAGGAGCAATGACAGTATGAATAAAAAGTGGATTCTGCCGACTCTGTATATCCTGTTCCTGATGCTGCCGATTTATGGCCTGCTGTCGATGTCATTCAAAACTACCAATGAAATCCTGGGCGGCTTTTCGTTTTTCCCGCAACAGTTCACGCTGGAAAACTATACCAAGATCTTTACCGATCCGACCTGGTATAACGGTTACATCAATTCGATAATTTACGTGGTCATCAATACCGTTATTTCGGTTGCGGTCGCCTTGCCCGCGGCCTACGCATTTTCGCGCTACCGTTTTCTTGGCGACAAGCACCTGTTCTTCTGGTTATTGACCAATCGCATGGCGCCGCCCGCCGTATTTGCGCTGCCGTTCTTCCAGCTTTATTCGGCGATAGAGCTGTTTGATACCCATATCGCGGTCGCGCTCGCGCACTGCCTGTTCAACATTCCACTTGCGGTCTGGATTCTTGAAGGCTTCATGTCCGGCATACCCAAGGAACTCGACGAGACGGCCTATCTCGACGGCTACTCTTTCTGGCGGTTTTTTATTCGTATTTTTATTCCGACCATCGCCGCCGGAATCGGCGTCGCCATGTTTTTCTGTTTCATGTATTCGTGGGTGGAACTGTTGCTGGCAAAAACACTGACCTCGGTCGAAGCCAAGCCCATCGCGGCAACCATGACGCGAACGGCAAGCACCTCGGGTTACGAACTGGGGCTGCTGGCCGCCGCGGGCTCGCTGACCATCATTCCGGGAGCGTTCGTGATTTACTTCGTGCGCAATTACATCGCCAAGGGCTTTGCCCTGGGGCGCGTTTAGGCAGATGGGGGCCGCGTGTTAGATTTATCCTGGATGGCATGGACCTGGCCGACCGCCGCGTTTTTCATCGCGGTGGTGGCTTCCATCGTCACCATGGGTGTCTGGGAAAAACTCAGTCCCGGCGGTAATCCGCGCCGAGGCATTTTCGGTATCGATACCACCCGCGGAGATCGCCTGTTTATTTCCTGGCTCGGCACTGGATTTATTAACCTGGGATGGCTGGCCTTTATCGGCACCCCGTTATGGGGCGCGCTGGCGCTGGCTATTGGCTGGTTCGTCTTTGTTTTCAGGAAAGTTTGATTTGGCTTCGAATTTGAACCACAGGGAGCTGTGTCAGTAAAACCATGGACCTGCGTAACACTAATATTGCGCGTCTCGAAAATGAAGCCTTTGATGTTCTGGTCGTGGGTGGTGGCATCAATGGTGCGGTTACGGCTGCGGCTCTCGCGGCACGTGGCGCAAGCGTCGCCCTGATCGATGCCGGCGATTTTGCCGGCTTCACCAGTCAACAGTCCTCCAACCTGGTCTGGGGCGGTATCAAGTATATGGAAGGCTACGAGTTCGGCCTGGTTGCGGGACTATGCAAGTCGCGCAACGAGTTGCTCGACAGCTTCCCCTCTACCGTCAAGGAAATTCGCTTCCTGATGACGGTCAACAAGCGATTTCGGTTTCATCCCTGGATCATTCTGGCCAGTACCTGGCTCTACTGGCTGCTGGGTCGTGGTAAAACCCGCACCCCAGGACTGGTTTCACCACGTCAATTGAAGCAGATCGAGCCCTTGATCAACACGGCCATCAGCAGTGCCGGAATCGAGTATTCAGATGCATTTCTGCATGATAACGACGCGCGTTTTGTATTCAACTTCGTACGCAGCGCACTCGACAACGGCTGCGTTGCCGCCAACTATGTTAAATCGCAAGGCGCGAACCGCGATGCAAAAGGCCACTGGATCACGCAGGCACAGGACCAGATCACCGGCAACTCGTTGGAAATTAGTTCCAGAATCCTGGTCAACGCCGCGGGTGCCTTCGTCGACAGCCACAATGCGCTCACCGGCATCGAGACCGAGTATCAACACGTTTTATCGAAAGGTATTCACCTGATCGTGCCGCAGATTTCAGAAAATCACCGCGTGCTGGCGTTTTTTGCCGACGATGAGCGCCTGTTTTTTGCGATACCGATGGCAAACCGGACCTGCATTGGAACCACCGATACGCGGGTTGACGATCCGGTCACCGCGGTAACCGGCGAGGACCGCGATTTCGTGCTATCGAATATCAATGCCCGACTCGATCTACCGACACCACTGGTGCCCGGGGATATTATCGCCGAGCGCTGCGGCGTACGACCGCTGGCAACCCGCAAGCGAGGCGATAACTCGGTTGACGTTCAGCATTTATCACGCAAACACGTGATCGAGATGTCAGAGGGGCAGAATCACATCAGCATTTTTGGCGGCAAGTTAACCGATTGCCTGAATGTCGGCAACGAGATCAGCGCCTGCGCCGCTCAATTCGGATTAAACCTGAAGCAGGTCGACAAGTGGTATGGAGAACCGGGTGGCCAC
>Ga0265306_10001650_pt1 | contig 10888 bp, 8 predicted proteins | sample Helome_3_FD_192493 | JGI IMG/M metagenome (GOLD analysis project Ga0265306, IMG submission 192493) | Marine sediment microbial communities from subtidal zone of North Sea - Hel_20160420 (Illumina Assembly) | ecosystem: Environmental > Aquatic > Marine > Subtidal zone > Sediment ...
CGGCAGCAATGCGGTGCTGATCTGCCACGCCATCACCGGGGATTCGCACCTTGCGCGGCACGACGCGGAAGACGACCCGGGTTGGTGGGAGGGGCTCGTCGGTCCCGCGAAGGCCGTCGACACCGACCGCCTGTTCGTCATCTGCTCCAACGTGCTCGGCGGCTGCCGCGGTTCGACCGGGCCAGGGACAATCAATCCGGTCAACGGCATTCCATTTGGGAGCGACTTTCCGCTGGTCACCGTCGAGGACATGGTCGACGTTCAGAAACGGCTCATCGACTTACTCGGCATCAAGCGCCTGCGTGCCGTCATCGGCGGCTCCCTCGGAGGTCACCAGACGCTTTGCTGGGCGACACGCTACCCGGACCGCGTCCAAACGGCGATCCCGATTGCGGCCTCCGCGCGGGTCACGGCGCAGGCGATCGCCTTCGATGTCGTTGGCCGAAACGCCATCCAATCGGACCCCCACTTCCACGGCGGCCAATACTACGGCACCGGCGATTTCCCGCAGACCGGCCTCGCGCTGGCCCGCATGCTCGGGCACATCACCTATCTGTCTTCCGAAGCGATGACCCGGAAGTTCGACCTCGACCGGCATGCGCCGCGTGACATCGTCACCGATTTCGAAAAGCGGTTTTCCGTCGGTTCCTACCTGGCGTACCAGGGCAAGCAATTCGTCGGACGCTTCGACGCCAACTCCTACGTCGCCGTAACGCTCGCCATGGACAACTTCGATCTCGGGGACACGCGGGAGCGGCGACTCGAGTCGTTTCGCGCCGCGCAGTGCGATTGGCTGGTCATTTCGTTTTCGAGCGACTGGCTGTTTCCCCCTTCCCAGTCGCGCGAGCTCGTCGCCCTCATGACGACGCTCGGTCAGCCCGTGTCGTACTGCGAGATCGAAACCGACGGAGGGCACGACAGCTTTTTGCTGCCCGACGACATCGAGGCGTTTGGTCCTCTGGTGGCCGCCAAGCTCGGAGCGCCCGAGCCGCGGTCGCCGCGAATCAGCTCTGAAGACGATCGCATCCTCGAGCTCATTCCCCCGAACAGCTCGGTGCTGGACCTCGGCTGCGGGGAGGGCGACCTCATCGGAAGGCTCAAGGAACGCGGCGCGCCGCTCCTGTGCGGCGTCGAGGTGAGCACCGAGCTCATCGCAGCGACCATGCAGCAAGGGGTCGAAGCCATCGACTACGACCTCAACGTGGGCCTGCCTGAGTTCGACGACGATCGCTTCGACTATGTGGTCCTCTCGTCCACCCTCCAAGCGGTACCCAACGTGGAGCGCCTGCTCGAAGACGCTCTTCGCGTCGGCCGCCGCGCGATCGTAGGCTTCACCAATTTTGCACATCGAACCTTGCGCGAAATGTTTGGTCTCGAGGGCCGTGCGCCCAAAGCGCCAGGTTCGTATTCGTACGAGTGGTACAACACGCCGAACCGACGTTTCCCCTCGATCCGCGACATGCTCGACCTCTGCGAAAAAATGGGGGTCACCGTCGAAAAGGCGCGCTACTACGACGACACCGAGGGCCGACTCATCGGCGACGACGAGGACGCCAACCTAGCGGCCGAAAGCGCGCTGCTGGTCCTCAGCAAACCTCGCGACTAGGCGTAGTGGTCGGCGTGTGCCTCGAAGCGGCTGCCGATCTGGTGGACCTGTTCGATGACGCCCTGTGCGAAGGCCGGGTCGGTGTCCTCTGGGAAGCTGAACTCGACCGTATCTGAGATCCCGCCGAATCGCGCCTCGATGGCCTTCGGGAGCTCCTCGTAGGTGGCGAAGACGCCAAACTCGTCGACCAGATCGTCGGGCACTTCGGCCGCCATTTTCTTCCACTGCCCGCTCCTCGACATCTGGTTGAGCTTCTGGGCCAAATCGTCCCAGCCATGAAGCGACATCACCGGGAGATACGCCGGTGTCGAGCCATAGAAGGCCACGCGGTAGCGCACCCAGTCGCGATTCTTCATGACCGTTTCTTCGTCGGGGCCGGTCATGATGAAGCCGCCGCCGCAGACTTCGAGCTCGCTCCGCGAACGCCCAGCAGCCTCCAAGCCGCGTTCGATCGCCGGCCAGGTGACTTCTTGCAGGTACTTCTTGGTGCAGAAGAAGTGAAGCCGAAGCCCGTCCGCGATACCGGCGGCCGATTCGATCATCTTCGGACGAACCGCGGCGAGATACACCGGAACCATCGGCAGATTCGACTTTGGCGGCGTGAATTCCGGCGTCATGAGTGAGAACTGGTAGTGATCGCCCTGGTAGTCCAAGCGCTCCCCGAGCTCCCAGCAGCGCCAAATCGCGCGAAGCGATTTCACGTATTCGACCATTCGACTTCGCGGCGCCTTCCAAGGCGTGCTGAACCGACGCTCGTTGTGTGCTCTCACCTGTGTGCCGAGCCCCAGTCCGAAACGCCCAGCTGAGTTCGTCTGAATCGACCAAGCTTGCTCCGCCACCACCATCGGGCTGCGCGGAAACGCGACGGCGATCGCCGTTCGCGCGTGAATGCGCTGGGTCGCGTTCGCGGCGATCGCGGCGTTCAGGATGGGGTCGTTCGTGATCTCCGGAATCGCGAATCCATCGAACCCACAGGCTTCGGCCCGCTGGCAGGCCGCTGCCACCTTGGACCAGTCATTGACTTCCTCACTGAACGTGTCGACGCGCATTCGGCGCTTCTATCACGGTTTCGGCTTGACCGCTGTCGAGCTCAGCCCTGAAAATCCGCAGCTATGAACGCAAACACGCACGCGCTTGCCGCAGCACTGGCCATGGCCGTCGCCTTGGGCGCGTCGGTGACCGGTCATGCCCGAGACGCTTCCATTGCGCCGAGTGTGGTCCAGCTTTCGGTCTATGCCGATCCCCCGGACCTCGAGGTACCTTGGCAAACCCGAGGCACCGAGCTCTTCCACGGTTCCGGGGTGATCATCGAAGGCCACCGCATCCTGACCAACGCGCACGTCGTCGAGAGCGCTGTCGGCATCGAAGTGAAGCGTGCCGACGGAAGCGAACGATTCGCCGGCAAGGTCGTTTTCATCAGCCACGATGCCGATCTCGCGCTGGTCGAGGTCGAAGACTCGCGCTTCTTCGAGGGAGCGCCCGCAGTACCCATCGGCGAGATGCCCAAGCTGCAGAAGGACGTGGTGGTCTACGGGTTTCCCATTGGCGGCCTCACACTCTCGATCACCTCCGGCATCGTCTCCCGCGTGGAGCTCGACAGGTACGCCCAATCCGGTCGCAAGCTGCTCTCCGTACAAATCGACGCGGCGATCAACGAGGGGAACAGCGGCGGCCCGGTCGTCAGCGATGGAGCCGTCGTCGGGATCGCCATGCAAGGGATGGAGGATGCTGACAACGTCGGGTACATGATTCCCAGCCCCGTCATCGAGCACTTCCTCGAAGACGTATCCGATGGGCGCTACGACGGCTTCCCTCGCCTCGGGATCGACGTTCAAGACATGGAGAGCGAGGCCCAACGGCGCGCCGCTCGCATGCCGGCGTCCGCAACGGGGGCCCTCATCAGCCGAGTCGACTACGGGGGCCCTTCCTACGGGACGCTCCGTCCCCGCGACGTCCTGCTCTCGATCGACGGCCGGAGGATCGCCAACGACCTCACGGTGGACTGGCCCGGTCTGGGCCGCGTCGACTACGAGCTCACCTGCCAGAGCAAGCAAGTCGGGGACACGATCTCCGCGACCATCCTGCGCGACGGCAAGAAGATGAAGAGGTCGATCACGCTAACGCCGCACACGCCCTTGGTGCCGGGGCGGAGAACCAGCGATTGGCCCCGCTACTTCCAGTTTGCCGGCTTGCTGTTTCAACCGCTCAGCGAAGACCTGATCGAGGAAACCAAGGACGTCTACCCCGACTCGCTGAGCTACGCGGTCGTGAACAATTTGATCAGCAAGGAGCGACGCGAAGTGATTCTTCTGTCCCAGGTCCTTCCGCACGCCGTCAATCGGGGCTACCAAGATTGGGGGGGCGAAACCGTGCGCCTCGTCAACGGCGTCGTTCCTCGAGATTTGGACCACCTCGCCTCGATCATCGACCAGGCGCGGGGGAAATGGCTGCGGGTCGTCACCGGAGACGGCTGGGTGCTGACGCTGGACCGCGAGGCCGCGCGCCGAGCGAACGGGCAGATTCTCGCCGACTACGGAATTTCCGAGGATCGCTACCTCGGGCCAGAACCGCGCCCAGCGCGAAGCCGGCGAAAACGCCGCCGATAGGCTCATTTGGGAGCTCGCTGGACAAGCCCAGGGCAACTGCTACCTTGCCCCCATCGTCCATCAAGGGCGCGGTGGTCCATCATGGGCTGCCAGCACGCTGCCGACCTGTTCCTACCAGACCCGCACCGTGATAAAAAACAACGGTTAAACGGTTCGTAGAAGACATCGGCAAGCAAGTGACGCGGAGTAGACGTTCGGGACAGTTCCCGGCGAATGCTGCGCAGATTGATCAGAGAGAGACAGACAGAATGAGCAAGAAACTATTCGTAGGTGGCCTGAGCTGGAACACGACAGACAGCGAGCTCCAGCAGGCTTTTGAGGCATGTGGCACGGTCGCAGAGGCCAAGGTAATCACCGATCGGGAAACCGGTCGTTCGCGGGGCTTCGGCTTCGTGACATTCGAGGACGAGGGGAGCGCTGGCCGCGCAGTCGAGGAGCTCAACGGTTCCACGCTCGATGGCCGCACGATCCGAGTCGACGCAGCCAACGATCGACCGAGAAACGACCGCCGCTCCGACAATCGTTGGTAAGCGGTACTACCGAATGACCACGAGTCTTGGTGACTTTCAATCTCTCGGGCTCGGCGAAAAGTTTCGCCGAGCCCTGAGAGACGTGGGCTACACAGAGCCCACGCCGATCCAATCCCAGGCCATCCCGCACCTTTTGCGGGACAGAGACCTCCTGGGCGTCGCCCAGACGGGGACCGGCAAAACGGCAGCGTTCGCGCTGCCCCTGTTACAGCGTCTGGACGAGGAAAACTCCCCAGCAAAGCCCCGGCGGCCGCGCGCGCTCATCTTGGCGCCCACTCGCGAGCTTGCCCTTCAGATTCACGAAGAGCTCGAGCGTTTCGGAAAATACACGGAGCTGCGCCAAGCGTTCATCTTCGGCGGAGTAAGCGCGAATCCGCAGATCAAAGCCCTCCGACAGGGCCTCGATGTGGTCGTCGCAACTCCGGGCCGTCTGCTCGACTTGGCAGGCCAGCGTCACATCGATCTCTCCGAGGTCGACGTCCTGGTGCTGGACGAAGCCGACCGGCTGCTCGACATGGGATTCATCCGGGACGTGAAGCGCATCGTCGCGCAGACGCCCAATTCCCGTCAGTCGCTTCTCTTTTCGGCGACGATGCCCAATGCCGTTGCGGCGCTCGCGCGAGAGATCCTCGACGATCCGGTCCGTGTCGACGTCTCGCCAAAACAGGTGACCGTCAAAGAGATCGACCAGGGATTCGTCATGGTCGGGACCAGCGACAAGCAGCGCATGCTCGAGCACCTGCTCCGAGGCGACGAAGTGTCTCGGGCGATCGTGTTCACACGGACCAAGCATGGCGCGAACAAGGTCGCCAAAAAGCTCGGAAACGCCGGCATTGGCGCCGAAGCTATCCACGGCAACAAGTCACAGGGAGCGCGGCAGCGCGCCTTGAAAAACTTCAAAAATGGCGATTCCTGGGTGCTCGTCGCCACGGATATCGCCGCGCGCGGCATCGACATCGACGCGGTCTCCCATGTGATCAACTACGAGCTGCCCCACGAGCCAGAGAGCTATGTGCACCGGATTGGCCGAACCGCCCGCGCGGGCGCGAAGGGCGCCGCCTGGTCACTGGTCGACCCATCGGAGCGGGGTAGACTGCGCGCCGTCGAGCGCCTCATTCGGTTTTCGCCCTCGGAAATCCAAGTTGATTTGCCGCCGCGCGATCCCGCTGAAGCGCCGCGCGTCAACCCGCCCCGTCCACGAAGTCGTCCACGCGCTTCCACCAATCAAAGAGCCAACGCCTCCGCGCTGCCCCGCGCGGGATCTCGTCGGCGCTAACACGCCAGATCCGAACCTGAATCTGCGCACCGACCACGGTGCCGTTGAGCAAGTCGCTTGCGTTCGCCAGGCCCTCGAGCCCGCGATGCGCAACGATGAGCACATCGGCGTCGGGGGCGGTGTCGAGCAGACCCAGTGCGCCGCCGGGCTTGGGCGGAAGGCAGTGCTTGAAGGTAGCGGCGATGTCCGCGAGCTCTGGATGTGTCTTGGCGAGCCTTTTGAGCGCGATTTCCTGCTTCCGTTTGGTGAAGCGGGTGCCTTCCGGGTACAGCAAGACGCCCTGGTCGCCCAGGTTCTCCGCGAGCTTCCGAACGCCTGCGAGCTCCTCATGAACAGCCCCGCCGCGGTCGATGAAGTAGTTGGGCGAAGCATGACCTGCGACATCGATGCAAGGGTCGACGAGGAGCTCCCGCTTGAAGACATAGCGAAGTCGAAGTCCCGTCGCGTTCGAGATGAAGGTGACCGGAATCGCAGTGTCGATGATGCTGGCGTGGCGAATGAACACCAGCACACCGCCCGGGAGAATCTGGTCCTCGCCTTCGATCGACACGGAGAGCGAGAGAAAGCGAGCGAGCCATGCGAACAGGGAGCTGCCCCACCAGCACTCGAGGCGAAAGAACATATCTTCCCGGCGCTCAGGTCTACCGGGCGTGACGAGATAGATCGCAGCTGCCCCCGTCAGCCCCATCAGCTCGATGCTGAGGTAGAACCAGAAGAACATCAGCAGACGCAGGATCGCAAACGAGCTGCGGCGAATGAGCCCAAGCACGAAGGCACCGGGGATCCAAAGCGGGGCGAGGGCGGTGAGGACGACCCAGAGCAGAAGATACGTCGACACCGTCATGAGTCGCCGACGGGTGGGCGAGACCGAGGCCGAATGTGAAAATGCCAGCGCCTGCACGAACCGAGAGCGGCGGCGAAGGTCGGTGGGCCGCACCATGCTCCTTTGTTCGCGCGCTTCCGTCATGTTTCAGTGCCCAAATTATCGGGGAAACGCATCCGACGAACGCCCCCTGCGAAGCCAGATGCGCTTCGCTCAGGGAGAGGCGACGATCGACGCGATCAGCCCGTCAAACGCGGCGGCGTTTTCGGTTACAGTCGCGCTCGGACCCACGAACTTGAAGTAGTACGGGCCGCCCTGGCTGTTCACGATCGCCGCGATCATTCGTTGATTCGTTTGCCCGGGCTGTTGCTGGCCCGCGGGGTTCATGCCGCCCGCGTACTGGCCCGCCACATCGAGCCGCGTGATGTCCATTCCCGACACCTTGCTGCTCGTCTGCTTCGCATCGGACACCGCAGAGCCGTCCGGATTGCTGAACTGCCCGATCCAGCGGTCGAGATTTTCCTGTGCCGTCCCCGCGCCTTGCGGTCCAAAGAAGTAAACGATCAGCTCCGCGGCGCCCGCCGATCCCGGCGCGCTCAACTGCGCGCGCCGCATGGCGGACTTCAGCGCCTGGGCGTTCCACTTGGCGGGCTTCTTGAATGCAAGGGCGCCGAGGTCGATCATGCCCGACGCATCCGGCCGACCGGACGTCGCAGCGGCGCCAGCCGGAACCTGCCTCGGATCCATTCCTGCGTGCGGATCCCCGCTGGGCGCCATCCCGGCATGCGGGTCCTGGGCCGCGCCCGGATGTGCGCCGCCGGTTTCGGTCGTCCCGACCTGTGGGGCCGCGCCGCTTCCTTCTTTCGGGGCGGGTCCTTTGTTCTTACAGCCCACGGCGACGAACAGGGCCACGGACATGGCGAAGACTTGAAACGATCGACTCATCATGCCCGTAGTGGAGCACCTCGGCGGCCGCCCCTCAAGTCCTCGACATCAGCTTCCCGAGCGTCCATGGTAAGCGCAAATCATGCGACGCGTACGAGGGTTTGTGGATTTGGTGTTCGACTTGGTCGAGGAAACGACCAATCTGGTCGAACGCACCCATGACTCGGTCGTCGAGCGTTCCGTGCGCCGGTTTGCCCCGGTCGAGCCTGCCAAGAGCACGGCGAAGGTCGTGACCGGCGTCCAGACGGCGATTTCCAGCGGTGTATTCGAGTCGATTCGCGTGCTCAACGGAGTGAGCCGCTTCACGGTGAACGCGGTCGCGGATGTGGCCGAGGCAGGTCTCGCCGAGGCGGCCGGCCCCGATGAGCTCGAGCTCACCACGCCGGTCCGATCGAGCGCTGCGGGCACCGCCGCCTGGTACGTCGACTACCTCCAGGCCTCGATCAACGGGTTTTGGGGAGACTACCTCAACCGAAAAAAGAGCCGCCTCGATCTGGGCATGACCCTTCGGCACCACGGGCGGCACCTTCCCGCCACGGCGGAGGCCTTCGCAGCGGCGTTTCCGGACCCGACCCACAAGGTCTGCATCTTCGTGCATAGCCTCGCCGCGACGGAGTGGCTCTGGAGCCTGTCTTCCCAGGAGCACTACGGCGATCCGGACGTGACCTTCGGCACGCGCCTCGCGGAGGACCTCGGTTACACGCCGATCTATCTTCGCTACAACACCGGCCGTCACATCTCCGAGAACGGGCGCGCGCTCGCCAAGCTCATCACCGAGGCGCTCGAAGCCTATCCAGTGCCGGTCGAAGAGGTCGCGCTCGTGGGCCACAGCATGGGTGGCTTGGTGGCGCGAAGCGCGGCTCACTATGCGCGCGAGCACGACGAGCCCTGGGTCGCGCAACTCCGGCACGTGGCCTGCATCGGCTCACCGCATTTGGGCGCACCCCTCGAACGAGCCGTGAACCGGCTCACCGGAGTGCTTCGAAAGGTCGATTCGGCCGGCGCACAGGTTCCGGCCGCGCTGCTCGACGCCCGAAGCGCCGGCGTCAAAGATCTCCGCTACGGCTACACGGTCGACGAGGAATGGCTTGACCGGGACCCGGACGAGGTGTTTGCCGATGCCCGGCGCAACATCCCCCTCGTCGATGGGGTCGGGTACTATTTCTTGGCCGCCACGATCACCCGCGACCCCGAGCATCCGCTCGGTCAACTGCTTGGAGACCTGATGGTTCAGCTTCCGAGCGCGTCCGGAGAGGCGCCGGAGTCGGCCCGGCGCATCCATTTTTCGGGAGGAGCCGTCTTCCCCGGGATGAATCACATCCACATCGCCAACCACCCCGACGTGTACGAAGCCCTGCGCGACTTGCTGGCGGCCTAGATGAGCGACACGAGCTACGCCGATGCGCTGATCCTCTTTGGCATCACGGGCGACCTCGCCCGCCGGAAGCTGTTCTCCGCTCTCTACGACCTCACCGCCGGTGGCAAGCTCGACATGCCGATCGTCGGCGTGGCGTCTCGCGGCTGGGATGACGAAACCTTGCGTCGCCAGGCTCGGGAGGCCTTGGAAGCGTCCGGTCGCCCCATCGACGAGGAGGTCTTTGCGCGGCTCGCCGCCAATCTCAGCTACGTGTCCGGCAACTACCGAGAGCCCGGCACGTACGAGGCAATCCAAAACAAGGTATCGGGCAGTGCCCGCGCCGTATCGTATCTCGCCATCCCCCCGGGCCTGTTTGAAGACGTCGTCGAGGGCCTGGCCTCGGTGGGCCTCAATCGTGGAGGGCGACTGGTGTTGGAAAAGCCCTTCGGTCGAGATGCACAGTCCGCCACGGAGCTCAACGACATCATCCACCGTCATTTTCCCGAAGGCCAGGTGTACCGCATCGATCACTTCCTCGGGAAGGAATCCGTCCAGAACCTCATGATCTTCCGTTTCTCCAACACCGTCCTGGAGCCGATTTGGAACCGCCACTACGTGCGCGGCGTTCAGATCACCATGGCCGAGGACTTCGGTATCGAGGGAAGGGGCTCGTTCTACGACAAGGTGGGCACGATGCGCGATGTGGTTCAGAACCATCTCTTGCAAGTCCTCTCCTTGCTCGCCATGGAGCCGCCCGTCTCCGACGACCCGGATTCGCTGCGCGACGAGCGGGCCAAAGCCCTGAGCGCGATCGTGGCGCCGACCGCCGATTCGGTCGTGCGTGGGCAGTATGTCGGCTATCGCGAAGAGCCCGGTGTCGCCGCCGACTCGGACACCGAAACATTCACCGCGGTGCGACTCGAGCTCGATTCGTGGCGCTGGGCCGGGGTGCCTTGGATCATTCGCGCAGGCAAAGGGCTTCATTCCACCGTGACCGAAGCGGTCGTCGAGTTCGACCGCCCCCCACGTCCGCTCTTCGCCGACGCGGACTGTCGTCCAAGCCCGAACCGATTGACCTTCCGCACCAAGCCCGACGACGGGATCAGCTTGTCGATGCAAGCCAAAAAGCCCGGGCCGGCGATGGTCAGTCGCCCCATCGAACTCCACCTCGAGCACGATCGGCCGAAAGGCCGCGATGCCTACGACCGGCTGATCGGTGACGCGCTTCGCGGCGACCCAGCCTTGTTCGCGCGTCAAGATGGTGTGATGCAGGCCTGGAGGGTCGTCGATAGCGCCTTGTCCGATGGTCGACCCGTCGTGCCCTATTCACGAGCCAGCTGGGGGCCGTCCGAGGCCAATGCCTTGCTTGGCAGCGATTGGCGTTGGCTCACCACGTGATGAGCAGTCGCGCTTTCGGGTGCCGTTGCGCCCTTTTGGCGTTTGACCCGACCCGATGTAAAGCTGGAGTCGAATGGCGCCCAAACAAAGCTCCGACTCCGCGGCCGATGAAGTCCGCGCTGCGCTCGGCCCAGCGCTCCAGCGATTCGGACCGGATTACTGGCGCGAACAGGACGCGGCCAAAACCTTTCCAACCGCCTTCTTCGACACGATGGGCGAGGCGGGCTACTTCGGCACCTTCATTCCAGAGGCCTACGGTGGCCTCGACGCCGGTGCGCGAGTGGCTTCCGTGCTGGTCGAGGAGATCAGTCGCGCGGGTGGCGACGCCGCGTCGGTCAACGCGCAGA
>Ga0265306_10001651_pt1 | contig 10884 bp, 14 predicted proteins | sample Helome_3_FD_192493 | JGI IMG/M metagenome (GOLD analysis project Ga0265306, IMG submission 192493) | Marine sediment microbial communities from subtidal zone of North Sea - Hel_20160420 (Illumina Assembly) | ecosystem: Environmental > Aquatic > Marine > Subtidal zone > Sediment ...
ACACACGCGAGCTTGTGTCTGGGTAACCCACCGTCCGATGTCGGGGTACCTGCCGCAACACTGAACAACAACAGATTAAGGAGCACGTGATGCAAGAAAAGCTACGTGAACGAATCGGGGCGCCGGGCCAGAAGCGGATCCTTGCCTGCGACGGTGGCGGCATCCTCGGTCTCATGTCGGTGGAGATACTCGCCAGGGTTGAGCAGGAACTGCGCGACCTGACCGAAAACAATGACCTTGTCCTGGCAGACTGGTTTGATTTCACCTGTGGCACCAGCACCGGTGCCATCATTGCCGCCTGCATCTCCTGTGGTATGTCGATTGACCAGATTCGTGCCTTCTATCTCGACAGCGGCAAGGACATGTTCGACAAGGCCTCACTGCTCAAGCGGCTGCGTTACAGCTACAACGACGAACCCCTGGCCAGGAAACTGCAGGCGGAACTGAACAGGGCCCTCGGTTATCAGCCCGCCTCCGGGCAGCCGGATGCCACCCTGGGTGATGAAAACCTGCGTACCCTGCTGATGATGGTGATGCGCAACCACAGCACGGATTCGCCCTGGCCGGTCAGCAATAATCCGGCGGGCAAATACAACCAGAGGGTGCGCGATGACGGCACGCCAAGGCTGGACTGCAACCTGGACCTGCCGCTGTGGCAGCTGGTGCGCGCGAGCACGGCTGCACCGACGTTCTTTCCCCCGGAGGTGGTGACCTTCGCCGAGGGCACGGAGCGTGAATATCAGTTCGTGTTCGTAGACGGTGGTGTGACCACCTACAATAATCCTGCCTTCCTCGCGTATCAGATGGCAACCGCCGAGCCCTATGGAATCAACTGGAAAACGGGTGCCGAGGAGATGCTCATCGTATCGGTTGGTACCGGCAAGGCGGCCAATGCCCGGCTCGATCTCGAGGCCGGTGACCTGTGGCTGCTCGATCACGCCAAGAATATTCCTGCCGCGCTGATGAATGCGGCCTGCGATGGCTGGGACATGGCCTGTCGCACGATCGGTCGATGCCGGTTCGGAGCCGAGGTGGACCGCGAGTTCGGAGATATGGTCGCCGATCCCGCAAACCCCGCTGAGGGCATCGACAAGCTGTTTTCCTATGTCCGCTACGATCCTGATGTGACCGCACCCGGGCTGGCTGCGCTCGGTCTGACCAAGGTGGATGCCGAACATGTGCGGATGATGGACAGTACCGAGCACATCGCCGAGATTCAGCAGGTGGGTTCGGCCTTTGCAGACAGGCATGTGGATCTGCGTGGGCATTTCCGTGGCTTCCTGGACTGAATCTGGTTGCAGGCAGATCACCCACACGGGCGATTCTGCGTAAGCGCCAACACTCGGGTGCCCCAATTTCGGATAGACTGTCCGGCCAATGGGGCCGATTGCAGCGGATTGCGGTGTCGGATCCCCCTGGATACACATAAAAATGAGGAGACAACTATGGGCCTGTTCGATTTTGCCAAAGACCTGGGGAAGAAGCTGTTCGGATCGAATGATGATCCGGCACAGAAGATTGAAGAGAGCATTGCTGCCTCGAACCCCGGGGTCGACGGTCTGGGTGTGACCTTCGAGGACGGTGTGGTGCATCTCAGCGGTAAGGCCGCATCTGCCGAGGCGATGGAGAAGGCCGTACTGATGGCCGGTAACGTCAAGGGCGTGACCGAGGTGAAGATCGCCGGTATGGATGCGCCCGAGCCGGAGCCCGAGGTGCAGTACTACACCATCGTCAGTGGTGATTCGCTGTCCAAGATTGCCAAGGCTCAGTATGGCAACGCGATGGATTACCCGAAAATATTCGAGGCCAACAAGGAAGTGATCAAGGACCCCGACCTGATCTATCCGGGGCAGAAGATCCGCATCCCGCCCAAGACCTGGTAAGTGTCATCGGGCGCAGCCTGACGACTACACGCAGTCCCGTCGCGGTGTTTTCGTATGGCAGGCTGCGCCTGCCGAGAACTGATTCGGCGCGGCGCGTTGCCACAGAAAATGCACCTACTGCAACCGCTGTGGCTTCGCCAAAGGTCAAACAATTTTCACGTCAGTTCTCTGTGCTCCCGCATTCTTCGTCGAAAGCATCGACCCAATAGGGCTCTGCCTCACACGAACAGCAGTCACACCAGACCTCGACCCCATCATGCATGCTCAGGCTCATGCCGCTGGGTTTCGCTGTTCCGGCCGGCGGGGGATTGCTCGACTGCGTTGGGTGTAAGGGTCGATTCAGCTCGGCCATGCGCCCTATCCTCGTTTGATTCAGAGAAAGGTTCTGGTCGCTACCAGTCGCTTGCCCCAGAACGGGTTTTCCAGGGAGGCGCGTGAAACCCTTTTGCCGGTTGACGGTGCGTGGATGAACACGCCGTCACCTTCGTAGATTCCCACATGCCGGCTCTTTTGCCAGTCTATTTCGAAAAACAGCAGGTCACCCGGTAACAGACCCCGGCGTTCCGGCACGCGCGCCTGCGCCAACTGTGATGCGGTGGTGCGGGGTACATCCACGCCCGCCTTGCGATGCGCATATTGCACCAGGCCACTGCAATCGAAACCTTTACGATTGCTGCCGCCATAGCGGTAGGGCGTGCCGATCATCTGCCCGGCAACACGCACCACCTCGTGGCGTGTTGGCGAGAGCGCCTGATGGCCTGCATCGCCCGTGTAGGTCGGTCCGCTGACCGGTGAGGTGCCACATCCGACCAGCGATGCTGCCGTAACGGCCACCAAGAGCGAGTTTCTGATTTTTCCCAACCAGCCTTTTGTCGAAGCCATAGGATCAACCGGGTTGCCTGCCTATGAGCATAGTCGGCATCGGTGGTCTTGGCTTGAACCCCACCCGCGCAGGGCACTACTACTTACGAATCCCCTCTATCCCCAGCCATAGATGCACCTCCTTGGACGCCGGGCCGAGGTTGCGCTTGATGCCGAAGTCGGCCAGGGCAAAGCTGGTGCGTCCCTCGAAGCCCCGACGGTAGCCGCCCCAGGGGTCTCTGCCGTCACCGATATGTGTCACATCGATCGTCAGCGCCCGGGTTACACCATGCAGGGTCAGCTCACCCTGCAGTTCGCCTTTGCCGTCTCCCAGGTCGCGGTAAGAGGTGCTGACAAAGCGCGCTTCCGGAAATTTCTTTACCTCCAGAAACTCATCATCGCGCAGATGCTTGTCGCGTTCAGCATGGTTGGAATCGATGCTCGCCGTGTCGATCGTGACCGCCACCTTCGCGGTGTTCGGGTTTTTCTTGTCATAGCTGAACTCGCCTTCGAAGCGGTTGAAACGGCCGACCAGCCAGCTGTAGCCCAGATGCTTGATATGAAACTGGATGAAGGCGTGTGCGCCCTTGGTGTCGATCACGTAGTCGACGGCCTGGGCAGTGCCGGACAACAGCAGGATCAGACCCGCCGCGAGAAGTTTTGTCGTGACTTTGTTCATTCTAGGTTTCCTCGTTACTTGGATTGGATTGGGGTCTGTACATACGACGCAGCGTGTCGTCTTTGAGTATGAAATGGTGTCTCAGCGCGGCCCCGGCATGTAAGCCGATCACCGTCAGCAGACTCATCGCCAGGATGAAGTGCACATCTCCGGCGATGTCTTCCTGGCCCTCGATCCCCTGCAGGGTGGCTGGTACTTCGAACCAGCCGAATATGTCGACCGCGCGGCCGTCCGCCGTGGAGATCAGATAGCCGCTGACGATCAGCAGCAGGGGCAGGAGGTATAACAGCAGGTGCGCGGCGCGTGAGAGCTTAAGCTCCCGGCCCGGGGCCAACACTGGCGCCGGCCGCAGATTACCAAGACGCCATGCAATCCGAACCAGCATGATGAGCCCGAGCAGAACGCCTATGGAGCGATGCAGGTCCGGGCCCTTTTTGTACCAGGGATCATAGTAGTCGAGACCCGTCATCCAAAGGCCCAGCGGCAGCATCACGGCGATCATGGCCGCCACCGTCCAGTGCAGGCCGATGTGCATCAGGCCGTAACCATTTTTAGTGTTTTTCCAGATCACTTCACGTTTGTTTGGTTAAGGCTCCGCCGCATGGCGCAGCATCAGGCTCAATATGGTCAGCATAACCAGCAATAGCAGCAGGAAACCGATGAACGCCGACCAGCCGATGCTTTGATAGACGAAGCCCGGAAAATAGGAGCCCAACGCCCCTCCGCAGTAATACGCTGATACATACAGACCATTGATCAGGCCTTTGCGTTCCGTCTCGAGGTGATTTAGAAAGGCCGACAGCACGCTGTGCAGGGTGAACATGCCGGCGGCGAAGATCAGCATCGACAGGTAGGCCAGCTGATTACCGGGCAGGGCGAACGCGGCCGTGCCGATCAGGTAAACCAGACTGCCGGCGACCAGTGTCTGGCGTTCACCGCCGAACAGGTTGATCAGGCGCAGGGACGCCAGGGCGATCGCGACGCCGATAAGGTAGCCGGTATATACCAGGGCGATTGCGCTCTGCGATATATCGGGGTCGTTGTCGCGCATATGGAAAGGCAGAAAGTTCAGCATGGCGGCGAACACGAAGAACAGCAGGAAGGCGCTGGCCAGCCCTTCGGCATAGACGGGTCGGCGCGCCAGCTCGCGAATCTCGGCCAGACGCACCTTGCCCAGTCGCAGGCGCGGGTCGGAGGCCAGTCTCGTGGTCAGCCAGGTGGCGAAAAGAGCGGCAATGGCCCAGAAAAGAAACGCCGCCTGCCAGCTGTGCAGATCGGTCAGCAGGCCGCTCAGCGCGCGCCCGCTATAGCCCCCGAAGATGGTGGCTGCGATGTAGATCGTGATGTTCTTGCGCGTTTTCTGCTGGCCGCCGGCGGCCGAGCTGTAGGTCATCAACGCGGTGAAAACGGCTGGCAGCATCAGCCCCTGGATGGTGCGCAGGAGAAAGAAAACGGCATAGTCCGGCCCCAGGCCGAGGGCAAACTGCGCCAGGGTAAGGACGCCGAAACTGGCCGTCAGCATGTGCTTGGTTGACACGTGTTCGAGCACATAGCCGTACAACAGCGGACCCAGCGCCAGCGGGATCATGGTAGCCGTGGTCAACAGGGCGGTATCGCCAATGGGCCGTCCCCATTGTTCCGCCAGCAGGGGCAACAGCGGTTGGGTGGTGTACAGGATCGCGAACCCGACGATGGTGCAGTAGACCACGATGGCGAGGTTGCGAATGCCCATTCAGGTTCCGGTGGTGGCAGTGAAAGGCGGAGTATAAGGTGCGCTTGGCGGCGGCCCGCACCGCTGTGGCGAAAATAAATCAATCGTGATGCCGTGGGATTTCCGCGGTTTTCGGTGCGCTGCCCGGGTGCTTCTGTGATGGGCCGCAGCGGCCGCCTATTTCCACCGGCGCGGCGCATGGCGGATAATGTCCGGCTTGAACCGAGTGGCCGGAGCGAAGCGTGAAGTTTAGTGTCGAAGAATTCCGTAACTGGAAGTCGAAGAGGGTCACCCTGCTGGGCATGTCCGGTGTCGGCAAGACCTATATCTCCGAGATGTTGCGCAAGCAGCAGTGGTATCACTATTCGGGCGATTACCGGATTGGGACCCGCTATCTCGACGAGAGCATCCTTGACCTGGTCAAGGAGCAGGTGATGCAGGTTCCGTTCATCAGCGAGCTGCTGCGCAACGACTGGATCTACATCCGCAACAATATCAAGATCTCCGATCTGGGCCCGGTTCTGTCATTTGTGGGCAAACTGGGGAATCCGGAACTCGGCGGTGTTCCACTGGAGGATTTCCAGCGCCGCCAGGCAAAATATCGGGATGCCGAGATTGCGGCTATGCTTGATGTGCCGGCCTTTATCAACAAGGGGCAGCAGATATACGACTACCCGCACTTCGTCAATGATGTGGGTGGCTCTCTGTGTGAGCTGGATGAGCCGGGCGTGATCGATCTGCTGGTTGAGCACACCCTGATGCTGTACATCCAGGTGACTGACCAGGAAGAGGAACAGAAGCTGATCGCACGCGCGCAGAGTGATCCCAAGCCGCTTTATTACCGTCCGGATTTCCTGCTCGAGCAGTTGGATGCGTATCTCAGCGAGACCGGTCTGCATTATGCGGCGCAGATGGACCCGGACGAATTCACCCGTTGGGTGTTTCCGCGCCTGTTCCGTTCCAGGGTGCCGCGTTATGAACAGATTGCCAAAAAGGGATATACCGTGACCTCCCGTGAGGTGGCACAGGTGCGAGACGAGCAGGATTTTCTGGCCCTGATGGAAGACGCGATCGCGCGTGCCGGGTAAGTCATCATGCCGATCGTTGCGCACAATTCGCTGCCGACCTTTGAACGTCTTCGCCAGGAAGGCGTCAACGTGCTGCCGCCTGACCGGGCACTGCATCAGGATATCCGCGAGCTCCACATCGGCTTGCTGAATATGATGCCGGACAAGGCAATGGCGGCGACCGAGCGCCAGTTTTTCCGGCTCGTGGGTGATAGTAACCCGATCGCGCAGTTCTACATGCATCCATTCACGCTGCCGCATCTGCCGCGCGACGAGGCGGCGACCACACATGTGGAGAAGTACTACGACACCTTCGAGCAGGTGCGCGAACAGGGGCTGGACGCACTGATCATCACTGGCGCGAATGTTGTTGGTTCGGCGCTCTCAGAGCAGCCGTTCTGGGAGCCGCTGATCGAGGTGATCGACTGGTCCTTCGACAATGTCACATCGACCCTGTGCAGCTGTCTGGCCACGCATGCAGTGCTGGAGTTTCGCTACGGCCAGCGCCGGGTGCCCCGGCCGCCCAAGACATGGGGGGTCTTTCCGCATCGACTTGTCGACAAGAACCACCCGCTGGTCTACGACACCAACACGCGGTTTGATGTGCCGCATTCGCGCTGGAACGACGTGTCTCGTGCGCAGTTCGATGCCGCCGGTCTGCATGTGCTGGCCGAGAGTGACGTTGGGGTGCATCTGGCCACCAGTCCGGACGGCTTCCGATTTGTGTTCTTCCAGGGGCATCCGGAGTACGACACCATCTCGCTGTTGAAGGAATACAAGCGCGAGGTCATGCATTATGCAGTGGGCGAGGTGCAGGTGTATCCGCCCTTTGTGGACAATTATTTCACCGAGCAACACAAGGCGATTCTGCGCGAGTATCGGACACTGGTGGACGAAGCGGTCGCGGCTGAGAGTCGCATGCCCGATTTCCCGGATGAACTGTTGATCAGGGGGCTGGACAATACTTGGCGCGACACTGCACATTCGGTCGTGAGTAACTGGGTCGGCCTCGTTTACCAGTTGACCCATCGTGATCGGTGCAAGCCCTTTATGGACGGGATTGATCCGGATGATCCGCTTGGTTTGAAGAAGCGCTGATTGCCTTCTTGTTTTGTTCGCGCATCAGCGCGAACAATCACCAATCATCACGGTAACGCTGAGCAATCCAGTAATCGACACTTAAATACTTACCTGCGCCGATGAAGAACAGAGCCAGCAGCATGATGAAATAGGTAACCGCGAATTCGATCCCGTTGTTGAGAATGACGAATTCACCCGAACCGGTCAGCCATTCGAAGTTGCCGTGCTGTTGCAGCAGTGAATTTGCTGCCGCCAGGCGTTCGGCTGATTCCGGGGTCTCTGCAATGGCTGCCCAGCCCTTTTCCCAGTGCACGGTCACCGCGGCCACCACCATGGTGACCATCAGCGGGATCGAGATCCAGCGCGCGGCTAGGCCGATCAAAAGCAAGATGGCGCCGCCGGCCTCGGTCAGGGCCGCAGCCCAGGCCATCACTTCCGGCATCGGCAGACCAAGGCCCCAATCCGGATTGCCGAACCAGGCGATGGTGCTCTCCATGTCGCCGAGCTTATTGGTTCCGGCCATCCAGAAGATCGGCACCAGGTACAGGCGAATGGCCAGAGGTGCGAGAAAATCGAGGGCGCGGAAGCTGTCGAGCAAGTCTTGCAGGCGGTTCAGTATTCCGATCATCACGTTCCCCAGGTCGTTTTTCGTATCTGTTGTACCGCGCGGTGTTCGCAATCAGTTGGGCTTCAGGACCGCGTGCCCAGAATTACGTTGCGCTGGCGCAGATCGTCGAGAAGTTCTTTGCCCGCCGCGATTACCGCATCCGAATCCGGGTGGTCCAGCTCCTTCGCGATCGTCTCCAGTACATCCAGACCCGTATGCTCGGAGTTTTCTTTCAGCAGCTGCAGCAGGCGCTGGGTGACGGTATTGATCTCCAAAAAGTGGACATCGTCGGCGCGGTCACGATACACCACCAGGTGGGTCGGTTCCGCCGGCTGCTCCTGCGGCAGGTTTTCCGGCCCTATATTGTGTACAGGCCAATGGTAGCTGAGATTCCAGGCAGTGGGGCCAACCAGGGGGCGTCCCCGCAGCAGATCGCCGTTGGGGTCGAAGTCACCGAGCTGTTCGTCGGTCGTGCTGATGGCGACAGCCAGTTCGACGTATTCGTAGTGCGCCAGCTCCAGCATGAATGGCCAGTCTGCCGCCTGTGGTTCGCGTTCCTGTTGCAGGTATTCAAGGAACTCCTGGCCCACCTCGGTGAACAAGGGGGTCACACTGCGGTGTTTGATCATGAAATCGCGTACCAGCGCGTACCAGCGTTCATCGCTGCTGATCTCACGCAGGATGGGAAAGTTCCCCGCCAGCTGGTCATTGATGTTATTGAAAAAGATTTCTGTGTAGATGGCCATTCGGCGGGCAGGGATGCCTTCCGGAAGCGGGGCGTTCTGCGGATCGCGGATGTGCGCCGTGAAGCTCAGCTGCTGCTGCTGGAAAAGCGGGAGAGTCTGGTCAAGCGACGTTTGCACCGCTCGCCTCCCGGTGTCGGTTCTGAAGTTCAGCGATCTGGTCTACTTCGCCCAACAGCTCGGCCAGCGGCGGGATATTGAAATCGCGCTCGAGCAGGGTGGGGAAGACACCGTAGCGCGCATAGGCCTCGTCGAGCAGGTCCCAGACCTCTGGCAGTACGTCTTCACCATGGGTATCCACCCGCAAGTTGTCTTCCTCGCGATAATGACCGGCGATGTGGGCGTACATGATGCGCTCGGCCGGGATGCCGGCCAGGTACTCGCGGACATCAAATCCGTGGTTGATGCTGTTGACGAAGATATTGTTGATGTCCAGATGGAAGTCGCAATTCGCCTCCGCGACCACGGCATTCAGAAATTCAAGTTCGTTTAATTCACCGGTGGGCGCGGCATAGGTGGATACGTTTTCCATCCCGATCCGGCGCCCGAGCACGTCCTGGACATGGCGTATCCGGGCGGCGACATAGTGCACCGCCTCTTCGGTAAAGGGTATTGGCATCAGGTCGTAAAGCTGACCACTATCGCCGCAGTAAGACAGATGTTCGGTATAGGCTTTCGCGTCGTGCCGGTCGAGAAAGTATTTCAGGTCCAGCAAAAACTGATCGTCCAGCGGGGCCGGACCACCGATAGAAAGAGACAGCCCATGGCAAACCAGGGGGTAACGCTCGCTGAGACTGCGCAGCGCCTTGCCGCGTGCCCCGCCGACCCTGATCCAGTTCTCGGGGCGATCTCCATGAAGTCCACCTGTTCCGGTGGATCGGCCTGCAACTCCGCCATCAGGTCGTGACGCAGGCCAAGGCCGGCGCCGCTCACCGGATACCGCCGGTGTTGCAGAGGCTGGTTTGTTTTCTTCATATCGCTTTCCCGTCAGCGCTTAAGCACAGGCCCCGCTATCGGGGCCTGTTACTCGATAAAGCAGGCGATCGGCCGAAGGGCCAAACGCCTGCATTGGGGCGCTGCTCAGATTACTTGGCGCCGCCGCACTTGCCGGCACCGCACTTGCCTTCCATCGGCTTTTCAGCGGCCTTGGAACCGCCGCACTTGCCGGCGCCGCACTTGCCCTCCATCGGCTTAGCAGCGGCCTTGGAACCACCACACTTGCCGGCACCGCACTTGCCTTCCATCGGCTTTTCAGCGGCCTTGGAACCACCGCACTTGCCGGCGCCGCATTTGCCTTCCATGTGGCTGCCAGCGATCTGCGCGTAGCCGCCGTTCAATTCGGCCAGGCCGAACGGATTGCTGGCGGCATTGGCTGCGCCTGCCAGCATCATCGAACCAACGAAAGCGGCGCCAATGGCAGCGGCAACGGGTTTCATGTTTGTCTTGGACATCTTCACTTTCCTCATGAGTAGCTGTTATCCGGGCCGCCGGTGACTAGGTGCCGGCGAGTCCCCAGTGGGTCTTCAGTCGCCCGCCCGGTGTTTTTTAACAATCAACTAGGCGTTCGATTGTAAATATCGTTTCTGTTTACGCGGCGTTTGGTGAAGCATATTCGACGCCTTTCCACGGCCAGGGTTCCACCAGTAGACCGGGGGCATTTGGGGTTTATTTCAGCCTCCGAGTTTTTTCAGACATTCCAGGTAACTCTGCTCGTCGGGCGCAGCACCGCTGCGCTGGGCCTCCCACAGGGCGACGCCCAGGCAGTCCATCATGGCGTGTTCGGCGGCATGGTTGTCGCCGAAGCGGGCCACCACCTGCTGGTAACTGCCGCGAATACCTTCCGGCCGGTCGGAACCGATCTGCTCGGCCAGGGTGATATGCATGCCCATATGCAGCCAGGGGTTGGTTTCTCCCTGCTCCGGCGTGAAGTCACGATCGAGTTGCTGGGCATCGTCGAGGTGACGATGGTACTCGGGGTGTTGTTCGATGACCTGGACGACAAGGTGTTCAAGCGGTTGCAGCGCCTGGCCCTTGAGTCGCTTCTTCCAGCTGGTCTGAAAGAAGCGTCGGAGCTGTTCGCGATTCTGTCCGAACATCAAACTCGGCGGTCCCTGATTGGTCAAAGCGGCATGGTGCCACACAGGCGGCAGTGGCTAGAAGACCCGAAAGGTGAATTTCCGCACAGTTTATGCCCGGTGGTTCGTCACATCTGGATTATTCGGTCTTGTGGCCGTATTCGCATAGGTCCTCGAT
>Ga0265306_10001652_pt1 | contig 10882 bp, 10 predicted proteins | sample Helome_3_FD_192493 | JGI IMG/M metagenome (GOLD analysis project Ga0265306, IMG submission 192493) | Marine sediment microbial communities from subtidal zone of North Sea - Hel_20160420 (Illumina Assembly) | ecosystem: Environmental > Aquatic > Marine > Subtidal zone > Sediment ...
CATCAATGCCTTCGACATCGAAGGTCGGATCGGCTTCGGCGTAACCGAGTTCCTGCGCCTCCGCGAGCACATCGGCGAAATCACGCCCCTTGTCCTTCATCTCCGTCAGGATGAAGTTGCCGGTGCCGTTGATGATGCCTGCGATCCACTCGATGTGATTCGCGGCCAGACCCTCACGCAGGGCCTTGATGATAGGAATACCGCCAGCAACAGCGGCCTCGAAGGCAACCGTGACGCCCTTTTTCTGTGCCGCCTCGAAGATTTCGTTACCGTGCAGGGCGATCAACGCCTTGTTCGCGGTAACCACGTGTTTGCCATTCTCGATCGCCTTGAGCACCAATTCGCGTGCCGGCGAGTAGCCCCCGAGCAATTCCACGACGACATCGATATCCGGATTGTCTACGACAGCAAACGCATCGTCGGTTACCTCGACACTGTCCAGGCCTTCCAGACCTTCCGCATTGACCTCGCGGGCCGCCGCATGTGCCACCACGATCTCGCGGCCTGCCCGGCGGGCAATCTCCTCCGCATTTCTCACCAACACGTTGAGGGTGCCGCCACCCACGGTGCCAAGGCCAAGCAGGCCGACTTTGACAGGATTCAAGACTCTCTCCCTACTCACTTCATTGCCGGGTCACGCCATCGTCCAGGGACGAGGCTAACCCGATGTTTTGATGACGCCGTCGCGACGGAACATCTCTTTGATACCACGCAGCGCCTGGCGCGTACGGTGTTCGTTTTCGATCAGGCTGATACGCACATGGTCGTCGCCGTACGAGCCGAATCCGATACCGGGAGATACCGCCACCTTGGCGTCGCGCAGCAGCTTTTTGGTGAACTCCAGCGAGCCCATCTGTTTATAAGGCTCAGGGATCGGCGCCCACACGAACATGGTCGCCTTGGGTTTTTCCACCGCCCAACCCATCGCATTCATGCCGTCGCACAGCACATCGCGGCGGCTCTGATACCTCTCGCGGATTTCCTGCACACAGTCCTGCGGCCCTTCGAGCGCAGCAATCGCCGCGACCTGGATCGGCGTGAACATGCCGTAATCGAGATACGATTTTATCTTCGCGAGTGCCGCGACCAGGGTCTTGTTTCCAAGCATGAAACCTACCCGCCAGCCAGGCATGCTGTATGTCTTGGACATCGAGTAGAACTCGACCGCGATATCTTCGGCCCCCTTCACCTGCAGGATCGAGGGCGTTTTATATCCGTCATAGGAAATCATCGCATAGGCCAGATCATGGACCACCCAGATGTTATTCGCCCTTGCAATCTCGATTATCCGCTCGAAGAACTCCAGGTCGACGCATTGGGTGGTCGGATTACCCGGAAAGTTGACCACCAGCATCTTCGGACGCGGCCAGGACTCGTCGATCGCCTTGTGCAGTTCCTCGAAAAAGTCGTGCTCCGGTGTCATCGGCACATGCCGCACATCGGCACCGGCGATGATGAAACCATAGGGATGGATCGGGTAGGCCGGATTGGGTACCAGGACCGAGTCACCCGGGCCCATGCACGCCAGCGCGAGATGCGCCAGGCCTTCCTTGGAACCGATGGTGACAATGGCCTGCGTGTCCGGGTCGAGATCGACGTCGAACTGGCCTTTGTACCAATTACAGATCGCACGTCGAAGGCGCGGCACCCCGCGTGACACCGAGTAACGGTGGGTATCGCTGCGCTGGGCGGCCTCCACCAGCTTGTCGACGATATGCTTGGGGGTCGGCTGATCCGGGTTACCCATGCCAAGATCGATAATGTCTTCGCCACGCGCTCGCGCTTCGGCCTTCAACTCGTTCACAATAGCGAACACGTAAGGCGGCAAGCGTTTGATTCTGCGGAAATCTTCCATTTCGGGAGACGACACGGGACAACCTCGACTGCTGGGCGGAGCAGAAATTAGACCGCATAAGCTACAATAATGACGGTTAAAATGTCAATGAAATTAACTGATTAGGTGACAGCCTTCAGTCTACGCACAGGCTGTCAACCGAGATGGGATCGACACATGAAAATGGCCCTCGACGGCGCCGTCGGCGTCAACGTCATCAAGACCTACGAACCCGGGCGGGTACAGATTAGAGACCGCTATTTCGAAACCAGCCTAATTGTGCTTCGCGATCACCTGCACAGCGACTGGCAGCCACGCAACGCAGCTGAACTGAGCGCATCTCACCTTCGGCCGTTGCTCGAACACCGACCCGAGGTGGTCATACTCGGCACGGGTGAAGAACAGGTGTTTCCGGAACCGGCCACCTTCGTGACATTGATGGATCTGGGTATCGGTTTCGAGGTCATGAACAATGCCGCCGCCTGCCGTACCTATAACGTCCTTGTTGCAGAAGACCGCCACGCCGCGCTGGCGTTGATTCTCGCCGGTACCGCAAATTGAACCAAAAGCGGTTGTTCTTGCGTCACCCTGCTGTCCGACAACTATTATGACGTAAATCAATAAAAGAGTTTTCTAATATACCCAGATTGGATCCAAGGCCTACACTAGACGTCGGGACCTGAAGTAACCCACTTTCCATAGAGTGACACCAGTAATGGATGACACACTGAAACGCCTTCTGGCGGCCGAAAACACCGCCAGCGACCTGGTCAAAAAAGCGCAGGCGGACAGCGAACGCCTGGTTCAAACCGCGCTGCAAGAAGCTCATCAGCAGGAAGAACGATTCCATGCAAGGGTGCCGGAACTGCAGGCATCGTTCCTGGAGAAATCCGATCAACGTGCCCAGCAGACCGTTGCAGAGATGGAGCGCCGCTTCGAAGAACGACTGGTCAACCTGCGTGGCGCTGCCGAGTCCAACGAGGATACCGCGCTCGATGCAGCCTTCGACAACCTGCTTGGGACCCGTGATGCAGGCCCAGCGTGAGGAGATTCACTGACCAGGCCTATGTTCGGACGCGGCTGGCGATCATGGGCACCAAACTCCTTTCCCGCGAAGAGTTCGCCAAACTCGTCGCCATGTCGCTCGACGAACTGTCCGCCGCCAGCCGCTTCGATACCATAAGCGGAGAAAGCAATGCGGCCCGCCTGATTACCTTCGAACGTACCCTGATGCAGACCTGGCTGGACGAACTGAGCGCCCTTCTGCGCCCCCTCAAGGGATCTGCACGGCGTCTGCTGACGCATTGGGCAAGTCGCTATGAGGTGCTCAACATCAAGGCGCTGGTACGCGGCAAGATCGGGCAGCTTCCCAACGAGGAGATTGAGAAGACCCTGTTCCGCCTGCCAGGCTTTCTGAGTCTCAACCACGACCAGTTGCTCAACACCGACAACGTCGTCGAACTGCTGCGCCAGTTGCAGAAGACCCCCTATCAGCGCCTGGCCACCCAGGCGTTGCGCCGTTACGAGGAGCGCCCAGACCCCTTTCTGCTCGATGCCACACTGGACCAGCAGTTCTACGGTGAACTCATCGATCGCGCCCACCACCTCTCGGGTACCGATCGCGCAGAGATACTCGCGCTGATCGGACGGATAGTCGATGGGCACAATCTGGTCTGGAGCCTGCGCTACCGTTACAACTACGGCCTGCAGGCCAGCGAGGTGCTCTACCTGGCAATCGATGGTGGTCGAGCGCTGGATCGGTCACGCCTGCAGGAAATGCTGCATGCCGACACACTCGCGGAAGCCCTGGGGCACCTCCCCGACGGCGTGCCCGGACATGGCGAGATGCCACGGCAGATACCCCTGATCGAGGCGACGATGCGCAACGAACTGTTCGCCTACGCTACCCGTGCCATGCGCCACAGCCCTTCGGCCCTGACCAGCGTGCTGTCTTACCTGGTATTGCGCTACAGCGGCATCAACCAGCTATACACCATCGTGCATGCACGCGTGTACGGGCTGAGCGATGAGCTGTTGCACGAGGCCCTGGACCCCTTGCACGAGGAAGCGGCCTGATGCGCGCCGGCATCGACATGCGGCATATCACGCTCACCCTGATGCGGGATGATCTGCCACGCGCCAGCCTGGTGCTGGCGGAGCTCGAGGCCTTTGCGCCGGATGAACGGCCGCTGCTCGAATCCGAACTCCCGGAGATTCCCGGCACCGCGTTCCGGGCGCGGATGCGGCGCGCATGGGGCCATCTCGACCGCCTGGCATCGGTCCTCGGGGAACTGCCGGACACAGCGCCGGACAAACCACGAGCCCTGCTTAGCCGCGAACAGCTGATCGAGATCGATCGGTGGCTGGCCGAGGCCTGGCAACACTGCAGCCCCTGTGAGGACGGCCTGCATCGGCTCGAAGACGAGTTTCGCGATTTGCGCCATCTCGAACAATCGCTGAACGATTTTGCCGACCTGGATGTCGACCTGAGCCGTCTGCAGGGAGGCAAGGGCCTGCTTGATATCCGCATCGGCTCGATACCGGCTGACAACCTGGACCGGCTGAGTGAAGTGCTGGCACTGTCCCAGCATCTGATCCTCAACGTCTCCGGAGAAGGTGAGGCCCTGCGCATCGTGATCGCCGGCACCCAGCAGACTGCGGAAATCCTGGACCGCGTGCTGCTCGCCGCCGCCTACCAAGCGCTGACCATCCCCGAGAGTTTCGACGACAATCCGGACGCCCTGCGTGCAGAGTTGCAGACGCGGCGAAGCGACCTCGAACAGCAGTGCGCACAGTGGCGTAGCCGCATGGCCGGGTGGCTGAAGCTCAACGGAGAGCAGCTGCGGCAGGCCAAGCAGCTGCTGGAGGCAGCGGAACCGTATGTCCATCTGCACGGTGCGGCACGTTCACGCGGCTCGCTGGCGGCCCTGCAGGGCTGGATTCCGGGTTCCCGCCTCGACGCGGTCGAAAGCGCACTGCAGAAGAATCTCAGCCAACCATTTCTGCTCCAGTCCCGCAGCCCAAGGTCCGATGAGATGCACCTGGTTCCGGTACCGGTCAAGACGCGGGGAATACTGAAGCCCTTCTCGTTGCTGGTACAGCAGTACGGCGTACCGCGCTTCGGCGAATTTGACCCGACCATCCTGTTCGCCGTCACCTTCGCCGGCATGTTTGGCATGATGTTCGGCGACGTGGGACACGGTGCCGTCATCGTGATCACCGGCATCCTGTTGCGTCGCCGCCTGCATTCCTTCACCTACCTGTTCGCCCTGGCCGGCGCATCTGCAATGTTGTTTGGCTGGCTCTACGGCAGTGTATTCGGCGTGGAGCACTGGCTGCATCCGCTCTGGATAGCCCCCATGTCGGACCCGATTTACATGCTTACAGTCGCCCTTGGATGGGGTGTTGCGTTTCTCACACTGGGTTCGGCCATCGCCATCGTCAACCGCCTGCTGTCCGGCGATCAGGCGGGCGCTTTTTTCGGACCCGGTGGGGTACTGCCGCTGATCCTCTACTTCGCGCTGCTCGGCGGCCTGGTGAACCTGGCCCAGGGCAATGATTTCCCGATCGTGGCCACAGCGGTGATCGCCATCACCCTGACCATTCTGATCGCCCATCAGTGGCACTCCTCGGATGCGCCCTACGGGGAGCGCATCATGATCACGATCATCGAGACCTACGAGATCATCAACGGCTATGCCACCAGTTCGCTGTCATTTCTGCGCGTCGCCGCGTTCAGCCTCAACCATGTTGCACTTTCCCTGGCTGTTTTCACCCTGGCCGACACCATGGATACCGTCGGGCACTGGATCGTGATCGTGCTTGGCAATCTTTTTGTAATCGTACTCGAAGGATTCATCGTGGCCATACAGACCCTGCGGCTTGAATACTACGAGGGCTTCTCACGTTACTTTTACGGCGACGGAAAACCATTCAAGCCGCTGCGAGTCGGCCGTACCCAGACATATTAGGCAACCCGTGTTACCAGGAGCACCCATGAGCACAATAATCGTCCTACTCACCACCGCCCTGCTTGGCGTGATCGCAACCGGCTTGTACCTGAATTACCGTCCGCTCGAACCGGCCCGAGCCCGGCGCCTGTACAAGCCGACCATCATCACCAACATCGCTGTATTCATTGGCGCCCAACTGCTGGTCACCGTGATCGGCGTGAACGACGCACTCGCGGCACCCGAGGTCGAGGCTGCGCTGGCCGGCGATACCGGGATCAGCCTCGGCATGGGACTCGCGTTCATCGGTATCGCACTGCCTACGGCCGGCAGCACCATCGCGGCCGGACTGGCGGTAGGACCGATCGGTGCAGCCTCACTGGCCGCGGTATCGGAGAAACCCGAGATGTTCGGTCGTACGCTGGTCTACCTCGGCCTGGCCGAAGGTATCGCCATCTATGGCCTGGTGCTCTCGATACTGCTCCTCAACAGGGTCTGAGTGTCGGGCATGGAGAAGACCCGTCAGCTCTTTTTCGGTGACGCCAACCTCGCCACCGGCTTCAGGCTGGCCGGTTTCGAGGTCTTTGCGGACGCCGGGATCGCACAGCTCGAACAAACGCTCACCCAGCTGCGTGCCGCCCGCACTTCCGCATTCGTGGTCATCGACCAGCGCCTGGCCGAATCAGACAGCCATCTACTGGAGGAAGTGCGGCGCGAAGGCGGCCGGATTCTACTCACCCAGGTGCCGCCGCTGACCCATCCTGAACAGATGAAGAGTTCGGTTGACGACCACATACAACAGCTTCTGGGCGCAACAGGAGAAGATGCGTGAGCCAACCCATGCAGAACAAGCAACTGGAGAACCTGGAACAGGCCATCATGGCGCGCGCCGAACACCTGGCACAGGAGTTTAAGGACAAGGCAGACAGGCAGAGGGACCATATCCTGCGCGATGCCGCCGAGCGGCTTCACAATGCCGAAGAACGCGAGGTTCTGGCGGCCAAGGCCGAGGCCGAGCGACTGTTCCGGCGGGTCACCCAGGCCAGCGAACTCAGGCTTCAGGGGCGTCTCGACCAACTGCGCTGGGAACTGGTGCAAACCGTTCAAGGCCGACTCGAGGAACGCATGCAGAGCCTGCGTGCCAACCGCTCAAGCTATCGCGAGTGGCTGACACAGATGATCCGCGAGGCAGTCGAACTGTTGCCCGAAGGCGATCTGAGCGCAGAGGTCAATGCGGACGATCTCAGCTGGCTTGCGGTCGCCTGGCCCGATCTTGTGGCCCAGGCTGCACCCGGGCGAAACATCCGGCTTGCAGAAAAGCCAACCTGGGGCAGCGGTGGCATCAGATTGAGGACAGTGGATAACCGTGCCCAGGTCGACAACCGCTTCGAGGGGCGGCTGGCGCGTATGGAGGCGCAGATACAGCGCGTGATCCTGCAACAGCTTTTCCCCACCGATATCAACGCCAATGCGCGTAGCGGAGGACCGCAATGACTACGTCACGCTCTGGCCATATCCGCGAAATCAACGGCCCTATCCTGCGCGTCAATATGCCCGGTGGACGCAACGGCGAGCAGGTCCGGATCGGTAGCCTGGACATCATGGGGGAGATCATTGCGCTTGAAGGCGACGATGTCATCGTGCAGGCCTACGAGTCCACCGACGGCCTGCGTCCGGGCGAGTTGGTCAGCGGATTGGGTCATCCACTCACCGTCGAGCTTGGCCCCGGGCTGCTGGAGGGCATCTTCGACGGTGTGCAACGGCCGCTTAACGAAATTGCCAAGCTGGCCGGCGACAACATTCCACGGGGTTTGCATGTCGATTCACTGGATCGCAAGCGCGAATGGCCGTTCGAACCTTCCGACGGCCTGCAAACCGGCGCAGACATCCGCGCAGGAGCACGCCTGGGGACGGTGCAAGAGACCGAAACGATCGAGCACCGCATACTGGTACCGCCGGATATACAGGGTGAGCTGATCGATCTCGCGCCATCCGGTGACTACACCCTGGAGGCAACCATCGCGAGGGTGCGGGACCCTAAGGGCAAGGTACATAAGCTGCAGCTGTACCATCGTTGGCCGGTGCGCAAACCACGCCCCTATGCACAGCGTGATCACGGCGTCGAACCGCTGATCACGGGACAGCGCATCCTGGATACCTTTTTCCCCCTGCTCAAAGGCGGCAAGGGCGCTGTCCCTGGCCCCTTCGGAGCAGGCAAGACCATGGTGCAGCAGCAGGTGGCGCGCTGGTCGAATGCCGACATCGTGATTTACGTCGGTTGCGGTGAGCGCGGCAACGAGCTGGTTGACGTACTGGAGAGCTTCCCCAAGCTAGAAGACCCACACACCGGTCGCGGCATGATGGAACGTACCCTGCTCGTCGCCAACACCTCGAATATGCCGGTGGTCGCACGCGAGGCCTCGATCTACGTCGGCATGACCATGGCGGAATATTTCCGCGATCAGGGCTACGACGTCGTTATGCTGGCCGATTCCACCTCGCGCTGGGCCGAGGCGTTGCGCGAGGTGGCCGGACGCCTTGGCCACATGCCCGTCGAGGAAGGTTATCCGGCCTATCTGGGTTCGCGGCTCGCGGCAGTCTATGAGCGTGCCGGCCGCGTGCAGACGCTCGATGGTGAACGTGGCTCAGTCACCCTGATCGGTGCCGTATCTCCTCCAGGTGGTGATTTCTCCGAGCCGGTCACCAGCCATACCAAGGAGATCATCCAGACCTTCTGGGCGCTGTCGAAAGAACTGGCGGATGCGCGTCACTACCCCTCGGTCGACTGGGTAGACAGTTTCTCCCAGGACGTACCGATCGCCGCCGGCTGGTGGGCGCAGGAGATCAGCGGAGCCTGGAACAAACGTCGCGCGCAGGCACTGGCCTTGTTGGCACGGGATGCCGAGCTTTCGCGGATCGTCAATCTGGTGGGACCGGAGGCATTGTCGTCTGCGCAGCGCTGGGAGCTCGAGGGCGCGGCACTGGTGAAGGAGGCGATATTGCAGCAAAGCGCGCTGGATGAGGCAGACAGCTACTGCTCGCCGCAAAAACAGTTTCGACTGCTGGAACTCGTCATGCAGGTTTTCGACCGCGGCATGGAGCTGATCGGCATGGGTGCGCCGGTGCAGGAACTGGCCGAGCACCCGGTGATGGCGCGCATTCGTCGCGCCAAATCGACCTGGCGCAGTGATGAAAGCGAACAACTCGCGGCCTTTTCCGCCGAGGTCTACCATGCCCTCGCCGCCTTGCGCAGCGAATACGCATCGAGCCAGGAGCAAACATCATGAGCGCTGTGGAGTATCGTCGCGCAACTGCCGCACAGGGAGGCCTGCTGGTCGTCTCCGACGTCGAGGGCATCGCGTTTGGCGACCGGGTCCGCATCCGCGACCACATGGGACGGCTACGCAATGGCCAGGTCATCCGTGCCGCAGAACGCGAGGCCCTGATCCAGATTTTCGAGGGCACCGACGATCTCGATCTGGACAACACCTGGGTGCGCTTCCTCGATCAGCCGCTGACACTCACGGTCAGCCCCGGGCTGCTCGGTCGTATCTTCAACGGCCTCGGTGAACCGCGGGACGAGCGGCCGCCAATCGTCGATGGTGAGGCCCGCAGCATCAACGGCTCGGCAATCAATCCCGCCTCGCGCAACTATCCCCGCGAGTTTATCCAGACCGGCATATCGACCATCGACGGTCTGAATTCACTGGTGCGGGGTCAGAAGCTGCCGATCTTCTCCGCCTCCGGACTGCCGCACAACCGGCTGGCGGCACAGATCGTTCGCCAGGCCCGCCTGCCCGGCGAGGCCAGCAACTTTGCAATCGTGTTTGCCGCGATGGGCGTGTCCTACACCGATGCGCGTTTCTTCCGCGAATCCTTCTCGGACTCCGGCGTGCTCGGCAATGTGGTGATGTTCATCAACCATGCGGATGATCCACCCGTGGAACGTCTGGCCCTGCCGCGTGTGGCCCTCACGGCCGCAGAGTACCTGGCCTTCGACCTGGACCGCCATGTCCTGGTCGTCATGACCGACATGACCAACTATTCCGAGGCCCTGCGCGAAGTGTCAACTGCCAAAGGCGACGTACCCGCGCGCAAAGGCTACCCGGGCTACCTTTACTCCGACCTGGCCGAGATCTATGAGCGCTCGGGCCGTATAAGGGACCGTCATGGCTCGGTCACCATGGTGCCTGTGGTATCCATGCCGTCAGACGATATCACCCACCCGATCCCCGACCTGACCGGTTACATCACCGAGGGCCAGATCGTGCTGTCGCGCGAGTTGCACAACCAGGGTATCTATCCGCCGGTGGATATCGCACCTTCCCTGTCGCGGCTGATGAAAGACGGCATTGGCAAAGACGACACCCGCGAAGACCATCCGCGCGTCGCGAACCAGCTCTACGCACTCTACGCAAAGGCACAGGAGACACGTAATCTGGCCTCGATCATCGGTGCCGAAGAACTGTCTTCCCGCGACCAGCGTTATCTCGAGTTCGCCGACGAATTCGACGAACTCTTTGTCGGCCAGAGCGAAGATGCCAACCGCAGTATTGTCGAGACGCTCAATCTCGCTTGGGAACTGCTGTCGCGCTTCCCTCGCGAGGCGCTCACCCGGGTCAGCGAGACCGACCTGGCCCACTATCACCGCTCCGGGGATGAAGCGGCATGACCCGGCTGCGCTCCGCACCCACCAAGAGTGCCCTGCTCAACCTGCGCAAGCAGGTAAGGTTTCTTGAAGACGGTCACACCCTGCTCGAGCGCAAACGTGAACTGCTCACACGCCTGGTCTATCAGCACATCCGGGAGTATCAGGAACTCAAGCACGCCGCACAGTCGACGCTGCAGACCGCCTATCGCTGGCTGAGCATCGCCCAGTTGCGCATGGGCGACCGGACAATCACCCAGGCCACGCTGGGTGCCGCGCCGTCGACTGAGATGCGGGTGCTGCCACGACGTTCTCTCGGCGTTCAGTACCCCTCGGTTGAGGCCAGCGTGGTTGCCCCGCAACCCGTCGGGCTGCTCGGCACCGATCCCAGTTTCGACGAGGCCCGCCAGGCATTCGCCCATGCGGCGGTGAATCTTGCACTACCCACTG
>Ga0265306_10001654_pt1 | contig 10880 bp, 6 predicted proteins | sample Helome_3_FD_192493 | JGI IMG/M metagenome (GOLD analysis project Ga0265306, IMG submission 192493) | Marine sediment microbial communities from subtidal zone of North Sea - Hel_20160420 (Illumina Assembly) | ecosystem: Environmental > Aquatic > Marine > Subtidal zone > Sediment ...
TGCTGAAAAAGGCAACGACGTGCCGATGCTGCACTCGACCTGTAAGGCCGAACGCGTCGACGGCGGCTATTGTTTCACCGGCAGGAAAAACTTCGGTTCCCTGTCTCCGGTCTGGACTCGCTTGGGTCTGCATGGCATCGACGATTCCGACCCCGACAACCCGAAAATTATTCATGCCTTCCTGCCCCGGGACGCGGAGGGGCTGGAGGTACAGGAGAACTGGGATGTTATGGGTATGCGCGCGACGCAGAGTCACGATACACTGCTCGATGCGGCCTTCGTCCCCGACAAGTACATCGCCAGGGTGCTCGACGAGGGCATGAAAGGCGCGGATATGTTCATTGTCGCCGTTTTTGTCTGGGCCCTGCTGGGGTTTGGTAATGTTTATTGTGGACTGGCGCAGCATGCCTTCGACAAGGCGTTAGCTTCGATTCCGCATAAAACATCGGTCGCGATGAGCCGCTCCATGGCCTGGCATCCCGAGGTGCACAAGGGCGTCATGGAGATGGCCGTCGAGCTCGATGCGATCAAGGCACATCTTGACCGCACCGCCGATGACTGGAGTAATGGTGTCGACCATGGCGGCATGTGGGGTGCCAAGGCGTTGATGACCAAGTATCATGCAGTTGAATCCGCGTGGCGGGTCATCGATCGCGCTTTTGAGCTTGCCGGTGGATTTGGTATATTTCATGCCTCAGGTTGGGAGAGAATTTTACGCGATGGCCGCATTGGCAGAATTCATCCAGGGAACGTGGCCATCACCACGGAATTCGTCGCGAAGATGTATCTCAACCTGGACATTGATGCACAACCCCGCTGGGGTTAATACAGGGGATCTCGCAATCGAGTCTTTTTGACCCGTTTGTGAATCGCCGATATCAATAGCAGTACAACTTTAAGGAGTCCTGTCATGCCCATGTTTATTATTGAACGTAATTTTGCAGAAGAGATTTCGCTCGACCCGACCAACGAAGTGATATTGAAAATCAACGAAGATGTCGGGGTGAAATGGCTGTATTCGTTTCTTTCGCTGGACAAGAAAAAAACCTATTGCCTCTACGAAGCGCCCAATGCCGAAGCGGTGTACGAGGCGGCACGGCGGGCGAATGTGCCGGCGGACACGGTGATCGAGGTCGATTCACCGGTTGGCCCGGCGCTGGTTCCGGCTTGAGCCGCGACATCCACCTCGAACGGCTGAGCAAGTAATGATACTCAAACAGGGACATCGATGGAACGCCGGCTAGCAGCGATACTGGCAGCCGATGTCGCGGGTTACTCGTTGTTGATGAATACCGACGAGGACGCCACCTACATGGCGTGGAGATCGGCGCGCGCCGAGGTTATCGACCCGGGTATCGCAAGCGGACAGGGTCGTATCGTCAAGCACACGGGTGACGGTTTCCTGGCCGAATTCCCGACCGTGCTGGCCGCGGTTAAATGCGCGGTCAATATCCAGCGGGAAATGTCGCGGCGCAATGAAAGCCAGGTCAATGGTCGACGCTTTGAATTCCGCATCGGTATCAATCTCGGCGACATCATCGTCGACAGCGAAGACATTCATGGTGACGGGGTCAACATCGCGGCCCGGCTGGAAGCGATTGCCGAGGCCGGCGGCGTTTGCATTTCCGCCGATGTCTATCGACAGGTCAGAAACAAACCCGGGTTCGAGTTTGAGGACCTGGGAGAACATAGCGTCAAAAATATTGCGGCACCGATCCAGGTTTACCGCGTAACCCGGGACGAACGGGTCGAAAAGTCACCTGATTTATTAGCTGCCCAGGATTCGTTCCCACCTGACTCAACCAGGAAGGGGGGCGAGAATCCTTTAGAGGCCATGCTCGAAAGTATGGCCAGCACGAGACAGCAGCCGCCAACGATGCTGGTGGGTCGTGAGTCTGAAAAAGATTCCTTGTCCGAGGCTTACGCGGAAGCGCGGCAAGGTAGCGGCAACATCGCGCTTATCCGCGGTGAACCGGGCATCGGTAAGTCATGCCTGGCCAGTACTTTTGCCGAAGCAGTCAAGGATGAATCAACCTGGGTGGTTTACGGGCAATGCCACGAGACCCTGGGCTCCCCGCCATTCTGGCCATGGTTACAAATTTTGAGGAACCTGCAGCTGACCGATGACAGCCTGGGACTCTCGCCCGCGGCGATTTTCGGCGACCTGGCCGCCGCCGATAAACAGCAAAGCAGGTCATCATCCTTGCTCGGCAGTGATATTGGCAGTGACCAGTTCCTGCTGTTCAGTAAAATTGCCAACGTACTCGCCCAGTACGCATCTCAACGCACGCTGATTCTGGTCATCGACGATTTACACTGGGCGGATAAATCGTCGCTGCTATTACTCAGCCATATTTGCCGCAGGCTGTCACAGCAGGCCATGCTTGTGATCGGCACCTATCGCGATATCGAAATTACCCGCAAGCACCCGTTGTTCGAGTCGCTGGGTGACATCAGCCGACAGGCGACATTAAGGCGCATCGCGCTGAAAGGCCTTTCTGAACAGGACGTATCCGGATTTATCGAGAATACGGTGAGCCAGACGCTGGCTCCAGAAATTTTAAAGTCACTCTACGAAAAGACCGAGGGCAACCCGTTATTCGTTTCCGAAGTTGCGCGGATTCTGCAACAGGAAAATTTCAATCAGGCCGGTGGCCAGGTGGCGATAGAGATACCCGAAGGCATCCAGGAGGCGATCGGGCGCCGACTCAACCAGCTTTCCCCGCAGTGTAATGAATTACTGCCCATGGCGGCCGTCATCGGGCGCAAGTTCAGTTTACCGGTGCTCTCTCAGCTATTGCCCGAGTCAGAGCAGATCGGGTTACTGGAAACCCTGGAAGAAGCGGTCAGTCGGGGCATTATCGAACATCGCCAGAATACCGTGGCGGAATTTCAATTTTGCCATGTACTGACCCGCGATATTCTTTACGATGAATTGAGTCTGGCCCAGAAAATTACCCTGCACAGAAAAGTTGCCGATGCCCTGGTGCAACTTAGCGACGGAGACTCTGAAGTTTCAGCCGGAGAGATCGCGCGTCATTACTACAATGCCATACAGGGAGGCCAGAGTGACGCGGCTGTAGACTATGCGATCGAAGCGGCCGAGCACGCAGTAAAATTAGCGGCCTATGATGAGGCCAGGGAGTACTACGAACTGGCGATGGATATATTCAACCTTGACGACCGTCGCTATGCAAAGCGTAAGGCTGAAGTTTATTACCACATCGTAGAGTGTGTCCACGCGGTCGGGTCTCCGACCCAGGTCACCGCGGAGGCTTGCGAAGTCGCGCTGCGTGCGGCAAGACAAACCGGACAATATGATATTTTTGCGCAGGCGGCCTGTCGGTTGGTGTATGTGGAACGCAGACCGAACCGGGCAAACCATGGACTGAAATACATCCAGGAGGCGCTTTCTTACCTGCCAGAGGATGACCTGGTAACTCGCGCAAATTTACTCGCTTACCATGCGATGTCGCTGTGCTTCAACGGTCACAGGAGTGAGGCCGAACGCATCGCCTTCGAAGCCCTGGCGGTAGCGCAACGCTGTGGCGACAAGCTCGTGCTCTGTAACAGCTTGTGCATGGCCTTGCTGGTGCTGCGGGGCCGGCCTGAAAAACTCAGCGAGCGCATACGGCTGGGTGAACAGGCAGATGATCTAGCTAACGAAGTCAGCAAGGCCTCAGGGCATCTACCCATTTTGAATGATCCAAAGGAATGGTTAATCATGACCTACCAGGAGCTGGGGGCTATGGATCGGGTCAAAGTGCTTATTCAGCAGATTGAAACTTCTATCGAACAAGTTTATTCATTCAAGGGAGACTACTTTTCCGCTAGCGCAAACGCTAACCAGGCTTTGTTTGAAGGACGCTGGCAGCAGGCCGAAACCTTGATCGAAGCTGCCAGTGAGCTGGGTGCCAGGAAACTCGATGACAGTGCAGAGGGCGTTTATGGCGTACAAATGTTCATGTTGAATCGGGAGCTCGGCCGCTTACCAATGGTTCAGAGTGCCCTCAAGCGGATGTTGGCCAATGACAACAGTGCAGTCTGGGCACCGGGTTTACTCGCAACCTATACCGAACTCGGAATGCTCGACGAGGCGCGGGAGATATTCGAACAACTCGCGGCCAATGATTTCCGACCACTGGGTGAGGGCGAACTGTTCCTGACCTGCCTGGTATACATGATCGAGGCTTGCGTCGAACTCAATGACACCGATAGAGCTGCCGCCCTGTATCAGCGCCTGGTGCCCTATTCGGGGCAGATGTTGCCGCACGCCACCGCGATGAGCCATGGGCCAGCGGATATGTATCTCGGCATGTTGGCGAGCTTGATGAATAATCTCGACGAGGCCCAGGCGTTGTTTGGCAAGGCGACCGAATTATGCGAGCAGTCCGCGCCGAATATGTGGCAGGCCCACATCAAGTTTCGCCATGCGCAAGTCCTGAAACGACATAATTTCAGCGGTGGCCGGTCAAAATTCGACGAACTGGTCGATCAGGCTCGAGCGACTGCCCGGGCCATGGGCATGGTCAACCTGCTGGCAAAACTGGAAAAGCTCGAAGCCGCTAACGGACTGGAAAATGGCGACCTGGACGGCGGTCTTACGCCCCGGGAGCTGGAAGTATTGCAAATGATCGCACAGGGTAAGAGCAACAAGCTGATTGCCTCAGAGTTGAACCGGAGCCTGGCCACGGTAGCCACCCACGTACGTGCCATCCTCAACAAGACCCATACCGCAAATCGGACCGAAGCGGCTGCATTCGCTGCCGAACATAAGCTATTCCAGATCAATTAATTAATCGAGCGAGCTTCTATCAAAATTCAACGCCGCAGATAGATTCGCTGAGTTTCGCATTCTGGCGCTACTTGTACCGTTTCGAAGTCGTTTTCGTCGGCTAAAACCTACCGTTCACCCGTGCATTCGAGGGTTTCTTGACGCGGTTCACCGTATTTTTTGCATGATCCGCCTATATAGTTGATTCGCCTGAGGATTCTATTGTCATGAATCTTCAATCCCGATGCACAAAACCCGCTGATTTTCGGGTTTAACCAGGCACCATGGATGAATCGAATTTTTCACCTGATTACCACACTTCTGCTCTGCGGTTACCTCGCGGCATGTGGCACCGACACCAGTTCCGGTGGCAGTAGCAGTGGCGGTAGCAGTGGCAGTGGCGACGGTTTATCCGGCGATGGTCCAGGCCTGACGTTGCGCCTGACCGATGCGCCGTTCGATGATGCTGTGCGCGTGATGGTGACATTCGTCGAGGTGAGACTCAAGAAAAAAGGGAGTGGCGGCTGGATCAATATCGATCTTGGTGGCAGCTTCCAGACAATAGATCTGCTGGCGTTACAGGGGACCAAAACCGCCGCACTACTGTTCGATAAGGACGTTCCCTACGGTGACTACACCGAGCTGCGCCTGATCGTCGACACTGCAACACCGATGGCCAATGTGATCGCGCTTAGCGGCGGCGGGACACCCGAGTTAAAAATACCGAGCGGCGGTTCATCCGGACTGAAGATCAAAGGTAATTTTACCGTCTCCGCAAGCCTCCCGACTTTGCTCGTGGTTGATGTCGACCTGCGCCAGTCAATCAAAAAGGCCGGCCCCAACTACATCATGAATCCGGTACTGCGCCTGGTTAAAGGCGACAATTTCGGCCATTCCCGCGGCATCGTCGACCCGGCATTGCTAACCGCGGTGAGCTGCTCGGACCCATTGGTGGATACCTTTAACTCGGTGTATGTCTACAGCGGGCATAATGTTACCCCGGACGATATCAACCAGAAATCAAATAAGAATGTTGATCCATTGACCACTACCCGGATCGGTTACGATGCCGCCACTTCAAGTTACATATATGAGGCCGCATTCCTGCCGGCGGGCGACTACACCATCGCATTAACCTGTAACTCCAACCTGGATGACCTCGACAAGAACGACAACCTGAAGTTCTTCAACATCCAAAACGTCACCGTCAAGCCGAACAACACCGTCTTTTTCTAACCCGGAACCGTTTTTTCCGGCCTATACTCAATTAAAAAGCCGGTGGAGCAGGTGCAAGGCTATATGAATCCGGGAACAAAAATGACCCATTTAATCGCGTTACTGGCACTCGTTGCCAGTAGTTGCGTTATGGCGCAGGAGGCCTCCGAAGAGGATGAACTGAACCAGTTTCTCGATCTGCTCGATCAACAAACCTCGCTTGCCACCAACACCCGCCTGAACGCCGATTTCGTACCCGGCATGCTCAGCGTTCTCGACGCCGAGCAAATGCAACGCCGCGGCTTCAGAACGGTATGGGATGCACTGGAGTCCCTTCCCGGGGTACAGGCCAGCAGGGACACAACCGGTGAGCGCAGTATCAGTGTGCGTGGTATTGGACAATTGTTTGAGCCCAGCAAGGTTAAGCTGCTGCTCAACGGCGTCGCGGTGAACGCCTCGGCGAGCGCTACCACCGGCACCATCTACGACACGCCGATAGAACAGATCGAACGGATCGAATTTATCCGCGGACCCGGCTCGGCAACCCATGGCGAATTCGCCTATGCCGGTGTACTCAACGTCACCACCCGGAAACAGGGCGAGCAATATTCGGTCGGTGTCGAGTCGCACGAGGGTATTAACTTTTCCGCACTTTACAGTTACGCAAAGCCCGACAGCGACTTCAAGGCTAGTATCAACTTCGCCGCGAACCAGAGCGATGGTGCAGACATAGATTCCGGTGATGACAGCTCAGCCACTGGAATCCCGACCTACGCTCCCGGGCCGATCAACAACAAGCGCGATTTCGTTTCGGCAATCGCCAGCTTCGACTTTGGCGAGCTGAACGCGCTCATCCAGTTTCAGGAAGCAAATCGAGGCGATCATTTCGGCGCCAACGACCTGTTGCCACCCGATGACAAGCAAACCGTGATATCGGATCGATTGATATCGGCCTCACTGAGTCAACCGTTCACGCTGGCCGACAACCTGGGCGGCAAGTGGTTTTTAAGTGCCGTAGAAAACAAAACCGAAAAAAACCAGCTATTTCTCGGCACCGCCGAGAACTTTGGTGGCTTTGGCAACGAGGACGATATCGTCGCCGATTCCAACCTGCAGGAACAACGCCTCGAGGCAAAGGTTAACCTGCAATACGCTGGCGACGCGCACACATTGTTCGCCGAGGTATCGGCCGTCGATATCGAAATCACCGAATCCGATCGATCTATCAATCTCGATCCGGTTACCGGGACACCCACGACGAACATGAACGATTTCCCGGGCCCGGTCGATGACTCGCAGGATCGCAGTTCGATCAGTCTGGTGCTGCAGGATGAGTACCTGATTAACCCGAGCCTGACGCTGACCACCGGCCTGCGCTACGATGACTATGAAGATATCGGTTCGAATCTTTCGCCGCGCATCGCACTGGTGTGGCGCAAGTCCGATCGGCATATATTCAAGGCGCAGCTGGCGCGCGCTTTCACACCGCCCACGCTGCTGGAGACCGGCGGTTCGATCGAATCCTCGATCGATCCTGAAACCAACGACACCCTCGAGTTTGGACATATCTTCCACAGCAACGATCTCATCGTACGTAACACGGTTTACTTCTCCAGGCTCGATGATTTGATCGCGTTTCAGGATTCCGCTCCGACTGGCTACAAAAACACCGACTCCACCGATGTACGCGGTTACGAACTCGAAGCCGAAAAGTCGATCGCTAACGAGTGGAGATTGATCGGCAGTCTTTCACTGCAGGATTATGACGATGACGAGTTACCCGCTGCGGTACCGTGGATGCTCAAACTCGGCACCGAGTATAAAATCATGCCGTTAACCCTGGTCCATCTGCAGATCAACAGCTTCGGTAAACGTGACCGCGCGGAAGTCGATACGCGCAGCGACTTCGAACAGACCACCCAGGTCGATGTCAGCCTGCGCAGCAGGAACTTCCTCGATGTCGATGGCCTCGATTTCCGCTGCGGCATCCGCAACCTGCTTGACGAGACCCTCAAGTATCCCGCGCCCGCCGATACTTATGCCGACGACTACCCCTACAGCGACGGCGCGATGTTGTGGGCACAGCTCAGTTACCGGCCATGAGCAGAGTTGGCGGCATTATTTTGTGTTGAGACTTTGCGCCAAAATCGGACTCATCATCCTCTGCGGCCTGGTGCCAATCCTGGGGACCAGCTCGCTGGCGCAGGACGCGTTATCGCCAAGACTGCAAATCGGCATCAACCTGCTGCCCGCAATCGTCGCCGCCAACCAGAGCCTGGCGGCGACCGACATTAAACGGAACCTGCCCATTTACCTGGTGTACCGGGAAGACCGTTACCAGGGGGAGCAGCTCAAACAGCGCATCAGCCAGGTTGGCAAAATTCGTGGACGCGCGCTGGAAGTTGAGGCGATTTCACTCGATGAATTTATCGCCGCCGAGCCGCAGCCGTTGAGCGTGGTTTTCATTGCCGAACCGCTCGATCGGCAGCTGCCGGGCCTGGTCCGATTCGCGCAGCAACAACGGCTACTATTATTTTCTCCTTTTGCGGGGGACGTCGAGCGTGGCGTCACCGCTGGCTTTCAGGTCACCGACAAGGTGCTACCCCAGGTCAACATGGCCTCCCTGAAACAATCAAAAATTCAATTAAAAGCGTTCTTTCTACGCATTGCGGTGAAACATGAGTAAACCAGAAATCCTAAAGAACTTAACGACAACGGTGGATCTTAAGTCCTCGTTACTATTTCTCGGCATCGGTTTGGTGATTATCGTGCTGACCCTGTGGAACTGGCACTACGATGTCAAACCGCGGCTGGTCAACGAAGCACAGTCAAATACCCGCGTGCTGGCGGCATCCTATGCGCGCGCAGTCGAATCGCAGTTTCAGAACGTCCATGGCCAGACCGATATTTCAGTGATCCATAATTCGATCAACGAAATGCTGCTCCTCAACGACCCCAGCACCGGTGAAAACCTCTACTATGGTGTCAGCCTCGAAGTCGACTACGATGCTTTCTCAGCCGACTATGACGTGGTTAACTTAAGCGTGGGCTCGACTAATTGCGGCGATTGTATCGTTACTGAAAATCCGATTTATAGCCGCACCAGCGGCGAACTCATCGCCATCCTCAAGATTTACGCAAACCCGGTTTTTTACCAACGCCTGATCAATGACATCGTCGACGGTCTCGCGATCATGCTGCTCGGCATCATCATCGTGCTGGTGGTCGCCTGGATCACTTCAAACCGTCTGCTGATCCGTATCCGCGAACGCGAGCGCAGCCTGGTTCACGAAGTGGGCGAGCGCAGGTCCGCGGAGGAACGCCTGGAACAAATCGCGGCTTATGACCAGCTCACCAACCTGCCCAATCGTTACCTGTTGCAAGCCGACTTCACGCGCAAGCTCGAGGAATCCTCACGTAACGGCAAAATGCTGGCGACCCTGTTTTTCGATCTCGATAATTTCAAGGGCATCAACGATGTTCACGGACACGAAATCGGGGATTTATTGCTCAAGCAGGTTGCCACGCGCATGTCGGAAGTGACCCGTAACTACGACCTGCTGGCCCGCTTCGGCGGTGATGAGTTCGTTATGATCATGTCCAATCTGAGCGAACGCTCGGATGTGATCCCGGTGGTTGAAAAAATCATTGCCGGCTTCATACCGTCATTCGATCTACCCGGTGCCTCGGTGCAAATCACCACCAGCGTCGGGATCAGCATTTTTCCGGAAGATGGCAAAGATCCTTCAGAGTTGTTGAAGAATGCTGACCTCGCGATGTACCGCGCCAAGGCGGAAGGGCGTAATTGTTACCAGTTCTTCAATGCCGAAATGAACCTTGAATTGCAGTATTCGCAATGGGTCGAGACCAACCTGCGCGAAGCCCTCGAGCAGAATCGCCTGCGGCTTCACTTTCAACCCCAGGTTAATCTTGACACCGGGGCGGTCGAGTCTTGCGAGGCTCTGATCCGCTGGCCGCAGGAGGACGGGGAACATATCAATCCGGCCGACTTCATCAGGATTGCCGAGAGAACCGGACAGATCATCGAAATCAGCAACTGGGTGCTTAACGAAACCTGTCGCATTCTTTGCACCTGGCAAGACCAGGGTTACGAGACTATTCGCGTCGATATCAATCTTTCGGGTAAGGATTTTGTCGACCGCGGCATACTGTATAAATATTTGCCCATCCTGCAACGCTATAACCTGAAACCAGGTCAGATCGGCATCGAAATTACCGAGAACATATTGCTCGAATCGAGCGAGCAGGTGATCAATGCATTGACCGTTTTGCATAACTCCGGCGTGCATATTTCCATCGACGATTTCGGCACCGGGTTTTCGTCGCTGAATTATCTCAAGCAACTGCCTTTGTCCGGCATCAAGATCGACCATAGCTTCGTGCACGAAGCGCCGAGTAACAAGGACGACCTGATTATCATGCAGGCAATTACCCTGGTCGGCCAGGGTTTCGGGCTCGATGTCGTCGCCGAAGGCGTCGAAACCGAGTGGCACGAATCACTGTGTCGCGAGGTGGGCTGTAACACGATACAGGGCAGGTACCTGTCCGATCCGCTACCTGCCGACCAGTTCGCCGAGGGTTACCTGCGCAAAAAATAACCCTTGTTATCGCACGTTTGAATTGTAGCCCTTAGCGGCTACACTGGGCCTCCGCACAGCCTCGAATCGATGCACCGATGCCCGAAAATTACCAGTTGGTAGAAACCCTGTTACAGCAGCCGCTCGAAAACGGTGACGTGGTCTGTAACCTGTGCCTGTGGCGTTGTCGCCTGCGCCATGGCCAACGCGGTTTCTGCCAGGCGCATGTCAATCGCAACGGCAAACTGTACAACCTGTCTTATGGAATCATTTCAGCGATTGAGGTCGAGTCG
>Ga0265306_10001655_pt1 | contig 10876 bp, 14 predicted proteins | sample Helome_3_FD_192493 | JGI IMG/M metagenome (GOLD analysis project Ga0265306, IMG submission 192493) | Marine sediment microbial communities from subtidal zone of North Sea - Hel_20160420 (Illumina Assembly) | ecosystem: Environmental > Aquatic > Marine > Subtidal zone > Sediment ...
AGTCCGCGTGGAGAAGGATCTGGGCAATACCCAGGAGGACGAAGGCGAGATTATCGAATCGCGCGAAGGCTGAGGCATTCAGCCGGCTGGATCCGACTCATCCTTGACCTTGTTGCGACCCATCGTCTTGCCCAGCGCCGCCAGCTCCCGACGCACGACCTTCGGATCCGCTGTGAGCGGGCGGTAGACCTCCACCCGATCACCCGGCTGCAGCACCTGGCCGCGCTTGACCAGCTTGCCGAAGATGCCCATCCGGCTGCCGGCCAGATCAATCTCCGGAAACTCCTCCTCGATGCCGGACAGCCGCACCGCTTCTTCCGCGGTCGTGCCCGGCGGCACCTCCAGCGACAGGATCGACTGGGATTCGGGCGTCGCATAAGCCACTTCGACGCGGATGAATTCAGCGTCGCCCATAGACAACCCGGGCCCGTTTCGAGAACGCATCCACCAGAGACCGGGCCATATCCTCGAACATCGTCCCGAACAACATCCCGCCCATAAAGCTGTCGAATTCGAAACGCATCTCCAGCCGCACTTCGCTGGCCGCTTCGTCGAGCCGGTCGAAATGCCAGTGACCTTCGAGATGGCGGAACGGACCGTCCACCAGACCGATCTCGATACGCTCCCCCGTCACCAGCTGATTGCGGGTGGTGAAGACGCGGGACATCTTGCCTTTGCTCAGCTCGAGGCTGGCCTCCATAAAACGCTCGGTCTCGCTGTGGACGACCGCCGAGCGACACCAGGGCAGGAACTCCGGATAGGCTCGGACGTCGTTGACCAGCGCATACATCTCGGTAGCCCCGTAGGGCACCAGGGCCGAGCGTTGCAGCTCGCGCATGGTCTCAGACCAGCCCGAGGGCGCCGAGGATGCCCGCCGCATGCAGGAACACCAGCAGTACCGACAGCGGCGCCACCCAGCGGGCAAGGAAGCGCCAGATACGGTAAGCGGGACCGGTACCGATGCCCAATTCGTCGGCGGACGAATTCTTGCACATGACCCAGCCGCCGAAGACCGTGATCAATAACCCGCCCAACGGCAGCAAAACATTGCTGGCCAGATGATCGATGTTGTCAAACAAGGTGCCGCCGAAGATGCGCACGTCGGCCAGCAGATTGAATGAGAACACCGTCAGCAGGCCCAGCGCCCAGATCAATACACCGATGACGATGGCCACGTTGCGGCGGCTGAGCCCATGACTCTCGACACTCCAGGCCACCGCTGGCTCGAGCAGGCCGATGGCCGAGGTCCAGGCAGCGAACAGCAGCAGCACGAAAAACAGCGGGCCCAGCAACCAGCCCCAGGGCATGATGCCGAAAGCCAGCGGCAGGGTCTCGAACACCAGCCCGGGACCCTGCGCCGGATCCAGACCGTTGGCAAAGACGATCGGGAAAATAATCAGGCCAGAGACGATTGCGATCATGGTGTCCACCACGACCACGGCAAAGGACGTGCGGCTGATCGATGTGCCCTCGGGCAGATAAGCGCCATAGGCCATGATCGCGCCCATACCCAGGCTCAGGGTAAAAAACGCCTGCCCCATGGCCATTAGCATGCCGGCCGGGGTGAGTGCGTCGAAATTGGTGCGGAACAGGAACTCCACGCCGCGGGCGAAATCGGCAGCGACGATAGAATAGACCAGCAGCAGGCCGAGCAGGAACACCAGGGCGGGCATCAGGAAGCGGACCAGCTTCTCCAGACCCCGCTCCACGCCGCGGCCGACGATGACCACGGTCAGCGTCATAAAGATCGTGTGCAACACGACGACCTTGAGCGGGTTCGCCTGCAGCGTCTCGAACAGGCCATGGATCTCTTCCTTTGGCAGATTACTAAAACTGCCCGCGAGGCTGTGCCCGAGATAGGCGATCGTCCAGGCGCCGATTACGCTGTAGAAAGACAGGATCAAAAAACCGGCTACGATGCCCATCACACCGACCAGACTCCAGGCCGCGTGACTGCCCTCTTCCTCGCCGACGATGCGCATGGTGGCGATGGGGTTGCGTCGCCCGCGTCTGCCGATCATCACTTCCGAGATCATGATCGGCAGACCGATCGCAAATACGCAGAGGATGTAGAACAACACGAAGGCGCCGCCGCCGTTCTCACCGACCATAAACGGGAAGCGCCAGATGTTGCCCAGTCCCACGGCCGAGCCGCTGACGGCAAGCACGAAGGCGAGTCTGGAAGACCAGAAACCGTGGAGGGAGGTACGCTTAGCCATGGCGGATCCGCCGTGGAGCTTTCAAAAGTCCGGGATTTTGGATTAAATCCCTGCCCCATACAACTTGATCCAGATGGCCGTGTAAAGCCATCGCACCACCAGCCGTCGTGGATTCCGATACCCGCGGCCGGTCGAGAACATCTTATGAAGAAGAACAAGAGCGGCCACAAAGCCAGGTCCGGCGGCAGCCTGATCGCTCAAAACAAGAAGGCCCGCCACGATTTCTTTATCGAGGACAGCTACGAGGCCGGTCTCTCGCTGGAAGGTTGGGAGGTGAAAGCCCTGCGCGCCGGCCGCGCCCAGCTCAAAGAGGCGTATGTGTCGATACGCAACAGCGAGGCCTGGCTGCTGGGCTCCCACATCGCGCCGCTAAGCGCGGCTTCCACCCACGTGCGGGCAGATCCCACGCGCACCCGCAAGCTGCTGATGCATCGTCGCGAGCTCGACAACCTGATCGGACTGGTGGAGCGCAAGGGTTACACCCTGGTGCCGCTCAAGCTGTACTGGAAAACCGGCCGCGCAAAACTGGAAATCGGTCTGGCCCAGGGCAAGAAGCAGCACGATAAACGCGCGGCGGACAAGGATCGCGACTGGAAGCGACAAAAAGAACGCATCCTAAAACATAGTTAAATCATGTAGTTAAATGGCTTATTTGATGTTCTTTATCGCAGCCTGATCAACGGCGCGACCGGCGCCGCACCCGGAACCGACATTGATCCAGTCGCGCAGCGGCCGAGCGCAACCTACCCGCTGCGGACACGCTGGCTGACCTGCCGGCTACCGCACGATCCGGTGTTGCGCTGTCGCGTTGTCCACACCGAGACTCTCGGCAAGCAGGTCTTTCAACACCGGATAACACTTGCGATCAAGCAGATTCATCGCGCGCACGCCGGCGAGTTTGTCGACCAGCGCTATCGCAGCATCCGTATTCGCCGCCGGCCCGGCGACCAGGTCCGGCCGCTGTCCGAACGCGGTCTGCACGCCCAACACCGCATAGGGATCCGACGCGCACAGCACCGTGAACCGCGTCAATCCACCGATGGCCTCGACCGCCACACTGCCGTTGTAAGGCTCCAGCGGCGAGGCGCCGGCCTCGGCCACCAACACGTCGGCGCCGGTCACCTGGATCAGGGTCAGCAGCTGGCCAAGTGCATCGCGGAAAAGATCGGGCTCGCACACCGTCGATGGCAGACCCACGTCGACAAAATCGAACACCTCGCGCGCGCCGGAGTCGCGGAAACTCAGCACATCCGCATAGCGCGCCGCGCCGGTCAGCTTGGCCGCGACCACGTCCTGGCCGATATAGGTCAGCGCGCGGATGATCACGCGGGCCGCGCTGGTCTTGCCGGAGGACATCGATGTGCCGATAACGAGGACTACCGGGATTTCCGGCGGCACGGGTTCGACACGTTGCACGAAATCGCCCATGGTCATCTTGCGTCCATTGCGCACCACATGACCCTGGTATTTCAGACGCATCAGATCGGGCAACATCGGCGAGGTCGACGTGGCTTTGCCCATCAGGCCCGCGCCGGTCAGCGCGTCCATCTCCAGGTCTTCGCCGATCTTGTGCCAGTCACCGACGCCCTCGAGCGTGGCGGCGCGCAGACCGAAAGCACCGACCAGCAGATCACCGCGGACCATCTCCGCCATGCGTCCGGTCTTGGTCTCGCATCGATACAGATGGTTGCGCTCGCCGATGACCCGGCCGACCACGAAATCGCCGGTGGCCCACTGCGCTCGCGGCCACTGCTGCACTTCGAAGGGCTGTTTCGAGAGATCCGATTTGCGGGTGACCGAAGAGAAAAAGTAGTAGGCCGCCATCATCCTGCTCCCTTGTCGTTGTCCGTCGTGACCGCCAGCGGTGGTTCCATCAATAACAGCGCCAGCAGTGCAGCGCGCTGTAGCGTCAGGCCAAGATGCAGATGCTCGTGGGTCGCGTGTGCGCCATCGCCGACCGGACCGAGACCATCGAGCGTGGCCGTGTAGAGACTCGTCGTGTTGCCATCCGATCCGCCACCGGCCAGCGCCTCGTCGAGACGCATACCCAGATCGACACCGAGTTCGCGGGCGCGGACCCAGAGCGACTGGTTGGCCGGCGTCGGTTCCAGCGGCGGCCGGCCGAATCCGCCTTCGATGGAGAGCGCGGTCCCGGGCGTCACCGACTCGAGACCCAGGATGGCCTGTTCGACGCGCCCCGCGTCCGCATGCGTGGCGACGCGAACATCAGCCACCGCCCGACTCTCCGGCGCCACCACGTTAGGGCGCAGACCGCCGTCGATGGTGCCCACATTCACCGTCACGCCACGCTCGGGATCGTTGAGCGCGAACAGACTCTGGATCACATGGGACAGCTCGAGGATGGCGCTGGCGCCGGCCTCGGGGTCGAGCCCGGCATGGGCCGCCTTGCCCTTGACGGTGACGGTGAAACGGGCGATCCCCTTGCGCGCGGTCTTGAGCCGGCCGGCCGCACCCAGTGAGGGCTCCAGTACGAAGACGCGAACGACCCGTCGCGCCAGCCGCTCGATCGTGCGCCGGCTGTCACGACTGCCGATCTCTTCATCCGAATTGACGAACAGCAGCGGCGTGACCGCCGGTTCCGGCTCGAAACGCGCAAGCGCCTCCAGCGCCAGGATCGCCTGGACGATACCGCCTTTCATGTCATAGACGCCGGGACCGCTGATCCGCTCGCCCTCGATCTTGAACGGCATGGTCTCAAGCGTGCCGAGCGGCCACACGGTGTCGTAGTGGCCCAGCATAAGCTGCGCCGGGGATCCGCGACGACGTGTCTTTGGCGACACAAACAGCATGCCGCCGCTGGTCTGCCCACGCAGACGACGGCAGCGCATGCCCAGACGCTCAAACTCGGCGCAGATGAGTTCCCGTATCTCGATCTGCGCGCTGGGCTCGGTGGACGGAGACTCGCTTTCGACCATCCGGCGCAGCAGTTCGACGACGAAGTCCCGTCGCGTTTCGACAAATTCCATGACCGCGGTGGCTCGGGTCACGGCATCCATGGCTATTTCCTCATGCCGGCCGGGAACGGGAACGAAAGTGATTGATCGACCTTGGTGAAGCGGCCTGGGCTGAGATATGCCAACAATGGCGAATGGTGGATCAGGTCCGCGTCATCGCCATCCATTACCCGCAGCGCGTCTTCGGCGGCGCGCGCTGCCACGATGCGTCCGATGATCAGACTGTTGCGCCCGAAGCCGTCGATGATCCGTTCCAGCTCGCACTCCAGCTCGACATAGGCGCCGGCCACCAGCACCCCGTCCACGACCCGGGCCGGGACCACAGGCAGCGCCGCCAGCGCCGGCTTGCCGACCTTGTCGAACCGCGGCGAGGCGGCCAGGCTGGTCTGCAGGAGCTGGTCGGGGCGCGGATAACTGACGGTAAAGACACCGCTGCGCTCGGCGTTGCTCTGGGTCGCATGGGTCGGGCTGCAAACAAAGCCGAAGTAGTTATCCCAGCCGATCGGCATAGCCATGTGTTTTGGCGCGAGATCGTGTCCGCCGTCGGCCTCACGGGTGCCGATGATCACCAGCGAGATGATGTAGAAAAACCGGTCCCAGATCGGCTGGCTGATATCCAGCTCGACAGTCTCCGGCAGGTGTTCATCCATGGTTATGGTCCTCGCTGCGGTCATGGCGGCGACCGACAAAACTGTCCGTCCCAAGACTAAATCTAGCCTATCCGCACGGCATCCGGGGAAATCAGGCATCGGCCGCGCCTTTGCCTCGACGCCGGTGCCCGTTATGCTCGGGATTCGTCCTCGACAAAGCGGAGCCAGGGTGGACCACAAGCACCACGATCAGGCGACGACACGGGCACGGGACCTGATGGTGCCGACGGAGAAATATCCGTCGGCCGCCGCCGACTGCAGCCTGCGCGAGGCCGCGCGGCTGCTCAGCGACTGGCATATCGATATGCGCGGCTCGGTGTCGATGCCGCGCATCCTGCTGCTGATGGATCTTGATGGCCAGCTCGTCAGCATGGTACGCAGACGCGACATCCTGCGCGGTCTGGCGCCCTCGTTCCTGGTGGCCTCGTTCAGCGATCATCCCGAGGCGATGTTCGATGTCGACGTCGACCCCAATCTGACCGAACTGTTGTCCGGCCGGGCCGAAGAAAAATTGCGCCACAAGGCGGAGATGCCGATCTCCGAGATCGCCCATCCGATCCCGGCCACGGTGATGGCCGATGACCCGCTGATCCGGGTCATCCAGGTCATGGTGCGCCACGACCTGTCGATGGTGCCGGTGCTCGACGACGGCAAGGTGATCGGCGTGGTCAGGACCGTGGAGGTGCTGAAAGAGGTCTCGCGGAGCCTGACCGACGCGGACGAGACGTCTTGAGCGAGCCGACACCCGGATCGCAACAGCAAAAACCCCGTTCGCCGGTGCATGGCGCCGGGATCGTGGTCGGGTCACGGCCCGCGTCTCTGAACCTGCGGCGGCTGGGCTGGCTGTTGTTCGGCGTAGTGTTGTTCGCGGTCACCGCCTGGCTGCCGTCACTGCCCGATGCGGTGGATCCGGAAGGACGGCATATCGTCCTCAGCCGCGAGGGCCAGCTGGCCATCGCCCTGTTCCTGCTCGCTGCCACCTGGTGGATCTTCGAGGTCATCCCGATCGGTGCCACCGCGCTGGCGATCGGCGTGGTGCAGGCCCTGTTCCTGATCCGGGAGCCACGCGTCGCCTATACCGACTTTATGGATCCCGCCGTGTGGTTCATCATCGGCTCCATCACCATCGGTCTGGTTTTTACCAAGACCGGGCTGACCAACCGCATGGCCTACCGCATGTTGACCCTGGTCGGCGACCGCACCAGTCGGATCTATCTCGGTGCATTCGTGATGACCGCGGGCATGACCCTGGTGATGGCGCAGACCGCGGTGGCCGCCGCAGTCTATCCGCTGCTGATGACCATCTATTCGCTCTACGAAGAAGACGCGCGCCCGACCCGTTTCGGCAAGGGTCTGTTTATCGGCATGGCGTTTACCGCCGGCGCCGGTAGCATCATCACGCTGCTCGGTGCCGCCCGGGCCGCTGTCGCGATCGGCTTTTATCGTCAGCTGGTCGGCCGCGAGGTCGACTTTTTCGAGATCAGCTATTACCTGTTCCCGGTCGGCGCGTTGATGGTCTTGTTGATCTGGCTCTACGTGATCGTGATGTATCGTCCCGAGCGTGACGTGATCCCGGGTCTGAGTTTCCGCGCGCGGAAATTGCATCGACGGCTCGGCCCGATGAAACGCGAGGAGATCATCGCGCTGACCATCACGATAGTGGCGGTCGTGTTGATGAGTCTGCGTTCGTTCGTTCCGATCCTGACCGTGATCGACAAGAGCGCCATCATCGCCGGCGCCACCGTGTTGTTCTTTGTGTTCCGTCTGCTGCGCCGCTCCGATCTGGAAAAATTGCCGTGGAACATCGTGTTGCTGTTTGGCGGCGCGATGAGCCTCGGGCTCTGCCTGTGGCAGACCGGTGCGGCGGAATGGCTGGCGATATCCTGGTTGTCACACATCGGCAGCAGCAAGGCGCTCGCGTTTGTCCTCGGGCTCGGCGTCTTTGTGCTGGTGATGACCAACGTGATCATGAACGTCGCGGCGATCGCGATCTCGCTGCCGGTGGCCTTGGTGATGGCGCCATACCTGGGGGTCGCACCGGATGTTGTCCTCTACGTATCGCTGACCGCGGCCGGGATGCCGTTCCTGCTTTTGGTCGGCGCCGTGCCCAATGCCATCGCCTACGAGAGCCGACAATTCAGCGCAAGCGAGTTCTTTATGGCCGGGGTGCCGGCCAGCCTGATGCTGCTGGCGGTCATCGCGGTATTTGTATTGTGGATTTGGGACTGGATGGGAATGCCGATATTTTTGTAATTAATTGATTTGTTTTTCATATAGTTATAATCTTTTATTAATCTACTTAATCACATTTGAATCCGATCGCATTGTCGACCAGGGGTCTTGAACAATACCCACCTCGCCCACACCTAGACCTGGTGGGTGGTCTGGTTGCCAGACAAACCCATACAATGCCGATTCCTGGGGGCGACATGGCTTCGACGTGTGTCGCGAAGTTCCAGGTGCATGCCGAGGAGCAGTTACCTCGTAAATACATCTGCAAACTTATAGTTGCCAACGACGACAACTACGCACTCGCTGCTTAAAACCCAGTAGGGTGCCGTCTGACTGGAGCCGTGCTTGTGCGTCCAGGTCCTTCGGGACATTCAGGCGTCATATCTCACAAGATCGCCGTGAAGCTCGCCCGGGGCGGATCGGTTAAAACTTAACCGGGATCGCCGTCTGTTTTCCCTGCCCGTCGGGTAGCAGGCGGTTAAAACAATTGGCGTGGACAAGCATGTAGAGCCTGGGATGGAGGGCTTGCGGACGCGGGTTCGATTTGTGAAATGGTCGCCACGGGGAGTGATCCCCGTTGGAAAAGAGGGCTCATACGGTGAACGCTAAGGGGTTTGACCCTATGCCAACGCCGTCCGGTGGATGGGAAACCAGTAAGCCGGCTAGAGACTCATAGGCTCCTAAGGCTTCGGCTACGGAGTACTAGGGTGGATCAGTTGCATGAGCATCGATCCACAACACGCCCTCCCCTGCAGAAGATTGCAGGTGAAGGAATAGTCCAGCCCATATCGAAAGATATGGAACAGCTGTCCCGCCGCCTCCACCAATTAAAAACCCGGCTTTTTGCCGGGTTTTTCTTTATGGATCCAGCTCGATAGCCGAGCGTAGTATCACGCATGTGAATGACCTAAGCCGGCGCGGTGCAGCCTCACAGACTGAACTGAATCGCCCCCGATTCTTTGGACAATCGCCGGGCATATGCCAGCCTGATGGCGGCACATCAGTCCGGACCCGTGACTTAGGGAGTTGACCGAGATCGTCCATCGGCATATGCTCTGGCATATGCTATTTTTCCCGAGATATCAATGAGTCAACTTGAACGTCATGTCCGATTGTTCCGCAATGGCCGTAACCAGGCGCTGCGCATTCCCCGAGAATTCGAGTTGGAGGGAAATGAGGCGATCGTGCGCAAGGAAGGCGACCGCTTGATCGTGGAGCCCGTTCGCAAGGGACGATTACTCACCCTTCTCAACACACTGGATCGTCTGGACGAGCCGTTTCCGGATGTGGACGAAGACCTGTCACTGTTGGACGATGTGGTGCTCTAAGCGTGCCGCTGCGTTACCTGCTGGACACCAACATCCTGTCGGATCTTATCCGCGATCCACAGGGAACAGTCGCCAAGCGTATTGCCTCAGTGGGCGAGGCCACCGTCTGCACCAGTATCGTGGTCGCGGCGGAGCTTCGATTCGGCGCCGAGAAGTCGGGCTCCCGAAAGCTCGCAGACCGGATTGACCTGATCCTATCTGCTCTGGACGTCCTGCCTCTCGAAGCGCCCGGAGACCGTCACTATGCAGAGATCCGCCAGCAGTTGGCGCATCAAGGCACGCCGATTGGCCCCAATGATCTGTTCATCGCGGCGCACGCCGTCGCGCTCGACTTGACCGTCGTAACGGCAAACAAGCGGGAGTTCTCCCGGGTACCTGGATTGAAGGTAGATAACTGGCTATCCGCATGAGTCTCTAGTTTAAAGACAGGTGTGGCCAGAGTCGGACCACGCTAACCGACTGAATCGCGCAAGACACCTACGAGATATGTTTTCCAGGCGAGGAACTCCTCGCCGCTGGCGCCGAAGGCGATGTTCGTATCGGGATCCCTGTCGGACTCGAACAGCGCCAGGTGGATGTTGCCGCCAGCATCCTCGAGCGTCAGCGATCCGTCCTTGACCGCCCAGGCCATAAATTTCTCGACCGGCTTGAAACTCGGAGCGCGGGCCGTGGTCACTGACTAATTTCATTAGCTTTGCCCGACCGATTCGCCATTTATCAGGGCTTGGAAGGCAGATACGCGGGTCGAGAACATGCGTTCATGCCGTGTTACTGGCCCCACGCTCATGCTTCTTTCCGACATTCCACCCCGCTCGCGCACTTCCCTATCCCGTGCGGCCAGCCAGTGGGTGATAGTCGGTGCCAGTGACCTCGCGCAGGCCCTCTATGGTCTGCGCCGATTTGGGTAGACAGATCATGTTGACGGAAACGATGTTGGGAAAGATGTTCTCGGTGTCGCCGAAATAATTATCGGGGTTGTAGAGCGGCGGGCGATGCCAGTACATGCGGTAATCCAATGATGCGATCAGCTCGATCAACGCGGCGACATATCGGGCAGTCGCCCCTCTTTAGGTAAACTATCTTCTGACCTTACATCGGGTGTGAGTTATGAATGCTGTGCCAATCGGCGCGATCGCCACCGTCGCCGTCCATGTATTGATCGAAGCCGCCCTGATCATTCGCGTGCTCACCCGGCCCCATCGACAGCCCGCCTCCAGGATCGCCTGGATCGTGGTGATCGCCGCGCTACCGGTCATCGGTATCGTCGCCTATCTGCTGTTCGGTGAGACAAACATCGGGCGTCGCCGCACGGCAAAGCTGCGCGCGGTCATTGCCGGCATGCCACCGTTGCCCGCCACGGTGGCCGGGGACGAGGAAAACTCGCGGGCCGACGTGCCGGAGCGATACCAACACCTGTTCCGGCTCGGCGAGTCGATCAGCGGTTTCCAGACGATCGGCGGGAACGCCGCGCA
>Ga0265306_10001658_pt1 | contig 10865 bp, 12 predicted proteins | sample Helome_3_FD_192493 | JGI IMG/M metagenome (GOLD analysis project Ga0265306, IMG submission 192493) | Marine sediment microbial communities from subtidal zone of North Sea - Hel_20160420 (Illumina Assembly) | ecosystem: Environmental > Aquatic > Marine > Subtidal zone > Sediment ...
CTACGCTTAACCAGTACAGTTACCCATACCAGCTCAAGACTCGATACCAAGTGCGGTGGGTCCCCGCTTCTTGGGCGGCACTTGCAGCCGCTAGCAAACACAGCGCCTCGTGGCGCACAACTTGACAATACCATCCTAGCCCTGAAATCCTTGGAGTTATGTGGTAATTACCACGTAACTCTCATATTTTTTAACCAACCACTAAGGAACCATAAGGGGTCAAAGCCAATAAAACATTCTAACAGTAGATATCAAGAGCCTTGGACGTATCTGCCAATGACTGGTTTGTGCCGTTCTCTGGCGTTGAAATTATTTCATCCAGAGTCCGCTTTGGGCTGTGAGTTCAACTGATCGTCGCAACACTATTATTCTAAGATCAAAGAATGAGGTGTTGAAAATGAAATATCAAAAAATAACAGGTCGTCCAAAAAGTAGACTTGCGTGCGAAGTGTTTAATCGTGAGTGGTGCTATCGAGTATGTGGTGACGCCAGTCTTTTTCTCTGATTCCAATCTTTCCTATGGGCGAACCTGGCACGACTTCTCGAATAAATCCTTTGTTGTATCGCCCGAACGTCTAGGGGTCAGCATGACCGGATCTGTACGGTCTGCTACGACTGCCATACAGGCCTGAAGATCGTTATCCTCCAGGATGTCCGAGATTCTGATCAATCGTGTTGCAATGTATTGCAGCGTTTCTCTTTCGGGGGCAGATCGCATGCTTTTCGCGCTGTCTGACATATGTATGGCCATCGCTTCCAGCCGTTTAGAAGTGATTGGGTGGGTCACGAACTTCTCGAGATACACCTGCCAATCCTCTTCAGATTTGACGCGGCCTTCTGCAATCAGCTGTCCCTTAGTGGGCAAGTAGTAAGCTTGAGCCTGGAAATACAGGATGGCACCCATTGGTATCGTGGATGTTTTGCGCAACATATCAAGGGCAAATTGGTCTGCATCGCCCTCTTCGCGTCGTGCCTGAGACTTTGAAATGCCGCTATAACCCCGGTGACGGTATAACACGTGCCCGAGTTCGTGCAGCAAAATAAACGCATAGGCCGTATTTCTGAACCGCAGTGACAGGTCATCGACCTTGACGTTATCGAGCGCATTTCCCGGGATATGCAAGGCTTGCAGAGGGGAAGGATAGTGCCCTCCGGGGAAGTCCCTGGGCGATTTATACTTCAGCATCGTGATATATTCATCGATCGTTTCTAAGCGATAGTTGTTTGCCCACAACCAGGCATATGCCGTGGCGAGATCTTCTAAAAAAATCAGGGAAAGTACGGGGAGGGCGACAACAGGGCGTCCGTTCTGTACATAGGAGTAAAAATCTGAGGGATCCTGAGAATTGACGCCCAGCAGTGGAAATTCAAGCTGCACTCTGGCGAAGACACGGCTTTCCTCGGCTGTCAGAAAAGGCCTGATACCTTTCGCGTATAATTCATTTAATCTGCGTTCGAATCGCGGCTGTTCCTGCTTCAGTTTTCCTGAAGGATAGGCTCGTGACCACTCGTTGGCGAGAGTTGCAGGCGCCGCGAGGAGCAGCAAAATAGCCATCAAGATAAGACGGCCCATCATGGTACAAGCTCCTGCCCTGAGCGAAAATATTTCGCGGCCTCCACCAGGGTTTCGGGGACAGGGTCGTTGGCACCAGCTTCAACCCATAATTGAAAGTCGTCAAGGTCACCCCAGTCAGACCCCCAGACGCGATGCATCAGCGCAAGCTTGATACTCGCGATTCGCGTCTTGAACTCGATGCGTTGTCGCTCAGTCAGGTCCTTCCTGAGACGCTCGGATAAGGTATTCAGGTACTCAAACTCCAGGCTCAGCCGGAGTCTGTCACCTCGAGTAGAAGCAATATCACGGTCTATCTGCGTGGGATTGAAACCACGGAAATAAGCGATCTCTTGATCTGCTGAAGGGTGATCCGGTGTCCGGTGAAAATATTCGACGCCCAGGTAAAATGACAGCCCAACAATCACGGCGCCAAAAAGTGCGAAGAAAACTCCTGGACCTACGCGTGCGATGTAGATCGAGATATCACCGGGAAACTTGATCTCGGCCTCACCTTCCTTTTGTTCCGGTATTCGCAGGAACAATCGGTAACCCAGGTAGATGCATATCCCACCAACGACAATCGCGAGGATTCTCTCGATTACTCGTAAGGCAATGATTGAATCCATAAATCAGGGCGTCTGTTATTATCTATAATTAGTGTGTCTAAAACACTGCTTCCTATCGAAGCAACTCTCCTGGACTGTAAAGAAGACCTCGTTCGGACAAACTCGGGCGTTGTTGTGACCGATTGCAATTGTCTGTTATATATCCCTGGGGCGCGGGATTCCCTGCATAACCCCACAATCCACTATTGAAGTTCAGCCAGTACGAACCGTTAGGTATCGGGCCACAATGAATCTGTTCCAGGTACGATATTTGTTGATTATTGAGTCGCTGACCATTAACAATTAGAAATCGTTCGGCATAGCTGATGGTCGAGTTAAATGCCATAAGAATACCGATCAAAACAAAGATGCTTTTTGCGTTCATCTCACGTCCTCCGGACTCTGACCCCAATTCCTCTTGCGACTAATCTCGGAGTCAGTTTTAACTTTGGACACTAAAGTGAGTTCGACAGCGCCCTTGCGCATCCTGCCTGACAAGGCTCCCTTCCGGGGTGCATCATCGCCGTGTTGGGTAATCGGTGTCACCATCTCCTCGCGCGAATAGTATTTGCCGTCGCGAATAAACCCAGCGATTATACTGCCCTTGATCCTGACAACGTGGTTATCTTCATCCCGCTCGATTACCCAATGATCGGGCATCCCGTCAAGCATATGCACCGGAGCCGTTGACCCATCCTCAAAACGTGACAAGCAGACCTCTCCCGTCGCCGAATCCCTGAACGCGGGGATAAATCTTGCCCTTCTACAATTCTGGCTGACCCCCTTCGTATGCGCGTACTTAACATTGTCTCTTGTAATGAACCGAGATGTTTGGGTGGTATTGATCATTCGATCCTCCTGTGTACCGTGACGCGGTACGTTGGTGCCTGATAGAAACATTACCCCTTACACGAAGGAACGTATGTGAGAAATACCACCTGATTTTCGGTCGAAATACCGTCTTCTCTCAATAGTCCAGGTCTACGTTAAAGCACGACTTTAAATTTCTCGTAAGGGCACACTCAGGCTATTGTCTGTATCAAGGACCAGCCGGTCATCGACAAGATTTTGGCCCATCCCATGAAACAGAGCAAATTGCCTCCTGCTCCCGAAATGCTGCCGGCCACTCGGGCTTCGCCCGCAAGCGCCTGGTTTGCACAAAGCAAAACCCATAACCCACCAAAACTAGCAGTTCCTGCAGGTTTGCCCGGCATAGACCAAAGGCGACGGGCCCGATTGACATTGAATAAAATTTCTCAACAAGCAAAGGCATTTTAGGGAGCGATGGATCAAAGCATGTGTCCACTGACAGGCATGGAGGCCCATGAAGACGGGGGTATTGATCATCTGCGACGGATTGCCTGGGTGTGGTGGGGTGTTTATACTTCCTGATACTTATCCCGACATCGCCAGAGATTCTGACATGATCCTGGGCAATGCGTAATCGCAACAACCAAGGACAAAGAGCATGAAAGCAATTATTCAGCGCGAAGAATATACGGACAAGCAAGTTACCGGCACACTGACCCTGTTCGACGGACGGAAGAAAGTGTTCACTTGCAAAACACTGGAACTTCCCTGGCGGGACAACGAAAGCAACATCTCCTGTATCCCGACGGGCATGTACCAGGCCACGAAACGCGTGTCGAACAAGTACAAACACAGCTACCACGTCAAGAGTCCGGGCCAAGATCAAGTCGTCGACAGAGCGTGGATCCTGATTCATCCCGGAAACTATTACACCGATATTCGTGGCTGCATTCTCCTTGGCAAGGCATTCATCGATCTCAATGGCGATGGCTACAAGGACGTCAGCAGTTCCGGTGCAACAGTCAGAGAACTGCTCAAGTTGGCCGGCAAGGAATTGCGTCTTGAAATCAAGGGCGAGCAGCTGGATTACGCGGGTGCGAACAAGATTAGCGATGTGCCCGATGAAGTGCTGGCTGCGGGCCAGGATGCGATTGTTGTAGCCTCCTCTTTGAAAATTCGACGCAAGGACGACCCACATGCAGATCAGATCCCAAACGTTCTGCCCAACGGCTATTCGGTCAAGGTAAAGAAAATTCGTGGCGACTGGGCCAACGTCGAAGTGACTTTCTCGGGCTGGGTCGGGAAAAAGTATTTGCGAAAAGCCTGAGTGTTGCTGTCTCATTGGCGCCGTGCTGCCGCAGTATCGAAGGTGAAAGGAACACGGGTGTTGCGCTCATTCTTACTTAGCGTTGTATTGTTGGCCGCTTGCGACGAAAGCGATCAAACGCCTGCTGCGCAATCGGCAAGCACCACCGAGTCGTGCCAGTGCTTCGTGGGGATAGGTTCGAGCGAAGGTGATGTCCCGATCCTTGAGTTGAACGTCGAAGGTGAAGTCCGCCTGATTGTGTGTGGCACCGCAGTGACAGCAGTTGAGCGCGGCAAGGTTACGATGAGCGAGTTCGATGTTTTCGCTTGCGATTCGGGCGTGAGCGTTATCCGCTATGGCGCAGCGGATATCGGCGAGGTCGTGGCCGAAGGCAGCGACCTGCACATCACCAGGCTGGTGCGTCTTCCGAGCGGAAAGAACTGGCAATGGCAACAGGTGCCGCTGTTTCGCCAGACTGTCTCCGCCGCGGGATCGTCACCACAGGTCACGGCACCAGAATCCGTGTTCAAGGCGCCCGCACTGGATCAAGCGAGCTTCGAAACTTTCGACAGCGAGCTGGCGAAGATGAAGGCATCGAAGGCGACAGCCATTGACGGCTGGGAGGATTTTTTCGGTAAACTGCTCGTGTGTTCACAGGCGGGCCATCGCTCTTGCATCGCGGCCCTGAAGGATCCCGAAGGCGTTCTCGGAATTGGCCTGGATGGCGCCGCTGCCGAGTCCCACCGCGAGTCGGTTGCTCTTTTTTCCGCAATCGGTGGGAAACTCGATAACGACATCGACGCGCAGTCCCGGTAATGAGGCGCGCTCGGCTGACGTGAAAGAACAGCGGTTTCAATAGCAGTTTTGTCGCGTCGACCAGGACGTTGTTGGGCGTCTTGTGGGGGCGTACCCCAACTCGGCGGCGAACATCACCATACTGGGATCCAGGAGTCAGGGGGCAGGCATGGCATTTAGCATCCTCACAAGCACTGCTTAAATGACTACTTCGGATATCGAGACCTGCTGACTAAATTAGATAGTTATTGGCAGCTCGGGGCAGCAATCAGTAGTTACCAAATCTAATTTGAAAAACAGCTTTCCACTAGCTGCCATTCAAGAATCCAAAATGTAGGGCCAGGTTCGGCACAACTGCCATTTAGCCAGATCAAAGTCGACTGGATTAAACCAGTTGGAGTTTTTATACTTGTCCGACCAATAACCAGGCAGCCCGAAACCCGTCACATCCGAGTTTCGCGTTACGCCATAATGTAATCAGGAGGATCAGTATGAAAAACAACTTGAAAATTATACTAGGCGGCGCGCTGCTGCTGGTGACGTCCATCGCTGTCGCCGGCATCATATTCGTGCCGGTTGGTGGCCGGTATGCGAACCCCGAATTCGCGCCGGTCGATATCCAGGATATCGGCGATGGCATGGTCCGCATCCGTACCACAGGGCTGACCGGCGAGTTCAGCCTGGACGCGAGCGACGTGCCGCCCGAGTTCGATCCGCCAGCGTCGGGCTGCAAGCGCTTCCCGTTCGAGCAGCGACTCGAACTCGTCATCAACCTGTCGCTGGGCGTGGTCGAGGGACGCACACGTGGCCGTATTTCGACGCAGGACGGTACGCTGGAATACCGCGGCGAAGTGCGCGGCAACGCGACCTGCGTGCCGTCGGGCGGGCGTAGCTGCGGCCAGCTTATCGTCGATCTGGATACGCGTGGTGTTATTTTGGCGGATGTGAGCGATCCGGTCCGGCCCGGCCTGATCCGCATGGAAATCCTCGGCAGCATCCTGCGCGGGCCGGATGGTGCACAATGGGCGAGCCTGACGTCGAACGCGCGCCTCGGCGGCGACGCTGGACTGATCAGCTCGATCACATCAATGGCAGAGGGCGAATCCTGCGGGGTCTGATCCTTCCTGTCAGCAAACAAACCCCGCCGCTGCGGGGTTTTTTTATGTCTGCTATTAGCGGTGGGTTCAACTATGTTGGTAAGCGCTGAAACGGCAGCAAAGGGCACACACCGGCAATTGCCAGGCTGAAAATGAATGACGGCTTCCGGTTAGCCGACCTTCATCGCGTAATGGGGAACTAGTGCTTTCGGCACTTTGCAGACATTTTGATTCACGGTATATTGGGATAGATTGACGCTGCCTAACACGTAAAGATTCAGAATCTATCTAAATCATTGGTCGGCGAACTAAAAGAATGGATACTGAAGAAATCATTTTAGTGGTGGTAATACTTGGGATTCCGGCATTCCTGTTCCCCGTAGTAATCGCATATCTACGCACTGAGAATTTTCAGCGCCGTTTTCCAAACGCTCTTTATCAGTTTACTTTACTTGGTCATTCCCTTGTCTTGTCTAAGCATTTTCTTTTACAAGGCACAGCATTGCTTTTCTTGTATTCGTGGCTAGACATGTTTATGCCATTACCATTCACTCTTTTATTTGTAGTGATGGCTTTGCTTAGCCTGAAAATTGCAGATGCGAAGACTATTGATGAAGACACAATCGCAGAATCAAGCAAGGAGCTTCTAGAGCGCCTTAGCAGAATGCAGAGAGAGATTGGCGATATTAGAGAACATATTGAGGGACTTGGATATCACATAGAAATTAAGCAAATAGAGTTAGATGAAAAAGAAAAAAGAAGGAAAGCATTAGAGAAGGACATAGAGGAAAAATCTACCGAAGCGTCTCAGTGGAAAAATTTGACGGAAGAGCAAAGAAAGTTGGTATTGGATTCAGCAGTTGATGCAATGTCGAAGGAATCTAAAGGAACTTTTTGGCTAGGACTACTTTTTGGCTTCTTTGTAAACATTTTGGCAACACTAACCTGGACACTGCTAGGAAATCCCGGGAAACAACAAATTTTAGATAATGCCAAAGGTATCACAGGCTGGTTAAACTGAATCGTCGAACAGGTCTTTCAACTGACATAAAAAATCGCTATACGCTTTTATGTTCGGATGAACTCAACCGCTATACGCTTTTATGTTCGGATGAACTCAACCGCTATACGCAAAAATATGAACCGAAACCTAATGTGAAACACAATTTGACGTTTTGCGAGCAACAAGGGCACGCCGTCTGATCATCACTTGACTAGCACATCGAGTTGATTTGACTGAAAATCCGAAGCGGGCACACACCGGCAGTTGCCAGGCTGAACATCAAGGTCAGCTTCCAGTTAGCCGACCTTCTCCGCGTAATGGGGAACTAGTGCTTCCGGCACTCAGTGGTCATTGATATAAAAGTTCATGCATGGGAATATGCTGCGAGCAAAGTGCAGCATAATGCAATACCTACGCATGCAAAATATTCCAATGTTCGTGTAGGTCATATAATCGCCTGTTTGATAATGACCACTAAGGAGGTCTCATCATGAGTGTCGATCAACCCATAGACGACCTCAGTCACTCAAGTGCGGAGGACATAGACAATCCAGCCTACCCTGCTAAGAAGGGAATAAAGAGACAGGCACCGATACCTACCGAATTCGATGACTATTGGGCCTATAAAATCTCCGAGGCGGCAAAAAAAAAGGTATTCAGCTACTTCGCCGTGCTCGGGGTTCTTGTATCTATCGTTATCACTCTGTTCGGTGTTGATAGAATTCGGACCTTGGTCGACGAGCAATATGTGAAACAACTCGAACAAAGGGAAAAAGAGGCTTCCAATAGAGTCAATGAATTAACAAAACAATTCGAATCCAAACTGACGACTTTGCAATCCCGGGTGGAAACGCGATCACAGGAATTTCATCGCATAGTTGGGATATCGCTTTCACAGGTTAGCTCAAGGTCTGAATCCATTTCGGAGGTGCAAATTGATCTTAGCTCTGAAATCGGACCCATCCGAGATCAAGGGCGTGAGGGAATATCGACGGGATTTTCTGCGGCGTATGCGCTAACAGCTGAGAACAAACGAGTCACCGGTAGAATAGATTTATTCTCGGTTCGGTCAATTTTTGTCGAAGCTCAAAGAAGAGATGAATGGCCTGGGGAAAGCTACGAAGGTTCAAGTATTCTCGGCGCCATGAAGGCATTGAAAGAGGTTGGAGCATACCTTGAAGAAGATTGGCCAATTGAAAGGAAGAGCGACCCACTCCCAGGCATGAAACCAGCTAATCGAATCACCACATATTCGAAAATAGCGAATGAACGAACGGACCTATTGATTGAGGCACTTCAGAACAGAAAAACCGTAGTGATTGCATTTCATATTACCGATGATATTGCCAATGTAACGGAAGATGGCAAGATCACTTTCTCACCCGAATCCAGTCCTATCGGTGTTCACGCAGTTTGTTTGGTCGGTTACGATAGCAATACCGATGAATTTAAGTTTGCAAATTCATGGGGTACGGGATGGGGTAGTTCTGGATTCGGGTACATTCGTCGAAGCGATCTGCAAAATCGTCTAAGTGATGCCTATACATTGACCTTGTAGGTCGATATCAGTGCCTGATTTTATTAGTGTGGACCCGCTAAAAAGATAACTCTACTCGGAGGTTAAAAATGGCCGTTCATTCTTTACTATGTTTTTACCGGCAGTGAATAACAATGTTAAATGTCTCCTTGGGGCACCTTTGCGACGAACGCGATTGAATCGCGAATGACAGCTTTACAACCTAACCTATTTTCTCGGTAGCTGCCGTTTCAAATTAAAGAGGGTTAGGCAACTTTCGGCACGAATCCGTCATTCCAGCAGTCAAGAAGTACGTCATCCTCGCAAAAACGGAGATCTTGAAATGACGGCGCGTTGTAAGATTCCCGCTTGTGCGGGAATGACACTATGGATAGATGATCTCAAGGTCCGAGAAGGCCCAGGCTGCGTGAAAACTACAATAATCTGAGCAGACAAAAATTGTACCCCGTCTTTTCCGAATTCGCCCAGTGAAACAATATAATTAGACCACAATGATCGATTAATGCCGGTTTACGGAACTTGTAAAAATATCCGAACTGGACACTTTGCTGGCGTTGATCCTCATAGTAAGAGCACCTGCTATCAGGAAATTTACTCTTGAATCGGCGCTGCTAAGATGTCAGGAGCATAATGAAGCTATTGTGAAAATAGCGCCCCTTTGAGTTTCGGATCTAAAGTTTTTGTGGGCGAGAAGCGGTGATATTTTTGCAAGAGCGAGGCATCTGCCGGCGCAAAGCCTGAGCGTATATAAAATACGTGAAGGTTTTGCGCCGGCAGATAACGAAGCTATTGTGAAAATAGCGCCGCTGCTCGCCCACAAAAAAAAGAACCCCGCTTGCGCGGGGTAAACAGGGGGTTAAAGGATCGCAGCTCAGAGAAGCCGTTTTTGTTTTATTTTTATCGCTCAGTTTTACAGGGGGATGAGGCGAGGGCTCCCCTGACTGCGATCACAACCTGGATGATCAGAAAAAATATAATTAGCATCGACATACTGCCGCCACCGTCGGAATGGTATTCCTCGTAATAGACCTCTTCGTAAGGTTCATCCCAATTACGGGCTTCGATCATGACGTCCCTGCCAAGATAGCTGTAATCGAGCACTTCGCTGGCCACCATGTAGGCATGATCGAGGCTGTAGATCTCAATCAGCACCGAGTAATAGCCCGGGTCATAACCCTCGAGCAACTCGGTTTCCACTTCGTAAGCGTCACCGACATCATCGAGATGAATTTGAAACAGGTCGGTTGTGAAATACTGGCTCCAGGGTCCGCCTTCGCGACTCAGGTATAATTTCGCGTATAGCGTGGCATTGTCGTAACTGACATCGACATCGAAATAGACATTGAGCGCGTGATGGTAACCATCGCCGTCGATGTCAGAAATAGTCTGCACATCGGCATCATAGATCTCGAACAGCTGATCGTATCGATTAGCAACACCTGCAAACTGTTGCGTCACCGCAGAAGCTGAATAATTCTCCGACTCGGCAGATCTGGCCTTGCTCACCGGTTCACTCTGCTGTACCAGTTGTGATAGATCGGTGTCCTGGTCCAGCTTCAACTTCCCCACCGACCGACTCAATTGCGCTTCGTCCGCGGCAAATGCAGGCAGGTTCAGTCCCAGCAAAAGAATCAATGTGAATGCAAATGTTTTCATGACAGCTTAATAACGGCTGGAAAGATGTCTTTTCTGCTTATGGTTGCCACGATTCCCGTTGTGATTTCCCTTCGGCTTGTGGTTTCCACCATGACCGTAGTGATTTCTTTTCGGTTTGTGATAGCCACCGTAACTACTACTATGACGGGGCCGATGCCCGTAATGGTGTCGCTTATATTGGTGGTGGTAGTGGTGGTGGTAGTGGTGGCGATGATGGTTGTAATAGAGTATTGAACCCAGCGCGACCATCGCAACCGCCGGCGCAACAATGTTGTGATCATGATCTGCACTGGCTGGTGTACTCGCAAGGGCCAGGGCAACCAGGCTGCTAACCGCCATAATTCGAAACTTGTTGGATTGCAGTTTTTTCATTTCAACCTCCAGTACATATCAACGATGGCGGCAATATAACGCCCGCAGACTTAATCCAGGCTGAATCAAAAATTAGTTCGGGGATATTAATTCGGGGGCAGTTTACTTAATTCGCTACATACCCGATCG